>Ga0116228_10000554_pt1 | contig 28522 bp, 24 predicted proteins | sample S1TSphfallax_2_FD_89694 | JGI IMG/M metagenome (GOLD analysis project Ga0116228, IMG submission 89694) | Host-associated microbial communities from peat moss isolated from Minnesota, USA - S1T2_Fc - Sphagnum fallax MG | ecosystem: Host-associated > Plants > Peat moss > Unclassified | place... | reverse complement strand
TCTAATATAGTAGTTGCATGTAATGTGCAACTAGGTTGATTCATGAGGTTTGCAATGGAATGTTTTAACCCATATCCTTTGGCTTCAAATTCTATTTGGCTCAGCATATAACTATGAGCAATAATTGTGTATTAGGCAAATATTAAGTGCCATTGGGGATGAGTGAATGAAAAAAATTTGACCCTTGTGAAATGGTTAAACCCAAAAATAAAATCAGATTATTTTAAACCTACCTATATAACCTAAGATTAACTACTTTTTAACCTACTTGCATACCTAACTTATTTAGTAAGGTTTAATTATTACCTACCTACCTATGCACCACATGTCAATATCTTATTAGCCATATATTGGACGATTTAGATTTCATTGATTAATATTTAAAATTTTAAAAATAGGTGGTTTTGATTGCCACGTGTCACCATATAATTGGTGTTACATGAACACGTGTCAAATGGTCAATGAACGTTCCATGGTGTGCCATGTGTCATCATCCTAGTGGTAGAAACTTCAATGATTGAGATTAATCCAATGAATTTTTAATTTTGAGAACACAAAAAATTTAAATACTGACACGTGTCCATAAGTTAATTGTTTAATTTTTAAACATGTGTCATATTTTGATTAATTACATTATAATTGCAAGGAGAGTTACACTACATTTGGATTTGTATGTATGTATGAACATGTATAGTAAGACCGTATATACATGTTGCATATGTAATGTCGCATGCAACTGGATGTCATGTGCAACTTGTCTTATGCAACTACACAAATTTGTAGTTGCATGTGTCGCATGCAATTGAATTTTAGTTGCAAAAGACAGTTGCAAAACCAAAAATTTCTAGTAGTGATTACATTTCCATTGATTTTCTTTTCATAACATGTTGTGTGTGCCATGTTTTGAAGTTTTCTTGACCTTCTTTTTTATGATGCCCCAATATCAATTATGAATTTAAAGTTATGGTTCAAAAATTTTACACAATAATTAAAACAAAATATTAATGATGGTAGCCACTCACTACTATAGTACTTTTAACATTTCAACATAAATTAAAGTATTTTTCATTTATTCAAATTTTGAAAAGTTATTTTTTATTTGTGCCAAAATTTGTCAAGGTTTGAAATCCCAAACATTCACTATCAAGGTTTGAACCCCAGGCCTCCAAGGATAGGGTTTTAATGTTGAAGTGGTCTAGGCACATTAAATTGTTCCATAACATTAAATATATTATGTTTATTATTATGTATAATCATTATTTACCAAAAATTTCAAAATTAAAAAAACTAAGTGTAGAAGTTAGGATTTGAAATTTAATTAATTATACGATAGTTTATTGTGGAAATGGTAAAGGTACTATAGTGTAAACAAAACTTAAAATAACAATTCCAACTAAATTCAAATAACACCTACCTTGAAAAAGAAAAAAACAATGAAGCAAAGCCCACAAATTTTATATTTCAACATTGAATTCCATATTACTTGCACTAACAAGAGTTAACAAATGTGAAAATATTAAAAAAACTTGAAAAGACAAAAAAAAATCATTGACAATTTAAAAACAAGATCAATAACAAAACTAATAGCAAGAATCTTTACCTATCATTTGCAAGGTTATAGAAAAACCAAATGATCTTTCTTCAAGGTTCATGATTGCAAAATATATAACCATAATCATTTTTCAACATTTTAAAACAAAATCCTCAACATCATCAAAACTAATCCAACAACATTAACATACACAAACACAAACACAAATAACACATTATAAAAATAATTATTCATACACACCAAATTGTTGCTAAACATAAGGGCATATTCACGATCAAGGTACCCAAAAGGATGGTCTAACAAAAAAAAAATTGCAAAGGACTATTTTGAGTTTATATTACATTTATCATTTCATAATTATAGTGGATTGGTATATGATTATAACTAGAATGATGTTATGTTAATATAATAAAAAATCCAATAATAAATTGGATATAATATTAATGTCCTATTAAGTCCTTTTAAACAATTTGAATAATTGTTTTAATTATAATTATTGTTTTAAAGGAATTAGAAAGAATGTATTAAACAATGCAGTTGATTTCAATTTTCTTTCATGGATAAGTATTGCATACATCTATGTTTCGCAATGTTCATATAATACATTTGATTAAATAATGTTGGATATAAGAATTTTGAAAGCTATTGAATCCATTATGGAAAGGCTATAAACAAAATGATTTTTTTTTTCATTTGGTTGATTTTTGCTATTCAATAGGATTAGAATTTGTGGCCCCAAGTGGTGGCTAAATGTGTAGGAATTTTTCATGCAAGGAAAGATGTTAAGTTATATATAAAACCTTATGTATTCATTTTTTGCATTTTTGTTTTTTTAACAAAATATTTATGCATATTATATATGCATGTGAAAAACCATCACCACCATGAAAATGATCAAATTTTGAATTATCTAACACCTCTCACTTAAATTTATTTCATTTGCATTTTGGATTTGGAAGATAGCAAAAAAAAAAAGTCTTTGAATCTTATGGCAAAAAAATGGTACCCTAATTGTGAATATGCCCATAAACATGTTGTGACCAACCAATGGATTTTCCTTTTGAAACTCGGCAAAAAGAATCCCTTGTGACGTGTAATTAAGGCTTACATGTGCTACCCATTTATGTGGAGTATCTACATCAACGACACTTGTAAAATTTACCACCTTTTATTATTTTTTCATCATTGAAGGTAGAGGTGTGTTTGTTGTATGTGATAACATTTAGTTATGGTGGGTGCAACACCTTGGATAAGCTCAAACATTTGTGGTGGTGAGGTCTTGAATGATGTTTGTTTTCTATGTTCCTAAGGAATTTAAGCATGACCGGGTGTCATTTGCGAATGATCAAAACTTTCAAAGGAAAAGCTCTAAATGGATAGATTGTGGGAGCTTAATGCATATATAAGTAGTGTTTTGTTGATGTGATGGGGGATGATTTTTGATTTTAAAGACAACTAGTCAATGATTTTGAATGCTTTGTATTTTTTCTAATGCATAAAAGTTTTGGAATTACTGGTAAGGAGTACTGCTAGGTTTTTAAAAAACATTAAGAAATGATGAAAAACATTAGGGGGTTAGGAGTTTGCATGTGTCAATTTCATTTGCTATTTGTTTCTTCTAGAGCGGTGTGAGGAAGTGAAATTGTTCTAGGAGCGAAAACTACATCAAAGGGTATTCTGAGGTTGTTAGCATTTTCTTTCTACAAAAAGTATGATTTGAAAATAATCACAGGATGTTGATTTGTGCCTTGTAAAAGCTTTTGTTCCATGGTGTTGAATGTGATGGGTGGGTGAAAGTGGTTTGTTGTTATTGTGGTTTTGGATTTTTAAATTGAAATATGTGTCATGTAATTATGTGGGTTTGAAAATTTTGTTCAGAACATACATTGTGTTTTAGGTTTGGTGTACTTTGATGGAATCAAGTTAGAGGTAGATGAGTTGCACACAAAAGTGAAAAGTGCAGCCGACTGCCGCTCGAGAAGTAAATTGGCCTGTGATCAGCCACAAAACCTAGCAACAAAAAATCCCAACAATCGGTTTGGCCACTATAGCTCCCCTTTCGACTTACCCACAAACTATGGCACTTCATTTAACACTTTGCCCGAATCTATGAGTTTCATTGTTCAATTTTGTGCTCCAATGTGCTCACATTCCCGCGTTCCATAACCCATTTCTCATGACACACAATACCCTAGTTTCACAATTCACCTTTGTGTTGCAACATGCTCACCTACTTGCATTCCATAACCATTTTCTCATTGTGCACAATATAGGTTCACCATTTAACTTCATGCTCCAATGTGCTCACATGCTTGCATTCCATAACCATTTTCTCACTGCATATAATACAAGCATTGTGTTTCTCAAAAAAAAATTGAATCATTTCTTTTTTGTCTTTCTCACTACACACAATACATAGATTTGTGTTTCTCAAAACTGTTTTCATAATCATGTGTGCGACCCAAGAGATAGCTCAAGGAGGAGACCCAGAGTGATCTAATCCCATGGTAGTGCCTTAGATTGCCAAGTAGTTACTTCAAGATTATGTACAAATGGTGAGGTGTTCCTGTAGACTATCTCATTAATCTAATTTGTGCATTGATTTCCTTCTTCTCTTCAAATTTGCATAAAGATGAGTAAGCTTGTGTGTCCTGTCCTTTTTTTGTTACACCCCCTCTGCCACCCCCGCCCTCACAAAATCCAACCCTAACCTCCCTCTTGTAAACATGTCCACCACTCCCACCAACCCAGTCTAAACATCTCCAACACGGAAACCATTTCACCACTGTGTGAAACTAGATATTCTAAAATAAGAGCTCAAAAAAGACCCTGATGTGAGAGTTCGCTTCCCGCCCCGCCCACCCCCAGGGGTCAGGGCCAAAAGAGAAAAGACCACACAAAATAGCCTAGAGAGAGAGGATCAAAGTACACGTACAAACGGCCAGTAAATAAAGTTGATAAATAATTAAGGCCATAAAGAGTGACATATTGATTGGCAGTAAGTGGGTGAAAAAGACCCGTCTACTAATTACCCTATATAGACTAGTATTAAAATGCTCCCCCCTCTACTCACCGACCTTCGGATTTTTCCCTATGGAAGTGTATGCACTACTACGTAGTAGACATAATCAATCCAATATTTACCCCAGCTACTTAACCTACAGGAGGGTTTTAATCAAGTGTCTTTAAAATTAGGTTAGGTTAAACTAGTCATCGAACGCATTAAACTTAGGGTTGCTAGTATTTTAATTCATATTTATATATTGACAACAACTTAAAATTCTCATTTTTTTGCATTAAAATTAAAATTCCATAAATTACTTTCAATTTTAAATGATTTGGTTAGCTTCTTTTTTCCCTCCAATAACGATTGCATTAAAGTAAAAAAAGAGCTCCCAAGAAAGGGGGAAAAAAGATTTTAAAAGAGCTAGAAAGGTAAGTAATCAGTGGTGTCCTCTGTCACTCGGGCATGTAGAGGGTATAGGAAGTACGTAGGTATATAGGTACTGACCGCATTCTATAACTAAGGTCTGTAAGACGGTAGGGTGGCAGGGCGATAGGGCTAAAACGCCATTCACCCAGCGCCACTTTCGCCTTGCGTCTCGTTTTCTCTTGTGCACACACCGCGAGCGAGAGAGAGGAGAGGACAGAGGGAGCCGAGAGGACGCAACGGAGCGATGGCGGGCGAAAACTCCGAAGGAGTATGCGGGTATTTGTGCCTTTTTGGTACTTTGTAATAGAGAGGAGTGCGTGAAATAGTTGTATCCGTCGGTCTGTGGTGTTGGGAGGCATGGAGGAGGATCCCAAGGTGGGAGAGCCGCCACTAGCAGAATTGACGGGGCTCCAATTCGGTCTTCTTTCCAACGAGGACACTGTAAGTCGAAAGCTCTAGCAGCTGCTTCTTCTTGCTCCTTGGGCGTCGGGTTTTAATAACTTTTCCACACCTGGGTTTTGTATATGACTCCGGCGGTGAGGGCCGGGCGAGGGGGAAGAGATTGTCCAAGAAAATTGGGTTTTTGCTGTGTCGTGGAGTGTGTTTCTTTGTGTTGTGCGTGGATGTTTTCGTGCGAGCGGTGAAAATGCATGCGGTGACACGAGTGTGATCGTGGAGGGGAGCGACGGACTTTTGGAGTTTTGGGCAATTGGCCAGCGGTGAAGTAGTTTTGAGCCGTGGATTGGATGAGCTGCTGTTGTTGTTCCTGATGAGGTTTTGGCATTGAATGCAGCTTGCAATGTCCGTGTTCGAGAAGAGCCAGAACATTATCGGGCCGAAGACTCTTTGGGATTCCCGGCTTGGAGTGTATTTTTTGACAGGGGATGGTAATCGGTGTGGCAGCTGCGGTGCGTTCACGAAAGACAGCTGCGATGGTAGGCGAGCAAGCATGGTGTTTTGTTCACCGCATGTACTTGCATATCTGTCCGCTCTCTTGTACTTTGCATAGCCGTCCACCTGCAAATTGTGGTATTTTCGTTGCTTACGTGTGAACACCTCCTGTATTATCCTCATGGAATGACAGAAGTCCGAGCTTTTGTTTCTTTCGCAGTTTTTTTCTAAACTAGAAAGACTTTGTCTGAAAATGCTGCTATGTTTGACATAGGACATTTTGGACATATTGTGCTGCCAATGCCAGTGTACCATCCCTTCCATGTCACCTTCACACACCAGATTCTCTCTAAAATCTGTATCATATGCTACAGACTCACAGGGAAGAAGGTGAATTCTCACTCTTTTCCATGTCTCTGTACTTCTGTTTTTAGATTTATTTTGTAAGGGAGCACATAGGAATGTATCCACCATTTTCTGCATTGAAGTGCAGAGATTGTGGAGTCCTTGCTCATTTGCAGCATTGCTGATTTTGATGGTACTTGTTTTATCTTTACTGCCTGATGCATTGTCTACATGTGCTTCTTTTATGGGGCAAGAACTCTTCTGAACTCTTTGCCATGTTTTTCCTGCCTGATTTTTGTCTTGGAATTTGTCTCTTAACATGCTTTTGGAATTGCAAGAGCTAACCTTAACTATTGACCAGTCTGCTGTTTCCTGCTCTTCAAGTGACACACTTGGTTAGCCCTTGTCCTACCAGTCAACACTAAGGACAAGTGTTACGACTGTAGGAGTCCAAGGTGGTGTTCCGTTCATGCGAGGAACCTGTTCAGGCTGTAAAGAGTGCCACTGTACATAAAGATGCTGAATTTTCTCAGAAAGCAAGCAAGCATGGTGCAGAATTGACCAATACCTGTAAGGCAATCAACATTCAGAGAAAGGTTAAAACTGAAGTATCAGTGAGGAAACTACAGCCGATCAAGGGTTACAACAGGCAGGCAGCCACTGAACTGGCTATGACAGTCCAAGCTGCCAATGCAGTTGACCAGTCTTCCTGTGGGTCTCCCAAGTCTTCCAGATTTAAAGCAATAGCAGCAGGGAAGGTCATCGGTGTAAAGCTTAGAAAGGTATGGGTGATCAAGCATGAACAAGAAGTTGGTCATTGACTCTAAATCTGTTTGGGATCTGCTGAGCTCTGCAACCAGAGAATGTGCTGTTCTGTTTGCTAATTGAATGTTCTGTATGCATGGTTATACAGGATAGGCTTTCCCTGAAGACTAGAATTCTATCAACTGCTCTGGATTCACGTGCCACAATAAAATTATCTGAGACCATTGAAGATGGCTGCAAGTATTGTGGAGTAAGAAACATTCAAAGTTCAAATAGTGACCCCTGATATATTAGGACCCTTTCTTTGAAGAATGTTGGAAGACATTTCATGTGTTCTGGTGCATGGAATGTAAAGCGTGGATTTCTGAAATTCTAACTGCAGAAAAGTTATTGGCATCAAGTTGCTAGCCCAGTGGCTATGGCTTATGGCCCTCGTACAAGAGGTCTTGTTTTGACTCCAATACTTGATTATGCTTAGATGTTATAGGACATCTTTAGTGGGGTCAATGATTATCAAAAGTGTGAGAGCTTAGGGATTCTAATACCTTTAGGGAAGAATAGTTAACCATTTCACCCTTGTTATGGGAGTAGAAAGGAGATACAGGCTTAAGGCCAAATTGAAACTCAATCATGCTTGGTCAGGAGACCATCATTATTCTTGACCAGGCAATTGGAACCTTTTGGCAGGCAGACCTGAAGGATTCTGACAACCGGTACCCGGCATTACAGCTATTGATAACAAAGAGGCGTGAGGATGGGTTTCAGACAATTACAATGAAAGCAAGGTGCAAGGAGGAGGAAGTGCCACCTGACTACTGGAATTTTGTTCATGGACATCCAGGAGGCAGTAAACAAACCAGACCACTCTTGCCATTTGAGGTTGTCCATCCACTCATTGCAGATTTGCCCAACTTAACAAGATCTTGTGCTGCTGCAAGTTCACCCAAAGTCCTTTGGTGACTTACTTGTATGCTTGTCAGGAGCACTTCTGAAATGCAGTGGAATATGACTTGTTTTGCAATGCTACTTGATGTGCAGGCCTTGAAGATCCTGCAACATATTCCACAGGAAGTGGTAGAGAAACTTGGCATGCACAATTTTGTTGCACGACCAGAGGCATTGATCCTTATGTGCCTTCCTGTACCACCTAGCTGTGCACTTGTCAAGACACCTGATACCCCATCCATGGTTACCAAAGTTCTAATGGTATGTTGTAAGATTTACAGAGTTCAGATTGCATAGGCTGATGTTGTCATGCATTTGTCTTATCCTATCACAACTATGTCTTTTTTTTCAATCAGGATAACCAGCATAGGCTGCTTCAAGCAGTTGTAAAGAAAGTCAGAGTACTTCAAAGTTCAAGGACTGGCAAGCCAGGCTTCGCAACAACAAAGAACGAAGTCACAGAACTTCAAGTGCTTGTTGGACAATACCTCACAGGGTGTAAGGTATGTCTAACTCCCACAGAAATGAATTTATGTTTTGCTGCAACATTGCATGTTGATTGGCTAGTGATTGCATGCCTCCGAAGAATCAGTGGAGAATATCTAGTTTCTAGTCAGTCACTGGAACTTTTTAATGCCTCCATCTCTGATTGCAGATAGTGAAAGGTTTGCCATCCTCAAGATTTGCAACCTCCCTCAAGGCTGAAAAGGAAGAGAAACTAATGAAGGGTCATGTTCTTGCAAAGCGCAACAATATCTCTGCACGGTGTGTGGTAGTTGGTGATCCCTCCATCAGGATTGATCAGATTTCAGTACCATTTGATCTGGTGAATTATTTGACAATTCCTGAGAGAGTGACAGCACTGAATATAAAGCAGCTGCAGCAGTATCTTGACAATGGTCCCCATTCAGACCCTTTCAAAACAGGGGCAGTATGGTATGGCAGAGGGGCTGTTTTGCTTAGTAATTCAACCAGAACCAAAAGAGCAGTTCTAAAAATTGGTGATGTTATTCATCGTCACCTAAAAGAAGGTGACTTGATCATTGTCAACAGGCCACCCTCACTTCAAAAGCATTCCTTAATGGCGCTACGTGTCCGTATGCATATAGGCTCTGCATTTGGTATCAATCCTCTCATATGTGCTCCATTTGGAGCTGATTTTGATGGGGATTCTATGCATGTGTTTGTCCCACAATCTGCTGAGGCTATGGCTGAAGTCCATGAGCTTTTAGATGTTCCCAGTCAGCTGATCTCATCACAAGGTGGTCAATCAAACAGTGGACTGACTGAGGACAGCCGGCTTGGAGCACATCTTATGACAAGCTCATTTGTATTTTTTGGCAAAGCTGAGATGCAACAGCTCACAATGTGGTCCTCTGAGTTACTACCCATCCCAGCTGTTCTCAAGTCCCCAGAAGGTAGATGGCCCCTTTGGACTGGTGCCCAACTATTTAGTATGACAATACCAAAGGGAGTTGATTACAGACTGCCACACCGGAAACACTCCAATTGTTCAGACAAGGGCATATTGGTTAGGGATGGTGAGCTTCTTGTTTGTCATGGAGGATCTCACTGGCTAGACAACTCTCCAGATGGGATTGTGGTTGTAATTTGCAAGAGTGCAGGTCCCATTGTAGCAATGAAACATCTAAATGATGCTTCAGAACTTTCAAACCAATGGCTTTCTGGGCGGGGCTTTAGTTTGGGATTGGTAGATTTCCAACTAGCTAGAGATGTGTCTTCACGCACACAAATGTTGATGAGTATGAAGGAAGAGCTCATCAGAGCAAACCAGGAGGCCCTTATAGTGTCTCTGATATCAGACCTGCAGGTTCAGAAACAGGAACTCAGGCAACATCCAACAAACACAAAGGGATTGTCAGAGGATACAGTGTGTTACAGAAGCTTAGGTCTATTCCTTGGAAATGCTAGAACTGCAAAGCAAGTGAAGGCTTTGCAAAAAGTTGCAATATCAAGATTTCAGGGTAGTTTTGGCCAAAAGATCAGTAGCTTGGCCAGGGATTATAGGGGTCATGATAACTCTCTTTTTGCTATGATTAAGGCAGGAAGCAAGGGGTCCTTTAGCAAAATGGTCCAGCAAACAATAAGCTTGGGCTTACAGCTTTACAAAGGAGACGAATTACTGCCCTTCAGTTATAAGCTCCTAGCATGCCAGAGTCTACTCAAAAACTCAAAGACATATGCAGTTTCTGATTTGCTTCAGGCTCCACAAGGACCAACTTTTGCTGATGTTTCTGGACATTGGGAGTCTAGGGGGATAGTGCTGAACTCATTGGGAGATGGTTTGAGTCCATTACAGTTGTTCTTACATGCAATGGCATCACGCTATGGTATAGCACGAGAAGGGGTTGAGGAACCAAATATCTTGCTCAAAAATCTTCTCTTATTCATGCGGAATTTACATGTTGGCTATGATGGGACTGTCTGTGAGCCTCAGGGGCAGAACATTGTTCAGTTTGAATATGGTGGATTATTGGAGGTGGAGGGGAAGGCTGGTGTCTACAAGCAAGCACATGGTCCTGATGACTGGCAAGCTGCAGGTGAACCTGTTGGGATATTGGCAGCCACTGCTATAACAGAACCTGCCTATCAGCTCAAATTAGACTCTCCACACCAAATTGGAGCAAAAGAAATCAGCCCCCTGCAACTTTTAAGGGTATCAGTGCTATGTTCCATGTCAGAGTTGATGCTAAGTATTTCTTCTGGTGCAAGCATGTCTGTCTTTTTCTAGATTCTGTGCTGATCTCCTCCCCAAAGGTGTGATTGCTGCAGGCTGAATTGTAATTAGGATTGTTGTCTCTTGAGGTTTCCAACTTGTGTTGATGGACCATTGAGGCAATTCTGTCTTACTATATCTTTATTTGTGTCAAGGTAACAAATTATCTTTATGTTGGTCAGCAGGTGCCTGCATTGCTAGTAATCTTTTTATTTCAGCTCTGGTTTATGTTACATGTTATGCATCGTGATTGGCAGGAAAGCCTAAGGGCTAAGACAACAATGTCCTTAGCTGATCATCAGATTCTTCTGAGGTTTCCTTGTGGCCTTCGCAATAGGCATCATGGTGAAGAAAAGGCAGCTATAAAAGTGGAACAACACTTGAAGGCCATCACACTTGACATGCTCACACTGGTTACTATGATTGAGTAAGGGTTTTGAGACAACCCTGTGCTATACCCTAGATAATGCTCCATATTTTTCAAATGCTAAGTCATATAGTATGGGAGAGTGAGAGCTAGGTTTTCATGCAAGTGCCTTGGCAGGTTCTTAAGAGATTGTGAAGTAAGTTGAAAAGGGCTAGAAAGTGGGATGGGTTGTTGGGCTTTGGCATTTTGTCATGGACTCTTGCAAGTTCACAAAGTTGATTTGATGTTTATGAATTTGGTAAGAGCATGAAGATCTTTTACAGCAAGTAGTGCATGTTTTCATATTGCTAAGGACTTACACACATTGTCCTGCTGTTGGTAGATATCAAAAGGTGGGAACAAAAAATGATCATATTAGAGCAGAGAAGAGGAGGTCACCTTGGGTCGCTCGGATACAACTCTCCATGGTAATGCTTCTCCTTTTCAGATAACTGTATGTTCTAGACTACAGTGGAGGAAAGATGATGTCTTAGTCTATTTTCTCTGCTGCAGCTGGGTGGCAGTATTCTATTGCTCAAGATGATCAGTCATTGCATGCATGCAGGAGGAACTGAGACAACACCATATATCAGTAGAGATGATCCTCCAAAGGTTGGCAAAGAAATTTTCAGACAGAGAAGGGCAAAAGGGCATTGCCTTCTTTTCTACGAATGGGGAAAGGCTGGGTCCATGTATTCATTTCTACCCAGATTTGTCAGAACAAATTCAAACACTGTGTGCTGTAGTGTATGAGGACACTATGTCAAATATACTGGAGGCTATGAAGGATACCATGCTCCCAATTATCCTTCAGACAACTGTGAAAGGTAGACTGATGATATGACCAACTCGATGGAGATGTTTATCTTGTGTTCAAAGGTGATTCCAAGAAGAAGCTTCTTCTTAGGTTCCAGGGGAGCATTTGGCTTCACTGCTGGCTCCAGATAGTCATGACCATCTCAAATAAAGAAAATGTTCAAGATAATGAGGAAATTTGCAGGGTTCTTCAGTTTTACAGGGCAGTCCAGTCACATTGTTTGGTTTCACATTTCTATCTAGCTGTCTCATTCAGAATTAACCCATCATGTCTTCTTATGCATTCTAAGGTGTTCAACACAATGTTCTTTGCAGGTGATGAACAAATCCAATCTGTGAAAGTTGTTTGGGAAGATAGGTTGTGGAATCCAAGTGCATTGATCCTTTCCACCAAGGAACAATTCAAGTATGTTAACGGTGAACTAGTTGTGGAGGTCACTGTCAAGAACTCTGCAAGTAAGACACGGGGCCAGGCTTGGGAAGTTGTCAAAGAGGCTTGCCTACCTATCATGGAGACACTGGACTGGCAGCGGTCTATACCTTATAGTATACAGGAAATCCATCAGAATTTGGGGATTGAGGCTGCTAAAGAAGTGCTGTTACAGGTATAAACAGTCCATGTGGGTTGTCATATTAGCTAATGCAATATTTTGCTGGAATATTCTCAATTTCACTGGAAATCTGAGAGTTGTCATTGAATTGTTGTAGAGGCTTGGACTAGCAGCAGCAGGTATGGGCAAGCATTTGCTTTCAGAGCATCTAAAACTCATAGCTGATAGTGTAACATACTGTGGAGAGGTTATGGGGGCAACATTTCCTGGCTTCAAGGCCCTATGCACAAGTACCTCTATTTCAACACCATTTACAAAGGCTGCCTTTCAGGTGTGTGATTCATCTATGAGAATCAGGCTGATTTTAGAACTGCTGCTCCCCTGTGACAATTTGATTTCTATGAACTTGGTTTGCGGACATTTGAGAACCAAGGAGTCATTCTGTGAGTACTTTATGAAGCTTTCTGGACTGCTGGACTAGGCACAGTGGCCTTTGCCTTCTTGTTGCTTATAAGTTGCGCTTCACTGTCCTGAGCATGCAGGATCCAAAGAATATGCTCCTTCAGGCAGCAAGAAATGGGTCATGTGAGGGGATGGAAGGGTTGGTCACTGCAGCTGTTTGTGGGAAATTAGCACCTTTTGGAACTGGAGCAGATTTTGAGCTTCAGTGGCAAGACCAGGTAATGGGAAAACAACTTGGTGGTTCAGCCTTCTGTTTGATTTTCTGGTTCTAAAGCTTATTTGTTTTCTGAGCTGATAATCTTAGTGCATCTGCAAGTTGCAGATTGTGCCAGACTGTCCTGTCAGACACTGGAAGGGAATGGATATCCATGAGTACATTATAAATATTGACAGTCTGGTGGAGCATGGACAACAACATGTGCCCTCTGCTTCAATGCCAAAATTGTACTATGAAGGTCATAATTGTGGCTTGGCACATCAGGCCCCATCCATGGCAAAGATTCATCATGGTGCAGATGGTAGCAAGAATGCATATCTTCCAGACAGGTGCATTAATGAATCTGGAATATCTGCAATTATTGATATTCTGATTGAGAGGGCTGTTGCTCAAGTTTCTTGCTGCCCACAGCCTCTTGCCACAAATACCAATCTCAAGTTGTCAGAGCCTTCAAAATTGCACACTGGTTCACACAAGCGTTCATGGTCTGCAGCGGCCAGGAAGAGACTTCAAATGTTGGGTGATAGGGATCAGGTATTGGAAGATGGACACACTTATAGAAAAAGGAAGACAGATCAAGAAGGTGGATGTGTGCCAAATACTAACTCAGAATTTCTGGGCACCCAAATACATGGAGGCAATCCAGTTTCTAGAGCCCAACCTGGTGCCTGGTTGTCTGTTTGTGTGCAAGGCATAGCAGTGAGCCAAAATCAGTCTTCTGATCCACTGGATTTGAGACCAGTCTCACCAGACGGCAGCTGCTCATCCTTTCATACACCAACAGGAACATTGGAAGCTCATAGTGGCAACTCCAGTCCCTGCTCAACTTTCCAGGAACTCCCTCATCCAGCAACTCCCTATGATGGGAAATTGTTGGAAAATGATGGAGTGAGCAGCAATAGTCAGTCATCCTTAGTGAGGACCCAAGCTGAGGTTTTTCCAACACCTTCATGTATCACTACTGCAGAACATAAAAAAAATTTAACATTTTCTCTGTTGTTAAACCAGGAACCTACTTCTGGTCTCATATGTTCCATGAAGGAGGCACAAAGTGAATGTGCAGGTAGTGGGCATAAGACTTCGTTGGCAAAAGGTGATCCTAGATTTGAGGAGGCACAGCAGAGGCTTGTTGATGACACAAATGTCACCTCTCCCCATAGGGTAGGCAGAGGTGGATCATCACCCTTCAAATCAGGCAGAAGGAAATGGAAGGGCATCCACTTGATGCAGCACAACATTCAGAAGTCTACAACTCCATCAGACAATGTGGCCTGGTGTGAGGATCGAAAACACAGTGAAGAGTGGGAAACATTATTGCAACTTTCCAATATTGCAAGATCTATTTTACATACAAGGTGTGTACAGCTCTTCAGTACAGCAACTCATAAATTTAAATAGACTTGTTCTCCTGCTCCTCTCAAGATTTGTCGTGGGTTATTCCTAGGATTTTGAGATCAGTTGCTGTAATTAGGGTTTTCCTGGCCACAGTAATCTTGATAGCAATGGGATCCTACTGATTAGTATTTGGAGGGTCCTACCCTAAATCTAACATTGTGTAACCCAGGTACCAAGTAGGAGAAAGGCTTGAGATACAGGATCAGCGGTTCATTTTGGAAAAGGTTTTACGATATCATCCGTTTTTTACTGAAAAAATTGGGTGTGGTGTCCATTATATCAAGGTAAGTTTGGCAAAGTGGCTTTTACTCATTCCCTTTTGACTCACTCTACTGTTATTGCTCCCTGCTAAGTACCTTTAGTGTGCTTGTTGATTTGTGGTCACTCTTGGTTACAGATGCATTGCAGTTAAGTGTGTAATTACAGAGAAATGTTAGGACTGCAAACCTGATCTGGAATATAGATCCTTTTTCTGATAGCTACTACTGGAAGTGCATTGAAACTGTGTCACAAGTTTGTGCTGCTGCTTCATGACTGGGTTCAAACTGTCTTTAAAATGTGATTCTATCTGCTTTTTTTACCACCATTGTTTGAGGTTGTAAAAACACAAGCTAACTTCAGGAAGCTCACCATTCTGATTGGAAATATTGCAGGTTGATCGCCATGATAGTCATTCTAAGTCACGCTGCTTCTTTGTGGTTCGCACTGATGGAAGTGTTTGTGATTTCAGCTATCACAAATGCATCAAGGGTAAGGCTAATGCCAAGAGTCCTTCTCTGGCCCTGCGGTATGATCATGAATACTGTGTGAACCATGGCAGGGATGAGATATTTGAGGATGACACACTCAATTCTCCTGACATTGATCCGTCCCATATTCACCCAACCTGGACACCATTGGCATTGCATGGTGGCCAGCATGCTGAAGGTGTGGCCCCCTAGCCAAGGCCCTGTAGCTGAGAATGAGAAGGTTTTGGAGTTTTTTTTTTTGCAGCCTTTTGAGCTATGGTGTATGAGGCATGTGTCATCAAGCTTGTTGATCAGTGCAGTGGTGGCTGGGGCACTCCTTGTTCATCTCTGCATTGGATCTCTCAATGGACTAAGGTGCAAAATGAGAATCTCATTATGGTCCTGTTAATATTATACTGAATGTGTGAAATGTAAGACATATCTAGGAAGTTTAAATATATTGTTGTGTTATATGCGTTTTATCTTAAGAGTGCGGGTTACATGCATCTACTTGTGCAGGACATTTGCAAGCACCTTTTACCTGTTTTGTCTACATGATGAGGTTGTGTCTTAAAAGGACAATCTAATCTAAAAGGCCTTAAGCAGTGAACTTACAATTGTTTGCTTGGTTTTGTAATGCAGATTGAGTGCTAGGGACAGGGGTTTTCTCTTCCGAAAGATGTGGAACCCAAACCTGGCATTATAATATTTCTGAGATTCATCTTGGATTTTAACAAAATAGATGAATGAGAAATGGTTTTGACCAATCCTTTTAAGGAGGGAGCATAAGGAAGTGGTCAGTGGACTCAAGTTTGAAGACAAAAAGTAGTGCACTATTATCTTTTACATTGTACAGCACACTAATGTCAATCCACTGTACTTGTGAGGAGGGTCTTTTCCAATGGCAAGGGACTACTTGAAACTACTTCTACAAAGTTTCAAGAATTTAAGTGCAGTAAGTGGGCTTAATTGGCAGTTGTTTAAACCACCACCCTCACCCATACAATGAGAAGCCCATCTCACACCACAAGCATGAGGGTGGATGGGCTTCGGCTTCTTGTTGTGTGGGTGAGGGTGGTGATTTGAACATCTGAAATACTCACCAAATCTTGTTTGAAGAGATGAATACTAACAGTAAAAATATCAATGAGGCCTCAGGGATGCTTTAGCCATACAATGGAGAATCAGAAACAATTTTGGTTCAAATAGAGGTTTTGTGTTGAATTTGTGGGTGCATCACTTCGCTTGCATTAGAATCATTCTCTATGTCCATGCATGTGGTGTTGGTCAATAAGTGTTTTCGTGAGTCAAAAGGTTGAACTGCATTTTGCACAAAGGATTAGTACAGCCTGTGACATGTTTGGATTTCTAATTACAAGACCTAAAAATTAAAATATCAACACTTTAGGTCTGAAACTTTCCAAATTACATTTATTCAATCCTAGTTGCTGAGGACTTTTCAACAGTACCAAAATTCACCAAATTCTTTCAAAATGTTCAGTTTAACATTCAATAACTTCTTCATCAGAGAATTTTTAACATGACTGCCCCTTTTTGATGATGCCCCCATACATTTACCATTTTTTGATGTCTTAGCCACAATCTAGATTTGATAGAGTATGTCTGTGTTACTAGATGCCTTACCTAGCTTCCACCTAAGCCACTTGACATACCATCAATACTTTGCAAGCTTTTCAACCACCACATTCATCCCTTTCATCTTCAAGTTTCTGGATGGAATTTCAATTGGATGTAGATTTGGACTTTTTCTTGGACTACTTTAGGTCAGCATTTGATTACTTGCCTCATCTTTCAATTGGAAGACCTATTGGCATGGTATTTGAGCACCTTCAAGGTTCATTCAACTGCGAGGATTTTGTCAATGCTCTTTTGCAATTGTCTCCATATGTCATCACAAGTCATATCCATGGGTCCGTAGCTTGAGCCTTTGAAGCTGCATGGATTTTGATGTCAGCCAAGCTTTCCAAAGCCATTTGGCTAATCGTTGTGGGCAAGGTTTTTTATTAAATAACAAACAATGCCCTTTGTCTTTAATTTCACAACATATTTTCAACTCACTTTATCTACACATCAATTCAACATCACAATTAAGGGAGGGTGTGAAATAATGGTACACAATATTCATGTAGCCTTCAACATTGGCATTCAGTGGGTGTTTCTATAGGTAGATGTTGTAAATGCTTTCCACATCATTTCCTACATGGTTATATTCCAAGAGTTTTATGTCATAGGGGTCAATTGTCCTAACTCATCCCATTTGTTTGTTCCTTTATGCCTTGTAGCTCCCCATTTTCTTCAATCATCATTCCCTTTTGGGGAACATGATTATGTTCCATTGGCATGAATCAAAGTAATCCAATAGGTGGGTCTTTTTTCACCCTCGTTCACTTTCAAGCTATGCATTGTTTAACATCCCTTTCATAATCAATGACATACATGTCATTGGCCCCAACTTTATTGTTCTTCATGTCTTTGATCATTTTGCATCCTAATGGGGTTTGGCAATGTAGCTATGATGTGAATGCATGAGCATGAGTGGTGAGCTTGGGAATGGTGAATAGTAAGCTTGTGAATCGCACAAAATCTTCAAAAAATATATTTGTCACGCAAGTTGAATGTTATTTCAACATAGACAAGAATATTCCATACATGTGGATAAAATATTTTATTTATGTTGCAAGAATATTCTTTTCATGATACAAAATATTCATCCTAGTAAACATAATATATTATTTGTGACAACAATATCATCCATAACTTTTGTTGTAAGTGCATGCAATTGAAACTAGGAAATTATTTCCCATAATCTTCCAATATAATGTTTTAAATTATTAATGAACATTTAACTTAGTCTAATATCTAATTTCCATTTAACAATGAAACATCATTCATGTTAAGCAAAATATTGAATGAATAATTATTGATGTTTGTATAAAACTAAAATAGTAACATCGTTTGTAAGTTCTAGTTTAAGAGCCAAAAACATAGCATCATCATGAGCGTTAGAATTGACAATGTTCATTGTACTTAATTTTTATGACAATTCAAAAGTGTATTACCTACATTAAAATTACATCACAAACTAACAAGCAACAAACTTTGTCACAACTCCAAGTTGAAAAATGGATGCAATTTTCAAACTACCCACAAAACATGACATGTTGCAAAACATAGTACATGTGTTTACATCATCCACTTCCCTCACTGAACTAACAAACTATAAAATATTGTTACAAAATCTAAACAAGTGCAAATTGGGAAATTCCAACTTCATATTGTAACTTCATATTGCCTCTTGTTTGGATTTTGGCTAAATAAAATCTTATATATTCATCCATATCAAGGAGGGGGAACCATCCAATGGTGGGTTTATATAATTGTTTCAAGAAGTTGACCAGCCTTTTATTGATTGCAGGGTAGATGTGAATGTTGAATGGAATTATCCAATGGGCAGCCTTACCATCATGTGTTGTTGGCCATGACATTTCATCCACTAGCCTATTTATAGGAATGGAGCTTTCCCCTCTGAATAGACTGAGGAAAAATTGGTTGCCATTTATTCATAATAAATCCCACTTCTTCAAGAAATTTGATTTCATCTTAGGTGAATTGGTTTCAACTTGAATGGACCAAATTTTTGGAATAGTTGGTTTTTTGAATGCATACTTGCACTTTGTACATCCAATGTAGTGTTCATGTCAACTACATAGATGCAGAACTTGTGTAGTTTTATGAATGCACCAAGGAATTAAGACAACAACCCTAAGTCAAGCAGGGGCACTAATAGAATTTGGCTTGGTAATTATCCTTGTAGCACAAGAATGTTTGTTGGATTTTTACAATGCGAAACATTAAACATGTGATAGAAGGGGGCATCTTTTTATATACCAAATTCCATCTCCACATGGAGCTTTAAGGACCTCAACATCTCAATGAATTTGATTTGCCCCAAGTTATTCAATTTGCACATTTGATTTAACAATGCATGGTTTACACGAAGATGAAAATAATTCACACAATTGTGCCTATGTGAATCCCCTTATAATCTAGGGGCTAAGCTTGCTTCTATTTGCAAAAGCCAAAGATCACTTCACCTTCCATATGTGTGATTTTAGCTATTTAAGCCAATCCTCAGGAATATTTTTTTAAATGCGTCTGCAAGTTACTTCAAATCTTTAGATTGGGTTACTTTACACAATAGTAGTTCATTTTTATCAGGCCTTTGATTTGGTTGACCACTATTAAGGATTTTTTTTATTCTTTTTTAATTTAGGATTTTTTATCTTTTAAGCTTTTTTACTTCTAGTTTAAGTGTTATCAACATGTTGCTTCATATCAATAGTTTTAAAAAATTAGGTATAATTATTTTCTTCCAAATGCAAAAGCAAAATTGAATTTAATCTTTCATAGAAAATTGAAGGAAATGAAGATATCTAAATTTTAAGTGAACTTGTTCATAAACCAAAAAATAAAACCACTCTCCAAAAAGTTAAAAGAAGAAAAGAGGTTTCAAAAGATCAAAAGTTTACAAGAAATTCCAAAAAGATCTCTCTATCAATCCTCACATCCTTTTATTTATACCAAACATAACATTATTTTAAATTAATTAATCACTAGCTAGTAAAACTTGAATTTAAATTATAACAACTACTAGTCACAAGTTTAAACTAACATGTATTATCAACAACTGATTATTGTACATGTTGGTTACCAATTTACTAAACCCCCTAATTACCCTAACACATGTTACCAATTATTTTAACATATTGGTTCACCTAAGAACTTGCTACCCAAAAATAAATTTACTAAGTTTATTGCCTCATTGGTTACCAGTTGGTAACAACCAATTAATATGTACACACTTGAAAAATTGGGTTAACAGTACCCCCCCTTGAAAACTATATTTTGTCCTTGAAATCAGTCACCTAAAACTACATGTTTAACTCCTACAATTAAATCATCAATAGGTTGTTCACATGTGGTACCAACAGGTTCAGCTAAAAGAACAGGTTGAGATCCTTGCCTCTCAACAATAGATGTGTCCTTCAATACTATATTTAGAGTCTTGAAAACTTCATAAGCATGTGTAACAATGTCAATCAAAATACCTTTGCACCTACCCCAATCTATGGTATAATTAAATGGTCCATGTTTGGGAATAATATGTTTTTCCAATCCTTCTACTTGAGTACTAACAACTACAATAGGTACTTCCACGTGTTCTATGGGTAAAAACAAAGTGTACAAAACAATGGCTAGTTATACTTCTCCTTGGATTGGCTTTGGTTCCTTAATGACCACATGTTCATTTCGAAAACTTGTACCTATAGTTGTTGCTTGCACAAGTGAAAACTTCTAGAAAACAATAACATGTACCTCGACCAGTTTACTAGTAAGTCGGTCATATGTATAGTGATCAAATTGTAACTGAAAAGCAACTAATTCATTTAGGTAGGCTTCTTCATACGCACGAGCTATTTCCAAACTATCTTGGATATGTTCTTTTGTAATCTCCTATATGTTTGCCACCATTCCTTCCATTTCAAGTTTTTGTCAATTGAATATGTACCTTAAGCAAGGCATTGTTTAAAAGTAATTTTTCAAACTTTTTCAACTAGTTATCCTTGATGTAGTTTGAAAAACTTTGCCTGATGTTTACAAAATGTCTCCAATTCGCCTTTTAATTCTTGGATATGTACTTGAAGATCATAGATACGATTCTTCATGTCAATGTTGACTTCCATCAATTGTTCCCTCTACTACAAATAGGTGTTCTCTAGCTCCAACAAAATCTTCTCTTGTTGTACACTAATGGCCTCCATATTGCCATAGTCCTTTGTTAACCAGTCAAGGTCAGTTTGTAGGGCCTTCAAATCATTACAAGTTTTGAAATGAGCTTGGTTAAACTCATTATACTCCAATTGTAAAGCTTCAACCTTCTTGATTACCTTTTTAGCTTCAACACTTTTGGCAACTAAATGCTTATTGAAAATTAACTAAGTTGTTTACTATCTAAGGCTAAATCTAGGTAATCAAAGTTGGTTGCTTAAACATCTCATGAAAAATATAAATAGGTCTAGGATGAACTAGTTCAACAAGTTTAGATTGAACCAATTGAACTAGTTCTGTACCTCTTGGTAACATGTTGTTAGCATGTTCTATAGGAGCAAAAGTTATTGAACAGATAAAGGATCTTAATTTGGTACCTATTCAAAGTCAAGCTCACTTGGATCCTCCATGAATTGGTCACTTTCTATCTTTATCGATTTATCATCTGGTTGTGTAATAACATCAACTTCCATGTCCTCATTGCCTCCCTCCATAATCATGATTCCTTGACATGTGCAAGGTTTCTACTATGGTGGTCAACTAATTGGTTTTGGACTTAATCAATCTTCAGGTGTTAACAATTCAATTTATATTTTCACATGTTATGACTATTAAATTGGTAGTGGCAATATGTTAGTTAAACACATCAATTGACGCTTAGTAATAAATTGTTCCTTAGTCACAACCTTAGGAGAAGATTTTATAGATTACTCCGCAACAATCTTCTTCTTCTTTCTCTCTTAACCAATCATGGTTTCGGAAAATCAACAAGTGTATCTTCCTTTCAAAAGAAAAACCAATGTTGTAAACATACTTCTATCATTGGTCCAAAGTAACAAGTTGCTACCTTCCTATCAAGCATTACTAACCTTGTTGCAATTTGCTTCTAGTGCTTAGTCCATTGAGTCAATTCTATTGACATTTGTGTCAACATAATGGAACACCAATTGATCTTCTTCCCCCTTGTCCACCAAATTAAGAATAATGGCAATGCAATTATTAAAATAAGCTAACCTTTCTCGTTAGTAAATGATTTACAAAATTGTTGCAAACTTGGCATGGTACTCCTTCGTCTGAATGATGCTCCACTATTCTTTGTTCACAAATTCATCCGGTCAAGCTATGTTCTTAAGAGCAACTTGGGCCTCCTTTTTTAATGCATTCACTGCATCAACTATTTTTTTAGCACTAACGCCAAATTGTTGAACGATTTACACTTGTTCTATGGTGATCTTCTCACCACAAAAAATTGTTTTAATGTGTCCATCCTCTGTGGACTCCCAAGTGCGCAAGATGTCCTCCAACACGTCTAGTCGTGGAATTATCTAGTGAACAACAAATAAGCCACCCAAATTAACTTGTTATGCCCATTGTCATCCTTTGGACATTGGGATCCACTACAACATTTTATTTTATTTTTTTGCTTTAGTAAGTGCTCATCATTTGTGCCTCATCATGTATTTGGACCAAGCCTTAGTAGGTACAATAATAGGTATGTCAAGGGAATCAAATTCTATGTCAAAGAATCCTCCTTTAACTAGTGGTGATGAAAAATCTACCAATTGCTCAACTTCACAGGTTGTTCAGCTTCTTCTACCTTTGTAATTTTTCTTTTCCACTTGTTCTTCCTCCTCATAATCACTAATTATGACAAATGTAGGTGTAGGAGGTGAAAATTGTTTTCAAAAGCCTCGTAATGTTTCTTTAATTCCTTCTCCCATAATAGCACCACATTGTAATGCCTCAAAAATTTCTTGTTCTACATTTCTCTCTTGCCCAAAACTTTCGCTATTTTCTCAAAATAGAGGAGGTGGCAAGTGATTTAATGTAAATTGCACCAATTGTTCTAAAAGCTTCCTCTCTAACTTTCTATAGTTTTATTTCCTTTCCCTCTTTATTTTCTTTTTGTTTTTTCAACTCTACCTCCCTCTTGCTTGCTATCTTTTTCAACTAGTCCAAGGCATTCATTGCCTCATTTGGGTGCAGTAAAAGATATAAAGGGATTCATAATGAAATAATGAAAAGACACTTTAAGGGGTATGTTGGTAACCATGGAGTAAAAAGTGGCAACGCTTGGAAAATGATGCAACTTTTAGGGCATATATTGACATTTGTAATTAGGTTTACTGGAACATCATTATTTCATGTGGAATTAGGGCTAATTGGTAGGTTTCCAACTAGTTACCTCTTCAACAACTCATTGATACCCGTTTCACTTAATTTTAAATTAGACATATCATTGTCTATTCTTCTCTCAGTTAAGTTTTATGCTATTAAACTTATAGTGATAAGTTGAACTAGTTTATCAATGAACAAATTACCAAAATGGTTCGTCCCAATTGGTTCTTCATTGAATAAATTATTAGAATGGGTTATCTTAATCGGTTACGTAGTGAACATGTTATCAAAATGGGTTGCTTCCATTGGTTTCTTTAATAAAAAATCACTAAGCTTAGCTAAAATAGGTTGAAGTATGTGATCCTTTGTAAACCTATAAGATTTAACTTGTTAATGTTAATGAGTATTGGATTAAAATCAAATTTGTTAATAGTCACTAGTAGTATTGTATTGTTTGGTAAACAATATTAGATCCTATATGGTCCAAACCATTGTCTCTAAAACTTAGGATTATGTGTTTTGATAGCCCCTAGAAACCATAGAACAATATTTCCAAACTGGTATTTTGTTTCAATGTACCGGTTCTAGGACCATAACATGTGTTAAGTCATGATGTTGTCCGGTTTGGATGGTAACAAATATTTCGTAGGTAGCAACGGGTGTAATCAATAAACAAGTTGGAATGGGGTATGATCGATTCCAACCTAAAAAATAATTATAGAAGAAAATAAAATTGTGGATAGGTGCTCATCCCAATCATTTCGATTTTCATTCACTAGTTTTATGAACAATGTATCAAAAACTTTGTTAATAAATTTAACTTGTCCATTGCCTTGTGGATAATAAATAGTAGAAATAGTATGTCTTAAAATAAAATGATCAATTAGGTAATGAATATCAATATTGGTAATGAAATGTGCATCTTGATCAATAATAATAGTCAATGGAAAACTGAATCGGATAAGAATGTGGTCATATAAGAACTTTGCAGTAATAGTAGTTGTGTTGGTGCACAAAACTTTTGCTTCCACCCACTTGGTAACATAGTTAATGGCAACTAAAATGTACCAATTGCTAAAGTAACAACTCACCGATTTAATAGGTCCATTAAAATCTAATCCCCATTTCTAAAAAGGTTTTTCAAGCAGAGTAATGATAAGCTTCACCATGTTTTGTGTTAATAGTTGCTAACGAGTTTTTTTATTCCCATTAAGGTTATTCAACTTTTGAATTCTTTAGCAACAAGTTCTTTTACAACAACATGTACATGCAAAAAATAACAAAAATAAAACTAACTACAAATCCTAAATTAACATGTACACAAATTACTAAAAGCTTGAAGAAAGTTGGCTAAAAGAAAATGATTATTGTTCCATAAGTGAAGAATGATACACAAATTCAAAAATGAAATCCAAAAGTCCTTTAATAGGTTTGTCCTCCTAGTATTATGCTAGTTGTTTCAAAATACAACAGCCATAATTGACCATTATAAGTAGTCATTAACTAGTACCTAGACTAACAATCCAAAATTTAAAAAAATTACACCTTGTTTAATTACATGTTCTACCAAGTAGAAGTTTTAAAGACTACATGTTTACTAACCTATCAACCTATCTTTTTAACCTATTATAATACTACCAATAAGGTTCAATAATTGGTTAGGTTAGGTTAAACAACAAGTTAAATCACTTGTTAGGTTTAACAACTTGCTTACATTTTTCAACCTATTAGGTCACCTATTACTAAATCTAGGTAACATTATCCCCCCTTGAAAATTACATTTCACCTTCAAAATGTTAGCTCAAAGTCCTAAGTTAATTTGGTTTTCTGGAACCAATTGATTGATGGCTCCTTCAATAAGTTCAACACCTACTTCCTCGATACGTTTAACTTGGCTCAAAATTTGAAAATATGTTGGTGCTATAGTCTTTTATCGATCAGGTATGTCTTCAAAGGTCGCTATGGGTGCGATGCATACCTTTAAAGCATGCAAGGTATTTGACATTAGAGTAATCTCCTAACTTATACCTATATGGTGTGGGCTCAAAGGTAAACTAGCAAATAAGAATTCCAAAGATTCTACTCTACTATCTAATATGGTGAATAAATGTTGCAACCCTAGACTTGGGCTCGCAACCAAGGCAAGGGCTTGCAAAGGTGCAAGCCGAGAGTGAAGCCCAGGAATCACATTTTATGTTTTCGGGAGTGTGGGAGAATGTGAGGGAATGAACCCCCACACTCCCAATTGAGCTCCCATTTTGGGAGTTGGAGTCCATATGGACTCCCAAATTTTTAAAAAGCGATTATAGGGGTCAAAACCCATTGGATTGAAAAGTTCCTTATATCATTGAAAAGCTCTTAGAACTTAAATGTCTACGATGGGCTTGCATGACCCATTTGGGTACTTAAAACACAAGTTATGACCAAAAGAAGGGCTAGGAGTCAAATTGCCAATTTGACTCCTGACAACTAAAAGTCAAAAATTGCCCCAATTTCCTTGCGTGCAGGTTGCATGCCACATACCATTGGAAATCTCTTGATGAGGGCTACAACCTTTCTTTAGATGTCACCTTAATCAGAGGTCCATACACAAAATTTTGGGATTCCAAAGTCATGAAAGTCCCAATTTTGGGAATTTCGGGACTCCCATTTGGGAGTTTCGGGACAAAATGACATTTGGGTGTTGGCCCATAGCCAGGCACAAAGAATACTATAAGGGGGAAGGTGGTGGCTTCATTAAAGTCTAGGCCGTGGTGAGTCTTGTGAGTCGGTGTTTGCTCATGGTGAGTCCATGCACCAAAAGTGCTCCAATGATGTACTTACCAACTTGTTGTTTGATTTGTGCAAGTTCATGTGAGTAATTGATTTGCTTGTCAATCTTCCTAATCCCCATCTTAGAGCTCTAGCACACCCTTCTACCCCTGAAGTGTTGTGAGCCAAAGAACACGCCTTAACTCCTTCTCCTTTTGTTGTCTTCACCTTTGGACTTGTAGTTAAGTCCATCAAGGAGCTTGGGGGGGGGGGTGTGTCAATAAGGGATTAATAGGTTCAACTTATTCTTTATCAAAGCTTTCATTACCTTCCACATGTTCATTAACAACAATGGCTACTAGAACAAGTATAGTAAAAGTTTGAACATGTAAAGGTATGATCTTTAAACATGTTCCCCCTTTTAGTGGACTAACCGATTTGTTAATAACAATAGGTTGTACCACAAATGGCGTTGCTGGAACTCTACTATTGGTTCTAATTTCCACATATACAAAATTAGGGGGTTCGTACTTAAAATCAAGGAAAGCAATTTAATAGGTGTGTAGGTCAAGTTGGTAACTTTGTTCATGAAAATGAGCTAGTTTCATATTGTTTTGAATTTGCTCCCTCATGAACTCATGAACAATTTGCCTTAGTCTTTCCACTTGGGGTTTTTGTTTCTTAAGGCTTGGATTTGCACTTTGAATAGTGTTTTGTCTAGCAATAACTCCTCAAATTCCTTCAACTTGTTCATCCTAACAAGTAGAATGGGGTTGGGTTTATTCAATTGTACTTTAGCTATCTCATAATAACCTTTTCAATCTTAGATTTGGGTAGTCAAATTTTGCTTTTCCTTCTCAAACTTTATGTGGGTAACTATTTATTGCTCTCTAAGATCTTGAAAGGTTTATTCCAAATTGAGTATGACACCTTGTTCCAAATTTGACTCATCCATTTTGGTGTAGTCATGCGTCATTCACTCCAAATCAACTTAGAGATGCTTCAAATCATTGTGAGTTTTCCAATTAAGCTAGTTGAGTTCAACACACTCTTGTTGTAGGTTCTTAATTTTCCTAACAACTTAATTTGCTTCTTTCAACTTATTGGACATGTTCTAAATTCTCATGCTAGACCCTATTCATTTGCCCCTTGATTGTGACGAGTTCTTTGTCACAATTCTTTAAAGTCTTTTGCACTGTCTCTAACTTTAGGCTATGTGTTTGTAAGTAGTTGTGGGTTTCATACAAGTTCTCTTTGACTTGATCAAATTCAACTTTAAAGTTTGAAATTTTTGTAATGTCCTCAACTAGGTTGTGGCATTTTGAGCAACTTGCTCTAAAAACATATTAATCTGTTTCAAGTTTTTTTATAAACTAGGACGTGTTGGAATCTATAAAATTTTGGGTTTTCCATTTGCATTGGTTCAACTATAGGTTGAACAGGTTAGGATGATTTTATAGCTACAACTACATTTTGTGTAGGTTTTGCAATGGATACTACAAGTTCAACAAACACAATAGGTTCAACTCGGATGTTTTCAATTCTTGATCCAAATTGGGTTCAAGTTTTTTTTCAATGCTACCTAGTGTAACTATTGCATAAAACTCTTCCGCTCTTCCACCCCCAATTTCATCTATACATGTTCACTCTCATCCTCTTCTAAATCAACAACTAGTGATCCGAAAGTAGTCCTAAACTTCTTTCTTGGTGGTGAAGTAACATGTTTAAGATTGGATTCATCATTTGGTATAGGTAGTTCTATACACCTCTTTAGTCAATGAAATTGGCATGTTTTTAAAGGCGATGTAGTGGTTGAATGTGTTGGTCTTCTCTCCTTAAAAAATTGCTCCTTTGTAACATATTTAAGTGAAACGTATTGTTATTACGCAACCTGTCATTCTTGGCTGGTTGGTGACACAAGTTCCTTTGGGGTTGCTGTTCTTGGTGAAGGCGCTTCAAATAAAAAGAACCACTTCCTAAACATAATATCCAGGACAAGCCTTTATATGCCTTAATTTGCTAGAAACTAGGTTAGCTACTGCCTTCATTTCACGTTTTGTCTAGTGAATCAATTCAACTAGTAATTGGTTCAACATTATGGAACACCAATTAATAGGTTACCCCTATTGGCTAGGTCAAAAGTAATAGAAATTCAATTATTAAAATAAACTGTTCTCTTTGGTAAAGTATTTACAAAATAGCTGCAAATCTTACATGAAATTCCTCCTTCACACATACTGTCGCAACCCTACTTTGGCCAAGTGTGGGGGTGAAGCCCAACACTTGGAAAAGTTGGGATTTGGAGTCCTCCGGGACTCTTGAATGTTCAAAGCTCGACAGAAGGACCCAAAACACCTCGCATTGGGGTGTTCTTGGTGTCATTGGAAAGGTCTTGAAGCGTAGATATCGAAAATGCCCTCGAATTGGGCATTTCGATATCTGTCGCCCAAGTTATGGGCAAAAGAAGGGCCGGGAGTCAAACTGGCAGTTTGACTCCCGACCACTAAAAGTCGGGAATCGACCTCTTCCCGAAGTCCGAATTGGGAGTGCGATGCGTCGT
>Ga0116228_10000553_pt1 | contig 28608 bp, 23 predicted proteins | sample S1TSphfallax_2_FD_89694 | JGI IMG/M metagenome (GOLD analysis project Ga0116228, IMG submission 89694) | Host-associated microbial communities from peat moss isolated from Minnesota, USA - S1T2_Fc - Sphagnum fallax MG | ecosystem: Host-associated > Plants > Peat moss > Unclassified | place... | reverse complement strand
TACCCGTGGGAAAGCAGCAGCAGGCGGCCCTTATTCAATCCTCGAGATCCGATGATGGAATGGCAGCACATGCAACGTCAGAGCCGGAGATGGCCGTGGACGTCACGACCATTTGCAGAGCCACCTACTGCCTATGGACGCTGGGGATGATCCTCCTCACAAACAGATAAATGGTGCAGGGCGGCTACGACCAGAACCGACGCAGCAGCGGCATCTGGAGTTCTTTCGTGGACTTTCATGGTCACTGGTTACTCATCTTGTTGGGCATTGCGCTATTTGCGATGATGGGTGCAGTTTGAATCCTCAGTTTTGCACTGTACAAAACGTACAACAAGCTTTGCAAGCAAAAATACTCACCCACTTTCCCCCCTTTCCTTTCTATTTGCGGCTAAGTACACGCTCTGACAGACACCGTCTCAGAGACACGATTTGAGGCGCGCAAACCCTAAGAGCGACCCTAAGAGCGTCGGCACCCACAGCAGTACGAACTCCTGTACCCACAATTTAGAACGAAGTATAGCAGTCAAATTGTGTGACATTGCCACTTTCACACAAAGTTTGCTCAAGGTAATGAACATATCTGCAAAAGGCTGCACTAAAAAGGAAATGACTGCTTTTGATGGAAGCAGGAGTGGACATGAAACATTTTTGCCTATTGTAAGAGCATTTTATCAGGTTACCAATTCAATGGTTTCAAATTTGCTTAAAAGCCTGTTTTATTAGGCATAAAGGTAAGGTTTGCGATATCCATTCACAGAACCAGCTGAGAGAAATAGATTACAAGCATAAAATCATTTAATCATTCTCACTAGATTTGTCTTCATAAACTGGAATTTAGGTGGAAAATGAACTGCAACCAACAGAAAAGAGGAGAATAATCTATTTGGAGGAACTCGATAAAGGAAGACTGAGGATGGGGTAGGAATCTGTACAATTTGTATCTGGCTTGATGGGTTTTTCTTGTTGAGTCTTTTGTAGAATAGAAACTAGATGGTCAGGGTCTTTGTCTGGTTCTACATTCTGCTTTGACTCACCTGCTACTCATAACTGGTCACAAATCTATGACATGATTTGCCCATCTTGATGACACCCAAAACCCATTCAATGTGTTTTCATCTCACTTGCAAAATTGCAATTGCATTTATTTCCCTCCACTCTGGTGGAACCAGATAGAAAAAGAAGTATGAATAGGTATGTATCATCACTCAAAGTTTGAGGGTATGAAGCTTTTCAATGCCACAAATGATAGTGGTTTTTGAGAAATATAAGTGGTGACAGTTTCTGTTCTATTGAGCAGGCAAGGAAGAGAATGGGCACCTTCTTTGCCAACCTTCAATAACTGTCCAAGTTGTTGACCCATCCTTGCATTTCCATAGGTGTCATGTTGCTGACAAATGAAGCATCACAAGTGCTGAGTATGCACCACCTTGTTTGGCCATCAATTCAGCATGCTTCCCCTGTTCCACTATCGTGCCATTTTTCACAACTGCAATCACATCTGCATTCCTGATTGTTGATAGCCTATGCGCAACCACAATTGTTGATCGGTGTACCATCACACGGTCAAGAGCCTCCTGGACAACATGCTCTGACTCTGCATCCAAAGCACTTGTTGCTTCATCTAGTAGTAAAATCTTTGGGTCCTTCACTATTGCCCTGGCTATAGCTACCCTCTGCTTCTGTCCCCCTGAAAGCTGCACACCTCGCTCCCCTACAGTTGTGTTGAATCCATCAGGAAGCGCTGTTATGAATTTGTGAGCATTTGCAACCTTACTAGCAGCTTCAATTTCTGTGTTGGGAACAACATCATCTCTTCCATATGAAATGTTTTCTCTGATGGTAGTGTTGAAAAGTATAGGTTCCTGGCTCACCAACCCAATTTGTTGCCTCAACCACTGTACTTGAAATTGCTTGATGTCAATACCATCAATCAAGATTTGTCCACTGTCAGGATCGTAAAAGCGTTCAATGAGAGAGATGATGGTGGATTTGCCACTTCCAGATTCTCCCACTAAGGCAACAGTCTGTTGACCATACATTCAACATTCACATGTCAAGGATAGCAAGGGGAACAATTCTGCTACCTGTAATGGAGAGAGTCTAATCACAAACTAAGATTAGGTGGTAGGATAATCAGTTTACAACTGTGTCATCAGCAGGTCACTGGTAAAACATTGACAAACAACTAGCAAAAGTGATATGAAGGTAGAAGAGTGTTTGCAAGGTACAGACATCATAGGTGCTACGCACAACAAAAGTTATACAATGTGATTTACCTTCCCGGCATGTACAGTCAAACTCAAGTCTTGGAATATTGGGACTGTTGGTCTTGTTGGATATGTGAAGCTTATGTGCTGCAGCTCCACTTCACCCTTCACCACTTTTAATGTCTTGCCTGACTTTGCAAGTGGGTCAATCTTAGATTCACGATCCAGCAAAGCAAACACAGAATTCACGGCAACCTTGACCTTCGTCAAATCAGGAGAAAGACCAGCTGCTTGTGAAACCCCTATTGCACTCATGGTGATTGCAAAGAAGACCTGCAAATATCCTGTACATTATCAGTACATTAGGAGACATATTTCCCTTCCCAGGTTTCCCCCTTGTCCAGCAAAACCATCAGAAAGCAAACTACAACTAAAGCACAAAAAATCAGTAAGTGAAACAAAGCAGGATAATCTCATTCCTCTAGATTGGTCTGTCTTTCTCCCCTGCACAATAGCTAGAGTGTGATCAAACAAGGCAGGGTCAGAAGCACAGAGAGCTGACCCTAAAAACATTGCTGAAACTTGTTTTTTTCTGATCAACCAACCTGGCACCAAACCAAAATGATAAGCCATAGGAGGCAAAGAGCACAAAATTGGAGAACCCCAAAGCTACACCGCTGAGGTAACCCTGGCAGATCCCACTTTTCAATGGCTTCTGACACTTCTTTTGATACAATCTGACCACTTTCTCCTCTGCACAGAAAGAAGACACTGTACGGATACTGGATATTGCATCATTTGCCACCCGACTTGCATCTTGGTAGGCCTCCTGCATTGCACCCAGTCATCACTCATTTAGTCAGCAATTCTGAATCTTGAGCAGACTTTGAAGACTCATGTCTCCAGATACTTTTAAGCTTCAGCAAATTCAGGTCATCTTATTCTGGTTATGTTTCATTCAGCAGGCCAAAACAGCATGCAGTCAGGACAATGTTGTGCAAATTGTAAGGTTTAGGGAGGACCTTGGCATCATTGCTGAACCCCTGCATGAACTTCATCTGTATAAAGCCTTGCATACCCAAGAGGGGAACCAAGGCAAGGATCACAAGTGCAAGCTGCCAATTTGATACAAAAGCAATAGTGAGACCACACACAATGGTCCCAATATTTTGCACAATTAAGGAGAGCGTATCTCCCACCATCCCCTTCACTGCTGCTGCATCTGTCGAGAGTTGAGCACCTATGGCACCACTGCAAGCCGAAAACAGACAGACAAACCTGTTAGCCTGAGGCTGCATATTATGGCCAAGTCCAAAGCCTGAAGAATCAATCAAAACTTGCTAATGGTTCCTTTTCAGTTACATGCCTTAACTATACGTTTTGCATGCATGTTGGAGCACTATCAAGACAAAAAATATGAGCAAAAGTTCACCTTGAGTTCTCATCAACATCAAACCAAGCAATTTCCTGTCGCAACACCTTATCAAATGTCATCCGCCTCAGGCGACGAATTAGGCGTTGCCCAATCAATCCAAATGAGAAACTTTGTGCAGGTGCAACAATGAAAATCCCTACCGCAAGCACCACATACATGAGTGACCAAAAGTTGGCATCATGACGCAACTTGTGCTTGTTGGGTAAATAAAAGGAAGAGATAACATTGGAAAGTAGCAGTCCAAAAACTGGGAATGCCGTTCCATTAGCAGCTGCAGCAATAGAACCCACAATGAAGAGAGGAAGTTCAGGCTTATTCAAAGCTGCAAGTCGGAAAACTGATGTGTCTGCACGCCTTATTATCTTTTTTGCTGCTGCTTGAGGACCATCTTCCCCTTGTCCTCCTCTCCTAAAGACTGCAGCACCCTCAGCAACAGTCACAGAGTTCCTTGGGGAGTTCACAATAATATTTCTTGCACCAGAGCTGGAGTGATCACTGCTCCTTTGTAAGTCTCCGTGCATGAAATTATCAGACACACATGTGTCAAGTTCTGGGTTTAGTCCTAGATCTTTATCCTGATGCTTGTAAATCTGCTGCAGATGAACTAACTGGGAGTATGCTCCATTGGGATTGCTCAAAAGCTCCTCGTGTGTCCCTGCAGAAATCATAGCCAGCTTTTCAGTTTCTGAAAAACAACCCTCAGAAAAGATAAGAATCCATCAGTCACTTTAGCACACAGTTTGCATCCACATTTCCAGTGTTAGTTGAATTGCCAATTTCTACAAAATAAACCACTTTGAAGAATATCTACAGTTGTAGATGAGATGGACAGCAGATTGTAGATAACTAAACTACCTTACAATCAAGGCTTACTGTTAGATTTACAACTGATATGAAATAAGCACATTACCATGTATTTGCAAATGGGAAGTCTTGCTAAATTGCTGATGCAATAAAACTCAGATAATCACATTACAGATACATACCTGTCTCTACAACAACACCATGTTCTATGACAGCTATGAGATCTGCAGATCGAATGGTGGTGAGGCGGTGTGCTACCACAACAGTGGTGCAACCAACCATCACCTTTTCAAGTGCCTCCTGCACAATCTTCTCTGATTCTGCATCCAATGCACTTGTTGCTTCATCTAGCAGTAGAATTCTAGGGTTCTTCAGTATTGCCCTTGCAATTGCCACACGCTGCTTTTGACCCCCAGATAATTGAATGCCTCGTTCGCCCACCTGTGTGTTGAAACCCTGCCACTCCAACCACCACATATCCACACATTGATCTCCAACATCCATCAACATCACCTTCTTGAATTTTACAACAGATTTCAAGCCTTCTTCAATCACCTTTCAGGTGTAGGTTTTCATAAGACCAAACGCAACAGAAAATCTTGACTTGCATGTGACAGGTCATCACATCAGGTACCCTTGCTACTATATTATGGAACTATCTGTCCAAGCTGCATTCCCAAGGTCTGAGTTTAGAGCAGCTACAAAAAGTGATAGGAAGAGTGACTAAAGAAAACATCTTCTTGTTCATCCACACACACATATAAGGCACCTCTGGCATTTGGCGGATGAAATTGGAGGCATTGGCCAGCATAGCTGCAGCCTGGATTTCCTCCTCTGTAGCATCTTCCTTCCCATATGCAATATTCTCCCGGATAGAAGTCCCAAACAGCACTGGCTCCTGGCTGACAAGACCAACCTGCTGCCTCAACCACCTGAGCTGCAACAGCCTTATATCCACACCATCCACCAAGACTTGGCCACTTATAGGATCATAAAATCTCTCGACCAGGCTCACTACGGTAGACTTTCCTGAGCCACTTTCTCCCACCAAAGCCATAGTGGTGCCAGCAGCAATTTTGAGGTTCAGGTCCTCAAATATTTTCACATCTGGCCGAGTTGGATATGTGAACTCTATGTTACACAGCTCAATTTCTCCCTTGAGGTTGTTGAGAACTTTCCCCTTCAAATTTGATGCATCAATCACAGGTATGCGTTTTATAACCTCAAACATTTTATATGCTGCTGTTTTCCCTGCTGCAAAGGCAGAGACACAGGGAGCTGCTTGGCCAAGTGACCTGTGTAGTCAACAAACAGATTTCAATAAAACAAATGATTGGAGTATGGCAAACATCTTGATTACAGTGCTAAGTCAAAGGGCAACATGCCACCAAAAACAATGAAGCTGAGAATCTCTTTTATGCCACTAATTTAAGTTGTCTTTTCACCATGTCAACCACATGCCATGTACAATGTGCAACAGTGGATTGATCATTCCAAAGTGCGATTATATGCCTCTTTCTTCAGCACAGAAATGGGGACAGAGATTGTTTGCACTTATGAGCCACCAGTGAGAACTGCGAAAACCACACTGATGACACTGCCCCCTGATGCCCCATGGTCTGCCACAAGAATTGATCCATACCACATAGCAAGTGCATAAGATAGGAACATGGTCATAAGAGCAAATCCAATGCCAAGTCCACTGGCTGCACCTGCCATGATTCCTGCCTTCTCAGCCTTTGCTAATGCTCTGTCATACTCCTGCACTGATTTATTTTCACCAGTATAGGAGGACACCTACAAACATCACATTTTCACAATGAAATACAAGTCAGGTTAGTGTTGATTATGAAGTATATAGGAGATTCTGGCCTCATTTTACTGAGACTGGACAAAGCACTGGATTATCCCTTTTACAGGAAAATTGTTAAGCAGCAGGTATTATCCCATCAACTGGGATAATCTAGCTGGCAGGTTCCAGAATCCACCAAAGCTAGAAATCCATCCTGGGCACCCACTGCTTGAGAAAAATTTAACAAATGTGCATCCTACAATCTTGTTTAGGTTCCTCACCGTTCTGATTGCACTGACCACTTGCTCTACTGTTGTGCCTGCCTCAGCATAGGCCAGCTGTCCTTTACTTGATGTTTTTGACATTACTGCCGCCAGGGCAGCAAAAGAAAAGACCAGGAGAGGCAATGTTGCTACCATTACTAGTGTCAGCTTCCAGCCCTTGAAGAAAGCAACTGCAAACCCACCTACAAATGTGGACAGCAGCTGCTGAAACTTGCCAACCTGTCCCAAGGTTAAAGAAATTTCAGATCTCAACTTGAATGAGCTGCAGAACTGTGCATACACATGCTGAATGTGGCAACTGTAGAGCATCTTGCTATGAAGTGATGTGAAAGAATACAGTCTAAATTTGTACGCCTGAAAGAAGACAGTGCCGAGTGTCTTCAGAGTTTTGATCGTACCTTTTCACCAATTGCATCCTGAATGAGAATGGTGTCCCCAGCCATTCTGCCAACCACAGCACCAGTTGTGGTCTCTAGGTCAAAAAAGGCCACATCTTGTCGCAAAATGGCTCTCAGATACAAAGACCTGATGCGTGCTGCCTGTCGTTCTCCAGCAATCATCCAACATGTCACCTCTACACATGAGAATTGCCAGTCCAATTTTAGAATCTTAGTTCACAATCTTGATGGCCTCCACAAAATTCTGGAAGGGTTTTGGGTTTAAAGAAGCCGCAACCCACATATAATCCTCAAGATCAGACAACTCATTTAAATGACAAACTCAATAGAGAGACCCCTGGTACCAGCCCTAAACCCTAAACCCAACTTGTTGCCATCCTCAACTGCAGATTTCCACAGAATATCTGTTTGAGGGTGGTTCAAGTACTGGACCTTCAAAACAGTTCTAAGGAAGTATTTGCACCTCATATTGGTAAATGAAATTCCTGAGAAGAATCTAGCAGCTTGTGAACTTGCACTGGATTTCCATTGTCCAGTTCCCCATGTTCATTCCTGAGAAGAATCTCTAGAGCAGCTTGTGATATAAACTTGCACTGGGTTTCCATTCTCCAGTTCCTCTCACACTCTAGTAGCTCATGAATATAGTGCTAGAAATGCTTGAGAGCGAATGAGAGAGAAAGACCCACCACAGTAAGATGCCACAGCAGCTCCAGCACCTAGATAGACAAACTTGATGGCCACGTGCGCACAATTCCACAGATTCCACTTTCAACAAAGGAAATGCAGATCATGTACTGTGTCGCCGCGACCTGCAGGACCTGCAACAGCACTGACCGTGCGTATAAGCTCTCTGTGTGGTGTCATGAGCTGTGGATGATGGAGGGCGGGCACACACACACCTTAGAGACTTGGTGAACTAAGACGCTCGTATCATTCTGGTTATTGCCGAAGGCGTTGGTGAGGGAGCCGAAGATGAGCGTCATGAGCGGCAGCGCCACGCCATTTGCGACGGAGCCTATGGTCCCTATTATCATGAGGAGAACATCCACCAAATCCGCATAAGCGAAGAGCTTGAAAAATGGCACGCTGTACTCGGCCTCGTCCTTCTTCGTGTTCTTCGCATTCGTCCCGGCGTTCCTTTCTCCGTCCGCTTCTCTGGATCCGGCTTTCTCCTCTACACTAGCAGACATCACCGACTGTAACTCTGTTACCGCTGTCGGAGCTATGTCTGGCACGGATTGATCCGCCATGCTGGTGCTGTTGCTTAGCGTCATCTCAGATCGGGAGGATTTCCGCTCTGTTGGCCAAGATCGACGTATTTTCTTTCCGCAACGTCACATCCTTGTTTCCTTCTCGGCCACGCCCGCTACGTCCTGCTCACATCGATGCTGGCAATAACAGCACAAAACTTTGTTGCCTGAGCTGCTGCTCCAACAACACTCAATCCTCAAGACAAAACAGACGTGTCACATAATGCTGCCGCTCACACACACACACCGATCTGAGCATCTCCAAATCATTCTAAGCACAAGATCCACCACAAAATCTCTTCTCACATGATCATCTTACACTTCACAAACACGCATTGCATTCCCTCTGATCGAGAGCTACACTTCAAAATGCTGCCTTACAAGACCAAGAAACACTTATTACACTCGGAATGCAAAAGCGAACACAATTTAACACGCGCGCTTCTCAAAAACGAAGGGAAGAATAAGAGAAACAGAAAACAAAAACACAAAGAAAAAAGACTAGAAGTCCAGTCATATTCCATTACTACCAATGCGAAGAATTCAACAAAAGAAAAACACGATCCAATTCTCTGCATCGATGTTTTATTGTGAGCACGAGGAAGTACATACCCCGAGATGCGACACGCAGAAGAAGCAGAAAGAATCAGGTGTCCCAGGCTCCTATATTACTTGTTTCTTTGGCGGATTTTCTTCAGGAAAACTGGAGTAGCTTGATCAAGCCAGTAATGAGCTTGCGAATGAGCGGCAATTCTTCGGCCATTTATGTTCTGGACGAGTTGCATCGCAACTACGACGCCCGCCCGCCCGCACGCACGCACGCAATCGAAGCTGCGAATGCGCACGCGGATTTGTTTGTTTCTCTCTCTCGCTGTGCAAGCAGAGCTTCCCTCGGGGGGGGGGCGCGGCGGCAAACAGATCTCCGCCGGTTTTCTTGGCCAGTTTTTTTTTTTAAATTGGGCGAAATCCTATCAAATTTCGACCTGAAAAATGTAATTTCGGCCTATAAAAAGGATTTTTCATGGACAAATGGCCCAAATTCGCCAGATTTCCAAGAAAAAAAAATCCAAAATATATCAGATTCTTATGATAAATTTCAGTAGGGGAAATCCCAAATCGCCAGATTTTTATGATAAGTTCCATGTCAAGAATAGAGAAGCAGTGATTTTTATTTTTTGTGGCGAAAGCTCGCCATTTTGCTATTAAAAAAAATCCCAAGTAACATGATCAAGGGAACTTTATGGAAAATCTCCCCAAAAAATCACCTAGGAATTCTTTTTTGAAATTACTAAGATTTTTTGAAGGATTTGGGTAGATTTCTAGCTCTCTTTTTTGACATCATCATATTTAGGTAATAGGTTCTACTGGTTCACCAGCATGTAATAGGATTCTTAGATTTTCTAACTTTTAATTTTTCTTATAGCCAGATTTGGCTAAATTCTCTATCACTTATTGCCACATTTGGAGAAACATGAGAAAATCGGGAAAAAAAAGAAAAAAAGAAAAACCCTGGTCATGGCTGCCCGGAACGTTCCGGGCAGCAGCAACAGGGCGGGACCGCTGCCGGTACCGACGGTACTACATCGAGGTACGGATCGAGATCTTCATCGAGGTCTTGATATAATCAGCATGTGGACGTGGATGAGCGACCGTATGAACGTACGAAAGTACAACTGTCAGACGCTACTACCTACTACCTACTACCTAGCTAGTACCTAGTTCCCAATTTTTTTGTCTTTTTTTGAAAATAGTAGGAATTTGATTTTTGGAAAAAATAGGTATAGGAGTGAATAAACCTTAGGGCTAGGTATAAGGTACCTAGTAAGGAGTCCTTAGAAAATGACCAAAAAATTAGGGGTAAGTAAAGACTAAAGACCTGCTCCTATTATTTTAGTGTAATTGTCTTCACCCTTGCATATTTTTTCCTTCTATTGTTTTCCTCTGTTCGAGTGGGCATTCTGTTTTCCAAAATGCTCCACATTTTTTCATTTTTCCACCAATAATATCCACTAGGTATCACCGGCAAAAATGGAAAAAAGAAAAATCGGAGCAAGTCTTTACGTTCAGTCAAGGCCTTGGCCATGGCTGAGGCACTTGCGTAGCTTCGCCTCATGTGGGCACTTATTCCAAGAATGCCTAAGACCTCGAACCAAACGGAAGGGGAGGTTCTGGTACTTGTGCATTCTCCTGAGGTTTGGGAATGCCCTCAGGCTCACGCCCTTAAGTGCCCCTCCTGTAGCATATGCAAAGACGAATTTAGATATTTTGCATGTATAAAAAATAACATTAAATGTTTTGTTTTAAAATAAGCTTTACTTCAATAAAAATACATTAAGTGTTAGCTTGTTGAGCAAGCTTGTTCTACCTTCTGTGCAGCATCCACACCCCCAAAAGCTTGATGAACAAGTCTCACAAACACACCAAAACTTGCAGAACAAGTTACATTAAACACACCACACATATGAAGAGCAAGTGAATGACATGACTTTCTAAATATCAGATATAATTTAAAATAGATATACATACATACATACATACATATATATATGCCTGGTAATGAAATTTTTTTTCTGGCGAATTTTGTAATTCTATGACATGAAAAATCCGATTTGGAGCTACCTAAACTTACAATCTAGTGTTTTTCTCTTTTTTTCAAATTTTTGATTTCACAAAAAGGATTTTTTAATGAAATAGTATGTTGCTAGATTTATTAAAAAAAGGTTCCAGCAGGCCAGCAGCCAAAAATATAGAAAGATGCTTAAATTTTATGATTTTAATATTTCATTTTGTAGTCAAATGGAGATGCTTTTAAGTGGGCCTTGCTGCTGAAGAAATACATTTCTCAAAATTGACATCAAAATCTGTAGACATCCCAACAACTTGCTGCAAGGCTGAGGCTATGTGAAGTCCCTGTCCTATTCATTGATTGGTAGAAAGTCCAGGTAGCAAGCACTACACAAGATAAGTCTAGTACTATGCAAAGACAACAATTGCTGAAATTGTTTAGTATACGGTTTAGAGTTTTTAGGTTTTAGGATTTTTACTCAAAAAGACAACACTTGAAGTCTGATGATGAATGGCCAGGCACACGGGGTGTAATCTTACCAGGAATCAAGGAGCTCAGTGGTCATGAACTACATCTAGCTCAATGGATTGTTACCGAACACATGGGTGGGTACCAAATGTTCTCAACATGTATGATTATATGAAATTTCATAGACTCCGAATTTCTCCTCTCTGGACATGATTGTTATCCAGCAATTGTTCTGACTCAAAAGAGAGACTAAGACATTCTAGTCGTGCATATTTGCAATAACCTTCCTCTTATTATTTATTGATCCAATATCCGTACCAAGCTCATATGAAAGTATGTATTTCAATACCCGACTGGTCAGAGAACCCATTCTTTGTAGCTCACTTCAGCATTGACTATTTGGTAATGACATGTATATATATATATATATAATTGTGCACTAGATGCTCACGGGCTGTCAACAAATTTTTTTTTCTTTCCTGGGATAACTGACCGTATTCCTCATTGTGTCTTTAAAAGAAATTCTGACTCTGCCCTAAGGGAAAGGTTTTGAAAGAATTGTTTATGCCCCTGTGGATGAAAGTTTGCTAGAGAGAAATGGAGAGTTCAAATAACTGGGATTAATCCATCAAGTTAGTCCTTGCTTTGGGCCTGAATTTACATCCTCACTAGCATTCACTCATCCTCTCTTTTGATCTATTCATAAAGTTCACCAAAGTGAAGGATGGCTCATTAAAACTAAGGCCTGCTTTACACTAGGAATCAGACCTGGAAAAAAACTCAGGGCCAACTTTGAGCAATTTTGACTTGTTGTTTTGGCCCCAAGTTACTAATAAATGCTAGAACATTGAAGTCATGATTTTAATAAGGCCCGCTCTACACTAGGAGTCAGGGCCAATGTTCAACCCAAATCCAGCATTCTTATTGGTGCAAAAGTTGAAATCAACCCCAAGGTAGGCCCCTAAGTGTCGCCATAGGTAGCCCCCTATGTAGCCTCTTCTTGTCCTATCAATAGGCTTTAGGTAGCCTCAAGCATCCTCTAACCTAACAAATCCCTAGCTAGCCCCACAATTAAGTTCTATGTAATCCCTCGAATAGTTTTTAGGTATCTTATAACCTAGGTAAACCCCTAGGGATTTCCTTAAATAATCCCTAGGTAAGCATTATGTAACTCCTTAAGTATCCCATAATTTTGATAAGTCTTAGGTGTCCCACTAAATAATAATACCTAAGTAATCCCTTAAGTAGTCCTTAAGTATCTTATAATTTAGGTAGGCCTTACATAGAAACAAGAGAAACTCAAATTATCCAAGGTTGAAGAGAAAATTTTAATTTCAGTTTATGTAACTTTCTATTCCTTCTCCTCCTACATTTTGATGGTTGTCCTCAATTTCTATGAAACCTAAGGTTTTAATAGTAGGTTTCACTATCTTTATAGATTATTTTTAATGTCAACCCCAAATTATTATACATTCGAATTTTCACTATATATAATAGTGGTTCCATTGATAATGTATACACCACAATGATGTTCCATGCATAAAATGGAATATGGTTATAACTAGTGAATAAATCTAATGAAAAATTACATCATTTAGGAATAAGCCTTATGTTGAACCTTATATTTTTTAACATTAATGCAAGTGAAGAGAAAACATTTTATTTCTTTACTTAGTTGCGATGTGTAGCACACCTTGTCAACATTTGTGCTACAAGAGAGACTCGACAAAGATTATTAGTACCGTTTCAAGTTTGGCACTCGAATATCAAATAATTATTTTACTTGGGATTTACATTGCTATGCAGTATCAATGACAATGAAATGATGAATAAATTGAGTGGATTTTGTGGAAATCAAGTTCCATTTGAATAAAAAAATTGAATGACATTATATGCAACTTTAAATTCAATTCAGATTCTATTGAATTTAATTGAGTTCGGATTCAATTGAATCAAAGTGAGATGCACAAGCTATTGAAAATATGTTCAATACCCAAAAAGGAAAAGGCATCTTTCCACTCCATTTAAAACAAATTCCAAACCAAAATATCTTGGTAGGACAAAACAAGTAGTGAAACCTAAACTTGTCTATCCATGTGACCATCATCATTGGAATTTTTCAAATTTCACTTTAGCAATAATAATTATAATAAGCAAAATTGAAGTTTTTAACAACATTTTTTTGTTTTTAATAATGAGAGAAAATAATTGTTCCACCAATTAGAAAGTAGAGAGAGAAATTATCAATTATGGGATACATGTTTTATAACTATGGGGTAGTTTGAAGCAAGAAGTTCACATGTGAGTTTCCACCAATTTTGGTATTTTGTCATCTTGTGATGTTGGTGTGCATGCATAATCTTGTTGTTCCTCTTTTAATCATTTTCTCATTATTGTCAATTTCATCTGAAGGTTACTTATTTGTTTCATCTATGCCTCCATAATGAATTTAGTTGTCTCCAATTAAGATACCCACAATTTTCAGCTCTTGATTTTCTATTTTGACCTCCAAAACTCTCTTTTTGAACTTTGCTTCTATCTATAGCCTTCTTTTGTGACTCCCTTTGAAACATCCTCCTCTTTTTAAACTTTACCCCAGCGAAAAAAGAAGAAAGTCAAGCAATAGAATATAAAATTTAGGCACAACATAACCCAATGCTTAAAAAAATTGCATAGTTGGTAATAATTTCGTTAAATTCTAGCATTTCAAATAGATAGTGAAGGACTTGTTGTCCTTGCAATTAGATTTTACACACATAGGAGGCTACATTTTGCAAATCCTACATATCATTTTCTCAATTAATTCATACATACAAATCACATAGCCTTTGTGAATCCAATAAAACATAAATTCAAGCAAATTTTTGTATTTCAAAAAATTAATTTTTAATGCATTGCATATTCACATAAAACATTATTTGATGGTTTTTTTTTTGGGGGACAAATTCAAGGGAACTTTTTTTTCTTTGGAACCAATGAGGTGTATTACTTCATCATTCAGCTATTTTTTTTCAACTTTTTTTTTAAAAAAAAATCTTTGTCAATTATCATATAGTCCTTTCTTTGATGCTTTCTTCTTTGAAATGTGAACAGTTTAGGAATCTCTTGTTAATTTTTATTTTTTCCATTTGTGAAAACTGAAATTTCAACCTTCCACTTTTTGCCCTGCCTTCCAATTTACCTCCATTTCATGCACTTTGACAAAACTGAAAAATGTATTCCTTCTAGCAACCACCTTGTGAGAATGCACAAAACCAATCATGTCAATTTTTTTAAATTGATGAAAAATGAGAGAACTAGTGTCCTCTCAACAATATCTTGAATCTATAGCATGTTTTCCACTTTGCTAATACCACTAAAAGACGGGTTTGGAGATGAAAGGAGACCAAAAGACCGGATAACTTCCAGGATACCTCTATTGTCCATAACAACTTCACGAAAGCATCATCATGCAGTTCCAAATTGAACATGCCCCCCCTTGTAAAATCCATACCTTCTTTGCATTGAAACCATTCCGCACAAAGTTGTTGGATAAGATTGACCATATTGAATCATGTCCAATGAAAGAATGAAAGAAAAAATCTGTTTTGATTTCTCATTTGACACTTGCACCATGCAAAAGCCCTATCAACTTGAGCTCCACATTGCTATACACTATCATCAATGACAAAAAAAAAAAGCTTATTATGTTCTCATATGATTATCAATATAATTTATCATTATTTATCTTAATGTCAAATTTAATTCTAATTAACGTAAATATCATTTTCAAAAATGTTAAAATTCTCGAATTTTATTTCTTCCTAATCAAAAAATATTGTGAAGGATAATAGTGAATATTTAGGAATATTACATTTGTTGAAACGATTTTTTCAAAATTAATTAATTAATTATTCAATGGACATGTGTTGAAATAGCCAAGGTACTACGGTATCCCACCATTGGACCTTAAGGTGCCCTCCAATTATGTAAACCTAAAAAATTGGAGCACTTCCTGACGAGTAGATCACCTCAACAAACCCAAAATTGGCTAAAGAAAGAATAGCTCCCAATTGAATTGGATGAATGAAAAATGTCTCATTTGGCTGATGAGGACCAAATGGATGAGGAGAACAAATGGATAGAGTTATGACCCAAACAAAAAGGTGATGGGTGGCATGGATTAGACAGAAGCTATGAGGTGGCCACGTGGTGCTTGCCAAGTGGCCAGTTAATTCTTCTCTCTCTTCCCCCCCCCCCCTCCTCCCCAAAGTTTTTTGTTTAGGGTTTTTGTTTAGGGTTTCCAATTTTTGTTTTTAGCCAAAGTGGTGATCATAAACGAAGCTTTTTGGTGGCGAGTTTTCTCAGTTTTGTGAAAATTATTTTGGAAAAAAAATTATTATGTCACAAATTCCATGTTTAAAAGAGAATTCGCCAAAAAAAAGAAAAATAATTCCACAATTGCCTTCAATATGAAAGGTGCTTAAGAATTTTTCTACTTTCATATTTTGAAATATCGGCTAATTTGGCTAAATATACTTTTGGATGATCGCCACTTGAGCAACATCACTAAATTGGAAAAAATTTAAAAAATACTGATAGGAACATGTAGAAAAAGTGGGATCATCCCTATGAAGATGATGAAGATTTAGCCAAATCTGGCTATAAACCAAATATGAAGTAGGTGCAAAACTTTAATCATCCTTCTACATTTTTGGCTATACAATGAAAAGCAAATATTTAGAAATCTGGAATTTTTAGTTTTATTTTCCCCTCACTTTTGGCGATTGAAAACCTCCAAAACTCGCTTAAATTTTTGAATTTCGCTTTTTGGCGAAATTTAGGCAATTACTGAATTGTTGCCCTACTATATGAACAGCCCGGTGGTAAAAGCACTTAGGTAGTCTCATATCGGTTGCGGGTTCGAATCCCGGTAGCTACAAACAACAGAGAGTGTGTTTCTTCTTCCTCAAGAAGAACACAGGCGCTGCGCTTCGGTCTCTCGCGCGCACGCGAGAGGGCAGAGACGAGATTTGTGAGCTTCCGAAATGGCGCTTGTAGCAACATCTGTTTCTTCTTCTCTTTCGTGCAGGCCTACTACGACCATTTTCACTACTACCCATTCGGGCTCACAATTCTCCTCTTCCGCGTCTTCTCCCAACATTGGATTTCAGCTGCTCATTCTCCGGGGTATAGAAGAACACAGGAGACGGCGGCTTTGCATAAGTCTCTACGTCTCTTGTTCATCGTCATCAGCTTCACCATCTTCTTCTTCTTGTGCTTCTTTTCCTTGTTTTGGTCATCAGCCGAGTTTTTTCATTAGGAGGAAGCAGCAGCAGGCATGGTGTCAGAAGGGGTTGCCATCGATCGCTAAGTTGCGTGGTTCAGCAAGATGTAGATGGCAGAGGGAGAATCGTGATGAGAGTTGCGGAAGCAGCTCGGCTGAAGCAGCAACTGAGGATTGTGAAGGATTAGGGTATGTTAGGCTTAGTAGTGATCACAGGAAGAACAGAAGAAGACCTAAGTGGGATTCCCATGAACCTCCTCCTGCTGCTGCAGCTGCAGCAGAATCTAAAGGTTTGTTGGAGATTTATGGCTTGTGTCGTAGAGCCTGGGAAGATGCTGTCAATTGTGTTCTAGTAAAGAAGACACCCACCACAATGGTGAAGAATTGGGTGATGGAGAGATTAGGATTTAAGCATGGAGAAACCCCATCGTCACCCAAACTCCTGGTGTGGATGGCGACGGTGATGGTAGCGGTGCTGGTGATGACGACCAGTTTAGGTGCTTCAAATGCGCTTGTTATGGCTCCCAGAAAATTGCAGGGAGATGAACTTGCAACTGTGCAACTCTTTCAGGAGAACACTCCATCTGTTGTCTACATCACCAATCTAGCTGTGCGGTAACTTTCTTTCTCTTGAGCTTGTCCTTCCCCCAGTGATTCCTCCTCGTCCTCGTCCTCGTCTTCTACTTCTTCAGCCACCGCTGTCAAATTGTTGGTCTTTCCCTTTCAAAAACAGAGCCAATGACCACCACAGAAAACCCTAATATTTTATGAAGATGTGGTGAAAAAGCCAGCAGCTAATTGTAGAGTATTTCTTTTTGTTTCTGGTGGGGAACACAAAAAACAGGAGAGATGTGTTTACCCTGGATGTCATGGCAGTGCCACAAGGCTCAGGATCAGGGTTTATATGGGACAAGAAAGGCCACATTGTGACAAACTATCATGTCATTCGAGGTGCATCAGACCTTCGGTATGCCACTTAATTCCCTGATTGATAAACCACCCTAATCCCTCCCCTCCCATTTCTCTGCTTGTAACTTCCATTTTTTTCTCCTAAATGGTTGAGCCAGATTCCCATCTCAATGCTGAACTTTGTAAGTCTTCTTTGGGTTAGAGTGCAACAGTGGAGTGTTTTGTACTAGAAAGAATGCATCCATGTTGTTGTTGTTGGGACAAAGAGTGGAAATGTGAATAACATGGGGCAGCTTGGTTCATGTCAGGGTCACATTGGGGGACCAAACAGTGTATGAGGCAGATGTGGTTGGATTTGATGAGGATAAAGATGTTGCTGTGTTGCACATTGATGCACCCTGGGAGAAGCTTCGTCCCTTACCTGTGGGGAGATCTGATGACTTGCTTGTGGGTCAAAAGGTCTTTGCAATTGGCAACCCGGTATATCTGATTTCTTTCCTCATCTACCCTGATTCCTCTTCAATTCAGTGATTGAAGGAACCAGAAACTGTTCTTTTGTACTAAATGAGAGGGGAGGGTCCATGCTATGAGCTCTTCATAGTTTTAGAGGGTGGTGTGGCAGAAAGCATAAGAACTCAAGGAATCGGTAATTAAAGTGAACTCAGAGATCAAATATTAGTTAGTTCTATACATGAATGGATCTGCTGGAATAGAAAGCTGTTCAAACTGGAGAGAAATGGGAGTGCTCCCCATTAGACAAACTGTGTTTTCTTAGCCAGACTTTTTATCTTCTGCTCTTGTTATGTGTGCAGTTTGGACTTGACCACACACTCACCACTGGCGTCATCAGGTACTTCTATGCCCAATTTTATTTATTTTGACTGTGAACCTCTGGTGGGACTTTGGCTCAAGCTAGATGCAGTATGTAGTCTTCAGCTGAGATATTGGATATAGGACCTGTCTTCAGAGTATGTACAAGGTTTTTGACCCTTACTGTGACCATAATCAGGTTGCAGGGTAGCGCCAGAATGATATTCAAGCAAAGTGTGTGAAGAAATTTCATCATGGTCTTCTCAGTCAGTTGCTTGAGAAGCCTATGATGTTAGTTGTTATAAGCTCACAGTCTAAAATGTCTGAAAGTATCATGGCTACAGTGGACTACGAAGGGAGATAAGCTCAGCAGCCACAGGACGGCCAATACAGGATGTCATCCAGACAGATGCTGCTATAAATCCAGGCAACAGTGGAGGGCCTCTCCTAGATAGTGCTGGCAACCTCATTGGCATTAACACTGCTATCTACTCCCCCTCAGGTGCCTCATCGGGTGTAGGATTCTCCATTCCTGTTGACACTGTGAGTGATGACAATCTCTCAATCTCTTGATTTGATGTGGTGTCACAAATTTTCTGCCCTCTTCTAGGTCCCAAAAGTGTGCAGAGTGAATCTAGTCGCTCACATGCAGCCTTGACCGAGAAAAGGATCTACCGGTTGCTTTGCAGGTGAGTGGAATAGTGGAACAGATTGTGAAGTTTGGAAAAGTGACACGACCTGTGCTGGGAATCTCCTTTGCACCAGAGCAAGCAGTTGAGCAATTGGGTGTAAGCGGTGTGCTTATTCTAGATGCCCCTGCTAGTGGTCCAGCCGGCAAAGCTGTAATTCCTTGATCCTACTACCTTCACTCCATAATTCTACCAGAATCCTTTTCATCAGTTTGTGCACACAGCAGTAGGAATCTCAGTATATGAGCCAAAGTTCATTTCTCATACTGTAAGGCAAGAGAGGCATACACTTGATGAATGCAAAATTGAAAAAGGATTGGGGTCAACACGGGGGCGGGGGGCGTTGCAGGGGTTGAGGTCAACAACACGGGACTCATATGGTCGCCTGGTGTTAGGTGACGTTATCACATCATTGAATAACCAAAAAGTTTCAAATGGCAGTGATCTCTACAAGATCTTGGACCGGTGTAAAGTGGGGGATACGGTAAAGCTCATTTGCCTGCTATCTTCACACAGCTGAACATTGTCTGTGTGTACCCAAACTTTGCTGAGTTCTCTATGCCTAGAGCAGTACTGTCAAAGAAAAAGAGGACCTCCACATTAACCTGAAGTGTAATGATTTGCATAAATGATGATGAACTCCTAAGGTAGTTTTACTGAGTTTTTCCACACAGAAGTGCTCACCCAAGTCACTTTTTCCTTAAATAGATAGAGTGCAGTTACCTGATTCTGAATGTGCAGTTCAGGTATGGTTGGACTGATGCTGCTTTTGTGAGCTGTGCTGTTGCAGGCGACAGTGGAGGTTCTGCGGGGAGACCAAAAGATGAAAGTGCCAGTTGTTTTGGAATCTAGAGATTAGCAAATTGCTTGACAAAGAAAAATCCAGTAACATAGTTGCTCCTTGTGCTATGATGGAAACGTCAGAGCAATTCTTGAGCTTGTCAGGTGCCATGAAATAATGAGTTGTAATCTGATTCTTCTTTTTTTGGTAGAAGATTTGAGCGGAAAAGGAGAATCAGCAGCCCGGAGGGTGAGCATCATGACATCCCCAAAATGTAATTCCTTTTCTCATCTCTCATCTCACAATGCACTGGCTTTGCATTGTAAAGCCATCTTCCAAAACTCCAATGGGTTCTTGTTACACAGAGAGCACTGAGAGAAATTTCTGAAGTGTATAAGGCACCTTATATTCATGAATACTAGTGTGCCCTTTTGCTTGTGGCCCAAGTATGTGAAAGGTGAGAATGCAAAAGGGTGATGGATAATTCCTCATGCATTTCCTCATGTAATGTGAAAGGACAAACATAAGGGTCAATATGATCAAGACATTTGTGATCACTTCACCGATGGGTTGAGGGCCATATAAGATTCCACGCAGACATTTCATCCATATTGATTTTCAAGCGACCTTAGGCTTATAGCCCTTAGTGTGAAGCCAACTCAGACCCACATAGACTTTTCCACCAATCAATGGGTTTTGAAGGTCATGGTCTAGGGGTTCTCAACTCTAGTGTTAAGTCCCCTTAAGACCAACTCCAAAAGCTTAGATGCACTGGACACAACTTCTTGGAACTGGGTGTGGATTATGTTGCCCTACTATACAAGCCACTTGATGAAAAAAGTTTGGAAATATATGGGGTTTCATGTTTCATCCCACTTAACATGAGAGAGTCAAAAGTTTGCATTGAGTTAGTATGATGCTGAATGTTTTTTATTCCAAATGTTTTGATTGCACTGAAGTATAATTTCATGGTGGACTCATCATTTTTATTACTACTCAATTTCAAGGTTGCAATCACAAAATGCATTAGACCAAGCTACCTAGGGGTTAACTAGGGGCCATTGAAGTGTACCTAAGATTACATAGAAGCTACCTAGGTTACCTAGGGACTATTTATGTCCACCTAGGCTTATTGAGGGGTTACCTAGAGTCTAGCTACCTAGGATCTACCTAGTTTGTTTACCTAGGATTACTTAAGGTCTATGTAGGGCATACCTAAAGGCTATTTGGGCTTTCTAACCTATGGATTTATCATGCCTACCCTACCGTACCCTACTTAGCCTATTTAACCTACATAGGATAGGTAAACCTCTTTTAAGATGACTATTAGTCATGTTCTCATAAGATCATAATCACATACGACTTTAGTCATATAATCGTGATTAAAGTCACATACAATTGCTTCATACAATTTCATGAGTAGGTTTTATCATAGTTGTGGATTATCGCTAGTCATAAAAATGTCCAAATCACAAATTCCATGTTTTTGCATACTGATAATTGTTAGCCTTGGTTTCTTTAATTTATCTTTTCAAAGACCCTCAACATAATTTTTGAAAATTTCCATATCCTTCATGGTTTTTATTTTTATTTTTATCTTTTACAATTGGTTTTTATTTGTTCATCTTAGTGGGTTTATATTTAGAAAGTTATTTGACAATTTGAAATATTGTGGTTTTTTTTTAATAAAATATTTTTATAAAGTTTGAAATATTTTTAATGGCCAAAGCAAGAATAATTATTCATGTTATATAATTATGTAATGGGTGCTAATCAAATCTCCTTCACTTCATCTTAACACCAAACTTACTTTTTTAGGAAATTTTTAATGAAATATGTATGCATTAAATTTGGATATAAAGAATGGTATATTTGAGCACATCATAAAATATATATAAGAAAACATATTTGACACATATTTGAAACAAACCCTACATTACAAAATAAAATAAAATCAAAAGCTACTTGCATTTATAAATTTTTATTAGAACCATACTATTACAGTGCAAAATTTGAAAATGAATGCACATTAGTGAAGAAATATATTATCATGAAAATATATATTAGCTTTGATCATCAAATTAAAAACATTCAATGAGCAATAATTTTATGATGGTATTTGTTGTTATTTTAAATTTACTTTCAATATACTTTTCTTGGGGCCAACAAGGTACGTGAATTGTATATTTTATTTTGCTTGCACCTTCTTTGCAATCATCTCAAATATATCCAATTGACAATTTCATGGCTTTTACCAACAAAAGAACTTTCAACCTCACATAATGGATACAAGTGATGATAAAACTTCAAGAGCATAGGAATACGGATTTCCTCCTATTCTTCAACTATGGCCACACCTTGTTCATGACCAATAAAGGAACAAATGAATCTAGTAGACTTTTGGGTCGAGGATCTAACATTAGGGGCAACATATTGTGAAACCTTTTCTCATCATATTTTGTCAAAAAGGAAAGAAAATACCTAGTCAATGACCCCACATACTTCCTTTTTCATGTTCACAACAACTTTTCCTCATTCAATATATCAACACCTCAAATATCTTCCATCAAGATATCTTTAACAAGAGATTGAAAATCAATTTCTTCTTTAAGTTTCATGTTCATTATTATGGTTGGATGCATGGCATCATTCAACAAACAATGGCCTCACAACTCCCAAGTCCTCTTGCCCACCTTGCACAAAAGAAGAAATGTTGGCCCCCTTAATGCCTACTAGTCCAACTCATTGATCACAATTTTTCACCTAGGTTAATGGTAGGGGCTAGGAGTATGGGCATATATTAAGAGCCACACCCATCTTCTTGGTGTTTTACTTTAAAAGCAATGGGTTAGTTCATTAAAATGATGTCATAGACCTAGATTGGCTATTTAAACACAAGGTTTTTTAAATCATTTTTTACAAATTGATATAAAAAATTCTTATGGAAAAAAAAATCTTATTATTTTGCAAGGTTATATTTTAAATATTTTTGAAAATAAATCATTTGAAAACATTTCAAAGTATTTTTAGGAGTCCATTAAGTAATGAAAACATGGGTTACATTGTTTTAAAAGTGCTTTTTGGTACTATATATATTCAACAATCATTATATTCATTTCAAACTTGTTTGAATATTTCCATAATATATTAAAAACATTGTTGCATAAAGTACACCAAACATTTTCAACATTAACTTGACTTAGCACTTAGAAATATGTAAAATTAGACAATTGTTATACCTTTCATGGGTTCTAATAATGTATAAACTAGTGTGGGGTTGGTAATTATTTTTGTAGTACCCATTGGTTTGGGTATTTGAAAAAATTCAAAATTCAAAATCCACTAATTTTGAGTTTTTAGAATCAAAGAACTATTGGGTTCAACTATTTGAAAATCTTCATATTAAAAACTAGCAAAATAACAAGGTATTTGATTTTTTGTAAGCATGGTTATATATTCAAATTTAGGTATTTGATTTTTTGATACCTATAGTTATCAACTTTGATACCCAACCTAATACCCAACATGGGTTTGAACTTTGGTGTAATTTTTAATACCTACCCCACACTAGTGTGTACATCCTAACAAAGGACAAATGGCTTATCACAATTACAAAGCTTTTCCTATAACACGATTATTTTGCTTGCAAACTTGCATAAATCCACTCTACAACTATAATTCTTCAAGAAATTTACAAAATGGTTTTAAAGATTATAAGAAGACAAAACATTGCAATAAAAGATGGTTGAAAAGTTGATTGCTAGATCAATACATGCTTTTATCTACTTTTATGCCTTTTTTTTTGAATTTGTAGACCATGTCATACATTTCTAAAAACTAACTTAAGCAAACTTGATGGAGACATATTCCAAGCCTTTGTAGACTTTCTTTTTAACAAATGCATGTTAACACGCCTTGAAAATGTCGTGTTTAAAACATGTCCTTAAAAACTTTCCTCCACACGCTTAAGGTCTTACAATTGAGTATTGATTTGAAAGCAATTATCATTATATTGAAATTAAAACCTTCAAATTCCACATAAGTGATGATTTTTTTTTTTGTTAATTCCCAAACGCCTTTTAAAGGTCATATAGATTTAGACTCAGTAATGCTTGGCCTAAAATTTCAAATGCCTCGAACAATTCAATGGTAAATATATGTCTTAACTCTTAATTTACTCCCAAAAATTTCACAACCAAGGCAAAAATGTGATGTGCACCTTTGAACCTCCAAATATCAAAATTGGTAATGATTGAATCATAATTTGTTAAAACCAATCAAAAATATTTTCATTTTGTGTTTTAAACTAAGTCTAATAACAATTCCAAACAAAATGTTTTTATGCAAGAGAATACAACACTTGAAAACATATCAAATGATTTAACTAGATGCTTTCATGAAACTGAATATACAACTATCATGATTCTTAACAACAAAAACACCAAGATTTTGGATTTTATTTTTTTACACATTATCTTTTTTGAAAAAAATCAATGGCTTCAAAAAATTTAGAAATTGCACTTACATTTTACAAACTTTCAATATCATGAAATTTCAATAGAATCCATGCAAATTGTAAAATAATATATCTATGCAAAATCTATGGGCTTCAAAGTGTAAAAATGGCATGAAAAAATATATATGTCATTTTTATACAAATGATGTGTCTTTTTACTTATGATGTCTTGATGTGGATTTAAATTTTTAATTAAATCCATGCAATTATCATGACGTAATTTTGCATAAAACTATGTAATTTTTATGTAATAACACGAACTTTCACATATGTCATTCAAAAAAAATACATGTCTAATCTATTTGAATATTTAAATATTGCATACATACAAAGTTTGTTCATATTAATTGTAGCATGAAATTCATGGGATTTTTGTATGAACCTATCAAAACATAATTTTGCACAAAATTTGTATGAACCTATGAAGCCTAGTAAGTTTGGGATGTATCTTTTTTTTATAAGTTGCCTTTCCATTGGGATTTTTAAGAAGTGAACTTCTTCTTCAATTGTTTTGGCAAATAATCCATGTTTTGCATCTACTTTTTTTCTTTTCACATTTGTAATTATAGCATTACATTTGAAATATGAAATTAGGTCTTTCCTACACCTTGTTCATTAGTTGAAAATTGCAAGGTCCCAATTACATTACATTAACAAATGATACAATGCATATTTTATGCATTGCGTGTGCATTTACATTGGAATTGTTATTTACACAAAGAAAGTTCAACTTAAAGAAATTCTATAATAAAGTCTCCCAAAGATTTTTTGTTCACGTGATCTCTTAAAGATTAATTGCCATGGATCTTCATATTTTGACCTACAAACTTAGCAATATTTCACACCTTTCCTCCCCACTTATATCCTCCATCAAAATTTCACTTTCCTTCATGAAAATATCACAAATTTCATCCACACATTTATGTTCATTCATAGAAATAAACTCCATTTCTATAGGATCTGTTCATAAACTAGGGTTGATAAGCTAAACAAATATATGCCTATTCAAAAAAAAAAATTGCAAATTAATATGTTTTAATGTATTTGTATTATTTGCTTTTAGAATTGCAATTTAAACAAACTTGTCAAAAAATGCAAGCAATGGAAAAAATTACAAATATTTACAAGTCCAATCATTCACTTTTCATTCCAAGATGCATAATGAAAAATGTATGTTGATGAAGATAGCTATGCAAGTACAAGATTTTCACTTTGTTCACAAATATGCTTTAAAAATGCCAACAAAAAAACTAAGTTCCTTTGACTTCAAACCATAGAAAATATAAGTATTAAAAAGAACATATAAACAAAATATACAAATAAAACAAACAATTTTTTTTAAAAAAACACACACACACACATACAAAACAAATATTTTTTTTAAAAATGTACACACAAGCAAATAAACACACAAAAAAAAACATAGTTAAAACTATATATACATATAAACAAAACATTTAAAAATGGAACAAAAAGAAAATCACAAAAGAAAACTTTTAAAAATGCTTTTGAGAAGTGAAGTCATCATCACATAAGAGGTCACAACAACACAAATAAGATGTACCATATATACAACCTAAACAACAAAGGGAAGAAGAAATATTGATCACACAAAGGAAAGGAGAATGCCAAGAATCACTATAAGTAGTGCCACGAACAAAAGTGTAGAGGGGGTGAAGGATGGTACCAAAGGTGTCACTGAAAGACAGGAGAACAACACCATGAATAAAAACAAATGGCTAAGGGAGAAAAAGAAGAACCATGAATAACACCAGGAATGAAAACACAAATGAAGGGAAAGAATAAAGTTTCCATTTTGAACAATATGTCAAGAGCAAAAACATTTAAAAGGGAGAAAAAATAATGATTGCTAGCATTAGCACAAGCAAAAATATAGAAGAGGAGAAATAATAACTAACCATCACAAATAACACCATGAATATAAACATAGAAAAAAGAAAAAATAGAATATGCCACTAACGAAAACACAAAGGATGGGAAAGAATAGAAAACCATCACAAGCAATGTCAAAAACAAAAGATTGAGAGGGGGATAATGTAAAAAACCATTCTGATCATTGTCATAAACAAAAACAAAAAAAGGGGAGCAAAAATTTGGGAGCCCAATGGGAGCAATTAAGTTTTTTATTTAATTCATAAATCATTCCATGTGATACAATTGCTATGTTTCCATTCATTAGTCACTTTGAACCCTAACCCTAAACCCACAACATTTGCACTACCTAGCATAAACTTACCCCAAAGTTATAATCTTTATGCTTAAAGGAAAAAACCTAACTTATAGCCTTGGGGGTTATTACTACAACTTACATAGGGTTTTAATTCGTGAAAAATCTTAAAATAACCAATTTTTTTACCAACTTGTTTTTGTTTAATGCTTGATGGTTTGATTATCAACTTGAGTATCACCATGACTAATATTCATTAGTTCTTTTTGAAAGAACTAGGTTGAACCCTTGCTTAGTTTTGATACCATTTTTAATAGAAACCCAACATTGGTATTGCCCTTGATTATACAATTTTTAGTAATATAAACTAATTTTTAGGAAGGGTAAAGCAAGCTTCCATTTTGGGCATTACGGTAGATAGGCCAAGGAGCAAACACTTAAAGGCACAAAGGTCAAAGGCATCCTTGCATTAGTTTACTTGGCAATGGAGTCTAAAAAAAGTTTGGAGAACATGTCTAGGCATTCCCAACACCATTTATATCATAACATTTGGGTTAGAAACAAATGAAATATGGGCAATCAAAGTTGAGGACCATTAGTGATTGGAAGAAAGACCTAACAAACACAATCACCCCTATCATTAAATAATGAGTATCCCATGATCAACAATTCATATGATGACAAGTGGACAATAGTTGTCACACATGCAAAATCACTGGAGATGAAAACCAAAGTTCCATTCATGTGAACATGTTCATTACTCATGAATGGTTATGATCATATATTTCAAAATGGTGTCCCCATTTACAGTGATAGGGTAAACTTTGTTCATCTAACCCTAACTTTGTTTCTAATTGGAGGTGTTGCCATGTTAGGGCTTGGTATTCCCACCATAACCTCATTTTTATTGTTCGTTGTTTCTTCTTTTAGCAATTGTCCTCTTCAAACAAGATGTAATGTTTTTACTTTAACATTGTTTGTTGTTATTGATGGAATGGAGCTTCTTGTTTGATGGCTTCTTTGCATCCCAACTTTATTTTTGTTTTTGTTTTATTGATTTATTTGTTGCATTGTGATTTTTTAAAAGTCGAATTATAGCCTAATGATTTGTTGTGTGTTTAAATGTAGGTTTGGAACATTATCATCAACAATATCGTCATGGTTTTGCTCTTCAAGTTGCACCTTACTTGTCATGGTCTATTCCAATTGTCATCATCACTTTTGATTATGCAACTAGTTGAGCACTCACCCTCCCTATTGTGTTTTGTCTTTTGGTCATATTTATTTATTATGGTTGTGTACACCTTTCCACCTTGTTCAAGTTCCTCTTTTGGTCATGTTTCTCTTCTTCTAGTGGTGATGGTCATCTTTTGATCATGTATTTAATCAAACATATTACCCCCCCACCCCTATCAAGTTCCTCTTGTGATGTTGATAATCTTTTATAACGTTGACCATCTTTTTTGATCATGTATATATGATCAAGCAACCCCCCTAGTTGACATCATTTTGTGGTTTTAGTTGTGGTTTCTGATTACATACCTAATCAAATAATTCCTCCTTCCCTTTAATAAAAGTCCTTTTATGGGTTTAATCATCTTTTCTAATTGCATGCACGATCAAACAACCCCCCTTTGTTCAAATTCCTCTTGTGGTCTTCATTGTTTCTTTATGGTTTTGATCATTTATTTTGTTCACATACCAAATCAAGTTGTTCCTTTAGTTTGAATTCCTCTTTTGATCTTGTTAAAATATTTTGTTCATGTACCTAATCAAGTGTCCCCCATCACGTAGGTCAAATTTTTGTGTGGTTTTGATCACATTTTTTGGTGTTGATCATTTTTTTTGTTTACATACCTAATCAAGTAGCCCCAAGTTCAAGTTCTTTTTGCAATCATAATCATTTCTTTTGTTCATGTACTTGATCAAGCTCCCCCCCACCCCCCTCCCTTGGCGGGTTGAGTTTTTCTTGTGGTCTTGATTGCCTTTTCTAGTGTTGACCATTTTTTTTTATAAAACATTACTTGGTGAAATAACCCCCTTGTTTAATTTCCTTTTGTGGTCTTGATTGTTTCATCATGTATGTAATTGAGCAACCCCCTTAATCGAATTCCTCTTCTAGTCATGTTTATCTCTCCTAGTTGTGTGCACCCTACACCCCCCCCCCCCCCCCCCCCCCTTTTTTTTTTTTTTTTTTTTCTCTTTTTTTTTTTTTTTTTTTTTTTTTTTTTTTTTTTTTTTTTTT
>Ga0116228_10000551_pt1 | contig 28725 bp, 24 predicted proteins | sample S1TSphfallax_2_FD_89694 | JGI IMG/M metagenome (GOLD analysis project Ga0116228, IMG submission 89694) | Host-associated microbial communities from peat moss isolated from Minnesota, USA - S1T2_Fc - Sphagnum fallax MG | ecosystem: Host-associated > Plants > Peat moss > Unclassified | place... | reverse complement strand
CGCCCCTTTTACCCCCCTCTAGTGCTGGAAGTCGGGATCGTGCCCCAAGTTCCAACCGCTTCCGCATTGCCGCATACTTGGACCCTCAAGTGGGTCTACAAGGAACTTGGGGGCGCGACATTTTTGTACTTTAAAAGTTCATTGTCAAAAGTGGGTATACTTTTATTGAAAACTAATTAAATAGGATTGTCATAATCAAGTTGGTAATGTATATCAATTTTAGATTCTCAATTTGATAAGTTTTATTTTTTGTTATAGGTGTCCAAAGAAATGGTAGTTCGTAAAAATGGGCACCATGATTCAAAAAGTGAACCACCTTAGTGTGCATTCAATCACCTAAAATGTCATGCATCAACATGTCATTAACATGCCATAAAATCATCATTATGCCAAATTCACCATTGAATCATCATTCTCAACTTGAATAAGAAGACATATTGCATAAAAAAATATAAGATTTAATTACTAGAATTCTTTTTTATTTTACTAGAAAATTTGGTAGAAAAAAACCCATTTTGGACAAGCATCAAAAAAAGTCTCAATCATTTTGGACAAATTGTTTTGAACCTATCCACTACAACTAGGCCATGTACTTTTTGGCCATGCCTAGGTTGGCATTTTTGACTAGTCATCTCGACTAATATTTTTAATTAGTCAATACAACAATCAAATCATTTTTCAACTAGTCAAACACCATTTTGACTAAACAAATGCCATGTGACATTTAAATAGTGGCCACCCAAATTAAGCCACATGGCATTTAAATATTGGGCAACTAGGCTATGCCACATGGCATTTAAACATTGGACACCTAAGTTATGCCAAGTGGCATTTAAACATTGGCCACTAGGCTATGCCACGTGGATAGAACTTAAGCAACCTAGGTTAAACCTAAAATTAAATACTTACTCCTAAGGTACCTATGTTTAAAAACCTACAACCTAAGCTCCCAAGTCTAGGTTTAGGAGCCTATAACCAATGACTAGGTATAGAAGTTTCAAGTAGACTTAAGCTATGACCTTTATTAGGCTTAAATGTACACCACTTAAATTAAGCCTACACTTGGATGACCTAGGTAGGAAAATTGTATTTCATTTTGATTTGGCCTTTAAGGTTGAGCCTTTTCAATTGGTTCATCCCAAATGGCTTTCCTTTTTTAAATATTTCTTATGTTTTGGATGCTTATGGTGCATTTATTTATATTGTTCATCATTTGGAAAGGATGACAAACAATATGGGACAAACTTTTGGGAGGGAAAAACATTTTCATGTCCCCACAACACTAGAGCCTTTTAATTCACACAACATTATTCCTAAATAACTACATAAGATACATAAATTAAGTAAATAAATAGATAAAGAGGTAAGTAAATATGTATGTTAATTAAGTTAAAATAAAATTTGATAATAGTTAATGTCTAATTATTTAATCATAATTAATAATTACAACCATATTATATCCTTGAATTATATAAAATATCAATATAGTTATAATGTATTATATTGTTGATTGATAATAACAACCAAATTATAAGTAATCTTCACAAAATTCACCTAATTCATTATACATTATCAACTATGTATTTTTAATATTTAATATTTAACTACGTAATTACACATTAATGTATTTTAGGTAAATAACTAGTTAACCAACTAGTAATTTATCATAGGCATGTAAATGGCCTACCCTAACCTATATCATTAAATTACTTATAGACTAAAATATATGTAAATAGGTGGAGTATAGGTAGTGTATGTATAAATATATACACCTACATATAAGTTATTTGTACTTAAGCTATTTAACCACATACTTACATTACATAATTTAAATAGGTGGTTAATCTAACCTAGGAAATTTTAATTATGGAAAAAATAAGAATTACTAAACTAATTGTGGCAAAACCATCAATGATTAAACTAATAATGACTAAACCAACCAAGAATTAAAAATAATTGTGGAAAAATAACCCATGACTAAATTAATTATGGTTCAATTAACCATATCTAAATAAATAATGGTTAAACATATAATGACTACACTAATTTTGGGTGAAATAATTATGGCAAAACCAACCGTGGCTAAATTAAAAATGGTTAAAATAACTATGAGTAATATAAATATGGTTAACTAACCATGGTTAAAATATATACAACTAAACAAAATATGGTTAAACTAACCATAGTTATTGAACATTATTAAATTGACCATGTTTAGATTAATCATGGTTAGTTATAACTTCAATTAGTTTTTTCATAGGTAGTTCAACCATAATTAATTTCAATATAATAAATTTAACCATAGTTAGATAAACCATCTATATATAATTAGTTTAACAATAATGAATTTGGTCATGATTCAGTTGGTTATGATTAGCTAACTTCTACATTTTTCAACTTTTTTTTATTTGGTCAAACATAGTCAAAATGTTACACATAGTCCCAAGATACCCAACTAGTATTGGAATTTGTAGTTAGCCATTTTGGCCAAGCCTACTTAGTTAGCCCTATTGATTGAGTATAATAAGTGGCCTTATTGACTTGGGCACTTGCCATTTTGACTAGATTGGGTGGTTTTATCACTACGCCAAAACATGGCAAATATGATTACACCCATGATTGGGTTTGTAGTCATAAATGCCATCGAATATTATACATATAATATTTATTATTAATCTATCATATTAATTTCAATTTAATCCAACCATTTGGTAGATAGGTAGGTAGGTAGGTAGGCCTATGTAGGTAGGTGCTAAGGGGGTAAGTTAAATATGTGATTTGGGATGAACAAGGTAGTTGGGATAAGGAGTAATCAGGGAACTTTGTTAGTTTGAATTTTGAATTCTTCTTGTTTTGGATCATAGTGATGTGACTTGGGATGGTTCAAAAGGGGGAGAGTTCCAAAAAACGAAAAGAGGAAAAAAAGATGAGACAGGAAGTTAAAGTTTTGAAAGAAAGTAAAAATAGCTAGAAGTACTTGCAGTAGAAAACCACAAACTCTGTTTTGATATAGCATAAATATTAAATGTTGTTTTGGGATTTTCTTTAACAAAACATGGGATTACCCTATAATTTGGATTCATGTTTTCAATAATACAAATAAACACAAACTTCTATAGTGAATTTTTTGTTCATTTTTTGTGTGGATTTCCTATAGTGTTAAATTATGATGAAATGAATTGTAATCTTGTTTCTTGAATTTTCTATTATGTATTTTGAAGTGAATTTTCTTTTTATATGCAATAACCATGAATCTGATGTTGGAATGAATGGTAGTGTTAAGTTTATTGAGATTTAAGACAAAAAATGTGAACATAGGCATGTGAAATGCAAATCTGTTGTTAGAGCAGTGTGAAATATTTTATAGGAATTTTAATTTCACTTCTACCATTTGGCGACCATCTTATGGGGAAATTTGTTATTTTTTCTTTCAATAATGGGAAGGTTTTTTACAAATTTTGTTGTATCATGTAGATGAAGGTGTCAAGACGAATAGTGTTGTTTTCTTAATTTAAAAATTTAAGGGGTATGTTAGAGAGTATTAAAGGTCTACACGGTTAACACCGTAAGGACTATAGAACGATCTACAAACTTTGGAGATGAAGAATTGTGAAACAAGATGAATCGAATGGTGACCTAGAGCTTATAGCAACAATTGGACTTAGAGGCAAATCGGCAAGTTATTGAAAAATAGACAAAAAACAATTTTAAAAATGGAGAGGAGTATGAAGGGCTTACAAAAACCTCATCTCAGAATCTAATGTTGGATAGACAAGTTTTGAGAACAAAAAAAAGACCTCCAGGGCATAGGTTGTTTCTATCACAAGAAGTGGTACAGTGAGACGTATAGATTAGGGGAATTTAAAGAAGCACAATTCCAAACAATGATCTCCACACAAAAGGATATAGTCAACCACTCATCCAAATGAGCAGATGTAATATACTTCTTAGTTGTAATATGTGGTTCAAAATCATAAAGATCAAAATGTAGTAAGGACTTCTATAATACCTTATCAACCGTAGGAAGTCTCAAGTCCAAAATCGATGATTAGCCAAAGGAAGGATGTTATAAGAGGTATACAACCTAGGTTTGTGTATCAATCTGCATCTCCAGATTATTATGAATTAATGGAACACTAGGAGGTGGATGAAAGACTAATGTTGATGTGTTTGAAGAAACTAAAGAAAATTACCCAAGATCATTTGAATATGCAAAGGCATAGGTGAATGCATTGGATGAAATACTATAGGCATACTCACATCAAGGGAATCCAAAAGTGGATCAACCAAGGTATCATGCCAAAATAAAGGATCATGAATATGTGGATTCGGAGATGATCAAGTTATTTTCAAGGGTTTGTGCATTCTGTGAAAAAAAAGGACATGTAATCATGGATTATCCTTTCTTGCCTTTTCACATCAAAACAAGTATTGATAGGCATGTGGAGTTACAAAATGTGGCAAAAGCATTAATAGATCAACCATAGGAACAAAAATCAAAAATTCTTATAGTTTAGAACAAATTTAGAGGCATGGAGTTGGGAAGCCAATTGGGACCACATAGTCAATACATTTGTTGACACACTCCCAACTCCTTGAGGGACTCAAATGTGAGTCCCAAACAAAAAACAACGGAAGAGTAAGGAGTTGAGGCACGCTCCCTAGCTCGTAGCACTTTGGAGGGGTAGAGGGGCGTGCTGGAGCTCCAAGATGGGACTAGGAAGAGTTGACAAGCTTTATCTACTCACACAAACCTACATAAAACCAACGCAAGGTGGTTAATGCATAGTTGGAACACCTTTGGTGTTAGGACGAGCCACGGGCAACACGGACACACAAGACTCATCACAACCCAAACTTGGGGGAAGCCACCACCTTCCCCCTTATAGTATACTCTACACCTCTCCACGGGGCCCACATCCAAATGGCTTTGTGTCCCAAGATTCCCAAGTGAGAGTCTCGAAATCGCCAAGGTTGGGTCTCTCGCGACTTTGGGGCGCCATAATTTTGCGTGCAGACCTCAAATTGTCTAAAGCGAATTTGTAGCCCTTGTCGAGAGCTTTCCAACGGTATGTTGCACGCCATTTGCATGCACGAAAATTAGGTTGATTCCCGACTTTTAATGGTCGGGAGTCAAATTGCCAATTTGACTCCCGGCCCTTCTTTTGGCCATAACTTGTGTTTTAGATGTCCAAATGGGCAATGCAAGCCCATTTTAGATATTTACATTCCAAGAGCTTTCCATTGATATAAAAAACTCCTCAAGCCATTGAGTTTTGACCCTTGTAATCGCCCTCTGAAAATTCAAGAGTCCACCGGGACTTCAACTCCCAAAGTGGAACTCCCTTGGGGTGTGAAGGTTCATTCCCTCACACCTCACACTCCTGGGAGTATGTTGTGCGACTCCCAGCTTCCCTCTTGGCTCGCAACCTTGCAAACCCTTGCCTTGGTCACAAGCCCAAGGCTAGGGTTGCGACATTTGTTCATTTATTCAAATGAAGAGCAAAGAACCAAAGGGGTATTCACATCCACATATTGCACCACATGGGATACCAATGGGTAACCAAAGACTGGAACAATGTCGATCTCGAGTCACCATAGCTTCATTAATAGTGTCAAAAGTGACATTTGTTGAAACCTAGAAACAACATGCTGGAGTAGGAATTATTCAATCATTTAATGTAGGTATAATAACCACAGGAATGGAAATGAATGTTGAGCCTAGCATAGATGTTGTCAAAAGAAGAATACTAGTTGGATTTGTAGCAAAATTAGGTAGCAGATCAGGTGGAATCTTGCCAAAAAATAATATGAGTCAAAGTTAAACACTACCAACATCTACTACTATAGTTGTTGGCATACCTCAAATGGTGTTTACTAATTTGATAACCGCTACTCATGGGAACATGACTACAAATCAACCACTGATGAATTCAATGGTTGCTAGAGGGTGCAAAAGTGCAAATGCCATGCATTCAAGAGGTGGATATCGATAACCAATTGTTATAACAACACTAATTCTTGATTATAGAAATGGCCATTATGTTAAACCAAATAGGGTAGCTTTTAAGTATCCTGATTTCAAAAAAGATGTTGATCCATATGTTCATGTCAAAATGTTCAATTTTTTAGTAACAACAAATGCAAAGAATTCTAAAGAGTATATCATCAATGCATTTAGCTATACGCTAAAAAATACAACATCAAATTGGTGCTATAATTAAATGTCAAAATTTCCTTATTGTACTTTTTCGAAGCTTATTCAAGCATTTTGCAAATGTCATTACAAGACTCAAAATGATGAGAAAATATACGTGGAGTTGAAGAACATGAAACAAGAGGAGACTAAAAGGGTGGAGGTTTACTATGAATGGACTCAAAGGTTTACAATGGCTCATGGTTTACAAGTACCAACCACATACAATTTTCTAACTATTGTCTTTAGAGCAAGTTTGTAATCATACCTCAGAATTGCAGTTGCAAGGATGAATTGATCAACATTACAACAACATAAAGAGGCGATAATGTTATGTGAAAAATTATGACTATTGCTAAAGTAAGGAGTGTACTATCACTACCATAAAATATTAAACAAACAATACCATCAAAAACAAAAAAAATACAAAAAGACCAATGAACATTGCACAAATTGTGGGATGACAAATCACAATGTGGAGACATGCAGAAAGAAGAAAGACCAAATCACGGTGGCAACCACAAAGGCAGCACAACTAAGTCAAAAAACACAAAGACATCTTCATATGCATGTCACATCTGTGGTTTGAATGGACATAAAATGACAGATTGTCCAAAGTTTGCTAAGATGCAAAAAATGATTCATGGGAAATCTATGACAATAGCAAAGGTTCACATGTTGCTAAAACACAAACAGTCATTATAGATGTGAATGTGGTGGATGTCAATGTTACCACAAGAAGTAAAGTAACTAAAAAATAGGTGTTCAAGGATAGGAGCCAAGAAAAGCAAAAAGTGTTGTGACTAGGAAAAAGAAAAGCGGTTGAAGCAATCAATGGTGGAGACAATTCAACATATTCAAAAAACACAAACCCAAATTAAAAGGCCATCCACATCCATGGAGGGATGGAACACAACCTAGCTAAGTAAACCAAATACTACTCCTATGGATGCATATAAATCTCATGAAGTAGTGCATTCACAAGGGAAATTTATCACAGTAGAAGAGATTTTTCTAAACATTGGTAAGTAGATGCTAGAAATAAGTTATATTTGGAACTTAGGACAATTGCTTAAAATTGTTCATGAGTTAAAGAAATATCTTTGGCAAAAGTTGAAACCAAAAAAAACTCGTAATGTAAATAAAGTAACCACAAAGAAACAAGTTGGTTTTCAGTACCAAAAGTAAGCACAACTACTATAACAATAGATACTCATATGGCAATTATCCAAGTACATATTGGGAAGAATAAAATAGAAGATGTATTGTTGGATCGAGGTTTTAGAATTAATATTATCACATAACAGTTGAGATTGAAGTTGGGGCTTCCAAAATTTAAACCTACACGATATAATCTGAAGATGGTAGATCAAACAACCACAAAACCAATGGGGTTGATAAGAAATATGAAGATATATGTTCATGGCATTCCTTATATAACTACATTTATTATACCTCAAAATAATGTGGTAGATTTTTGTTATTCCATGTTGTTGGGGAGACCATGGTTAAAGGATGCTAAAGTGGCACATGATTGGGGAAGTAACATTATTACCATACAAGGGAATGGGATATTCTAAACAATTATAGTTATCAAACAATTGGGAAGTGAAGTAAGAAGACCAGAAATGTTATTATGTTAGGATTATCAAAATGGCATCACATATGAAGAAGAAGATATCATCTTTGCTACAAAGCCAAAATTGTTTTCCATAAGAACAATCAGTTTACTTAAGACAATTCAATCCATGAAAACCACAGATGTAGGGATCATGGATACAGATGTGAAAAAAAGTATTTCATAATAAAGATATGAAGTATAAAACATAGAAAAGAAGATACCTAGCAATAGATGTGAACCATAAGTTACTTTGGATGATAAGTTGTATCTAAAGAGGTACTAAAAACATCAACCAAGGAGTGTTGTAGTGAATGAAACTCCAGTAAACATCAGATAACAAGGATTACAAACAGTTGGATGGACATTAACTAAAGATCAACAATTGATGAAACTCAATCTGGGAACTGATGTAAAACGATAGACAGTGAAGATTAATGCATCGTTGGAAACAAGAAAGGTGTTGGTTGAAGGAATTCAAAGATGTTTTTGCATGGACATACAAAGATTTGAAAAGGATTCACCAAAGTTAACACACCACATAATTGAGTTGGACATTACTATATCACCGACACATCAAGTTAGGTATAGATTAAATCCAAATTATGTTACAACAATCAAACAAAATATAGATAAATTATTAGCAATTGGATTCATTGAATATGTAGAAGAAGCTACATGGTTGTCACCCATAGTAATAGTGCCTAAGAAAAATGGCAAGCTAAGAATTTGTATATATTTCAGAAATTTAAATGTAACGACAAGAAGGATCCATACCCATTACCTTTCACAAATGAAATGTTAAACACAATAGCAACGTATGACGCATATTCCTTCTTAAATGGATATTCAAGATATCATCAAATATCTATAACTCCAAAGGATAAATATAAAATTGCATTTGTTATAGAGTAGGGGGCTTTTAAAATTTTATATGGAAGGTGATGTCGTTTGGAGTTAAAAATGGACCTCCAACATATCAAAAGGCCATGACCAAAATATTTAGAGAGTATTTGGATAATTTTATGAAGATATTTCTGAATGATTTTATAATGTATAGTGACATGGAAAGTCATTTGCTAAAGTTCAGACTATGTTTTCAAAAATGTAAAGAATATGGCATTAGTTTGAATGCAAACAAATGTGTATGGTATTTTCAAAGATGATCTTAGGTTTTATTATTTCCAAGGAAGGGAAACTACCAGATCCAAAGTAAATATAAGCAATTGTAAACATGCCACCACCTAAGAATCCCTAGTAGATTCAAGTATTCAATGGGATGGCACAATTTTACAAATGTTTTATAAAAAACTTCACTATGATTATGGCACCTATCACTAAACTAACCAAAAATATAAAGACTTTTCTTTGGACAAAGGAATGTCAAAAGGCTTGGGAATTAATCAAACAAAAGTATATTGAAATATTGATATTAATATCACCAAACTAGCAAGTGGAATTTCATGTTCATACAAATGCATCTTTATTAGTTGTGGGGGCTATGTTGTCTTAGAATATAACAAGGAAAATTTATCAACCAATAATGTATGCTTTTAGGATTCTACACATAACAAAACATAATTATAGCACAACACAAAGAGAGGCTTTAGCAATGGGTTTTTCTTTGCACAAGTTCAAACATTATTTGTTGGGCAATTAATTTATCTTCTATGTATATCATATGGCATTGGTCTATTTGGTCAACAAACCACAAGTTTTAAGGAAAATAACTAGAATATGGTTGTTATTGTTCTTTGAATATGATTTCACAATAATGTATAAGCCAGGAAAAACTCATGTAGTTTGAGATGCATTATCAAGATTACCAGATGATACAGAACCCATAGGTGTGCCCGATCAAACCACAAATGCAAGTTTGTTTTATACATGGCCTAAATGGTTGAATGATGTAAAAGAATTTTTCTAAATAGGACAAATTGAGGGCACTTTATTAGTGCAACACAAGCAAAAATTGGTCCAGAAAGCAAAACCTTTTACACTGAAGAATGGTGAATTGTAACAAATGGGCCAATACAACAAATTGCAACAATTTTTGACAACAACAAAAGCATAGACGGTGATGAAAGAATTGCATGAAAGACCTTTAGGAGGGCATTTTGCAACGAAAATAATGCATAGGAAGATATTGGATGCTGGATATTAATGGCCAACTATGTACAGGGATGTGCATCATTACTATAGATCTTATGATGCATTTCAAAGAACAAAAGGATTAACAATTCAAATTCTTGCAAAGCTAGTCACAAGTCTTCTAGAGGAACCATTTATGAAATGGGGACTTGATTTTATGGGGCCATTTAAACTAACATGGAGATATATGGGGAACAAATATATTGTTGTTGCCACAGATTATACTACTAAGTGGGTGGAAGCAAGAGCATTGAAAACTAATATAAAAATAGTCACAATACCTATTTTAACCCCCTAAACATATACATAAATTACAAGTATTAGGAATTGAACCCTTGACCTCCCCAATGATAAACCATATCTTTAACCAATGGACCACACCATCAAAATGTGTTCAACTTCTATCAAGTTTTTTATTTCACATGTTTTTCCTTGACACATCATTACGAGACTATGAAGTACATAAGAAGGTATGTTGTAAGAGGTAGGTGGGTGGGTAGGTAGGTAAGTAAGTAGGTAGGTAGGTAGGTAATTAATAAGTACCATGGGTGGGTGGGTAAATCGATAGGCAAGTGGCCGGTAGGTAAATAAGTAGGTAGGGAAGTAGGTGGGTGGATAGTTAGGTAAATAGGTAGGTAAGAATTAATAGGTGGGTAGGTGGGTAGGTGAGTAGGTTATAATAGGTAGGTGCATAGGATGGGTGGGTGGGAAGGTAGGTAGGTAGGTTGTAGTAAGTAAGTAAGTAGGTTGGTAGGATGTCGTAGGTAGGTAAGTAGGTTGGTAAGTTGTAATAGATAGGTAAGTATGAAGATTGGTAGGTTGTAGTAGGTAGGTCAATAGATCGATAAGTAGGTAAGAAGGTTGTAGAATATGGTAGATAGGTAGGTAGGATGCCCCATTTAACTATAATAACATTAGCCATTTTGACTAAATGTTCTACTTGACTAAAACTATGTTGGCCATTTTGATCAAGGTGGTCAAGTTTTTGTCTAATTTGACTAGATGTCCAAGTTAACAAATTGTCAAATAGGTCATTTCAACCAAGTTGATTGATCAAAAGATACACATGCCATTCAAACCCCTAGGCTTTAGTCAAAACTTACATGTTCACTGGTAAAAAAAAACCAATTAATCAACTTGGACCATTTGAAAAACCAAGAATGAAAGATGCAAATCAACAATAAAATAAAGATAGTAATTCAAAAATTCATAGTAAAGAAAAAAACATTAATCAAATCTGTAAGGATTTTCAACGGAGCTCCATCATCCATAAGTGTTGAACCTTGGAGCTCCAAGAGTTGAAACTCTCCTAGTCCACCAATGTTCAATGTCGAAAACTCCATGGTTGTTAACAAGTTTTTTTTATTCCCATTAAGTTTTCAACTTTTGATTTTTTTCAACATGTATATTTATAGTATCAATACTAAAACTATTTACAATTCCTAATTAACATGCACTCAATTTGCACATAGCTTCAAGAAAGTTGGCTAAAAGGAAATGTTTCATGTTTTAAGTGAAAGAAAAACACAAAATTCCAATAAAATCACAAGTTTCCTCCTCAAAACAAGTCTATCCTTTGAGTTTTATACTAGCTAATTCAAAAATTAAACAATCATAACTAACTATTTAAATAGTCACTAGCTAGTTTTAAACTGATTGTCGAGATTTTCAAAAAACTACACCTTGTTTAACTACATGTTCAACTACCTATTTTGCCACCAGTTTTGTAGACTATTGATTAACTATCATGTCAACATATCTATTAACCTAGTATAATACTACTTGTCATGTTCAGTAATCAATTTGGTTAATGTCACATGTTAGATCACCTATTAAGTTTAACAACTTGCCTAAATCTATAACCTATTAGGTCACATTTTATTAAATCTAGGTAACATTATCCCCCTTCAAAAACTATAGTTCATCCTTGAAATGTTAGGTCAAAGTTCTAAGTTAGCATGGTTTTCTACAACTAGTTGATTGATGGTTCCTTTGATAAGTTTAGCACATGCTTCCTCCATAGGTTCAACTTGATTCAAAATCTAAAAACCTATTAGTGTTGTAGTCTTCTATTGACCAAGTGTTTCCTTAAAGGTCACTATGGGTGTCATGAATCCTTTTGAAGCATGTGAGGTACTAAAAATCAAAGTAATATCCTAACATATACCTATTTAGTGTGGGGTCAAAGGTAAACTAACATATAAAATCTCCAAGGGTCCTACTCCACTATTTAGTATAGTAAATGAAGGATCAACAAGTTCAACATGTTCTTTGATAGACTTCTCACTATTTCTCATAGGTTTAGTAGTAAAATTGGTAACTTGAATAAAAGTCTAAACAGGTAAGGGTATGATATTTAAACCTATTCCACCTTTTAGTGGACTAACTAATTTAATAATGGCAACATGTTGTACCACAAATGGTGTTGCTAGTGTTCTAACCGATTCCAATTTCCATAGATACGAAACTAGGGGGTTTGTATTTAAAGTTAGGTAAAGCAGTTCGATATGCTTGTTGCTCCAATTGGTATGCATGTTCATCGGAGCAGATCAATTCCATGCTTTCAAATTACGCATGGCTAATTTGAATTTGCTCTTTCATGAATTCTTGAACGGTTTGCCACCATTCCTTGCACTTGGGGTTTTTATCTCCCAAGGCTTGATTCTACACTTTGAATAGCATGTTGTCTAGAAATAATTCCTCAAACTCATTCAACTTATTATTCATCCTAATAGGTAGAATGGGGTTGGGTTTATTCAATTGTACCTTAACTATTTCATACTAACCTTTCCAATCCTAGATTTGGGCAATTGGAGTTTGTATTTCCTTTTCAAACTCTATGTGAGTTCCCTAAGCTCTTAATAAGTTTGCTTTGAAGTGGTTATGGTATATTGTTGTTGCATACTAGACTCCATTTTGTTGTAGTCCCACATCATTTTTTCAAAATTAGTTTGGAATTTGCTTCAAATTGTTGTGAGTTCTCCAATTGAACTTATTGAGTTCAGTATATTTTTTATGTAGGTTTTCAATTTTCTTAACATGTTTTGCCTATTTCAACTTGTTGGACATGTTTTGGTTCTCGTGTTGGACCTTATTCAATTGCCCCTTGATTGTGATTAGTTCTTAAGGGTTTGCTACATTGTTTCTAGCTTTAGGTTACAAGTTTGTAAGTGCTTGTTGGTCTTAGATAGGTTTTCCTTGGTTTGCTCATATTCAACCCTAAGGTTAGCAAGTTCTTACAATGTCGTTGACTAGGTTGTGGCATTATGGGTAGCTTGTTCTAAAAACAGATTAATTTGTCTTAGGTTATTTCTGGAATGACCAGACTCTGGGACAGGTTGGGTTATAGAAAACTATGGGTTTTTTACACGAATAGGTACAAGTACAAGTTGAACTAGTTGCGATGTTTCTACAGTTATAACTATAGGTTGTTTAGACTTTATAATAAGTACCCACAGATTCAACATGTTTAACAACTTTAATTTGAATGTTATCAATTACTTGGTCCAAATTGGGCTCAAATTCTTCCTCTAGTGTGCCTTGTGTAGTTGTTGCTTGAAGCTCTTCTCCCACCTCCACCTCCCACCTCATCTAAATAGGTTCATGCCTCATCTTCTTCTAAGTCAACAACTTATGACTCGAAAGTAGTTCTGGAATTTTTTTTTAGTAATGAGGTAACAATTCAAGACTTAATCTGTCACTTGGTGTAACCAATCCTATGCACGTCTTCAATCTATGAGACTGATGTACTAGTAAAAGGAATGCAATTATTGAACGTGTTGGTCTTCTTTCCTTCAACTATTCCCTTGTGACAAGTTTAAATGAAACTTGTCACTCTTGAGCAACTTATCATTATTGATTAGCTAGTGACACATGTTCTTATGGGTTTGTTGTTCTTAGTGAAAGCACCTCAAATAATGGGAACCACTTTTTAAACAAAATATCTAGGATAGGCCTTGAGTAGTAATTATCTACCTTAATTTTGCTAAACATTGGGTTAGCTACTATTTTCTTTTGACGTTTTATCCTACTAGTTAACTCGACCAATATTTGGGTCAACACTATAGAACACCACTTAATAGGTTGTCCTCTATTGGCTAGGTCAAAAGTAATAAAAATCTTGTTGCTAAAGTAAACTAACCTCTCTTATTGGTAAATTATTTGCAAAATGGTTACAAATCTCACATGAAATTCCTCTTTCATATGAACTACACTCCATTGTTCATTTTCCACAAAAGCATGTGAACTTGCAATCTTCTTCAAACCAATTTTTCCTTCATCAAATGTTGCATTTGAGGCATTTATTACATCTTCTTTGGAAATCCCAAATTGTTCATGAATAAGTACTTGATCAATCAAAATTTCTTAACCACGCACTCATCCTTGGATTCTTCCATCCTCAAGTTCTTCCCAAGTGACGTGCTCCCAAGCTCCTTGATAGACTCAAATGTGAGTCTGAAATGAAAACAACGAAAGAACAAGGAATTGGGGACACGCTCCCTAGCTAGCACTTTGGGGGTAGAGGGGTGTGCTAGAGCTCTGAGATGGGACTGGGAAGAATGAAAAGCACTTAATCACTCACATGGACCTACACAAAACCAAACAACAAGTTGGTTAGTGCATAGTTGGAGCACTTTTGGTGTTAAGACGAGCCACGAGCAAACTCAAACTCACAAGACTCACCACGGCCCGGACTTGGGGGAAGCCACCACCTTCCCCCTTATAATATATTTTGTGCCTGGCCACAAGACCAACACCTAAATGTCATTTTGTCCCACAACTCCCAAGTGGGAATCTCGAAATTCCCATAGTTGGGACTCCCGCGACTTTGGGGGCCCATAACTTTGCATGCAGACCTCCGATTGAAATGAGGTCTAAAGCAAAGTTGTAGCCTTCATCAAGAGATTTTTAATGGTATATCACAAGCCACCCGTACATAAGGAAATCATGGCGATTCCTAACTTTTAATAGTCAGGAATCAAATTGCTAATTGGACTCCCATCCCTTCTTTTGGCCTTAACTTGTGTTTCAGATGTCCAAATGAGTTATGCGAACCCATTTTAGACATCTACGTTCCAAGAATTTCCAATGTTATAAAAAACTTTTCAATCCATTGGGTTTGGCCTTTGCAATCATTTTGTGAAGATTCAAGAGTCCACCGGGACTACAACTCCCAAAGTGGAAGTTCCTTAGGAGTGTGAAGGTTCATTCCTTCACACTTTCCTTCATTCCCGGGCTTCCCTCTTGGACCACAACCTTGCAAGCCCTTGCCTTGGTCGCGAGCCCAAGGCTAAGGTTGTGACACCAAGTTTGTAAAAAATCTTGTAATAGGTCCATTCGCGGTGTAGTCCACTACAGGGTGAATAAGTTTTCCAAATTTGCTTGTTTAGCCAATTTGAGTTCGTTGGCATTCATCTTAATCCATTATAACATCTTTTAGGTCTCCTTTGCCTTAGACTTTGTCTTCTTTCTAACAAGTTTCTCAACCTGTTCTTCTACAAGTGTTTTACCTTTTCTCTTCATCATGGTTTTGGTCCTTGATTATGGGTGCTAAAGAATAACATTGTAAATAGGTTCTTCTCCAAAGAGTTATTGGATAAATTATTTTCCAATGTCTTTGTTCACAGGTTGTTACAACTCAATTTCTTCTTCCACAAGCCTTGATTCAAGAGCTTGGGGTGTTTGCTCTTCAATAACAAGTTGAGAGATTATTTCGACCTCTTCTGAATCTGGAATAACTATAACTCGCAGATTTGATATTATTGTAGAAATAGTAAATCTTCTAAAAAAATTAAGAGCCACTTCTAATTCATCTTCTAACTCCCTACTGTTTTTTTTGCTAATTTTTTTTAAATTCTTCTATTATAGGTTCACACAAAGCTAGAGGTTCAATGTAAATTGTCCTAGTTAAACAAACATGTTCCACTCTCTCTCTTTCCACTTGTTCTTTCTTGGCTGCTTCAGCTTTCTTTTCAAATTCTTTTTTTCTTACTTTTCTTTTCAACATTTTTAAAGCGCTTTCATTCATTGCCTCTAGTAACAAAATGAAATAAACAAAAATAATGAGGCAAGACAAGGGATGCGATAGTTCTTTATGACTTTCAAGCTAACAACAATTATGTGGTAGTGAATAAATGCGATTTATAGGGTTATAAACTTCTAAGGTACAAATGTTTATAGGTCCTTTACTAAATGTGTTGTTTTGATCATTACAATCAGGTAGATAGTTAAATTCAATAGGTACACCATTATGATAATGAATAGGTACATCTATTCCAATAATATAGCCATGTGTCAAATAATTATTAACCGGTTCAAACTCTACAAATCTAGAATTTGCATTTTCAATAGGTAATGGTTCAAGTTCTTTTGTTTGAACATGTTCGTCAATAACTAGGTCACTAAGGTTCGCTAATACATGTTGTAAAATTTTATTTTCAATAATAAACTTGTATGGTTTCAACTTGTTAATGTAAATAAGGATTGGGTTAGGATCAAACTTATCAATTGTGACAAGTATAATAATATTATTGGGCAAACAATATTGAATTATGTTTGGCCCAAACCATTATCTTTGGAATTTTGGAGCATGTTTAGAAAGAGCCCCTAAAACCATAACATGTAATCTCCAAATTGAAACTTATTTTCAATAAAACAGTTCTGTGACCATAATGACCTATTCCATTGGTTAGAATCAACTAGATCCTATGTAATCAACTTGTTTTTTTGTAACCTATTTAATTCTAATAGTCGATTAGTTAATAAACATCTCGATTCATCGTCAGCCACCAATAACCAACATCCAATATCTTTCTCACAATAATGTCAAAAAAGAAAATTCCTCTTGTAACTCCTCCATGCAATTTTTGTAAAATTGTGGGTACATGTTCTAGTTACTAAAATATGATTAATAGACAATGGACCATTTAACCAATCAAATTTATATTTAGATTCAAATCCATTTTCTAGATTATTATTAAAAAATAATTTTAGTAAGGAGGTAGGTAGGTGGTAGTTTAGCCTAGTTTATTTAATCTAACTACTTTAGTTTAACCTATCTACCTTAGCCTTTTAGAAATGCACGTAGGCTGCAAGTATTAAAAATTAAACCCCTAATTCAATGATGATAAACTAAGTCCTTACCAATGGACTACACCATCAAAAGGTGTTGACAATTGTTGTCAAGTTTTTTATTTCACATGTTTATTTCATATCACTATAATACTATGAAGTAGATAATAGGCAAGTTGTAGGATGGTAGGTAGGAGGTAGGTAGGTTAGTGAGTGGGTAGGCAAGGAGGTGGGTGGATAGGTAAATAAGTAGGTAGGTTGGTAGGTAGGTAGGTGGTGAACATTACCCATGTCATTATAAATTAATTAGTTTGTAATCAATTTCCACCTAATTATTCATATTTTAGTCATTTCACAATCATTTGAAACTACCATGTGCAAATAATTTCTATGTCATTGTATGGTAGTCATTATTTAGTCATACATCAACTACCATGTTGTTCAAAATATAGTCATTTGATAGTTGCATTGAAAATCCATGTCATCATTGTCAATGTCATTTTAAACAATAGTCATTTTATAATCATATAATTGACAACTAGAAGTTCACATCATTTTGTCCTTTATCATGGAGTCCTATGGATGAAAAATTTGTGAACTAATGATTTTGATATTACTATGTGTGATCTTATCATCTATTAGTGACAAAAAAATTCATTTATGACTATTTATTTTTCCATGTAAGATAAAAAATTATATTGTACATGATTATAATCATTTATGGAATCATTAAACACTTCTAGTCATTATTTTCTTGGTTGCAAAAAAACATGATTCCTTCTATTGAAACCTTCCATTGCTAGTTTGCCCAACATCAAAGGTTGAACACTTGAATCCAACAAAACCTTGTGAGGTTGGTATCAACATGTTAACGCCCCTTCCATCTAAAAGACATCTTCATTATGCACCACCACCACACTAAGAATAACCCTTATTCAATCAATGTTAAGATGCACAAGAAGGTTTTAAAGCTAAGATTCTATGTGAACCTTGGGCACCTTTATCCAATTGACCTTGCCCAAAAATGTTGGGGAAACCTAGTTGATTTTAACGAAACTTTGAATGTAGCCATCATCCCTAGTGTTCCCCCACCTTCACATAATGTGTACACCACACAAAACATGGCTAGTGATTTTCACCCCCACACATTGTGATTATTGTCTAATTTGATTACATTTCAATTACATTTGGTCATCTTAAGTTTACAAGTGGCTTGTTGCACTAATTAATGGTCAATATTGTTCATAGTTGTTGCATTCACTTTGTTGTTTACTTATGTATATAATTTGAACTTTATTTATTTTTTTAATAATTTCAAATTGTTGACATGGAAATTGGAGTAGCCTTTAACTTCATTTACATAATGCATTATAATGTGATTTTTAAAATATTTCTTCAACTATCAACACATGAATTGAACCATCAACTTTCAACATATTGAAACTATTACTTAAAAGTTGTATTTTACACATCATAATTTATTAAACCACATGTAACAATTTTAAACCCCATATTTATATTAGAATGAATTAGTGGTTTTTTCACATCTCTTCAATTATCAACATGTGTACATGAGGTGAACCATTCGCTTTTTATATGTTAAAACCATTACTCACAAATTACATCTTACATTTATTATAATATAATGAAACACATGCAACTCAATATTTTGTAATTATACTTGAATGGTTTAGTGATTTTTTTCACATTTTTTGAATTATCAACATCTTTACATGACTCGAATCATCCACATTGAACTTATTGAAACCACTATTCAAATGTTGCATATTGCACTTACTAGTATCTATTGAAACACATAACAACTTAATGCTTCACATTTATACTTGAATGGGTTAGTGAGTTTTTTCACATCTCTTAAACTATTAACATTTGCACATGAGTTGAAGCATTCATTTTTTTTGTTAAATCCATTATTCATGAGTTGCATTTTGCCTTCGTCAAGTTTTTTAAAAATGGATGTATAAAAATTTGAGAAGTCTCACATTTATATTTGAATGGGTTATTGATTAGATCAAAATGTTCATCCATGCAAAGTCTAAGATGTGTGTAGACCTTTAAATTAATTTATTTCGTATATTAAATTCATGTACATTTATGTAAATTAGAATGTATGTTTTTCCCTTAGTTTCTTTAGGCATCATGAAAAAAATTATTATTACAAGTGTTCACAATGTCCCATTAAAAAACCCCCAAATATAATCCTTAAAATTTTCCTCCCTTTTTATTTCTTGGTGTATGAAAAGAATTTATGTTAAAAATAATGATTAAAATATTAATATTAATATTAATATTATAAGAACATGATTTATTAATTTCTTTAGTTTTTTAAATTACAAGTTTATGTTTAAATATTTAGAGATGAATTTAATTTTTTCATTTAAAAAAATACATTAATGCATTAAATGGTGATAATAATAATGACATCAATTATTTTTTCAGTATTTTTATTTCTTCAAATTTTTAATCTTCTTCAAGATTATCCACAAGAAATTTTAACCATTTTTTGGTTATAAACCATATATGGAAGTATAAATTTGTTAAAATATTTATATATTTTTGGCTATAAGTCCTAGAATAAATTATAGAATTATATCATTCAATAAAATAAAATAAATAAACATTAAAAATGTTTTTAAATAATTTTAAAAAATTGTTGATATTGATGGCATTTTTTATGATTACAAAATGGTGGAAATTCACCACGAAAAAAAACTCAATTACATTATTAATATTTACTTTTAAATATTCAAAAAAACTTAATAAGGTTCATAATGATTTCAAAGATTGAACTTAAAATTTTCCAAATAAATTTGATGTTGAAATTGTTTGTGTTTAATGTTGAAATTGTTTATGTGTTTAATGCTGGAATTATGTGTTTAATGTTGATGGTTCAATTCATGTATGAATCATCTTATTAAACAAATAAGATTTTGATCATTAAATGTCTATATTGACTACTTAATTAATATTTTTTCTTGAGGCCATTTTTTGCTAATTTAAAAGGCAAAAAACATCAAAAAAGGATTTTTGAAAGATTTTTTTTAAAAAAATTTAAAAATATATTTCAATGATTTAAAATAAAATATATTAAGTAACCATAAAATTGAAAGATTTAAACAAGTTTCCAATTACACAACTTGTCTATAACCAATTGTGGCAATTTTTTTATGGATGATTACCATTTTAACAACATTTTAACAATAAATAAAGAAATAAGTAATATTAATCATATTGGGGAAAACAAAAACTTATATTTATAAAAAAATTGAACATATTTTATCTATTGAAAATAAAATTTGAAAAAGACTTTTTGATTCCATTTTTGAATTGGTATTGAATTTAGAAACATCCTAGGTCAATTTAAACAAAAAACGATTTAGAAAGTTATTCATGATATACAATTTCAAATTTTTTAACCTTTTAAGTTTAATTTTTATAAATCATAATTTTTTTTGAATACATTATTGATCAAATTATTTCTATATTTTAATTACAAGTCCTAAAACCCATTTAAACTAAATGGCCTAGTTTAATCCAATCTATGTTAATTTAGCCAAGTTTAGCAAATATTAATAAATTTTAGCCAAATCAAATCTAATATTTTAGTTTAGCTTAATTTATGTTATTTTAACCAAGTTTAATTAATTTTAGTGAAGTTTACCCTCATATATGTTAGTTTATGCAAGTTTAATCAAGTTTAGTGAAGTTTACCCAAATTTAACCTAAATGACATAATTTAGCAAATATATGTTAGTTTAGTGAAATTTAGACGAGTTTAATGAAGTTTATTCAAATTTGAACTAAATGGCATAGTTTAGCCAAATATATGTTAGTTTAGCCAAGTTTAATTTAGTTTGAAATTTAACCAAATTTAACCTAAATGGCCTAGTTTAACCAAGTTTAGCCAAGTTTGGCCAAGTTTAGTGAAATTTAGGCAAACTTAGCCTATATAGCCTAATTTCACCAAATATATGTTAGTTTAATCAAGTTTTCCTATATATCACATTTAGTTAAATCTATTTTTATGTAGCTAAATTTAGTGAAATTTACCCAAAGTTATGTTGATTTAGCCATTTAGTTAATATTAATTATTTAGCCTATGGTGACCTAAGTTAACCTAGCCTACCTAGGTGTTTAGCCTAGGCTAACCTAGGTATGCTAAGTTACCTTAGGTCACCATAGGTCAACCTAGGTTGGCCTAGGTTGACATAGGTTAAAAAAATTTAATGTTTATAGTTTTGTGACAACTAACATTATTGTGTAAGAAGTTGTAAAACAGTGGTTGAGGATTTAAACCCCAAAGTGGAGATGAAGGGTATCAAGTCCTATCATTTACAACTTAATTACACCTATGGGGGTTCTAACAACCTAAAGACATGTAGTGGGTTTTAATCTAGGTTTAACCTTGGTGGCTTAATCTAGGTCTAGACTAGGTTCTTTAGTTTAAGTTGCATACTCTAGGCTATGCCTTGCATGCCACGTGGCATCATATAATTGAGTTAAATAATTCAAAATTTAACTTTAGGTGCATACCATGTGGGGTTCCATAATTGGGCCAAATAATTTAAAAAAGTACTTGAAGCTACCACATGGCATCATGTAATTGGGTAAAATAATTCAATATTTTGCTCTAAATTGCTATGTGGCAACTTGTAATTTTTCATAATAAAATTTTAAATTAACCTTATATTGACACAAGGCAACATAAAATTTGTCAAAAACAATGTTTATTTATATTCAAAAAAATTGTTATCATAGAAGACATAATCACAAATGGTGGTTAAGATTGCAACCACATTTACAACTAATGGCAAATGCAACATGGTATTTTGGACTACAGAGTCATGTAATCATAACCAGTCATAAATGACATATATGATTGCAATTTTGTAGTCATAAATGCTACATTTTGGCATTGTGTTAGAATTAGGGTTGGAGGTAATGGCATGTGGTGGATTAAAAGAATCTTTTTTCAGTGAAAGCCCACCACACCTCCAACATTTGTTTTATGTCCCTTATTTAATAGAATATGGTGTGGATTTAAAACCATGATATTGGTGTAACAAGCTTTAACCCTAATAGGGATGTTGAACTTGTGGTTTCATTCAATCCTAACCTAAAAAAACGCATGCATTCACAAAAGTATTTCACAAGCCCAAAAAACTTAGGCACATTATGAACACAACAAAAATGGTGTACCGGCCATCAACATGATCTTATCACAACAATGAACAATGAAACATTTGGTGATCAAATTTGCAACTATTTGCACTAATGGCAACCTAGGAATGCAACCTAAACCCTCTTAAATATAATCACCATATTTGGGCAAATCCAACATCAAGTTATACCTACTCAATGATCTAAATTTGGTGGTAGCCTTGTCCCATGCTTGACCACTAATCAAACCAATTATAAGCCCAAGTTTGCTATGATAATGGCATGTGTGAAAAGGCTATTAGTTTCACTTGGACACTTGGAATTTCTTACCACATAATAAACATAAATTCCCAAAAGATCAACTTGCAAAAATTTGTTCACTGCAATTTGTAGCCAAATGGCACGCATGTTGTTAATCTTAGGCTACCTCCTAAACATATGTGATAGCCTAACCAACGTAAAAACAAAAAACAAATGCAACCCAATAAACACAAAGTGGAAATGAATTTTTCATATAAAACAACCTCCATTTTTATAATTCTCACATGGGAAATACAATTCAAAATTTTCCATGTTCATTGATGGTGTGGCATTCCATCTCTAATAAATTACAGGAAAGGGTGATTATAAAAAATATGATAACTTTGTCAAAAATCAACCAAAAATCGTCTTCACACATGACATGATTCACACCTTGTAAAAACCCTCTAGAATATTTGGTCTCCAAAAATGTTAAAACTCAACACATGCATAGATTTTTTTTCTAAGGTTTTAATGTTGCAATTGACATTAAATTTTAACTTTATATGGCAAATTTATGAATTTTGGAATTTTGACTAAAATTTTCCCTAAGACGATTATTCATTAATGAATAACCCCATAATTATCGCTTTACAACTCACCCTCAACCAACTATTTGCTAACAAAGAACTCCTAGGCAATCACAATCACATTGCTACTTAGTAATGAGTAGGTTAACACTAATGCCTTTCTCATAAACAAAAAGTTCCAAACCTTTCAAGTTATTCATTGGTGAACAACCCCTTGCTAACTCCGATGTTGCATGCACCAAACATTCCCGTGCCTCCACATTTGGGAACCAAAAACATCACATTCCCATGCTTTGAGCAACAAACATTAAATCCGATTTGTGTTATTCACTCGTGAATAGTTTTGACACATTTGAATATTATTAATAACCTTCGAACATGTGTTTGCTAACAAACTATCTTAAATTTGTTAGTTGTTTGCTAATGTTCATTAATTATTGTTCATTGTTTGCCAATGAACAACGTCTACATTAAAAACCTTTTTTACAAATTTAAAGGGATGTGGTAGGTTTAGATTAATTCCAAATTTGATTTTTAGGTTTGAACCTTGAGCCTAAAACATTGAGCCATGAGCCTAAAACCTATTTTTATATTATATATATATATATAAATTTCATCCACATTTCATCTATAATTTCATTCAAAATAATTCTTTGTACTTTTCATCCTAATTTCATTCCCATTGTGGCTCCATTCACATTTTCAAAGCTTGTACCCATATTTCATCCAAATCAACCATGATGTTGAAGTTGAAAATATGTTGGTTGAATAAATTAATTTTATTATCTTCCCTGGATACATAATGGTATATATGCCATTATAAAATGAAGATTTGAACTTTAAATTTGTTTGGAATAGGTTTTTTTTATTCATCAAGAAAATATACACAATTTGAATTTTGAAATTCTTTCCTAATTTAACTTATCCTATTTGTCAATTGAAATCCAAAAAAATCCATAATTTATTAAATGCAGTGTCATAAGCTTCATGATAATTGTTTATGTGGAGTTATGGTTTGTAGAGATTTCATGAAACTACCAACTATAAGGCCATAGATGTTTTTCATAGCCAACTAGCAAATAACTCACATGTTTGATTTTTGTTTCATAGTTTTTTGCCCTCAATTGCTTTATAGCCACATTACAAATTGCAAAGTGTTTAAATTTGTTGTAGTGGAAATTTTAAAAGGAAATATTTCCTATATATATTTTTTCCATATCCTCTAAAAACCACTCACCCCAAATGATTATACATTTTCTTCATTCCACTCAAATTTGATGGAATTTCACATGCCATCTTTTAAATTTGCCCATAATTTGGGCTTGCAATGCATTTTTAAAGAAGATGTGGGAGTCTTTGAATATGTTTGATGTATATTTTTCATATTTTCAACTTGTGAAATATTTTGTTCATTTCATATATAAAAATATAAGGAATTTTTCACAACATTGATTTTGTATAACTTAAATCCCTTTACCAACCTTGTGCAACTTCTTGATCATTTTTTTTTAATGTCAACCCATACAAAAGTTAAAAATTAACTTTATTCTAGCTCATGTCCATTCAAATCTAAAACCCTACAAACATAGTTGAATTGATGGCCCTTTATGTTGGCCATATTTTACTATTTATTTACCTTGACAAGGATAGTTGTAACTACATGTAACATCAAAGTTTCATTTTTTTACACAAATAGGAAATTATGTGGAACAATTGAGGCATGTTTTAAAATCTTCCAAGTTTTAAAAAATGTAAAAGCGAAGATAGTGCTTTATGTTTTGATGATAATTTTACAATTTGGACAAACCATTTACCAAGACAATAATGGTTAATTTGTTGATATGTGTTTGCAACCCATTTTTCATATATTTATAAGTTCCCAAGTAATAAAGTAGCTTCATGCACTTGCAAAAATGGTGTTAGATCATTGTGGCTACAAAAAAAAATCAAGAAACATTTGAAGCTTTCATTTTTATAATGTAAATGTCAGAAAAAAGTTATCAATTATTTTCCAAAAATTGCCAAAATTTCCAACCCACAAAATTGGGGGAAAAAAAAACATTGTCCTAGACATTTCAATTTAACAAACCTCATGGGACAATAAAGGTTGCCCTTTGCAACAAAGTAATGACCTCATCAAAGTTTAAGGTTGGTTGAATGGATGCAAATATCAAGTTCAAAATTACAGTGCACGACATGGCAAAATATCTAGTAAATGTGTTTGCATTGCACCCACTTCACCCTCTTTCTTAATGTTGCTATAGACATATTGATGAAGTCTAGACAATTGCAACTTGGGAAATTCCCAATTGTGACATGATATTGGTGCGAATATGCAAGAACTCCTATTTATATGGTTATGATTTTTCCATAACCATGTAGTGGAACATCCATAATTAGTAGTTTTATAATGGCCACCATACAACCAATGAATGTCCATTTGTTGTTGTGTCAATGTTTGGAACAACTAGACATACCTCCTTGCCAAAACGAGTTGTGGGGTGGGCATGGGAATTTGAACATTGCATCACATCAAATCCTTTGCCCATATCAACTTTTGAAAATAGTTGATGTGGTAAAATCACTATTTTTTTCCAACAAAAGCCTAACATCTTCAAGGCTAAGGACTTTTTCTTTAGTTAAACACATCCTTGACATCAAAGGCCACATTGTGGGTATAAAAGGCCTTGTCAAAATGTGCTCTCTCTTGGTGCCCATGACAACACCTTGCAAGATCATCCGCACAAAACCAAAACTTGTGTTTAGCAATCTATCAGTTAGGACTGTATGAAGGTCTTTCCTTGTTGCATGTGTAAGTGGGAGTCAATGTCCCCTTCTTGGACTTACATATTTGGGCTATACATTTCATTTTCATGTCGGCTTGGAGTTTGAAACATTTGGCAATGGATCTACAACATTCAATGTGCCACATTTGTTCCCTACATTCAGTTTCCAATATTTCTTTGCCATTTTGGGAAAACACCTTCAATGAACCACTTGAAAATTCACCAATGTTAGCAAATGGTATAGATGCATTAGTTTTCCCTTTCACAACTCAAACCCCCTCTTTTGGCATTGAGAAATTCACACGATCTAATCAATGGGAATCCGTATCTGAACTTGGCGATAACTCCATTTGCTTTTTGCAATAACCAAACATTTTTTCCCCTTCTAGGTATGGAATTCTAGATGCCAATCTACTATGCTTGGATAAATTGGAGATGGTTTCCATGCTTTTGGGGATTGCAATTTCTTATGGTTATTCTAAGTTTTACTTCTACTTTGTTTGGGCCCTTTTCAAATTGCTTGCCATTTCGGAATGACATGTTGTTGGAAGACTACACGACTATTCGAACCAAGTCATCACAAGTTGCATCATAGAGGTCATGTTGTTGATTGACAAATTGTTGTAGCATCTTGTTGTGTATAGTTTTCGATACGTTACAAGTTGGCATATTAATAAGTTCATCAAACATAAATTTCTATTAACATCAAAATTAGATCATATTAAACACAAAGGCACAAAAAAAGGTTTTTCTATATGTAAATTATGTGGGCAAGGGATGGGAAACAATTATTTACCTATTTTGTGAAATCCCTCCACTAATGCATTCGAAAGTGCTAGAATCCTAGCTCATCATTCAATTTTGAAATGTTTTCTTCACCTATTGCTCCACTTGAGTACCACCATGCTCAAATGGTGGCATACATTTCTTGCACTTTCTTGTCAATTTTGCATTTTCTATATTGATGACAAAGCCTTTTATGTTCCTTAAGAAGATCAAGTTTAATCAAATGTCTTGTGTGCATCTCCATGGACTACACCCAATGCATGAAACAAATGCGTTCTCTACCAACCACGGGAATTGTAGGGTCCCCAAAACCAAACATCCTCCTCATTGCATTGAAATTTGTTTGAACATTATTTGCCATGAAACCTTTGAAGTTGACATTTTCTATTATGCCTACCTTCTTAACAATCTTGTAAGGGAAGACCACATAAAGACTTGTGAGTCAACATCATCAGATTGCATGTCACATACATCTATAGTCAATACCTTGCAATATGTCATGTCATAAACATGACAACCCATGGTAATCCAGCCTTAAACACATTTGACATGATCAAACATGATCCATGCATTCTTAAAGTCTCCTTTTAGTTGCATGCACATTACAATATCAACACCACTTGCAGGCCAATGTGTAGACATTTTGAAAAGGTACACCTTGGGAACACCTTGATAAGGAAAAACATTATCTTGGATGTAGTCATAGTGTAGCCTCCTTTTTAATTCAAGGATGCTATCAATATAGCCATTCCCTTTTGTAACATTATTGAAACTTTTAATGGTGTGACGAATGTTGGGTGAGCTTAGCATAGAAAACTTGTCAAACACATTATTGAACTCAACATTGGACAACATGATAGTAGCCCTATTGTCATTTGCCAAAAGGTGGGTTTCAAGAAACTCTTTGCTAGGCTTTAACTGCTAATTGAATTGCCAAATTTTTAGCTTTGGGCATTCACATCACTTCCACCCCTATCAATTATTTAACAATTAAAAAAGTCTCCTTGTAAGTTTTTTTCTCCACATGATGGGCATGGGTGCCTATATGGATGTAAGCTAAAATGGTGCCCTTGTTTCTTGGAAGGACATAATAGATGTAAGTATCACATGTATTTACACACACAAGTGTTTTTTTGCAATAGTTGCATGCCAAGGTGGACTTTGAGGGGGGGCCAACTCCCGAAGGAAGTTGTGAAATAAAAAAACCATCCCACTCGGTCTTGTTAAAAGAAGCCAAATGAAGGAATTGAGGACAATTTAAATGATTGCATTAAAAATGACGAAGGCATGTGACCGCCTAAAGACAAGGTCAAGGCACTACTACAAAATGTGTCCTAAATCACTTTGGGTTTCATTAGATTTTGAGTGAATTTGGACATTTTTACCTAGTGAAATTATTTAACCCCTTAATGAACAGGGACTAATTGTTATGGACAATGACTTGTTTCACTAATACCTAATGAAACAAGGTTACTCTCGAGTGAAATACAAATTTATCAAACCATTCACTTGCTACTTAATTAACTAACCAGCATGCAAATCAATTAAATTTTTAGATTAAAATTTAAAATTTTAATTTAATTTAAATTATTTAATATATAATATTATTGATAATTTCATGATTTTTAAAACCTATTATTTATTGACATGTATCATTACCTATGTTAGGTTAAAAACCTAGCTTAAGTAGGTAGGCCATGTAATCAACCTAGGCACCTATTTTAGGAATTCAATAGGAAAATATTCGGTGAACATACCATTGTTGACCACACACAACACCACCTATAAGGTTTGATCCCTTGACCTTTAAAATGGAGGTAAACACTCTTACCATTAAGCCACCCCACTTGTTGTGATAATATGTTACATCACATTCTATTTATCAAATACTTCATTTTAAACATTACAAAAACATAAACTTTGAAAATTCATATCTTATTGAATTTTTGTTCAAATGAAATGATTCGAATTTACTTTTTTTAAAATTTCAATAATGTACATAATTACATTTATTTCCTTTTGAAAGTTTAAAATCATTTGAACAAAAAAAAAGTTGAATATCATTATTCAATAACATTTCAATGACCATTCTTTTGAATTTTTTTT
>Ga0116228_10000550_pt1 | contig 28766 bp, 23 predicted proteins | sample S1TSphfallax_2_FD_89694 | JGI IMG/M metagenome (GOLD analysis project Ga0116228, IMG submission 89694) | Host-associated microbial communities from peat moss isolated from Minnesota, USA - S1T2_Fc - Sphagnum fallax MG | ecosystem: Host-associated > Plants > Peat moss > Unclassified | place... | reverse complement strand
GACTCCAACTTGGGAGTCCCGGGAAAATGTGCCATTTGGATGTAGTCCCCGTGGAGTGATGTAGAGAATACTATATGGGGGAAGGTGGTGGCTTCCCCCGAGTCCGGGTCGTGGTGAGTCTTGTGTGTCAAAGTGCACGTGGTTTGTCCTAACACCCAAGGGTGTCCCGAATGTGAACTAACCCTTTTGTGGTTGGTTTTTGGATGCAGATTCGAGCTTGATAATCTAGTCCTTCTTCCTAGTCTAATCCCGGGACTTTTAACACGCCCCTCTACCCCTCTATAGTGCTGGAAGTCAAGAGTGGCCCTCAAGTCCCAACTTTCCGCAACTCTACATAGTTGGACCTTCAAGTGGGTTTCACCCGGGATTTGGGAACGTGTCAGCCTTCGCCCGAGGGGAATGGTTTCAAACCGCGACGCCTGGACGATGACGATCATACTTGTCGCACACCTTTTGTCCAACACGACAAACGGTCGTCGCCCGGGGGGAACGCTTTCAAACCGCGATTCCTCGATGATGACGATCATGCGCGCCGCACGCCTCTTGCGTAGCATGAAAAATGGTTGTCGCCCAAGGGGAACGGTTTCAAATCGCAACTCTTCCACGATGACGATGATGCCCACCACATGCCTTTTGTGCAGCACAACAAACGATCGTTGCTCGGGGGGAACAGTTTCAAACCGCGACTTTTCGACGATGACGATGATGCCCGCTACATGCCTCTTGCGTAACATGACAAACGGTCGTCGCTCGGGGGGAATGGTTTCAAACCACAACTCTTCAACGATGACGATCATGCCCGTCGCACGCCTTTTACATAGCACGGCAAACTGTCGTCGCCCAGGGGGAATGATTTCAAACCACGGCTCGTTGAGGATGATGATCATGCGTGCGGCATGCCTCTTGCGCAGCACAACAAACGGTTGTCGCTCGGGGGGAATGGTTTCAAACCACGATTCCTTCACGATCACGATCATGCTCGCCGCACGGCTCTTGCACAGCACGACAAACGATCGTCGCGCCCGGAGGGAACGATTTTAAACCACGACTCCTCAACGATGACGATCATGCCCGTCGCACGCCTCTTACACAACACGACAAACGGTCGACGCCCGGGGGGAACGGTTTCAAACCACGAGAGGAGTCAAGAGAAACGCAAATGAACAAATTTATTGAGTTAGGGATTGAAACTCTGGAGCATTTATGGTCGTTGTGGTCTCCAGTGTTACGAGTTCGACTTTTGATGTGTTCTTCAGGGGATTACAGCAACAATGTAGTTTAGTGTGCGGTGAGAGAAGGAAACCAAACAAGGAAATAGGTTACATCATCTCATTCAATGGATGTAGTAACCAAGGAGATTTGGAAGGAGCTTGCAAGCAACACAATGATTGCAACTACAGAGGTTGGTTCGTTCTTGTCTGGACGTGTTTGAAGCCTTGCAACACATGGGTATGTTGTTTTGTTTTCCCTCTACAAAATGTGATTGCTATGATCTATTGTTGTGGAGTTTTTTTTTTTTTTTGGTTCTATAATCAATCTTACCGATTGATTATGGCTAAGCTCCATGCACAAAGGTATCTTGTTGGTGGTGAATTAAGCTTGGGTGTATTCTCATCAAGTTATAAAAAGCAGCTGATGATGTCCCCACAGAAAAGATTCTTCAACACAATTCTTCTTTTGGAGTAGTTGAAGAAGTACTGAAGCTCTTGAATCACTCAAGAGGAACCCAAAAATATTTCTTGAACACAATTCTTCGGGATTAGTTGAAAAGGTAACGAAGCTTGGGAATCCCTCAGAAAGAACCCACAATTTTTTCGAGAATACAATTCTCCAAGAGTGGTTGAAAAAGTCATTCAAGCTCTTGAATCACTCATGAAGAACCCACAAATCTTTCTTGAACACAATACTTTAGGAGTAGCTGAATAAGTCATCAAGCTCTTGAATCACTCAGGAAGAATTGACAAATCTTTCTTAGATTCTTTGGGAGTAGTTGATGTAGTCATGAAGCTTTTGGATCGTGCAAGAAGTGACAAGTTTTTCTTATACACATATTCATCAGAAGTAGTTGAAGACGTCATAAAGCTCTTGAGTCACTAAAGAACTGACATATCTTTCTTCCTATACACAAATTCTTCAGGAATAGGAGGTAGTTGAACAAGTCCATGAAACTTTTGAGTCACTCAAGAACTGATAAATCTTTCTTATGCATGATTCTTCTTTGGGAGTAGTTGAAGAAGTCATAAAGCTCTTGAATCACTTAAGAAGAATTGACAAATCTCTTTCCCATGTTGTTGCAATCTTTTGGCTTTCTCATCTCTATCTCTATCTGTAGGTTCATGGAATGTAGCCAAAAAAAAAATTCAGTTGACTATTATCCTCTCTAATCTTCTTACTCTCTCAAAATTCTCCATCTTGTTTCTCTGTCTCTTATATTCCTCCTTCCTTTATTGGGTCATTTCCATTGCTTGGTTTCTCTCTCTTTCTCTTGCTCTTTCTCTCTTTCTCTTTGTTCATGTTTCATCTTCAGGTTTTTGGTGTTCTCCTTCTCTTATGGGTTATGTCTGTGAAAGTACAGAACATGAATGTGGTCACAAAGACCAAAGATATATGTATGTATATGGGTGAAATCAAAAGATGCAACTGAGCACAAAAATCTTTGGAACATGCTTTGAATTGCAGATTTGACAAGCCTTGGTGGGTGTTATGCCTGCAATTCTCTTTCAAATTCATATCTGTCAACACTCCTCCATGTATGTTTGACAAATATGGGGATTATGGATTCTTTCAAGCTTGATGTGTGAGTTGATTGTTTGAAGATAAATGAAGCTGATGGTGCATCATATGATCCCAAGATTGACTTCACTGTCTTTTATGCTATTAAAGAGAAATTTCCATTCAGTTGCTTATTGCTTGGTTTGAAAGCTAATGGAGGCTAATGACAGAATGAATATGTGCTGACATGATTCATGTTTTGGTCTGGGCATATTCAGCTCAATATCCAATTAACAATCTAGTTCAACCCTTCTTCTTCAGCTTAGATGATGAAGCTCAAAGGGAGAGGCCAGTATTGATCCATTAAGCAACTCATGAATCTGTAGAGTGAATATATTGCTATACTGCTTGAGCATTCTGCAGGAAAGTGGCCATTATTCTGGTTAGCTCATGCCACATCATTGTCTGCTCAGTTCCTTGGAAATTCTTACCAATTGTGCTTGAGGTCAGTAATCTAATCAGGGAGCCACCTGTAAACATTGTTATGTGATTAAATGCATAAGCAATGTGCAATCTGCGGTAAGATGTGAAATAATAATGTGACTCTGTTGTTTTCATGGAAGTATCTGTCGTCCTCCATGAAACCTTGTTACAGAGATTTCTCTACAGGTTTAGAGATTGTGTTAGATTGTGGATTTTCTAAAGGTTGTATGTGTCATATAGTTATGAAATTTGGAATATGTTCTTGGGGGAGATAAATATCCACAGGAGACACAACAGAGTATATGATGGCAAAATGTTGGTGTCAGACAGTTGCTAATGGAGTTTGATCAAGAGGCTTCAGAATGGCTGACCTCTTCTGAAAAGATCTATCCTCTCTTTGTCTGGGCAAATTGTGGTTATGTACTTTTTTTCATGACTTTCTAAGATGAAGGTCAGTTATTGATAATTCATTTCGAACTTCTTTAGTGAAAGGTTGCCTCTCATCTGTACAACAATGTCTGTGGGCACACGTAGGTGTACATAAGTGAAATAGGAATGCTGAGTTTTTGCTCCAATTCATTCAAGAACAACTTGAGAGGTTGGTTGGCAACAATGTTATCTTAAAAGGATGAACAAATAAATAGTTGCAGACTCTGATTTTGTTCATGAAGCTTAAATAGCCAATTGTCAATGACATATGAAAGGGGAATGAGTTGTCGTGAACTTTGGGGGTCAACAATTGGTTTTCTGATCTTTTTTAAGATGGCTTGTGAATCATAACAAGCTTAGGGTACTGTTGTCATGGTCTTGAGTTCTGAGTTCACCCAAATGTGGATCGGGCCTTGACTGCATGCATATTGCTGGTGCACGTGCTTGTGTTTTTTTGTAAGGGTGTTCCCTTACCTAGCAACCAAGGAAGGAATTGATAGCAGCAATGAAAACTGAGGAATCATCTAGCTACTTCCCCCCATCAGATCATAGACCTTATCTGATATCAACACATGTTCAAAGTTTAGTTCCAAATGTTTAGAATTCGGTTTATCCTTCAGCACTACCAAATGTATTTTGTAGAGAGCCAGTTAATCCACATGTTTCTGTTCCATTTATTAAAAATGTCATGGAGCAAAATCTGGTAGGTTTTTTCCAAATTCAATGTATCCTCATGTTGGACGTTATACACCATATTTTTGTTCTAGTTATGGGGGCATAGGTAGTGTTCTTACAATGTGCCTTCAAATGTCCAATCCCTTAGCTAACTCCACAGCACCACCAAAACCAGTTTTGGGAATTACACAAGATGAGATTGTGAAATCATGAAGAGCCTTTTCGGGGAGGATGATGATTTTTTCGCACGAAAGCATAACCCTAGGATGCCAAGAATCGTTCTTACCAAAAATCATACCATGGAAGAAAAAGTAAACCATCCTAGATTAAAGATGTTGGTGAACTTCCTACCGATGCACGGATTGCACCAACAACAATGGTGGTGGACCTTTGGACAATGGTGGTAACAGGCCTACAAGAGGTGGTGGTGGTGGTGGTCCTCTAAAAGGTGGCAGTAGAAAACCCCAAAAGTCCAATCTCCAAAATCATATGTTATAGGACCAACAAGACTATGCATAGGGCCTACCTAAAATCCGTGGTCCTTTTCATGGTATCCTGTCCAACCCCTTCTAACACCAAATCTTCTCTTAAGTAGGAAATCCTTATTCCACCCCTCTACATCGTAGGAACGAATCCCAATGTTCATGTGCTAGTTTTTCGTTAGGCCATTCAGGCCAATGGAGATAAGAATGATGTCGATATCATCAATCTATTATGTTTTACTTTAAGATGTTGTTGTCAACATGGTTTTGGTAGTTATAATTCGTAATCAAATACTTAACAATGTGGTATTCAAGGAAAACAAACCTTTTAAAAACAAGAGCTTAAATGATTGGCAAGAAGAGGAAAAATTTCAACATTCATTTGAAGAAGTTATTATGGACATACTACATAAGGACCCAGCAAGGGATCTGCCTAAAGCTCGTATACAAACTTTAGTTAAATCCAATCTCACAAGGAATTTCAATTTGGATACCAAAAATCAATTTACCAAAACTACTAAACCTATCAATTTTATTAGATCTACTGTTGTTATCAGAATTATCAAACTATTAAACCTATCAATTTTACTAGATCTATTGTTGTTATCAGAATTCCCAAAACTATCAAAAGCTTTTCAATTTTGGAAAATATCACCCAACAACTATTGGAAAATAAACATAATTTTACCTTGGGCCAACTTTTTAAGATCACTCCGCATTCGAAGCAATATGTTGTTGCCAACTTGCACTTGGGAAAAAAAAAACCATTATAGTAGGACCTAATCCACTTATCGCCTCGATGGTGATCAATCCTCACATGGTTGTGGTACAAGTTCAAGTTGGTGATAACATTGTTGAAGACATCCTATTGGATGGAGGATCCAACGTGAACATCATGATGAAAGAACTTTGGAAAATGTTAGGACTCCCCAATTCTAAACCAACACCATGTACACTTTGGATGGTAGATAAACCATCACCAAACCGGTTGGACTTATCAAAGATCTCAAAATCTAAACCCATGGGATTCCATACATTGCAACATTCACGATAATGAAGAATAATGTTCTGGACTCCATTTATTCAATGTTGTTAGGCAACCATGGTTGTGTAATGCGTGTGTTACTCATGATTGGGGAAACAACATGATCACCTTTGAAGGCAATGCATAATGTGAACCATTGTTGTAACAAAATTTTGGATAGTAATACCAAACATCTTCAGGTTTTGTTGTGCCAAAATTTTATGAAAGGAATCATAGACGAAGAAAAAGAAATATTCTTTGCAACAAAACCAAATTTATTTAAAATTGGAAACATCACATTATCAAAACCAAACAATTTCACTCATGTAGTTTTTGTGTAAAAGCTAGTACATGTACTCCGAGGGACAGATCCAAGTTGATATTACCCCAACATGCATCAAAGTCCAAGATTTGGATATTTCATGTTGGACATTACTTGAGGATCACTAGGTAAAACTCCTTAATCTCAAACTACTAACAACCGTAAAATAGCAAAAGTAAATGCAACATTGGATGGATCGGTTACTATAAGCACTAAAGCCTTACTGTGAGCTTATAAGGACATTTTTGCATAAAATTATACCAATCTCAAGGGAATTAAGGACTATTTTGCAATGTTCATGAAACTGTTCTTGGATGATTTCAATGTGTTTAGTGATTTGGACACTCATTTAACAAAGCTACGATTATGCTTTGATAAATCTAGAGAATTCGGGATAAGCTTGAACCCTGAAAAATGCATGTTCCTCATGCATTTGAGCATCATCATGGGTTATGTGGTATCCAAGGAAAGCAAGCTACTAGATTCAAAGAAAATTTTAGCTATTGTCCACATGCTTACGCCAAAAACACCTAAGGACAATTAGGTTTTCAATGACATGGCATAATACTATCAATGTTTCATCAAGGATTTTGCTTTCGTTATTGCTCCCATTACCACTATAGCAAAATGCCAACATGCTTGGGAAGAAATCAACTCGCATTACATGGACACACCAATCTTGATCTAACTTCATTGGAAATTTGAGTTTCATGTTCATAAAGATGCTTCTAATTTCATAGTCGAGGCTATGTTAGTGCATAACCTTACCGAAAAATGCCACGAACAAATTATCAGAATTTCAATTCCTTCCAATATATGTTAAACTCTTTGGGTTTTAATATTTCTTATCATAAGCTATAACTTTTTTTTCTATGTCATGTGTATTACACACCATTTGCATGTTGTAAAGGACTTTAGAACTTTTGAGATTATAAAAACATACATTGAATTTTAGAAAAATTCAAATTCCATAAATTTTTAATTATGACTGTTTTTCAAGTGTGAGTAATAGGTTAATACCATGTAAATTTTTTTATCATAATTTTTTTTATATTAAGAAAATCCTTGGCAAAGACCTTTGTAAAATGTAGTGCTTTGGATGTAATTATTTTTCAAGTTCAAAACTCCTTTTAATAAATTGAAACCCAGAAATAAATTAAATGAATTTTTCATTTGAATTCCTAGACATTCATATTATTCATTTAGCACAACTTTCTATGATTAAAATGACATTAAAGTGGCACCACAAAAATATTTGTAACAAAATTGCATTTTTTTTTTGTCAACCGACGTGCTTCTTGCCTCGTTTGATTGTGATCACACCCATCTGTTATTAGAGCTCTAGCAATTGACAATTACTCGAGTCAAGATAAAAAAGATTGAAAATGTTTGATGACAATTTCCCCCTCTTTCATTTCTAAAGTTTGTAAATTATCTTTTAAGAACATTTTGGTCACTACATCCTGACTTTCAAACATTCTGAATAATTCTTGCCAAGCATCATGCGATGTAATTATTGATTGCACATTGGAAACAACATTGTTATCTAAGCAATTATTAACGACTTGAATGGCTATTGTGTCCTTGTCATCCCATTTAGTAATACTACTTGCTCTTGTGGCTACTAAGATTGTAGCTCCTACGACAATTTGAGCAACCATAGGAGCAATGGGTATTGCTTACATACCATTGACAAAAGGCCATAATTTTCTGATTTAAGTAACAAAGTTAATCTGGGTTTCCATATGTTGAAATAAGTTCCATCAAATTTTGAAATATGACTGATGTCAATTTTAATGTTAATTGACATCATTTGTCTAATTCTCCAGATTCTTAAATTTATTAATTTTTAATTAAGGCATTCAGATTCCACTTTAATTTTCTGGAGTTATTTATTTGTAACATATTAAATTCATTGAAACATCTAACAAATGTTGCAAAGGCATTTTCTTCCCTGGAGAATGTGATGTATCTGCCAAGGCCCAATTCCACACCAATTTCTCCCACTGCTTGTTGATCCATGCTTGGAGTGTCAAATCCGCAACATTGAAGAACTTCCTTTAATTTATTGAAAGATGAGAGAAATGTGTATTGACATGATTTGACCAGGAGAAAGAAATTACTTTTCTTACTTTAAAGATCTCAACTTTCATACCATGTTGGAAAAGTAAAGTAAAAGAAAATGAATTGAATTTTATTGATAAAAGCTTATCCTTTTATACTTAATGAAGGAACATAACCTTCAATATCTAAAGGTCTAGAAGAGTTGTTTTTCTATGAATGTCTCTTGATTGTAACTTACTATATACAAACTATTAAACTATTGGAATATTATGTATCTAAGAATCGTGTCATGAACAGTAAGAAATGAAACACATGTACAGAAAAAAAATGTTAGATTACAACTCCAAGCCTTGCATACATGGTCACATTTTCAATCCACTACCTACCAGCCATTAGCTTGGCTAAAATAGGAACTTGTAATCAAAAACACAAAAAACCTTTGCATCTCACTAGAATATTCACATCCAAAGAGCTTTTCAATAAGATTGGCAATTCTTGAAGCATAATTGAATATGCCAGCTCTCTTCGAGACGGCAACTAGCAAAAATTGTCCATGGGCAAGAATCCTATTAGAGTTACAAGAAGAGAGAAAATTGGAAATTTCAGGTTGACAAGTAGGATCGGTTATCAATTTCACATGGCAAGTAAAGAAGGGAGTTTGGATAAAAGCCTTGGTTCAAGAAATTATTTCTACTTGTGTTGTTTCTACATGTGTTTTCAAACAATTCATTCTTAGCTTTGTTGCCAATACACGAGTATGCATCATGTGGGAAGAGAACCCTACAACAAAACCTTTTGGAAGCTGTCCTTTCACAAATCCATAGTTTTGATTACAAGGTCTTGTGCCCAAAGGAAGGATTTGATTCTACTTATCACATGTAAATGTGCTCCAAAGCTTGAGCCCTATCTTTCACTAATATGTTTAAAACATATGATATGCCTGCTGTGGCTTAATACGAGTTACAAACACTTTGAAGATTTCTATATAGTAATAGAATTTCTGTCCTTCCATGCAAGCTGTTTGTGAGGTAAAATGTGGACCTTTTGGACAATTGTATTGTAAGGCTTGCCAAATTAGCAAACGGAATGCACCATTTTAGATGAAGCATTTTAGATGTCATCCATGTTTGGTGACTATAATATGTTTGATCCACTCCAACACATTGTGGCATCTCTCACATCTGTATTTCATGCAACCACCTTGGTGTTGTACCTCTTTATTAAATTTTGGAATTCGTGAGGCACAAATGAAGTGTGGCTTGGTGTAAAGGCATAGGAACATAATATGTAGTCAGGGTGCTCATATATCTACATTCTAGATCTAGATAAAAGACCATAGTTTCAGCATGAGAATAACTACCTCTACAACCATAGTATGTGGCTTTTCCTATGTTCAGTAGCCTTGGCTCCTAACAAATGTTAGGTAAATTTTGTGGATTTATCCATTTCAATGTAAAATATATGTGGTATATACCATAGTTTGACATTAGTGTGTGACAATATGTTCCCCTGGTTATATATTGTATACATTTTATATTGAATGGATAAAACCACAAAGTTTACCCCACATGTGTCATAACCAAGGCTTACTGCTGTATTCAAGAAAACATATTCTATTTTGATGCACAGTTTGGAATTTCATCAGCAGCAATTGTACAAGTGTGTGGAAGAATCCAAAAAATTCAACTGCCAAATTCACAAGATAACTCTTGGAAAGTGAGAGTCCCAGTATATATTATATATGCACAAACTTCCCACAAATATATGTTCAATGTGCAAATAGCAATCTAAACCCACTGTCTGTAGCATTGGATAGTATCTAGATGATAACAGACCCAAAATGGAAATAGTACTTATGGACTTTTTAGGCTCTGGCATTTTGGGTCTGAAGATAATAGGGCTACTCCAGAGTGCCCCACAAAGACATTTGACTTGCAAACCATATTGACTAGCCTGTTCATGAACATCCATTGAAATACCATCACACCAGCACACACACTTCAGATCCCCACAAAAGTTAGTGTGTCTTGCAATGCCCTTCCATTAATGACATGATACATTAGCCTACCATGTCTGCTCACACTTCCCATGCACCCGTACTACAACAGCTTGTGCATGACATTCTTTAAACAGTTCTTGTGCTTCTGGTTCTATACCTTCCCCTAGAGTTTCTCAGAATGTCCACAAGCATGGAGTAACTTGGATGCTGTTTGTCAACTGGCTTGCATACTTTTGTACGGTTACAATCTTCCAATTGGTAGACGATATAGCCTGCAAGTTGCATGGCTCATGTAGGTTCCACCATCTATATCAAAATAGTGCACTGAGTCATTTCAATGCTGCAAAGTCCTGCTACCTACACAACAGAAAGCTCATACAATTCCACATATATAGAGATCCCACAGTTATGTTAAAAAACAAAAAACACCAAGTTGCTTATATGGGCCAGGTTAAAGTTACCAACATTTGACACTTCATGGTTTAAAAACATTTCTGAGTTAGTTGTAGATGACCTATGAAGATATGCCTCTAACTCTAGTGGACAAATTGGATCCGAAGAACCTTCATATCTCCTGGAGGGACCCTACATGGTGTAAGGAGGATGCAAATGGATTATTAAAAAAGTCTCTTGGCAATCACATATTAGGTTTCTATGAATCTCACATAAACCTTCAAAACCAGAGAGCTCATATGAAGATAGCAAAGACCTAAAGTAGAATTGAAGTACCAGCCTGCCTTGCACAAAGGCATCTGTCACAAGTACATTATCATCCCCATAACATTCTTGCAACTCTATAGACTAACCTACACCTATTGGCTTGAATGCTAGCAAGTTTGCCATGGCCATCATAGCAATCATTGTTGTCATGGGTGCTGTATTTATGGATCAAAGGAAACTTAAGGACATACCTTAGCCCAAGCTTGTTTGAGCATCACAATTGATAATCTGGTAAATGTAATATGCATATCATCTTTTGCTCCCTCTTTCCCACTACCACCAAAATTTCATTTAAATTAATCCCTTTTACTTATGTAGGAAACATAATCCCAAAATCAAAGCATGTGTACATACCTTGCCACAATAAGAAGGTTGGCCTTCCACAAAAGCATAAATATTGATTTTCTTGTTGTAAAATGCATCCTCCATCATTATAGACATTTTTGCCATCTTTCTGCTAAAAGGTTTCATGTTCTCTGGTAACCACGAGGCAACTCTCCCTGAGCAATAATTGACATAGTCTATCAAAGACTCGTCATGACATGTGGCAAGGGAAAAGGTGGGAGACCTCCCTGTGAACATGTGTTCCACTCTTTAAAATGATAGTTGTGATAGTATATCAAAATGTATCGTGGGCAATTATAGATTCGTTCCCACAAGGGCATTAAAGAATATGGATACCTATATTGTTAATGGTGTGACCACACTAATGCCATGAAAGATGGGGAACTATAGGATGCGGCAAGCCAAGATGGGTACGTAATGTTGTAAAGATATGGGCCAAGGATAAACAAAATGCAAGCGTTGTAGGATGAACTAATAACCAAGCACATGCTCCTAGACTCACACATGAATGGAAACATGCTTGCATGATATCTAAAGGAGTGTCTACTAAAAGTAAGCAAATTCCTATTCATGGAAACGATTCACCAAAAAAACTTGCACCCAAGGATAAAACTAAACCACTAGGCTCTCAAAAGGTGGGACTTAAAAAGCAAACAACCTAGGGTAACAAGGCTTAGGTATCTCATATTGCCATCTAGAACAAAAAAAATTAATCTCAACATGTGTTATTGCATCTAAAAGAATAAGGTGATCGTTCTATTTGAAACAAATGAATGATCAATGCCCAACATCCCAAGAATGCAAGGGTAGTAGTCCAAACTATAGAAGGGAGGCTGAACTCGCTCAAAGAAATAAAATGAATGGCCTAACAACAAGTTACGTGACTGATAGAACCACAAAAAAATCCCGCGCTAAATAATTTTTCCAATGTAACTATGGTATGAATATCGAACTTAGCATAATGCTACAAAATACCTGGAGATGGAAACATTATATGAAATAAATAGCAAGGGTGTTGGGCATAGTATAATGAGAGCATCATAAAAGCCACTTGAAGATCTACAAGCATAGGGAGACTAAATATCATCCCAAGATCCTCATGAAGAACCTCAACCATACACAATTCAACGAATTATCTAAATCCCACTAGTGCACCCAAAATATGAAAACTTGAATCAAGAGCAAGAAAGCCACAAGGAAGTGATATAGAGCGGTCCAACCCTTGTAGAAACAAAGCTACACATTTCACTTGCTACACTAAAAGCCCTAATGCTAAAAATTCATGTTACAATCATAAAAACCAAAAAACACATTTGACACAAGACCTACCATACGCGTATCATCTCGGAACAAAAGGAAAACACAAGTAAGGTGGGATGTTGCTATAAGGTGAAGACCACAAAGGTGAACCAAAACAAACAATGTTCCTCCCAAGGGGTCCCTTATCATGTACCTAACTCTAACGAAATGATTATGAGATCCCCATGTTAAGAAGGCTAAAAAATATAATGGGGATGGGCATGTATAAAATTGTTGAACAAATGGTAAAAATTAATCCAGAGAACCAGGCAAATATTGTAACTCTTGAAAAATTGTTAATCGTGACACCGAATTATTGGTCTTATGGACATCCACCTGTAACACCATCCAATTTGGGTGCAAATTTAACATTGCTTGAACATAATGAACCACTATTTCACACTTGCTATGAATTGTTACCCTAAACTAATGAAAATTAAAGTATTCTGCAAAAAATCCCTAAACTCAATAGTTAGTGTGTGAACAACTAAGCAATAGGTCACATCACCAATTGTGATGGGATGTATGCCTCTAGATTATTTTTCCAACACTATGAACCAAGATGCAGAAAACAAATGTGATACTGAAGGTGAAACATGACCTTGAACAATGTGCGCACATACCTTGAAATAGAGGTCAAAACCATTTACATAATTGTCTAAAACCAAAACAATCTTGTAAAAGTTCATACACCATACCCATGGGCCATCGAAAAAAATATGTGGTGAATGAAACAAGGTGGAAATAAATATTTCCCAATCTAAAGTAACCTCCATCTCAGGATGGAAATCAACAAAATGGGAGGTTTCAACCTCAGCAAATAAATGGAAAAGGTGAAAGATTCCCATGGTTTCATTATATGGGGCTACATGTGTGCATGTAGTTAGTGCACATATTACCCAAATGAACTCCTTTACATGAGCAAGGGCCCATGCATGGCGTAATCATGTTGATGGAGCTGGGGTAGGATTTGGAGTCAACTCTAAACATCTAGGAATTCAGGTTAAAACGAGTGTTCTAATAATGTGTTCCCCCTATACACGAGGCAAAAAAAAGGCCAACGAATCAAAAGAGGATGAAACGACTTGCCAAAATAAACTAGGAAGGATTGGAATGATAGGCGAATGGATGGAAACTAGAACATAGCTAGGCATAAAGGTAAAAACTTAACTATTAGCAATCCATCGAATGCCTACTAAGAAGGTTGGGATGCCTAACAACACCTTGGGGGCAAAGAACCCACAAGATCTACCATGCCTATCCCTGGCCTAACATATCTAGTTTAAAATTGAAATTCAAAACCCCAACTTGAAAAACCCCCTTAATCCCCCTCAAACCTTAAAATTATTACCCTAAAAAATAAATTCTTATAAACAAAATGAAAATTAAAAAGGGACATATGGAAGTAGACTCATAAAAATCCAAAGCATGGGTGGGAATAACAAATTAATCCAATTGTAGATTTGCCACTATTCATGTGCATGTGCTGTTAATCAAAGGGCCATGTTCACCTACCCTACCTATTTTGCCTTACCCCTATCCTACTTTGCTTCACCCTACCCTACCCTGTCTACTTTGCCTTACCCCTGCCCCACTTTGTCTTGCCATACCTACCTTACTTTACCAACCTTGCCCTACCTTTGGCCATGCATGTCCTGCCCTTGCCCATGCTTACTTTAACTACCCTTGGTAACATTTCATTTAAAACATGGAAGCTTTCATTTTAGTACCCCCATCTAAGTGGCTCAATCCTCTTAGTGTGTTTGAAGTTCATTAAAGCTCCTTTAACATGTATGCAAGATTGTTAAAACACATGTACCTTAGCTTTTGTAATGTTCCATCATTGTTACTTGTAGTGCTAATGTACAAGAAGAAGGAAACATAGATTGCAAAACAAAAGTCAAAATATTTCAAAATTGTGGTTTGTTTTGCACAAAAAACCTACGATAAGAATACAAAAGCAAGAATGTCACAAAAAGCTCTACAATGCGCCATCTAGGTTCAAACAACATATAACAAGCCCATGTGTTTATTTTGGGGTTTAATATTCTTGAGCTATTTTGGTTTTGTAGAATAATTTTACCCATAGCCTAGTGCTATGGCTATGTAGCTCTTACATGACTCCTGCCAACTCCCACTTGGCTGCTTAATGATGAACAAATTGTAGGTTTGAGGATGGAACGCTAAAGGACATGGAACCTTCTAGGTTTTCTGACAGTTTTGATTAACTCAATTTTGGAATCCTAAGTCATCACCCCCAATTGAGGAGGTCTAAAGTTGAAAGTGACCTCACCAATCCAACTTAATCCCAAAGAAAACCAGCCTTACAAATTCCACACTCGGATAAAACAACTATTGGGTGGGTAAATAAAGGGTATGTGTCAAAGTCATTGTATAGCATATATGTAATGCATGTGGTTATGATGGATTTGTTCGAATTATTATGACAATTAATTATTGAGTATATTTTCTTATGGCATTTTATTTTACCATACGCTCTTCCAACTATTTTTGATTTTATATCATTTATCATTATAAAAATGTTTTGAATATGTTTTTTGACTCTATTGAATGATTTGATTATTTTTTCAGTTTAGGGCTGCACAAGTAATTGTCTTTTTGCATTTTGAAATGTGCCATATTTAATGTGAATTTGCAAATAGGATAAATGTTCAAGACTTACTTTTTACTCTTACCCATAATGATAATTTTGCAAAGCTTTAATATTCTTATCTTTACCCAGGTTGGTATTTTTTTGAAGCCTATTGACCATTACTAAGTGAGACATTGTTTGAATTTGTGTGTTTCCTCTTATTTGGCTGATATATTAAACTAATATACCCACCCAACATTGGATAAAACTCATCTTGTTAATGAACTTAAAACCCAATTATACAACCCTCTCCCCCTTCCACCCCAACCCAACAAGAAAAAAACACTTAAAACCTTGCTTTAAGTTTTCCGCACTCTACATTCCAAGTTTGAAGTTAACCCCCACACAACAAATCATCATATAAATCAACACTTGTTATGAACACCATTGATATGAGTTAATTTCCATGCATATTAGGCATCAATTCTCAAGAAATATTTATACTCATCCCACAATAAATTCCCAATACCAAATTGCTTTGCCCAGTGAATTTTTTTTGTGGTGAATTTTCCCCATTTTGCACCCAAAAAAATCTATCATAAATTCTCTTTTTTTGGGGGAAAAAATATTAAGTTAAAACCACGAACAACAGTTTAAATTTAAAACATTACACGAAGCTCACAGAACATGAATGCACAATTCACAATAACACCTAAACTCTAAGTACCAAGTACTAGTGTTGTGCAGTTGTTTAATTTTTTATATAACTAGTGTTTTGAGTTCTTTAAAATTTTCAAAATCAAAGAACCACCAGTTTCAGTTTTTTTTTGAGAAAAAATCAGTATTAGCGAACCACTTTGTGTTTAAGGGTATTTCAGAAACATCGAAGAATCCACAATTTTCATGAAAAAAATAACAGTTAAAATGGTGGGTTTTTGAATTTTGCAGAAAATTTTAACAACCAAGTTTCTATACCCAAAAAGTAAAATTTGAAATTGTTTTTCCCACCCCTGTCAGTTAAGTGGGTATATATACCTGGGCTGATAACTGATGGGTATCTGTAGCTAATTCTAATATACCCACACAGCACTGGTAAGTACCCCCTCAAAATATGAGACCAAATTAAAACTACATATTTTGGTAACTCTTTTTTCCCAAACAATGAGGTGAAAAAAATTCCTCCATGGGTAGTTTGAATTTCATTTAATGCATAGTTAGGTTGTGTGTCACAGGGGATGGAAGGGGGTAGTTTCAGGAAATAGGTAAAGCACTACATGTGTAGTAGTCGAGATTTGAGGCCGGAACCATTTGGTATGAGACAGTAAGCCACTGAGGTAGCACTAGAAATTTATTCTTAGAACTTGTCAGCTCTTCGGTCTTTCTCTCTCCCTCTCGGTTTCTACTCTTATCGTTGCTGCGCACGAGCAATCCTTCGCTCCAAGAGATGAATCGCTCGAAGAATCGCTCGCAGAAATGCTCGATCCGTGTACGAATTGTTGTTGCTAGTAGGTTTATCTACGAATTGTTGCTGCTAGTAGGTTGCACTGGACACACACACAAAGCAAGAGGGGATTTAATCTCTCGGCGTAGTAGTAGAACGACGACTATGGGAGGATTGGCACTGCTGCTTCTGGTATGCATGGCGTGGCCGTGCATTACGTATTTGCTGCACCGTCAATAATGGAAGTAAGTCTGTTGATGTGGTTGTTTTTCGCAAGCTTGTTGTTGTTGTTGTTTGTCGTAAGTTTTTCTGTTCTTGTTTGTCGCAAGTCTGTTGTTGTTGTTTGTCGTAAGTCTGCTGTTGTTGTTCGTCATAAGTTTGGTGTCTGGTATTGTTGTTTGTCGTTATTTCGTGTAGTTCTAGATTATGAAGTTTTTAGAAGTTGCAGTGAGGGGGCGAGAACGAGAGCTCTAACGAAACTCACTTTCTCGTGCCCCCCCCATTTTATTTCTTGGTTTTGAAATTAGCTTTTGGCGGCATTCATGAAAAAGCTTCAAACTATTTCTGTGTTATTTTTGTGTACGGCCACTGCTAATGATGATGGTGAACCTGGTTTTGATTTTCTTTTTCGTCGTGAGTATTGTCAATTCAGTGTGATATGATTTGGTTTACAATACTGAAGGGATGTGAAGCTTTGATTTTGGGCATAGAGTATTTCGTCATAGAAAAACCCTGAACTAGAGTCAATCTTTGCCTATGCAGGAAGCTTACATTACCAAACCGCTGCAACGCCCCTCCGAGGCTGAGGTCTCAACCTTACAATATGAAATCGGATGAGCAAATGTTGCATCCAACTCGGCCACAAGTTTCCAGATGAATGATTTCAGAGAAGACCAGATTACGTAACACCCTCCTTTGAGAGTGTAGTATGTTGCTGGATGTTTGACCTTCTTTTGAGATGATGCTTCTAAGATTAAAAGGTCTCCCTGGCAGGTACAAGTTCAAATCACAAGCTATGCTCATGGATGCTTTGACAGATGCTTCCTATTGAGAGCACAACAATGAGGCACTCAATGTTCTAGGAGTCAGGGTTTTATAATGCAAATTCTTCTACTAATTATCCAGAGCTGGTATTGTCCACTAAGTCGATGAGGTCGACAAGGTTTTGTGTTGAATGGGAATGGAAATTAAGAGGCAATTTAATGATGAAGCTTCAGCCTTCAATCTTGCCTTGATCCCTCCCATGTGTTGAAAATATTGGCAAGTAATTTCCTGAAGAAACAGACGCATTTTCCAGGACACTCGGTGAAAGATTTTTCTTTGCAGGGATTTGCATTGCAAAAACAGCTTGCAAAGACCGAGATGTTGTATATCTCTCTCTCTCTCTCTCTCTCTCTCTCTCTCTCTCTCTCTCTCTCTGTGTGAGCGTGTTCAATCATGACATAGGATCATGTTTTTTATTAGTGTTTGGGTACTATTTTCTAAAAAAATTTGCATAGGCTTTTTGGCAGCACTTTGTCAATATCCAGGTGTAACATTTTGTCACATAGTTCATCAACGCCATGACTTCCAAGTTTCTTAAATCTCTTCCATCTCCACAGATTTCAGCAATTCCACTAAAAAACCAAGAAAGGAATTGGCAGAAACTTGCTTGTAGATTTAAAAGCTTTTCAAGAACTGGAGAAGAACATCTCTGGAAAAGTTCTAGTAAAATCCAACATAGATATTAACCCAATTGCATATCAATGTGCTTTGCAAACCAGTTTCTTTTCTTCTCCAATTTAAAACACCCACAATACAATCCTTTTTCGAAATACACAAACGGGCTCTAAAACTGGACATCATGTTGAATTTTGATATATTGCCAGTTGACGATTTAGACACATATAAACTTGTTGAAGGACCTTCAAGTTTCATTATTAAGGTCTCTTGATGGGATGTTTCTAGACTTTCCAAGCATGTATTTATTTTCCCATTGATTTGAAAATATCTTTAAAGACAACATTTGTGTCTAAATAAAGAGTCCTTGGGGCTTCTTCTCCCCCATCATTTTCAAGAGAAAGTGAAGAAGAAAAAGTATTGATGATGTAAATGGGTTTGGTATATCATTAGCAAGTGTAAGTGCCTTACCCAAAACCAAAAACACTTAACCCAACACATGTCCACAACTCCATCCTATTCTCAATTGATTCTTGAAATTAAAACTTGGGAAATGGCAATGGTCACCACACAGGTATTTTTTGCTTTTCAAAATGTCCTTGAAATTTATTTCTTACTTTGATGTAGACCAAGGATTAGTGGAATGCTTTCAAATTAAATTAGACTTATTGGATTTAAACTCTTGAACTAATGTGCATACAAATACAAACTCATGTAGACACATTAACATGCAAAATAAAACTCTTTGGCTATCCTTAAACCTAGAGAACCCAAAAAAATTTAACTTGATTATTGACATGAACCTTTAATTTACCTTGGACAATAACATTTCAATTTGGTGATTATTTTTGTAAGGGAGGGACTTATTGGTGTGGTAAACCTTAATTTGAGGAATGTACAATTTGTTAATTTAATTCAACCAAGCCATATTTTTTGTGGTATGGAATACTTGGACGAAAGGCAAGAAAACATATGTGACTAACACAATCAAAACAACATCACTCATACCAATAAACCACAAATCCCTTAACAACATAAACCACCTATTGTGGTTGTTCATTATTTTGGTGTGAATGTGTCAACATTGACGCCCATCATACAAATCATCCCACAATGCAAATAATCATGTGAACTCTTGCCATGCAAATAATCAAAATAACTTGAACTAGTTTAACAAATAATTTCCCATGTACCAAAATGCAATTACTATCAACTTTGAGTGGTTATTGCCGTCATACCTTAGCATGTAGTTATTATTGGCTTTGTGCGATTCATACCATATGTTTTTCCTTTAGCCTATTACTATTAGGATAGTTCTTTCAATCAAGAAGGCTTTGTGCTTTCCTTTGCATTAGATATGCAACTTTGGTTTTATAATAGATTACTTACAAGTTAATGTACTAGCTATTATTTCTTAATATGAAGACATGCAAAAGTTACAAGTTAATGTACTAGCTATTACTTATTACTATGAAGTCATGCACAAGTTTGTTTGGAAACAATTAATGTCTTTAAGTTATGGGCCCACAAATCTTTTAATAAGTTGTGTTTATTCATAAGCTTCTTGATTGATTTACAAATATTTTGTTGGTAGGTGTTAGTCATGGCAAATTCAAGTAATAAGGAATTGGGTAATATACAACATTCTAATGCAGAGAAATTCCATCTATGAAAGTTTCAAATGCATGCACTTTTCATGGGAAAAAAATTGTTGGGCATTGTTGACGGAAGTGAGGTTGAACCAACAACTGTTGGAGTAGCTCAAGCAGATTGGAAAAAGTGTGACAATCAAATGATTAGTGTTCTATGCCAAGCACTTAGCAAGAAGTACGGGGAGTATGTTGTTGTATGCCACATTACACATGTTATTTGAAACAAGGTTTGTGTTATCCAAGAGCAAGACTTTAGAGAAAATGTCCATGCATTAGAACAAAAGTTTTTCAAATGTGATATGGTGGAAGGAGACATCATTGCTTTATACATTGGTAAGATTGAAATGGTTATAAACTAGTTAGCCAACAAATGATATAAGACTTTTACTATTAGGGCCATCATTGCCAAGATCGTGATCATCAGCAACTTACTTGCTAAATATGAAAATGTCATGTTTACATGGGATAACATTTCGGATGCCTCCAAGACTTTGGAAAATCTCACATTTTGATTATTCCAACAAGAAACAAGATTGAATAGATTGGAGGGAAATGTTGAAAAGGTGACATCATATGCAACCTCATTGAAAGCTAGTGAAACAAGCAACGACCTACCCTTACATACGAACAACACCAAGCACAATGCAAGGAGATTAAAAAGAACAACTCAAAATGCCACAAGTGTGGAAGAAAGGGGCATTGGATGGGTTAGATTGTGACACGTCATGCAATAGAAATTTGCCACGTGGGATATTAATTGAATTTTTCCAAATTAAATTTAAATCAATATTTACTTATGTAGGTTGCACTAGGTAGCTACCTACTTATAAACCTACCTACCCATCTAGGTTAAACATCTATCTAGATAGGACCTATTTACCTACCTAGGCCAAATACCTACTTAGGTAGGTAAAAAAGTACGTAAGTAAATTAAGGAAGTAAGTACATGAATATTTTTATTTTATTTTGGGTTAAGTCATTTTAATGATTCATCCCATATTCCCATCTTTTAAAATATGAAAATATGAAACAAAATTTTTTTATATATATTTTTCAAGATGAAAATGAGAATCAAAACATATGAGATAAAAATTCTAGTTGTAAGTCGTTTGCAACTAGAAATGTTTAATCGCAAACTTGTAACTAACAATTTTACCCCATATGTTTTGGCTTTCACTCTCACCTTGAAAAGTAGATAATTAAGTAGGTAAGTGATAATTAACTAATTATTAATATAATAACTGAAATACTCAGTATTTAACCATTCCTAAATATTAATTATAAATATTGAATACTAGTTTTTTATATTTAATAATACATTTAAAACCTATCCTAAGCTAACTATTTTATTATAATTATTCCCATTATTATTTTCATTTATATAGTTAATAATAAATATAAATGTAAGTATTTAATAACATCAATATCATTAATTCAATCATTATTGTAGCTAGTTGGTAACCAAGGTTAATTATTTTATTTTTATTATTCATATTAATACTTCACTCATTATAGTTATTTATGAACTATTACAATAAGTATTGTAAATTTTTAATAAGTAAATGTTTCCTTGAAAAATAATTTATGTGTTTGTATAATAATTTATTATATTTCCATTCTAATTAATACAGTAATTATTATAAAATAATAAAACTGAAAATAAAAATTATATATCATTAATTATTATAATCATTTAATTATAAATTCATAATGTACATTTACAAATTGTAATACACCCAACTATATTCCTTATAATTCACAAAATACACCTTTTTATACTCATAAGGTTACAACTAAATTAGTCACATTTGCAACTAATGGGACATAAATTATTCTTTTCGAATGAAAATAAAACTAAATGTTGTTCACACAAAAGGATGAACGCCAAAATACTCACAAACAAGTTGCAATGTAGTCGCAAATATGACCAACACAAGAAATAGTTGCAAAAATGTCCAAATGTAGTTGCAAATAAGTAATAATCACATGTAGTCACAAATATAATGGTTACATTTTGGACAATTTCTACTAATGTCATGATTTAAATTTGGAACCAGGCTTGATTTTGATTTCGTTTTGGTTTTAAAATCTTGTAATCTTGGTGTTTTCATGCCTTTGATTATTTGAATAAACTAAAAGTAATGAGGAATTTTACCTCTATTTATACCCATTGGGCACTTAACTTAAGAAAGTTTATTAAGAAATTTTCCAATCGACATGTGGCCCATGTTCCCCCATGTGCGCCCATGTGCTCCCATGTATGAACTATGAATGAATTAAAATTCAACTGAAAACTCACTAAAACTTAATTAAAAATGAACTTAAACTTAATTAAAATTGAATTGAGAGTTAACTAAGAATGAAATAGAAGTGGACAAAAAATTAACTAAAGTGAATTGGAATTTAACTAAAGTGAACTAAAAGTGAATTGGAATTGAACTATGAGTTAATTAGAAGTGAACTAAAACTTAAGTAGGAATCAATTAAAAGTCAATTATTAGTGAATTAAAATTGAATAGGAAATTAATTAAAAGTGAATTGAAATCAAATTAAAAGTTAAATACAAGTTTATTACAAGTCATGGATGAACATTCAAATGAATGAACCCCATGGCATTGGCATTATGATAACTAAATGACTATTGTTGTTTTTAGAATGTGATTTCAAGATTGTGTACAAGCTTAGTATATGTCACTTAATGGTAGATGCCTTAAACTAATCGTCCAATAACTTTGAACTTGTTGGAATACTGATCAAACCAATGATGTTCATTTGTTCACATTATAACATGAGTGGTTACAAAATGTTTATGAATACATGCTAGAAGTAATGATGCCAAAGAAATTTATTACTTCACCAAAATAATATTTACCCCAAAAAGCTAAATCTTTGATACTTCAAGGAGTGTTGTATTAATTTGGAAAAAATAATGAGTTCACAAGTTTTTGCAACCAAAATAAGCACCCACAATGGTACAAAACCTACATGGAGGAGTTGTAGGAGGACATTTTTCCTTTTGACATCATTGTGTGAAAAACCCTAGATGCCAATTATTGGTGGCCCATTTTGAATTGAAATGTTCACAAATATTGTAAAACATGTGATTAATGTCAATGAACAAATGACCTATTGATGCAAAATTTGGCAAAATTAGTCACCATTTTACCTAAAGGACCATTTCAAAAATGGGGTTTGGACTTCATCAAATTAATCAAACTTGTAAGCAAATTGCTAGGGAACATGTACATTCTAATAACCACTAACTATGTAACAAAGTTGGTGGAAGCACAAGCATTCTGCACCAACATTGTTATGATGATTACCAAGTTTTTATAGAAACACATACTTACACGGTTTGGATGACCATTGACCATTGTCACTAACCAAGGTACCCATTTTATCAACAATGTTATTAGATACCTTATTAATCATTATACCTTTAAACATACAAATTCTACTATTTATTATCCATAAGGAAATGGTCAAGTTGAGTTTACTGACAAGATTTTCAAAAACTTATTAATTAAATTAATTAATGAAAACCAAAATGATTAGGATAAACACATGTCCACAATACTATTATAATACTAAACAACATATAAACTTAAAAGCGATCACACACCCTTTCAACTTGTTTATGGATTACTTCCATTATTACATACAAAATCTTTGCTACCATTTAGACCTGGAGAAAACATAGATCCAACACTTGTCCAATACTAACTAACTATCAAAGTTAAAAGAACGATAAGAGGTTCGATTGATTGCACAAGATCTAGTTGTTGTTAACAAATGGAATAGGTCATTATAGTCATAGAACCAATACATTGAAACCAAGTTCCATTTTTAAAACTACATGTTATGATGGTTTTTGGGGGTTGTTTTAGCACATGTTCCTAAATTTCAAATAAGGTGGTTTAGGTTTTATAAGATACAATATTGCCTCCCTAATTAAACATTTTTTCTTATTACTATTGACAAGTTTGATCCTAACTTGATCCTAATAAATATCAATGAACCAAACCCATACCAGTTCATAGATGATAAAACATTCCAACATACATTTACTTGTTATACCTAATGACTTGACTATTGAGGAACCTATTGAAAATGAAAATTTTGAACTAATATTTTTTGAACCATTTATTAATCATTAGAATGACATATTATAACTATTTTAGATTTTAAAAAGGAGTAAGAGATTTGTCTTCGTTGAAACTTGTTGTTATGAAATAACCATAAGAAGTATTTAAGCAAAAAACTAAGAGGAAAAAGAGTTGTAGCAGCCAACTACAAGTGATTTTTACAAAGCTTTCTTTCAAGATATTTTCCAAGAAGAATTAATGATATTCATTGTTCTTCAACATGCTAAATTCCATGTGAAGTCCATGATGAAGAAGAAGGGAAAATTATTTACCAAAGAGAGTAATTGGTTTATTTTAACATCCATGTTGCCATCACATAATTTAATTTGACAAATAGCGCCTTGAAAATCAACCAATGCTCTATTGTGCTCACCCAAATGTTAATAGAACTTACTCGATGGACAAATTGCCAAAAGAAGATTGCAGCCAATAAGTAACATTTAGTAATAGCAAAGTTGTAACTTATTATTTAAAACCAATAATTGTCATGTTAAGAAAGTGGTTTCCTTTGCTTGGAACCTTGTCACCAAACACACAACCTTTGATGAAATTGTATTAGTAATAGGTCAATTTAAATGAGTTGTTGAAAAGCAAAGAGTTTCACTAGAGCATGTAACCTTAAACCAAGGAGTTAATCCTAAAAGAAAAATGGTTAATGCAATCTACAAGAACTTCACCCCTACATGTACATCAACTACATAGATTAAAACATGTATAAAATTGCAAACACCATGGGACAGCTTAAATTATGAACCTATTACTTATTCACCCAAGAAAAAAACTTTGACCTATGCAAGGGTTTTAATTGCTAAATCAAAAGATAATGAGGAGACACATTGAAAAGTTGGTCATGGAGATCAAGAAGAGCCACAACAAAAAATGATTCAAGTTTATTATAGGGAAGAAAGTTAGAATAACACATAACATGTATTTGAAGTTCTTAAAGTTGACTTACAAGTTAGACCTATAATTTTAGTTGTAGAAATTATAGAACCTACTTCAAAAGTAGTTCAACCTACACAACCTATAGTTGAACCCACCAATCTAGAAAACCCACAATTTTTTGTCATTCATGAAACTTCAAACTTTAATAATTCTACATAAAATTTGATGAGGATTAATATTTTTTTGAGCGAACTACCCAAAATGTTAACACTTGGTCAAGAATCTTGTAAGGATGCACCAACCTAAGTGTTGGATGTGATGAAACCAAAAAAAATTGCAAGAAATTAATAGTTAGATATAGATCCATAGCCTAGAGGAGATTATTGTGCAACAAACCTTGAAAATTCAAAAGAGGGAATTAGGTCTTGTGAAAGGGCAATTAGCCAAAGTTCAAATTGAAAACCATAACTTGTCCATGAGGGTGATTCAAAAGGAGCAAATGCAAAGAAGACAAATAAATTGTAACAAGAAAAGAATGACATTAACTAGCTCAATTGGAAGATTTGGAATGACTTGAAAGCATTATAGAACAAACATGAATGAATGACCAAAAGTGAAACCAAGATGGAGAAATCTAATATGGAGTAGGAGAAAACCATAACCAATTTGGGGTAGACTTGTCAAAAGCAAGAGGAGCAACTTGTTCTAACTAACATAGAGTTGGAAAGCAAACCTAAAACTTGCATGCTCAGATCTAAAACTAAAAAAGGTAATTAAAATTAACAAAGGTACAATTGAACACACCTATCCAAGCTTTACCTATCAAAATAAATAACAATTTGAAGGAATGTGTTGTTGAATAATATGTTGTTTAAGGTCCAAAATCAAATTTTGGGGGAAAATGATCCCAAATGGAAGGAATGGTGACAAATAATGTAAGAATTCACATAAGAGCAAATCCAAGGGAATAAAGTTGAGTATGGATCTAGCTAGTGCCAATGAATAAATCTATTAATTGGAATTACAAGCTTATTGAATTGCCTTTTTAAAATTGAACCTTTGTAATTGTTGAAATGGGAACTAACACAAAGACAACATGTGACACACTCCCAACTCCTTGAAGGATTCAAATGTGAGTCCAAGTGAAAGACAACAGAAGAGGGAAGAGTCGGGACGCGCTCCTTAGCTCACAACACTTTGAAGGGTAGAGGGGAGTGTTGGAGCTCCGGGATGGGACTAGGAAGATTAACAAGCTTATTCACTCACACAGGCCTGCACACAACTCACACAAAGTGGTTAGTGCATAGTTGGAGCACCTTTAGTGTTAGAACGAGCCATGGGCAACACGGACACACAAGACTCAACACGGCTCGCACTTGGGGGAAGCCACCACCTTCCCCCTTATAGTATATTCTGGACCTTTCCACAGGGCTCACATCCAAATATCTTTTCTCTCCCAGGATTCTTGCATGGGAGTCCCGAAATCGTGCCAACAGGCACTCCCGCGACTTTGGAGCCGCATAATTTTGCGAGAACACCTCGGATTGAAGTGCGGTCTCAAGCAAAGTTGTAGCTCTCATCGAGAGCTTTTCAACAGTATGTGGCACGTTGTCTGCAGCCGAGTAAATCGGGTCGATTACCAACTTTTTCTAGTCGAGAATCAAATTGGCAGTTTGACTCCCGGCCCTTCTTTTGGCCATAACTTATGTTTCAGATGTCCAAATGAGCAATGCGAGCCCATTTTAGACATCTAGGTTCCAAGAGCAATATAAAAAACGTCACAAGCCATTGAGTTTTGACCCCTTAAATCGGTCTCTGAAGTTTCAAGAGTCCACCGGGACTCCATCTCCCAAAATGGGAGTTGCCTTGGGAGTGTGAGGGCTCACTCCCTCACACTCTCCTACACTCCCGGGAGTCTATGATGTGACTCCCGGGCTTCCTCTTGGCATGCACCCTTGCAACCCCTTTGCCTTGGTCACGAGCCCAAAGCTAGGGTTGCGACAACATGTGCAACATCATCAACCTTTTAATATAATCAAAAAAAGCAACATGTTGTAACCACCAAATTAGCAAGTCCAAATAAAGGAAGAACAAGATTAAAAATGTATACCTCTTCATTTACCTATTGTGACCATTGTAATATTTGTTGAAGTAACAATTAAACATGTTGTTACCCCATCACTACTAGTTAATGGTAGAATAGAATCATGAAAGTTTTTATTTACTAATATACCATTGAACCCACCTCAGATAGGTGCAGGTCTAGAAATCACTTTGCTTTCCACCACATTTCATGCATCGAAAATATTTGTTATGCCTCCAACAACATTTGTCAATACATTTGTTCAATTGGAGTTTGTAGTAGAAATTGGTACTTAAATCCTAAGTATCATTGAACACATGGGGGGAATTAATATTACACCGATTGAACAAATCATAGACCAACTTATTGAGGTAGCTAATACCATTAATTATATTTAGAGCTATTATTTCAAAGATGAAATATACTTTCAAAGCGGGAAAATTTTGTAATAGTGATAGACCTTAATAGGTGACACAACCTTACAAATGACAGACCCTTACAAGTGACAAAACCTTATAGGTGACAAAACTTAACAAGTGGCAAATTTTGACAAGTGACATGTCAATAGGTAGTTGGTGAAACAAGTAACAAAAAATAGTTTTTGAAAATTTTGGATTATTATTGTATAAACTAGTTAATTATTAGTGGAATGGTCTAATCAAATTGTTTATTTTGAAATTAACATGTATATAAATAGGACAAGAAGAAGGATGAAAGGAGCTGGGAGAATTTCAGAACTTTAAATGTTTTCATTTCAAACTTGAATAAATAAAATTTACATTTAAAACTTGTTTTTTGCTTTGTACAACTTGTGTATGTATTTTTTGTTTTCAAATTTTAATTCACACATACATAAAATTATATATTTTTTGTTGTAAACACTTGTTGCTTTAGATCAAAACCTATATTAAAAACATAAATTTCAAAAAACTTTGATGGGAAACCGCAAAAAATCCCATTAACATAGATCAATATTGACACAATTGAATCAAGTACTTGATACATAAATGATGTGTAGATAAATGGCTAAATGTCATAGAAAAATCACTTCATCGTTGCAAATTCCAAAATAATCAAACTAGTAATATGTGTAAATTCCTTGCACTAAGCTTTTTTTATCTTTTGTGAAGCTCCAATTTCCTACCAATGAACAATATAACTATTTACACCCAAACCAAATAGGTTTGTTTCATATAGTTTTCACATCTAGTTGCTTTATTAAAGGCTAGAATAGACTTTAACCTAGTTTTTGACATAGAACTTTTTAAAAACATTTAAAAATTGTAATTACTGATTTTTGTAGTATTGGATTTGATTACTAGATTTCAGTACTAGATTTATTATCATCGAAAATGTATCATTGAATTTTGAAGTATATAGTATCAAAATTGAAATGTTAGTTGATTAGACTATCTTTTGATGAAGATTTTCAAATAGGATTTATTGTAACTCTTGAAGAGATTTTGGGATTTCTCTTATTTATGGGGTAATCCATCATTTCTAACCCCTTCAAAGGATGCCTTTCGAGGAAACTTGTGCATTCTTTTTTGGTATAATGATCTTTTGAATCTGCCATGAAGTAAACTTAATTCTTTGAACATTTCTTAATATTTTTTCTTTCCAAATGTATGTATTTATACTTTTTTTTGAGTGTTTTTTTTTTTTTTTTTTTTTTTATATAAATCTGTAATTTTTTTTTTTTTTTTTTTTTTTTTTTTGTCATTTTGTTTTTTATAGTTTTTTTTTACCTTAAT
>Ga0116228_10000548_pt1 | contig 28796 bp, 18 predicted proteins | sample S1TSphfallax_2_FD_89694 | JGI IMG/M metagenome (GOLD analysis project Ga0116228, IMG submission 89694) | Host-associated microbial communities from peat moss isolated from Minnesota, USA - S1T2_Fc - Sphagnum fallax MG | ecosystem: Host-associated > Plants > Peat moss > Unclassified | place... | reverse complement strand
TGCTGCATGGACATGCACTTTTCATTTGAGAGCTGCAACTGGGCTGGAAATCTGTACTTAATTTATGTTAGGAACCATAGGAAACATTTTATATGTAAGGAACTTTGTCGGGAGCTAATAGAAACATATGATCTAAAAAGACACAATGACAAATGTTAATTTGTGATGATCGATGGCTTGACTTAGAGTTCTACAATGTAGAGGGATTGGGAGCACAAATAGATGCAACAGATGTAATGAAAAGTTAGTCTTGGGACCAAATACACAGTTGCAACAACCAAATGGAGACCCTAACACCTCACGATAATTAAATAGGAGATGTATAAGGTTCCCAAATATCAAACTCACAGTTTGCATAACACCTAGTGAAAATTCTTCAAAATGTGAGGCTAAACTCAATGAATCAGCACCCACCAACTCACCATGAAGATGGATGGATGGTCAGTGACTAGGAAGCAATATTCTCTTGGGTTCCAGTTCCCTAGCTACCCATGATGATTTGATCAGTTGCCTTCATTTTAATATCTACCTACTAACACCTTGCAAGTTGGTTTGTTAGTAGATAGGTAATCAAAACAGCTCTTCCAGACGTCAAAAGCACCTGCGTACTTAGCAGCCACATATTTTCTTACCTATCTACTTTTAAATGTTATACATTTGATCTACTTCTTACATAATTGATTACCCAGGTGAAACCATATATTAATTCAGTTTTCATCCACAACTAAGTTATAATGAGCCTCCAATGGATGGTGTGCTGTTTGGTGCTGGTTCTCTCTGGCCCTCAAATTATGGCACCAAATGAAAATTACATTGTTCCCTGATCTCTCCCTTAAATGGAGATTCAAATGTTCTATGAAATTCCCCAAGATATGAAGTCACATTTCATTATAACACCTGGTAAACATTCCTTGACATGTGCGACAAAATGAAAACTACATTTAGTCTCTCACCTACAGCTAGAGCCAAATGTTCCATGAAGTTCCTCCCAAAAAAAAATGAACTCACATTTCATAGTAACACTGGTTCAACATGAGATCGAATGAAAACTCCATTGTTCCCCAGCCTCTCGTGCACAGCTAGGAGCCAATAACAAATTGGTGCTGGTTCATTCAGTCACCGATTGCTGCCACACACCAAAAGGGTACCTCTGCACTTACTCCCCAGTTGTGCATGGAAGAAGGGTGAAGAGTACTGTAATTACAACTAGTGTTTTGCATCTTGATGGGCAAGTTATAATCTTGTGCCCAAGACATGTTATGGGGGCCCTTTCCAGGTATGTGAAATTCTTACATCTGAGCAGTATTATTTTTGTGGAATATTTTCACATGCAACCACAAAAAAGGAATATCTTGTTGCAGATTCTCTGCAAAATTCACCATTTCTCTTTAAAAAATCGTGAGGTTTAGATCTAAGTTTTAAGTAGGTTGTAAGGAAAAAGTAGAAAAGCTTGAGAAAGTGGACTCTGTCCACAGACATATCGCCATTTAGTGCTGTATCGCTCTTGTAATGATTAGCACTGACGCCACAACAGAAAACTGGAAAAAGAAAATCTTCATCTGAGGCGCTCCCCAGAACTCCTAAGTCATATGCCACAAACTTAATGGATTTTTTCCAATTAATTTATTGTTGTTCTTCGCTTCTTGAGTGAGGTGAGTGTGGAGTTTGAGTTTGGGTTTTTGAGAATTTGAGTGGGTGCCATAGATGCAAACTAATGAAGAAAAAGCATAAGAGAGTCATAGTCCAATACTATGCTATTTTGCTCACATTTGGGCTGAATAGAGTTATCCATCAAGTACTTGAAACTGGGGCTACTGGGCACCAGTTTCCTTGAAACTGGGGACAAGATGAGAAGTCAGGATGAAAACAGTACAACAGTACAGAGTAGGAAAAAAAAGACAGGTCACTGAACTGTCCAGTTTTTTTCAAAGGTTTTCAGCTTTGAATCAAATTTCTAGCACATATAACTCTTCAGGAGCTGTTATATGTGCTTAAATGCTCAGAGAATGCCAACCTCTGTCCTCTCTACGGGTATTAGAGTCACTCACTAAGTCATCCTATCTTTGGGCCATAGTTTGATCATCTATACCGTGTTTCATCTCCAATTTGAGTGTATCTCTAAAGTGATTGAAATCAGGTACATTATCGTTTCATGAAACTGGATTCAGTTGAGAAGATTTGCAGGATCTTATTCTGACGGGGCTTGATGTAATGAAGAGTATGAGTAGCAGTCAAGGCACAGGTGAAGGAAATCCAAAGCTGGGGATGGAACTCCCCGAGGACCAATTTATGTGAGAAAGATACCTAGTTTGGTGCCCTATTTTTTCCTCTACAGTGTTCATCCCAACTTCTCATTTGGTCCCCAGCTTCAGCGAAAGGGGGGCTTAGTACCCCCAGTTTGGACTACTTTACAGATAACTCTACATGACTCCTTTGCTCCTCACAAGTTTTGAGTGATGCAAAAAGGTTCAGTACTCGACAAACTATGGACTAGGTAACTGGCCAGAGCATGCTGGTTACTGGTACTGGGAATAGTCAAGGTGCATGAGCACTCAGACTATTCACGGTAACCAGTGCAGTTGAGCCAGTTGCCAGACATAACCAATTGGACAGGAGCACTGTGGGTTATGGGACAAAGAAGATCATTAGTTATGCAGTTCAGCCAACTAGCCATCAGGAATGTGAAAAAGGAATTAGGGAGATATGAAAATGTTAGAAGGCAATATCTGACATAACTCAGGAGCTCTTGTCCAATTGTGTGCTGCCATGTTAGTGAGATGCTCCTTACAATTGGTTATAACAACATGGACATTTCAGGAAGGTGGGACGATTTGCAACATTGTCGAAAGGTGTTTTGGGGTTTACAGTATTGCCACTACTTCCAGCAATGAGTTTTTCCATGCAGTGAATTTAAAGGTTCTTAGCATTATAAGCAAACCCTGATTTGATTCTCAATGGTGCCTTATTTGCCCTATGTATGAAAAGGAAGTTCTCAGAACAATGGATCAATACCAACCAACATAGAGGTGTAGAGGGAAAACCTCTTGCCTTTTTTGCCATGAATCTTGTGGCTGGTGGGCTCCCTGAAGAAGCTGCATATATTGTGCATACCGAAATGTAGCACTCCAAGTGTCAGAACTAGTTGAGAAAAAGTGGCATGCAAGATTCACAGAGGTCATAGACACATGTCCTTATCATAGATCAGGACTCTATGCTCTTAAAAACAGTAGATAACTGAAAACAAATAGATAATGATTCTTCAGTGTAGAGAGGAAGAGAACATTTAAGTAGAAATGGAACTGAGTATGCAGAGATCACTCTTGAAGTAGTGATTCTTGCAAATGGAGAGGATAAGAACAACATTCAATTAGATTGCCTAGAATATGCAGGGATGATGTTTCTTACGAGATGTGTACTTGTGGAAATCAGCACAGTGAGATAATCTTCTGGCCACAAAACATGGCCACTTGCTGAAATTGGTGAAGTGAAAGTGGATAAGGTATGAAAAAGGTACCCAATAAAAAGTCACAAAATTTGAATGGGTGAAAGGGTGGGAATCTTCAGATGGTATTGAGTATCCTGAAATTAACTTCAATCCAGTAGCCTTAGTGGCCATGTGCAACCCATGATCAATCCACCTTGGTTATTGTTGGTCTCACAGTAGGTGGTGATGTTCAATCTTTTGCATCATGGTAGCCCTTAAACCCAGCTACTCTGGGTGGGGACAGTAGGCACTATCATCTTCCAAAGTTTGGTGAGCTGATGGGCTTTTGAATCCTTAGGGGCAATAGGTACTTCAAATCATGCAAGGTTTGGGTAAACTCTGGGGTTTCTGAATCTATGGACTGTATGGACATATCTCCAATCATTCAGAGTATTAGAACTGGAGTGGTGGTCCAAATCCTTGGGGTAAAAGAATTGTAACTGAACAGACTTTGCAACTTTCAAATTCAACAAATTGCAGCTATAACCCATTGCAAGAACATGAAAAGAAAATTTCTGATTAGTATATTTGATGTCACAAATAGAACTGTTTCACCATATGCAGAGGAATTTGTTGTAATGGGTTCTTATACCTCTCTGTGCTTTCAAGGAAATACCCCTCCCTTCCCATTTATCTTGTACAATTGTGATGAGTTCTCAAGCTGCCTGAACACTTGTTCAAAAAATCTGCATCTCACATTCCAGAGAGCACACAGAGTGAGGGAGCTGGTGGTGGCAATAGATCAACCGGTGGTCTGTTGGGTGTAGTAGAGCTTGGGAAGGCTGCCTGGTCAAGAGTTTGCTAGAAATTTGTGAAACCAAAATGCACAACACACTGTTCATCATGCAATACTCTCTGAAAGTTTTATGACCTTGACAGGAAAACTTATTCTTCTGTGACATGCCAACATAGGAAATTCAATATGATATGTATAGGGGAAAGTGCTTCTCATTGACTTAGTCGAGAATGGAGCAAAAAAATATAGAAAGTATAGAATGTACTGCCAAGTATTTCCCAAATTGGACAACATAGTGTTGTACTGAATTTGAAACTGGCTCTTCTGATTCTTACAGATTACTTCACTAAATCACATGTTGTCTAATGCTGTCACCTTGAGGTACATAGGAAATCAGGATGTCCATCATCTTGCTAGCTCTCACAATCAGTGCCTCAAATTGTGCAATGACACATAGACTGAAACTACAAAGATCTCTACAGATCTTTGCGATCTGCAAGGTTACAATGTCCAACAATTTGACATTAAAGTTTTCATACCTGAAATGAAACCCAGGAGTCTTCCTAACCATTTGATCTCAACTGGAGAGACCTGATGTAGAAACTTATCCAGTCTCATAAGAGCTGCTGAAAGGTAGGAATGTGTTCTTAGTAATAAGACCACACAAGCTTTCTGTCAATTACTGAGAACACTTTTCACCTGCTCTAGGAGATATTCATGCAACAGAAAGAGTTCGTATCATGCCCATGGCTGTGCAAAGCAACTTGGTTTTGCTCATCTGTGACAGTGGTATGGTTCTACATCAAGACAAGTTTTTGTTGCACATAGCTGGCAACATCAGCCATCTGTAAAAACTCTGGATCATCTCTTGTCTCTAGTTTCTGGAGCACAAGAAGGAAGGGGATGTTAGAACACTATTGTCAAGACAGAAATTGGTACTATTAGGATGTACACACCTGAACTTTAAAAGACATCGATTCAAGGTTAACAAGTTGTAAAGCATGAACTTAAGCTGTTGCAGTGCTCTTTTGCCTTCAGAATGACAAACATTCAGTTCTTTGACACTCAACTTGGGCATCAGAGACTTTTGCACTGAATAAAGACTGTCTTTCAGAGATGCCATAACCTATCATCCACAGATCAAGGAAGTGAACTCATTACATGGAGCAAGTAAGTCAATAGGCCATGGAGGTAAGCATTTCCAATAGTGATGGAGCAAACCAACACCTCATTTGAATTTTGCAAAGTTGAAAATTGATCATAGTAATGGTCCATGGAAATTGTTTTCAACATTGGATGATCCACCAGATAGATGTCCAATAAGGAAGTTGGGCATCTATGTCACTACCTGGAGTAACATGACACTGCCATAGCTTCTCACCAAAGAAGTGGTTCATACATACTATAGTTGTCAAGAACGATCAATAAAAACAAGCAAAAACAGGACAGTGGGTCCACCAACACTACATACATATTTGACAAGGGAGGTCATGAGCACCAACGTGCCACTATCTCACAACTGATTGTCTTCAATCCCCTTGCTCATGGAGATATGACAGACTGGTATTAAGATGGAAGGATCTTTCGATCAAAGAACAAGACATGTGACATAACACCCAGACAGCAACATAGGAAATGATGATGACAGAATAGATGACGCTTACATCCATGTGATATTCAAATCAAAAGCATTTTATTGTTTGCAGAAAAGAAGGCTGTCAGAAGCAAAAAGATTTAGACTCCTGTTGAGACGTGCATGAAAGAAATGTCAACAATTTGGCAAGCACCAGAAAATGCAGCTGCCTCACTTCTTGTCCACCACATAACTAAAGAGCACAAACAATATCTGCTTTGTCAATGAGGTACCACCAACCTTAGGTCATTGGCTGATACCAACAAGAGAGTCCAAAGGCCAGATGAAACTCTTCACCAGCAAGGTTATTCTTTGTATGTTGGTCCCAATCCTGTTTCAAAGAGACACCACTGCAACCTATATGGCCAGTTTGCTACAATACTAAAATTCATTGTTGCAAATGCACAAAGCACTTTGCATGCCATAAACATAGAAGAATAGTATTGCTGGGTCTTACTGTATATCCCCCCCTTTGATGAAAGTATTTCCTTGAATTTGCTAGTAGCCTTACACCACAAAGTGAAAGCTGCAACAGGATACCACAAGACAGGCTTCAGTGTCATGGTGTACTGTGAGAATTTAGGGTATAACTGGCTGTGCCAAAAAAAACATAGTTTCTGAGTAACAAACTAGCTATGACTCACGAGTTGCAAATGTCTTCTGCTCAGTTAATATAGGCAGCACCTATGATAGGGCATTGTTAACCTTGGGGTAAACATCAAAGCTTCCATGAATCCATACAAATCAGCTTTCGATGAGGAACAAAACATGTAGCAATTTTCAGTCTTCAAGTAAGTGAAGACAGACATTTCACTGCAAAGCTCCGCACTCTGGCAAACAGCCAGCACTGCATAACCGAATGAAGGTGATGCACCTACCACGAGATGACACAAATTCAACCAGGAACTCAACCAAGGCTACAACAGGTACTATACTTCCACCCTGCTATTTGAAGACCTCATACATTAGCTGTAAGGCAGTGTTCCATGAAGCTCTAATTTTTTAAGTACTGTGCAAGCATAAGAGGTATAGTCCATCCAATTGAGTAGCTATGGTATTCAGCAAAAACATTCACAAATGCACATCAGTATTCTACTGTATGTATTCCTGTCAAAATTACCTATCATTTGTAGAAAAAAAATAGTGAGGACCTAAATCTAAACATGATACTGGATGAGAGTTTGATTCACCCAAATAGAATCTACCACATATGCAAGTGCTTGTACCATGTCCGGCAATTGGTATCCGAAAGCAACAACTAGAACAGACGAGGAGACACATCACGGCACTGCTCCGGCTCAATCGTGAGCTCGAATTTCGTTTGGATCGCTCGTGTATCCACGACACTCTTCTCTAACCCACCCAGCTTGTGCATGAAGAAGCTAAGAAGCGAGGTGAAGATGTAAACTGTTCTCACCTTTTAGGAGGCGAGAGCGATGCTATCGTACCGGACATGACTACAACGAGGAATTCTTCTGGGCCTTCTCAATTCCTCAGCAAACTCCATCTCAAACAGTATCCGAGAGAAAATGCTCTTCTTTCTTTCTTTCTTTTTGAGGCCACTCGGAGGTCCGGACTCCAGACTCCAAAAATATTCCAAAACCGTATTCCTTTTGTACGGGAGAAGGGTTTCACAATAATTCCTTCCGGGATTTGAGGTCCCGTCCCGAGGGGGAGGGACCGAGAATCCCGGAAGGCCCTATTTTGAAACCCTTCTCTGGCGTAAAGAATGGGTCGAGCGTTTTTGCAACTTTCTTGTGACATTGATTTTCTTGATTATTTTTTTAATGCACTTTTCATCACCATCTTCTTTGACACACTTCATGCTCTTTTCTTACAACATGATTTATGCAACACGTTCTATCTTCTTCTTATGCAGATTTTGTAACGATTTTCATTTTTTTTATTTGAAATTTTTCATTGTAGTTTTCCTTGTTTCTTGATTTCTTCCATTGTGTGGGAGGTGAAGCGCACTTTCTTTTCTTTGTTTATGATTCTACAAGCACAACGCTTCTAAGAGCCTTATTGGCTCTATTGATTTTTTATTCCTCCATTTGATTTTTTAAATTCTCCTCAAGTTTATGTCGAAGCAAATCATGTTGATGATGCAAGTGCTAAACCTTCTAATGTTGCTCATGATGAAGTTGGTGATTTTGTTGCTATTATGTTTTTGCAATTCTATGACCCAACAATTTGTTTAGATATCAAGGACTTTGATGTCTATGATCTCGATCCTTCTAATTATCACGTTTCTTTCAATACTATTGTTTGCCATTAGTTTCCTTGTGATCCCAAGGATGATGTTTCTACATATGTCCGTGGTTCTATCCCTTGTTCTGATTCTTAGTTTTTCAATTATCATGTTGCTTATGAAGTATGTCAAAGATCCCACTTTCTAGAAGTTGATGATAAGGAATTGAAGAATGTGAACATGGGTGGTTGCAAATTTAGCAAGCATGTTAAAATTTGGGCACAAAATGCATTTGATGAATGGCAATAACTCCATGGGTATGAACATGTCAATTATAGATCTATCAAAGAAAGAAGAGAGTGTAAAAGGTCTTGTAGACATGTTTTGCTTGTTTGCTCTTCAAGTTGTTAAAAAGGACAACAATGTGTACCTTCCAACCAAATTTTTTTTCTTGATCTTACTTTTTTTTTTTCAATTTTGTTTGTTTCTTTTCTTTTTCAAATATCTTGTATTTCAGTTTGTTATTTGTGTTTTTATGTTTTTTTTTCCTCTAACTTTTTTTTTTCATTCATGGCAACATTCAAGCATTGGCAAACCGATCAAGAAAAGGTAGAACCAAAGGATTATTGAATATATTATTGCCCCAACAAACCCTTTCAACATTTTTACCAATGTCAAGTACAGTTGTGTGAAAATTACGAGTGACAAAATAGCTTTGTGAGTGTCAAATGCAAGTCTTGGGAAGTCCATTAAAAAGTTTAATGTGCTTTTTATCAAAGAAGAGCATGCTATGTTTTCATAAGCGATTAGTCAGCCCACATTTCCTTATAGTCTTAATCTCAGGTTTGGGTATTTTTATATTTGTAATTTTTTCATTCGCAGTTGTTTTGAATTTTGAAATGTGAACTTTAAATTTTTTGCTTTGGTTTAGTTACCTACTAGTTTGGTACTAAGGTTTTATTAGGGGGTTTCAAAAAATCAACGCATCAATGTGACCAAATGCTTTGTAAACTAACATTAGCCTATTGTTGATTATCCTATCCCAAATGTCATTTCAACATTCAAAGAACTTGCATGTCAACGTCCTATTGTTTGGCCTAAATCAAGTTTTCATCCTTTCTTTCTCGATTTGTGATCTAAATGGAAGAAAGTTTATGACATCTAGTTTACAACTTTTCCAATTGGTGATAATAAACTTCGGTTGATTGTTTGACCATTTGATTTCTAATTTTTTCGTTCTACGAGAAAAAATATTGTCTAACAAAACTAAGCAAGGTGTCAGCATTATTCGTATGGAAGAAACATTCATTCCACACAAGTGCGAAATGGAAATGACATGTCATCATGACCCCATTTCATATGGGAAGTCAGTTCTTGCCTTTAAATTAATTTTTCTTGGTTTTTGTTGTTTCATTTTTTGATCATTTTCAATTTCTAGTTTTTTTATTTCCATATGTATCATTTTACTTCTTGATTTGTTTATTTATTTTCCTTTCTTGCATTTCCTTTTTTTTTTTCCCTTGTAAGTACAATCAAGTTGATAAGCATTTGAAAGCCTAGGCTTTACAAAGCATAATCAATGGAGATTTCAAAGCAATTACTTGCTTCATTATGATGAAGCTTTTAAGGAGGAAAAAGATGCTTTTAATAAGACAAAGGTTTTTTTTTCCCTCTTTTTCTTCTTAGATTTTAAGGTTTTTGGTTTTTTTTTTGGCTTTCTGGATGTTTTTTTGGGTTGCAAAAGTTTCATGAAAGTTTGATTAATTTGTTGCTACTTTTAGGAGGTTGTGCTATTGACAATGTTTCTTCACATGTGGGAATTGGTGGTGAATTCTGTCTTTTTAAAATTTTAAAAAAATTATCATTGTTTTCTAAATTTTTTTTTATTTTGCAAGAGTTTCTTTTTGAAAATGCTAAGAATCTAGCTCCTTTTCACTTTGTTGATGTTTTTGATGGGAATGTTCATGTTAATGGTGTTTTATTGAATGTTGGTCACGATGTTTCTACTATTCAAAAAGATCCTCTTGATGGTGCATTGATTCAAGATTTACTTGATGGTTTTTTTGGTGTTGTGTCACATATTATTGTTGATGACATTGTCTTCACACAAGAAGGTTCAGTTTTTATTGGTTTTGTTGTCTTGGTCTAAGTTTTCATGTGAAGATTTATGATAATGAATTTTTTAATTGCATGTTTGATCTTGAGCTTTTGAAGTTTAAAGCGGATTTGGAGAGGATCTATGGTTGACAACCATTTGAATCTATCAATGTCAACAAAGCTTTTGAAAATGTTTTCAACAATTTATAGAATTGCCCAATAGAAATCAATGTTGTTGATCCAAGGACGATCCTTGGTTTGGTGGCAAATGTGGCAACATCGGTAGCAATGCCAAAAGTTTTTTTTCCTTGTTAATTTTAATAGTTATTGATTTATTCTTTTTTTTTACTTTTTATCGCATCCATTTTTATCTAATTTGTTTTGGTAATTTTTATTTCAGAGCCTTTGATTTCATGATGATTTTTTATCATCATGGTTTGCCATCTTAGCGACAAACATAACTCAAATCAACTTTGTATTTCATATCTTCAAGGTAATTATGCTATTTCATTTATTTCATATTGTTTTCATTTTGTACATTTATTTTCGTGGATTAATAAGTCATTTGTTGTGTAGGGTCAGCAAGTTTCTGTTTTGGAGAGTTTTTGATTCATTTTTATACTTTTCCAGTGATAGATACAACATAAAGGTATAATTGGTTTTCCATTTTTCTATTTCTTAGAATTCCCTCCCTACTTTACAATTTTCTTTTAAATTGTGATGCAAGGCCTATGTTTTGTAGCTTGAATTTTACTTGCATGTTGCTTGGAGCTATAAGGAGCTTGAGCTTGAGTTGAATGTTGCAATTCAAGATGTTGCAGGTTGCTTGAACTATACTTGAATGTGCAATTCAAGATGCTGCAGGTTTTGTTGTTTGAAGTTGACTTGAGTTACATATTCAAGTTTTGTACTTTTACAACATCTTCATTTGCAAATTTTGGACTTGGATTGTGTTTCATATTCATTTTCAGAGTTCAAACATTTACATACTCACAATTTTTGCACTTTGAGATACACTAGGATTCAATTTTTATTTTTTTTCATTCTCTTGAAATCTAATGTTAGAATCTGTTGTTGGAATTGGAATCTGGTTTTTGAATCTTTTGTTGAGTTTGAATTTCAAATTCAAGAGATTTTGAAATTTTTATTTAAAATGAGTTAAAAGAAGATAAGAAAATGAACTGAAATGAAAATAAAATAATAGTAAAGAAGAGAAATCTGAAATAAGCAAAAAGAGGAAAAAAGATAACAAAAAGAAAAATTTGAGAAAAATGAAAAAAAAAAAAAAGTACCTTCCAGATTTCGGAAGGCCCAATACACGCTGTACTGGACCTTCCGAAATCCAAAAGGTACAGTTGACAAAAACTATAAAATTAGGGCAGGTAAGCCCCCCAAAAATACAAAGAAAAAATTCGACCGGTTCTTTACGTGCACACTGAAAGAAATCTCACCGGGCTCTCGTCCGTCGCTAAAACCGCCTCTGAGGACAGCCACGGGCGGAAGCAATTTCGTTGGCGGAATCGTAGTGTGCGAACGCGATGCACTGCAATTCTTAAATCTCCGAAATCGTCGATCGCTCCTCCGCGCGCGCGCGCATCGCCCCTTCCCAAACGTCTTAAATGAGATCCACATTCTAAGGCCCTCGCGCGCGCGCGCGCGCGCGCGCATCGCTCTTTTCCATTTTGATATCCCAAAAGAGATCCACATCTCAAACGAGTTCCACGTCCGAATCCTGGCGTCGGTCATTAAAATTTTCAAGCCCCAAAGAGATCCACGTCTGAAAACGAGATCCACGTCCGTCGCTCATTCGCAGATCCACGTGTCAAACGAGATCCACGTCGTAAGCTCATTCCCAGATCGTGTTTCGAGATCCACGTCCATCGTTCATTCACAGATCCACGTCTCAAACAAGATCCACGTGGTAAGGCTCTCGCCCGTGAGCACGCACATCGCTCTTTCCCATTTTCAAGTCCCAAACAAGATCCACGTCGTAAGCCCTGGCGTCGATCTTTACTATTTTCACGTCCCAAACGAGATCCACGTCCTAAGTGAGATCTCGATAGATAGAACTTATCACCTCACTTCGGTGCTCCCTCTCGGCCTCCGTCCGTTCGAACTTCGAAAGTGTCCGGTTAAAAGAAGCCCGTACGCATCGCTTCGAATACGGATACGGTACGGTTGTACGGCCAGAGCGCGAAACCCTAAAACCCAGACTTTTGGAGATCGTGTTTCGGGATTCTTCGTCATCACGCACACGGCGCGCTGATTGTGATGAGAATTGTTGTTGTTGTTGCGATTGGGTTCTGCGAAGATTTATTCGGCAGATTTTTTTTTGTTTCCTGACAAATCGGTGGACACGCGCAGCAGCAGCAGCATCCGCTGCCGCTGCTTGTTCGTCTAGCTCAAATGGAACACAGCAGTGGTGGGTTTGGTAAGGCGCAGGAACTTTGTATCGATCCGGTCAAGGATCAAACATCCGTGGTGAGTAAACCCCCCCACTCCGCCCGCCCTCAAGGCTGACGAAATGCTTAAGAAATTTCCCGTGGAGTAGATTTTCATTTGAATCACTGGGTTCTTTGCATTTTGGGGCCTGGGGAGAAACAGGATAAACTTGGCGATGTGTTGCATTGGCTCAGGCAAGCCACGGCATTGTTATGTGGAGTTGTGTCGGGTGTCATCCCATTGACAGGAGCAATCTGGCTGCTGTTGTGAGTATCTAATCTTGCTAGAAGAATCTCACTACAGTTTGTGTGTTATTCCTGAGCTTTTTCCCCCTTTGCTGGCTACTTAGGTTATTCTCTGAGGTTACTCCATGCACATGTATGCTAGGGAGATGTACTTATTTTGCAAAGAGTGGGATTGGCAGTTTTCTGGTTTTGTCCACTGGCGTAGTATTCGGGTACTACTCCCTAATTTTGAAGGTGGATGAGGAAGAATTCGGAGGTCATGGGAGCTTGCTTCAAGAAGGATTGTTTGCATCAGTCACTCTATTCTTGGTACACACTTCTTTGCCCTGCCCTTAGTAAATAAATTTGTTCATGGCCATGGTTTCAAGGCTCTGAAAAATGGTTTCCTTCTTCCTTTCTCTGTGGAAGTTGATCATGATTCGTAATCAACATGATGAGATGCTTCAGAAAGGATTTCAAAGCAAGTTCAGTCCTGGATTTTTTTCTCTGGTGCACACTGCACATCCTTGTTCAAGAATAGAGAAGGTGTTTGGCATTCAGACAAAGAAGCTGTTGGGGGTGGTAATCTTGTGATGTTCAGGAGGACCTTGTAGGAAGACTTGTAGTTGAGTTTTGCATGTGCCTTTACTGTGACAGAAACTCGAGATGCAGATTGTTTGTATAAACTTTTGCTCTAAGTTTTGAGCATAATTTTATGTACTCATTTGCACCTGGTTTCAGGAGTGGATGAAGTCAGTGGGGAGTAATGGTAGCTAGTTACTGCTGTGCATGATGAAGGTGATGGTCTGATACTCTGTTACACTCACAAAGTTATGGAAGCCCTCATACTTGTCATGAATATAGATATGTATACATATGTGAGATTGCAGAGAAACTCCATGGAAAACTCTTGGAAGGTAACTGTTGTTCTTGATAATATGGGTGGTATTTTGCAGCTTGCTTGGATTTTGGTATACAGCCTCATCCACTTCTGAGTTACTACAGTCAAGAAAACCAGTATGCTGTACCTATGTTGGAACTGGGGGGTTGGTCTCCACCTGTGCCATTTAGGATTTCAGTGCACTAGCAATATGAGAGATGGTAGGTGACCAAAAAAAGGTTGTAGTAGTGCTCTCTTCTTGAGTCCATTAGTTGTATTTGAAATCTGGTGTGGTGTTCCTAAGTTCTGTACTACAATTTCTCAAGCTTACCTGACATGGGAGCCAAAAGCATTCCAGAATTATCTGTAAGCTAGAGGATAGATTCATCTTTTCCTTGACCTTTAAAGAGAGTTTTGACTTTTTGATGGGGTTTTTGCAATATTCCATGTTGCTATTTTTGTTTAAGATTCCAACATTTACCTCTTTGGAAGTGCTTTTACTAAATACAAGTGCAATTGGAGGGGTCAAACTCTTCAAGTCCCAAGTGTAGGCTATTCTGAGCCTTTCACAGCACCAATTTGACACACTTGTTTTTGCATGCCAGCAGGTCATTCGTACTCCACATGATTAATTTTTGTAGTAGGTCATAGAGATGGGACTGCTTTGAAATTTCTCCCCAATGCTTATCATGTCTAGCAATACAAAAGGTGCCAGATTTGGACCTCAATTTGACTGGGGCAATTGCAATTTTCACAAGGAACTGAAAATGGGTTTGTGACCTACAGGAACAATCACATCGATCAGCTTGAGCAGGAATTTGTGCCAAACCTAAGCCCAGGTTTGCAGAACAGAAGTAGATTCCCACATAGGAAAGATTTGAAAGACCTTCCAACAATGCTATATACATGTGTCAGTTTTTCAGATGTGCACAAAATATATCTTAAGAGTGAAGTAGTATAATGTTCCCCATGCACTTTTTTGCATCACTGGCAGTCGCTCTTGTTATGAGATACCATTTGGCAACTGCTTGCAATCAAAAGAAGGAAGCTTAATATGAGGTGGTGGAATTTGGAAGCTGACCAAGTATGATGTGCATGTAAGTCTGCATCCCTCTTTACCCTAACAAACCATATCTTTGACACCCAAAGGCTTGTCTGGTTTACGCAGCTCCTGTCCTTCTGTGGGTTATGTACCCATTTAAAATCTTGTGAACTACAAAGTTGCGGTGCACACATTAGGGTTTAGCACTGGATATAGTGCTGGTAAACTGATGGAGGATCTTGTGAAACCCCTGGCCAAAAGGGAATTATGTGATTGCTTTGATATCATATCAGAATAGTTCTTTCTCAAAAGCAAATGTTTCTGAAGCATCTTTATGGGTTTTTTCATTTTAGGGGAGAATGATTGAAATTGAGGAATTGCAACTGTAGGCCATACTACACATTTGTTGTATTTTTTGAGGTTTCATTATTTCGTGAAATTAATTATGAATGTCAAAGCTATGTTTTTTCATCATAGGTAAAAAAATAGGTTAAAAAATCTTGAACTTGATCTAAACTCTGCAAATCCAATCCAGACATCACATGGTGGAATTTTTTTCCCTGAAAATTGGTAGTGGAACAATTTCATTGCTCTTTTATTTTACTCAGCTGGGAATATTTAATGAGTTTTCAAAGTTTAAAATGATCCATTTAACGCTTTGACCACAAATTGCCAGTTGCCACCTACAGAAGGCCTCCAATGCAAATAAATTTATGCTTGAAATGCATTGAACTATGAAAATATTCTCATTTTTCAAAATTAGAAAGTGGTATTAAGAAATTGTGGATTGTAGAACATTCAATTTGTGCATTTACACTTTGCCCAATTCAAAGAAACTATCCTGTTGGATCATGGCATGTAGTCATCAAAAGCCAAGAACCAATTAGATTGCAAGATTTTGAACAACAGCAAAATAGTAAGCAAAACATGCCTTGTGTGAAAGAGATAAACATCATAATTAAGTGGATTCTATGATAAAATAAATTCGATTGAATTCATATTGATATTATTCTCTCGAGTGAAAGCTTTTGAAAATAGTCTCCATGTTTATGTTATGTGTTCATGCATGTTTCACTATTTTAAAAGAATATTCATTAAAAACCATAGGTTTCTTCCTTACATGAAACTCATGCAAAAAAAGAGCATTTCAGGTTAAATTATGTTTTCTTCTGTATTTTTTATCGATTTATTACATGGTAAATAAACAATATGCAAGTCAATTCACTTCAGAGACCATTATGCTTATCACAATTTTCTTAATCCAAACCACATGTGAAATGCTTTGCACTTCACATCAAAATACTTTTGAATATACACTTTTTGTTTACATTGAACATATATTTCTTCATGCAACCTTAAATTTGGATTCAATGGATTCTCCTTTTACAATATCACCCATTTATTTCACTTAAGTTGAAGTTCATCAAAGTGTATTCAAGAAAGAGCAAAGTTGATACACATGATGTTTGAACATATTTTATTATCTAGAGTAACAATTAGTGACCCTTGGTTAACTACTAAATTTAGGGGGGCATGGGTAGTTCTATGACATTAGCCAACTACAAAACAAGTGAGATGAGTTCGCTGACCTCATATGGATGATGTTAGTTTGCACAAAGATGAGAGTGTGTTAACAACAATAGCCGTTCTTGCACCTCATTTCTCCACCAACATGTTGTGACATTCTAGTTTACTAACTAGTCAATGTTGTGTATCTTCTATAAGCAAACTATTGTAACTAAACAAGTTTCATTGGATTATATGAGGGCATGGTTTTATGCCATTGTCCTCCCATAATTTGCCACATTATTGAGCTCCTAATGGTTTTGTAAGCAAGTAAACCTAGCTTAACTTAGGATGCCCCTCACTTTAATGTTTTTAGTTTGAAACCTTTCACAAATAAAGTAATGTTCAACATCAATATGTTTGGTTTGCAATGTAGGATAGGATTATGGACAAGCTTTATGCAATTTTGATTGTCATTAAAAAATGGGTTCAATGTTGAACTTCCAATTTACAATTCAATAAACATTATCCTCAAATGCATATATCTTGTGTAGCCTTAGAGAGTACTTGATACTTTGCCATTATCATCAACATTGCAACATTTGATTACATGTGTGAACCATAATCAATTGCAATCTCCCCCAATTTGTGTATGATCCCATAAGTTGAGTGATGTGTATTAAGATCCCACCCATAATTCACATTAGCAAAGGAGATAAATTAATCCTCCCATTTTGAGAAAAAATGTGAGCTGAAATATTTAGTGCCTCTTAAAAACCAAGGTCACAATATAATGACCACCACTCACCCATTTAATTACTTACAAATGATTGTTTTTAAAAGCACGAGGTTGGCCAATCAAGATGATGTGGTGGAATATGTTTGGTTATCAAAACCAAAAAAATTTAACCCATTATTAACAAGCTTACACACATTGTTTTGATTATTACGACCAAAAAGTTGTCATATTACATTATTTTGTAAAGGTGTGTATAAATTATTTTCAAGAAAATCCCATTTTCAAATGATTTCAAATCATTTTTACACAATGATAAACAATGAAAACATTGGTTACAATGTTTTAATAGTGAGTTAGGTTACTTTAAAACACTCAACATCATTTCAAACCTATAATATATTTAAAATATTATTGTATAAATACACCAAGCATTTTCAACATTAACTCAAATTACTTTGGTTTTTTTCAAAATGTGTAAAATTAAACATAGGTTACACTTGTAGACAATACTTTTATGGTGAATTCATCCTATTTCAATATATTTTTGGCCACCACCATGTGAGGTTCTTGAAAACACTTTAAATACCAAGTTGGTAATAACATTGATTACAAATTAAACATATGGTCATAGATCCATGACAAACAAGAAGTTGCCAACAATTTATCAATACAACTTTTGATCAATAAAAGGAAAATAAATGCCCTTTCTCCGCACTTGGCCTAGATTCATGGAAATTTGTAGAACAAAACATTTGACCATGTTAAATTTTTGTAATAACTTTTCAATGTAGTGGTGGACATGCATCCAAGTTCTAGCTTCGTCAAATGCAAAACAAAACCTAGGTACAACTTTAATCTCCCCAACTCAACCATGTCAAATTGTGTCCTAAGTTGATTTTCAATGTGATCAATATCCTCAATATTCACACTAGTTTATAATAAATTCTCAACATACCATGTAAAAATAATATATTTGTTGGATCAATAGCTATAGTTTGTTAAGTTCCTTAACAAACATTTTTTCAAAAATGATCATCAATTTGATAATACCATGTTCTTGATGTTTGGTTGAGGTCATATATAGCCCTAACAAGTCTATAGACCTTCTAATTAATTTTACATTCTAAAAAGCTTAAAGCACAATCATGTAAACCTCCTCCTCTAGACTCCCATTCAAGTGTAATTATTGAATATGCCAATTTTGTTGTGTAAATAATGAAAATATGTTAGAGCAAATGATATTGGACAACGTACAATTGAAGCAAAATGTCATAGAAATCAACCCCCATTATTTTTGGAACCTACAAGGCACCAACCTTGCCTTATATTTGAGAAATTTTCACGATGTCTCTTTCTTTGCTTTGAAGATCCATTTGGCAATAATTGGTGTCTTGCCCTTAGGTAATTTTTTGTATCTCCATGTGCCACACTTCTAAATCAATCAAACTTGTTCAATAATTGTTCCCATCCTTCCTATTGTATATTTCAACATAATTCTTTGGCTTTTAATCCATGATGATTTCTATGGCTTCAATTGAATACACATGATAATTATGAAGCATGCTTGAATCATTTCATCCACAAGTTAATTAATAAACCATTGGAATATATTTTGGTTCTTGGTCTATTTGTGATGATACAAGTGTTTAGTAGTCACCAATATAAAAAGGCTATGATTTAACTAAAATGTATGGCATGTCTTCATAGTTGCAAAGGAGCCCATTCAATAGCAAATTCATCAATGTCTTCTAAGGTCCTAGTTCTCCCAATGTATTAGCTGATTTTTTAATTCTTTTGCCTTTGAAATGTATTCTTTGATATTAGTTCAATCCTTCATGTTGATGTTGTGCAACTATTATATAACAAGTTGATATACAAAACATTTCTCAATTGGAATTGAAGCCTTAGTGCTTGCCATACAAAAACAAGGTTGATGAATTGAGCTTTTGTGTCCACAAAATTGTCTTTAACCAAAACAATCTATCCCAAAATCACCTTGGTTTTCATGTCCCATAAAATTAACTTTGTTGCTTAAACACCACCAACAAAAATAACAAACATGACATTTTACATGACATCCCAAAGATTCTCCCTCCTCCAAATAGCTTTCATCTTGAGTTGCCAAATGTTGTAGTTTGTGACTCTTTTTAGCTTGTTGTTTTTTGGACAATAGAAATATCCTTACTTTTGGCATGAACTTGAACCATCTTGACTATTCTCAATGAGTACTTTTTTATTCACTTAATCTTCTTGAAACAAACTTTAATACCATGTAGTTCATCAAAGTGTATTCAAGGAAAAGCAAAGCTTGAATACACATAGCATGAAAGGTAAGGATTATGTTATCTACATAAACAATCAATGACCCTTGGCTAACTCTTAAATTTATATGGGCACCAATAATTTTACATTAATAGTTAACTACAAAACATGTAAAACAAGTTGGTTGACCTCACAACAATGATGTTAGTTGGCACAAACATGATAATGTGTTAACAATATAAATTTCATCATAACAACAATTGATGAATCGATTACAATATTCAATTTCACAAAACATTTGCAACAAATGGTTACACCTTGACCTTTATTTGAAGTTCAATTTTTTAAAATAATTATATTGCATTTTGACAATATGTGCAAGGTTTGTCCATAAGCTAAATCATTAAACACTCAAACCAGATCTTCTATGAATATGAAACATCATCAATATGAAAAGGGCTTATAAGTTTCATCACAAAACTTTCACATGCAAAAAATGCACAAGACAAAAAACTTATCAAATGAAAAGGAACACCTAAATCCATTTCATTCAAGAACATTATCCTCATGTCATCAAACTTAACCAATATATTGGAATACTTGACATTTTTTTTCTAATCAACATTGGTTGCCATTAATAATTCATCTTGAAGGATGGCTTGCTCAATTGTCACCTTACATGTTCTGAAAACAACTTTGAAATGAGCAAGGTAACGAGACACACAATTTGCACCTTTCAATATTGACATTTGACATAACTTAGAAAAGGACAACATTATTTGTAATTTAGTAAACCAAAAAATCAACTAAGGTTAAGGTATGTGGGAGAGATGAAGTTATAAACAAAATCAAATTATTGAATTGTCATCATGAATTAGCAAATCAAGTATGTATGAATGGATTTTTTTGGTATACAAAAAAATAGATTGTGTGTTTGTGGTGAAGGTTGAAATATTAACCCTTTGAAGGAATGACACAATGGATCACTTGTGGGACATGATGACAACACACGCACCAAATCCTTCTTGAGAATGAGTTTTTTTTACTAACATAATTTCAAAAATAAAGTCAAGTATGTTAAAACTTCCTTAAAATGCCAACAAAATTAAATGGGAATATGATTCAAGCATGTAAAATTGTTGTGACCACTTTTAATTTCAGATAGGTCTTGAGGGAGTGCGTCCATGGTCTTCATAGTGAGTCTTCCACCTTCAAAGGGAACTAATGTGATCACGATGATGGTGGATCAGTTCAACAAAATGGCACAAAGAATGCTTTGATGTTCAATAAGATGAATGGAAGGATTCCTTGATGTTTAAAATCTAAAATTGTGTGCATTAAAAACCAGACAAGTATCTCTAGTCAAGGTGGGACAATCTATGAGTCATGTGATTGTTTCCTTGTGCTATGGATAACTAACTCCCCACTGTAAAGGTTGGTGTCTTTTTGGCGTCAACAATGAACAAGGTCTTTGGTAGTTTAAAATAGCATTTTACAATCTCCATTAACAATGTGAGTGAATTTTCATGGGTCTTTTACACAAAAGACAATGGATATTTTAAAAGTATTTTAATATCTCTACTACATTGAAGCAATCTTCAAGTCTGAACATTGCATCAAGAGTCTTCTTTTTAGGTCATTAATCCTGTAGTAACCAAGAATTTAGATCCCAAATTTGACAGATAAGAGTTAGTTTGTTGTTGGCAGATTTTTCCTTTTTGGAATAGAACTTTGAAGTGTTAGTTTTCAAGATGAGATGCCTCATATCAGAAAAATATCTCATATTTTCACTAAAATCTAGCAAGGATGCAAATATGAAGAAATGGCCGTCAGTAGTGAACTTGAACCTTTTTATCTAAGTTCATTCCAGAATTGATGTTCAACTTGGTGGCCCAACTTGTCAAGACTGGGAAAGAGAATCAAAGTTGAATCGACCTACTATGAAGTATCCAGGGTGCATCCAGCTCCTCAACCCCTGCTTATGCAACTCCTGTTTTGTCACATGATGTTCAACCATAACTACCTATGGAACTGCAAACTGATATCAAAACATGTGAAAAGAAGGTATTATGATTAAATTCTCTACTTGGACCTCATAATCACCCTGTTTCAGGTCCAGTACATAAACACTGCCTTGAATTGACAATAAAATATTGCTGCAAAGTGAGCAGTCTTGAAAACCCTGCATGACTTTCAGACCAATTACTCTGTGCATCTGTGTACAAATTCCCTCCCATGTTGCTCTACTGATTTGTGCCACTCACTCTAATTTTGACAATGCTGCCATTCTAATGGTGCCCATATCTTCAGACACCCCAATCTCCTCCAAAAAAAGTGTGAACACCTGTCCTGTGCACTTTTCCTCAAAGATGCCAACAGGAAATAGCAGGACTCAAATTGCCTTAGACTAGTCCCCATATGAGATGGGATTCTTATTGGCCGCGGTCTCCTCCAGGAGTGAAGGTGCCATACACAATCCAAGTGTCCAACCAAATACCTACAAGAAATGGTCCTGCAAAATCGCCAACAGCACAGCCTGCATTCACATTGGATAACATGTCAGAAAAACACAACATTTAGCAAAAATAACTGATAACAAAACATTCAGGGCTGTACTCTACTGTGCACATAGAAGATTTGGAACACAAAAGGCTTCACAGATGGAAAAATCAACTTGTGACAACTAATACAAGATCAACCATGGTATCACCTTACATTTAGAAGCCCATTATGTAATATTGAAGTTGAGGCAAACATACCAATCCAAGTTCCTGTGGAGGGTCTGATCAGCACTGTACCAAGGCCAGCACCCAATGAGGCCAGGAGGAGTGAAGCAATACCCTTCAGCGTATTTCCCACAGTCCTCCTGGCTAGCCGCTTAAGCTCTTTTGCATCCAACCCATCAGGCTTCCCATCCTTTGTCCTCACATAAAGTGAAGCGCTAATGCTTCTGTATATGTCCAACACCAACTGCACCATCCAATTGGCAGCAACTCCCAATGCATGTGCTGCAACCCAAAATGCACACCATCCATTCTAATCTTAAGCCACCCATCCATGTCTGCATCCTAAAAACTATGCAACAAGCAGTCCAAAGCAATTGAAAGTCTATTGGTTCCAAACATAAAGCAAAACCAAAACCATGTGCAACTCTGGAATGAAGCATTGAGAACTTTTGCTCAAGTCTTACAGGATTCTGCACCAATCATCAACATCACACAGAAACAAATTGCAATGCAGGCTTCAAGATATGGAGCATGGACTTATAAATTATAATCAGAAGACACAACAAACCTCGAAATGTTGTCTTGCAAACAGCAATGAACAGCTGCCACTTGGACATGTTCCTTGCAGCTTTACGCACTGCTGATTTAGGGATATCTGCAGTCATTTCAAATAGGTGATAAGGAAACACTGTTTGGGATATAGCCCACTGCTTATGAAAAGAAAAAAATATTCAAATATCAACAGACAATTATCACTTTGTTAAGATTCATCGGACACACTATGCAACCCATCAGGATCAAGCCGTGTACCTTTCAACAATTTCCATGCCATCCGGTGTGTTACATAATGCACAACAGCCCTCTCAAGTATTCTTCTTGTGGTGATCACAGAAACCTGCCACCACCACCTGAGCAGTAAGCATGAGTCACAGTAGTGACTATCATGACTACAGTTACTACATCAGGGCTCAAAATCGCCTGAAACTGTGAAAGCAGTTGACATAAGAATGGGGAAGTTCAGAAAGCTTAGCCAACATCTAAACTCCCCATGAGACAAAAGGCACAACAACTAGATAACGAGAAAGCTGAGGCAAACAAGAAGTGTCCAGTTTCTTAAATACCATAAGGCTAGAAATAATGCTAGAAAGTTAGGGCAGGCATGGCCACAAAACTTACACAAGTCTCCTATTGCTGACCTGCTACATACTACTTTAGCTAATACAAAGCATATCTATGAGATTAAGGCTAACCATTGTATCCATTCCAGCATAAACAGAATGAGCACAACAAGAACAAGTGCAGTAATAACTTGAGAGTGTTGACAAAGTATCATACATCACCTTTGTCACAAATGGCAGTGACTAGCTGCCATTACTTCCCACTGACTTCATCAGCTACTAACTGTAGGTATACCTTCATAATGATTTTCTCAACATGTTGGGCAATACAAAAGTCTGTGCTTGAGTTTCCCTTGCATTTCCAGAATCAATGGGAAGACCAGTCATGATGGCAGGTTACCACTCAAGAGACATAGCATTTAAAAAGGCAACAATATACTCAATCAAGCTGCAACAAGCCATCCAGGGTAAGCATCAGGGCAAGCTTCATTCTATTTTAGCTGGCCCCTGTGCAGGCAAGCATCTAACCCTAAGGCATAGGGGAAATACTAAGCATATCTAGAGGACACTAGTGACATGGAGATGCAGCAGAAGGTCATTCACAAAGTAACAGGTGGTAAGATCCAACTACCTCTCGGACAATATGTGTTGCTGAACGCTTCAAGGGGACAATAGGATTCACTGGCAGCTGAGCAGGTCGATCAGCATCCTCATCTCCTTCATCTTCTTCAGGTTGCAGGTAGGCCTCAAGTAAAGGCAGATAGTTTACCAATAAAGCACGGACAGTAGTTGCTCCCAAGGCTCTAATCCTGAATGCAGAGAATAGAGGCTTTAACTCAATCTCATACGTCTTCACATGAATATCTGTCCTTGTCTCCCACAGTGGAACCCGTCTTGCATCCCACCTGTCTGGATCTACTGCTTCCTCACAGTATGCAACATTTTCACTCCACTCCCTGCAAGCATACCACATAAAATGTCAGAAAACACAGTACTCCATTGGCATTGCTGAATTTTCTGGGCAAATTAACATTAAGTTGAAGACTAAACTGTTGACAAAACCACCTCTTGCTGTAAACAGTCAATCATTGACACATGGACCTGCAGACTATTGGAGCACCTGGTTGATCATGCCAGTAATACTACTATATAAGCTCTGTTGTGTTATGAAAGTTGGAATGGCTCACAAATCAGGTTATAGATTCTTTGATGTTTGTTACTGGGATAACCATAGTAATTCTAGAGGCGATATGTGCACCAACTCCCAACACCAGAAGGAGAAAGGGTGCCTGTGTGTAATGCCTGGTAGTAAAAATATCCTTGAAACTGCAGAGAAATCTCCACAACAACAATTTCAAAGGCAACATGAAAACAAGTGCAGTTGTAACCTTATGAGAGTTGGTCACAAAGTGGCAGACTATGCCCTTCATCATGAATAGCAGTAATGAGCTGCCATGACTACCCACCACCTTCCTCAACTCTAGACAATGGTGGATGTAGAGAAGTTAAAAGTTGTTGGCCCAAAATTTCAGGCAAACCATAAAACAAATATCCATGTGATGAGTTTCTGTCACATTTCCAGATGCAGCAGGAAAGACACAGTGTCATAATGTTGGCTAGGACTCAAGAGACATGGCCTCATAGTAACATGTCCAATTGTGACAAATTATCTGGCATCCTCGTGATTATTGATCTCATAAGAAAGAAAAGGAGCAATGGATTATATGCTACAAATCTTCAGAAAACCTAATTGAAACGCATGCATAATAGATGAAATGAACTGAATTATGCAAGGATGCCAGATCATTAGACTCACTATGCCACCAAGATGAAGGACCTGATCAAATGATATGCAAACATTGAAGTGCCACAATCAGATAGGCACCAGAATAATCTAAAAATTATTTGATGATTGATTTTCTGATCTGAGAAGAGAAAACTGAGATTAGGGTTTGGTGTACACTGAAACTTCTCGAAGCAAAATTCCATACAACGTGCCTACAAGCCCTACTCTTTCCTCATGCTTCAGAAGAATAAAGAATAGGGGGAAGAAAACAAAACTGTCCACATGGAAGCCACATCCCAAATTGCCAGAGAAGATAAATACTTCAAAATCTACTTTTTATCCATTTCTTCCTGATCGTACTGGAGTCAGTAGCTTCCCACCAAACCCCTGCCTGGCTGCATTCAAGTACCTAACAAAAGAACACAGATCGCACAACTGCCAATTTACCAAAGTCGCAAGCAGGCAGCGAGGGCAGTGTTATTACCTCGACGTAGTAGTAGGCGCGTAGGTGAGCGAAGGACGGTCGGGCAGATATGAAATGGCCGATGAAGCCGCAGCCGCAGCCGAAACAGCAGCGAGAGTGGAAAAAGAATGCAACGATTTGGAAGAGACTCCGGAGGAGCTCTTCTCTAGTAACTGGATTGCCAATGCCAGCCCCGCCATCTCGTGCGTGATCCCGTCTTCTTCACTCCCACTGAGGATCAAGCTGTTTTGTTCATCGTCAGGCCCGCTCTTACTCCTACTCTTCCTATGCTGGTCTCTTTCCTACTGCTGTTGTTCTCTTATCTCCAACCTCCGAGGCAGGTCTTTTGCTATGGCCTTTCCTGCAACTGGACTCCGATCCAGATCACGAAGATACAACAGCAGCTTGGCTATCAGATCAGCGTAGGATTGTGCGAGAAGGAAAGGAGGCAAAGAGGAAGAGAGCGGCCTGAGCGTCGTCGGTGCCTCCCGACCATCGCCATCGCCAGAGCTCCTTCGTTTTCTTCCCGTGCCGGAGCGGCCGCCGTTACGGGGGAGCTACCGTTCCAGGTCCCAAAATCCTGCTTCCCTCTTATTTTGGGACCTCGATATAATAAGACAACGCTCCAGGTCGCAACGTTGTCCCTGCCTCTTTTGGAGATTTTGGGACCTCGATATAATAAGACAGCGTTCCAGGTCCCAACGTCCTCCCTCCATATTTTCAGATATCTTGGGACCTCGATATAACAAGACAGCTTCCAGGTCCCAACGTCCTCCCTCCCTCTTTCAGATAGTTTGAGACCTCAATAAAGACAGCATTCCAGGTCCCCGGGTCGCAAGGTCCCAAGGTCCTCCCTCTCTAAGAGATTTTGGGGCCTCGATGTAATAAGACAGTGTTCCAGGTCTCAAAGTCGTGCCTCCATCTATCGGACATTTTGGGATCTAGATATAATAAGACAGAGTTCCAGGTCCCAAGGTCGTCCCTCCCTCTTTAAGAGATTTTGGGACCTCAATATAATAAGATAGTGCTCCAGGACCCAACGTCCTCCCTCCATATTTCGAAGACTTTGGGACCTCAACATAATAAGACACCATCTCAAGTCCCAAAGTCCTCACTCCCTGTTTTGGATATTTTGAGACCTCAATATAACCAGTCAGCGTTCCAGGCCCCAAAGTCCTCCCTCCCCTCTTTTGGAGATTTTGGGACCTCGATATAAGAAGACACCGTTCCGGGTCCCAAAGTCCTTTTGGTGGTTTTTGGACTTGGAATCGGGATATAATAAGAGGCCGCTCCCGGTGCTAAAGTCTGAAGCCCTCCCTGTTTTTGAGATTTTGGGACCTGGAACCCAGATATATTAAGAACACCATTCCAGACCCTCAAGTGCTCATTCACACTGTTCTCAGATTTCTTGGACCTGGAACCTGGATACGATAAGACCGTGCATGAAGTCTCAAAGTCCTCTTTCCGAGATTTTGGGACCTGGAACCTGGATATGATAAGACCGTGCATGAAGTCTCAAAGTCCTCTTTCCAAGATTTTGGGACCTGAGATCCATCCGTATTTAACAAGATACACACACTCTGTGAACCCCATTTTAAGACCTCGATCTGTGAAAGAATTGGTTGGTCTCAGACCAGTTGAGCCGGGTATTTGATTTTGTTAATTTAACCAGCAATTCCATTTTTAAAAACATTTTAAAATCAGGGAACAGCAGAATCAGAATAAGAAGAACCGCCAGTTCAGGTTATTTAAACCCTATGAAGGAACCGGCGGTTTTAACTGTTCATTTGTTGATTTGATTTCTACACCAACAAAATTTGAGAACCATGGATATATTGAAACAGGCTCTTCAATTTGAAAGAACTGCACTAATGGAAACCCCAAGAACCACCCTGATAGCCAGCCAGGGGTTTGGTGCAATTTCTAATACCCACCCAACATTGTTTTAGGCCTTAGCAGAAGCACAAGATGAAAATGTGATACTCTTGAGAAACACCCAATAAGGATGGGTGGAAATATTTATAGGTAACAAATTGATGAAACACTTATTAGGTATTACATTACCTATTTGTTTTTTGACAAGTATAATGTTGTGTTACGTAGACATAAGTAAAGACAAAATCACGTGAACTCATAATGTAACATTTGAATATTTCCATAATTAACTTGGGCTCTACACTAAATGACAATCAATTGATGAAAAAAATCAATTGATTTTGTGAAAATTAAGTTCCATTTGAATGAAAATATTGCATGACATTGCATGCACCTTGAATTGGAATTCAATTCTAATCAAATACATTGTTTGGAATGTGAATTGAATTGAATTTCAATTCAACAATTGGATTAAAATTCAATTGAAAAGAAATGAGATGCAAATTGGTGGAAAAGGTATTGAAAATACGATCATGAATATGATGTTCATGGGGAAAAAAACTTTTAAAAAACACATATTTGAAATGACACTTTTTTATGACTCTTTACTTAGGAATGGGTTTAAAAAATTATGATCTAGAATTTAGGAGGATGAAATATTATCGGATCCTATACTCATCCTACTTAAACTAAGTATAATGAACCGTCATCTTTAGAATTCCTTAAAAGTTAATTAAATTAAAGTGGATACACCCAATTTCATCAAGAACTTGAACAAAGTTTCTTGAACCCATTAATGTAATATTTGTATAATTTTTAAACTTATTATGGAAGATAAAATGAGGTGAATCGATATTATAAATTTTAAGGAACAAATGAAAATATATTAATATTCTGACCTTATGTCAATTTGATTGTCATTGGTGGTGCAAAGCAACATGCAACCCAAGTTTGAATAATTTAAAAATTAATTCAAAAAATTTAATCAAGGTTGATACTTGATACATTAAATTTTATTAAAAACTTCTAAGTTGTGCACCCAAATTGGAATAAAAAGTGTGACAAAAGAACCACCAAAAAATAGTATCACCAACCATATGCAAACTTAGAATTCAAACTAAAATGCCCACCTTTGCAAATGGTAATAATTGACCTTTGGGTTCTGAATCATGATCCTAAAAAACAAGAAAAATTATGTTAATTTCATGAGCTTTTGAATTATACATGGTTGGTTTAATGCATAAGTCAAATGTTGTTGAATTTTTAGAACTTTTGAAGTCTTTTTTTTCTATTTTAATGATTTTAACTTAGGATTATTTAATTATGTGATTTATTCAATTATCTTTAAATAAATAATCTTAATAAATTTGATTGTTTCAAGGTTTTAAAAAAAAAGCTATATATATAAGTTTCATTTTTCTATTTGCCATTTTTCAATTAAAAGGTAATTACCACCATTTATTATTGTTCATTTTCTCTTTATGAACATGTTAATTCATTGTAGAGACTTATGTGAAAATTTGTAGTGCATTTCAAGGTAGCCTTACATAACATAATTGTGTGTTTGCAAACATTGAACATTTCAAAAAAGA
>Ga0116228_10000547_pt1 | contig 28797 bp, 15 predicted proteins | sample S1TSphfallax_2_FD_89694 | JGI IMG/M metagenome (GOLD analysis project Ga0116228, IMG submission 89694) | Host-associated microbial communities from peat moss isolated from Minnesota, USA - S1T2_Fc - Sphagnum fallax MG | ecosystem: Host-associated > Plants > Peat moss > Unclassified | place... | reverse complement strand
TTGCCCTTAATTGTTACCAAAATAGTTGCATCTTAGTCGCATGTGACAATACGTATATAATGTAGTCAAAGGATGAAATGTATTTGTTGACTTTTTTTTCATACAATACCTTTTGTCATTTGCGACTAATTTATCACATGCGACTTGTCTTAGGTGACTACAGGGATTTTAGTTGCAAAATGTCTCTTGTGACTAAAATTTAGTTACAAACACTAGTAAAAAATACACAGTTTTCTTCTAGTGTAAATAACTTTCTACTCCTTACTCATGGAAGAGTACACAAGCATCTGAAGTTTTTCAATGAGCATTTTAAACTTTAGGTTGTCATAGTGGGCTTGAATTTCCTGTTAAAATTTGGTCCCATGATTAAGATCACAAAAATGGAAATGTTTATAGAATGTTGAATAGTGTTCCTTTTTCACTTGTTCCATTTCCTTCTCCATCAATTCTTGCATCTTTGTAGGAGATTTATCACTTTCTTGAAGAACGTTTTCACAGTGGAGCTTGATTGCCATATTTGCAATGGCTACAATCTCCCTCTACATGCAAAACATGAATGCAAAAAATCTTAATAAGATCATATCAAGAAATAAATTATGATAGAGATGATATTATGTTATAAAAAGAAAGACAATTACCTATTACATATAATTAAAAAAGGCCTGTGATGTTAGGGAATGTTAGATCTTCCTCAACTTACTTTCACATTTCTTAAAGACATCTACTAGCACATCTTTGAATTGCTTCAAGGGTATGATTCCAATCTATTGAATGTGAAAGAACTATTGCACCAAGCTTGGTTTGACATGATCAAATTCAACACCCCTACACATGAACTTGAAAAATCAAACATTAAAGACAAGTAAGAAAACATGTTCATGAAACAATTGAAATGAAGAGGACTTACTTGTTCAAATCAATCATGGTTGTGAGCAACTCCACAAGCCTTTTAGAAGTGTCGAATAAAATAGAATATGTATATATGTGCTAAGATGGATCATCATTGTGCAATTCACTAATGTATGGCATCCAAGCTTGGATGTGATGGTTCCCATCCCACATAAAAAACATTTTGTTGGAAAAGCGCACCAAATATAAAATAATCCATTGAACTAACACTGACCAATCCCCTTCTTTTAAATTTTGGTAGTGAAGTTCTTGCATACAATCTAGAGGACAAATAGAGTTGCAAGAATCTTAAGGTGAAAGCTTGCATTAGACACATACCTCAAGTATAAGTAAAACAAGATGCTAATAGCACAAAGGATTGGAAGTGATGACAAAGCTCTAACATGATTAGTTTGGACTTAAATATAATAATTGCATCTCTTGCATACCAACATCAAACACCCCCAAATTCTTTGGTGATATGAAATCCCAATAGATCACAATCCTCATAATTTGAAATACGAAATCTAGTTGTGACTTGTGGAATTTGAGGTCTCAATATCTTGGGTGATTGACATTGCTAATTCCACCAATACATATAGATTTGGTATAAGGTCCATAAATCATTACACATTAAATGAGCCTGCAAAAGCTAAGATAAACCCTCCTCTAGGACATGCAAACATTACACATAAATGTATAGAAAGCTAGCAAAAACTGATATATTAAGATGCACATATTTAAGTGCCTTAAACCACAACAAAAATAATAATCCAATACTAATATAACCATTAGTAAATACACTTTGTATTTTCAAGTGGAATTTGAAGGTTCCAAGCATGCTAGAATTAAACCTAGCTACAACTCAACTTTATATAATTCATAGGTTGCCCATAGTCAAGTGAAATGTGATGTTGAAGACTCATGTGTAGGCTGATTTGTCTCAACTTGTTAAATACCTTGACAAAATTTAGATTCATGAGTGCATGGGCACTAACAAAAATTCACACAAATTTGGATTAAACATGGAAAGGTTTGCATACCTGCTACATATGGCATAACCTCTATTTCCCTAGCTTCAACTTGGTGGCCCTTGTTTTTGCCTCTATAGCGCACATCTTTGTAGAAATAAAAACCCTCCTAGGAATTAGTAATTTCTCATGTTTCTTTTTTTGCTTCTTCAAAAGGCTTTCAACAATTTGGTCATTTGTCTACTCCATATCAAATTTTCCCTTGCTAGATGTACATGTGCTTTCATCCATGTGCTCCTGCTCCTCCTCTCCTCCTCCTCCTCTTCCCATTGAGATGATTTCAAATTGTCTTCAAGGGCTTGCTTATTTTGATCAATAACACTTAACATCAAATTCTTCTTTAGATGGCTTTTCTTGTGTTTTTCATTAAGGTATAGTTGTGGTTGTGCTTTTGGGTATGTCGGCAATTAATGGGCATCCTTCAACTTGGAATGATGATTGCGATTAGGAGATGTGATTGTTGCCATAGCACATTGCCCCCCACTTGGTTGTGGCACTAGATCCAATTGAAGGGCTTATGGTGGTAGAATGCATGGGCACATGGCACTTCTCCAATGGAACTAAAAGTGACACAAAAGTTCGTATTGGGTCTACAAATTTACATCATGTAACAAAAACAAATGGATGAGTTAAAGATGTACATATCGTTTATGCAATTTCACTCTAGTCATGAGCTTTAAATAACAGTCTATAGAATAGGATATATAAGAGAAAATTCTATGAACTTGAATATGAAAGGCTAAAGTACATTAAACTTTATTACAAGGTGGTCGTAGGGACCAGCAAGGAGACATATGGAATGCGGAATGAAGATGGATATGGAATGGATGGCAAATTGAAGTTTTGGGGATTGCCAATGGATATGGAATGATCATGTATGGTAGAACAAAATTTTAGGGACTATTAATGGTCAGAAAGGACTCAAAAGGACTCCCATGGATAGTGCAAGGTTTTAATGACTTTTTGGAACATATGGAACTAAAGATTAAAAAATATGGATTGGTGTTGGGTTTCAATGATTGTTAGTAGCAAACTCTAGGATTCCATATGTGACATTAATGATTGTCAACAACATGGGAATCAACAAGGATTCTACTTGGATTACATAAAAAATTCAGTGATTACAACACATTGAATAGGACTACATAGAAATATACACGGACAATCATAGGGTGTCAATGATTGCTAACAACACAAGTTTCAAAAGGGAAGACATGTGGACATTGGGAACTAATTAGTAATTGTCTACTACTTAAATGGGACTTCACTAAGGAGTCACATGGAGCCTTTTAAACATGGGCAAAGATATAACTCTAATATGCACAATGAAATAAGTTGATTGCAGAAACTTGCATTTTTATCTAAACCTTAAAAAATTAAACAAGGAACAAGGTGGTTTGGATTGTGCAAACTAAAACCTTGCAAACCCTATAACACAAATGTTGCCAACTTGAACATCACAAAAGGAAACAAGGACGAGATAAAGAGATGCAAAATAACTCACTATCAAAATTGCGCAAAGTAAGAGCCATTGTAATTTAATCCATTTGCAATCCCACTTTTTCAAAAACTCCTAGCCTTTTGATTCATGCTTGTGCCCACCACAAGGGATGCATTTTTTGCCCACAACCCTCTTGTAAACACTTAGTAGATGTAAAAAAATGACTAAATGCACACCAAAAATGATATGAATGTTTGCAAGATGAAAACTTAACATCCCAAACAAGCTCAAACAACCTATGTCAAAATGGGTAAGGGAAAATCATTATAAGGCTAGGGTAAGCAATATCATCTTCACCTTCTAAACCCAAAAATGGCAATGGCGATGGGGTGGAAATTGGGCATTAATTCCGATTTCACATTAATTGGATTTGAATGGAAAGTGTAAACATGTGTCATTTCCAACTAGAGCTTTAGGAGTGCAAAGCACCATGCTTCTTTTATTGATACATGTTTCTGACGCAACCTTGTGTGCTCCTTGTCCCCTATGTTAAACAAATATCTCAATTTGTCAACTGAACACATTGGCGTATCAACTCACCTTTGCAACAAAAACTATTTAAATTGTTTTTTTTGCATCAACACAAATCCTCAACCTTCTTGGTTAGCACTTTAAGCTCTTTAAGCAACTAAGCCAATGAAGCCAACTTTGCCTTCCCATATGAAATAAACATGAAGCGATACTTAACTTAACCATCGTCCTTTTCAAACTCCTTTTGGGCCTCCTCTTTCACCTTTTCCAATGAAAAGACAATCTTTTCTAGGGCCATAAGGTCTTTTTGCAAATTGAAAATATAATCTTGCCAATGTTTGATGCACTTGACCAAAGACTCCCCAAGAACTAACACTTGTTTACTTGAAGTTTTGGGCATGTTGGAGGAATATGGCATAAAACCTTCCTCCTCTTCTTCCTCCTTGTTTGAACCCACAAAATTATCTAGATGTATTCCAAGCCCAAGTTTGCCACATAGAACTGCTTTGAAAGATTGTAGCCTACGGAACTAGTCGCATATGGTCCACTCGGCCAACACCCACTAGTTCACCTTCTTCCATGTTTTGATTTTGTAAGCAATCTCGTAAGTTTCATCCTTGTTAATCATCTGAGTGTTAGGCACCTATGTTTTTTAGTGCATGATCATCCACAAGGTCTCTACCTTATAGTTCAAAACTTCATCCTCAATATGGTAGTATCTATAGCCATTACAACTACAAGGCCCAAACAACACTACAACCTCTTATTCTTCTATTTCTTTCCCTATTTTCAACCTTTTCAATGTTATACCTTCATTGTAAATGCCATACTTATCCTAGAAACGTTTCCAAGATAACTCAGTCTTCTTATCAAAAATAATGTCAGGTTTTGTTCCATATAAAGGATTGATGTAGCATGTTGTGGTAACTACTTCTATTTTCACTTTCACTGCAAGTTTCTCACCTCTACCTACACCACTATCTACAAAAAGTGACATAGGAGATTTTGCGTACACTAATACTCAAGCTTTAGAAGAGTGTTAGAATATTGGCTAACTACATTCAAATGATCTTTTCCCTTGTCAAAGCTCTGGCACAATACATGTGCATCAATCAAAAGCAACACAATACACAATAAGTGGGACGACATTATGGATCTTATGTAGGTGCATCTAACCTAAAGTTGGTGTATGGCTACAATTGATCCAACCAAAAACCCTGTCATGAAATTTTGGAACTTCCTTTGTATAGATTGTGTACATCCTATTCCTCGCATAGACATCGTACCCCCTACCTACAAACCCATGACATCACATGAACTAGTCAAAGTACTCCATGCAACCATTTAATCATTGTTGAAAACCAAAAGTCTGACTTATATGGACTTCTTAAATTGTACAAAAGTGAGACATTATAAAGTGCATTCACCCGCCCCCCACATGAGTAAGTGCATGTGCGTGATGTAATTGTGTTGATGGAGGTGGAGTAGGATGTGGTGTCATCTCTTAAGATCTTTGGGAAGCCAACGCATGTGCTTTAATTGTATGTTCCTCTCATAATGTTTCCTAGTTCCTTGCCATGTATCGACACAAATGGGTGTGAGTATTTTGGTGGTCTTTATCAACACCTTGTGGTGGAAATGATAAACATTGGGAATGGAAAAACAAAAATGCATGCCAAGTTGCTATGTTACATGGATTGATGGCCAACCGAACTAAAGGGATACACAAAGCATGTTAAACCTGAACACGAATAACATATGGAATATGATGGTATGAGCGGGGACGTGGTAAATCAAGATGGGTAGATGTAAGCTATGATGGTTCAATATCAAAAAATATCCCTACAAGTCCACACAAGATTCTTTAAAATGATTCAAATGAACATAGTTATCATTTTAATATTTGAATAATACATGTTCAATCACCTACAAACCTTTCCAAGTCTATGTGAAAAAAATTATTTAATGTAATTGATGTCATTTTTTAATTTGGAAGTCTTAAAAGGGAACCCACAAAGTCCATAGGAATAATGCCCCATTTAAAAAAAAAATTAAAAATGTTTTTGGGATTAAAGTTTTTGAAAAAGAGACAAAAACTACAACTTGTATGGACTTATGAAAATATGGTCAAATTTTAACAATTCCCAGGTTTAGTAGGCTGGAATCCCACACCTTTCGATGATCCTCCTTTAAGGGCATCAATCGATTCAGTGAAATCAGGCCTATTCATTTTGAGTAGAACCTCTAATTGTTCTGGAGTGAAGAGGACTGTGGTTGGTTATTTCTTTTCATTTTCATGATCATCGTGGTTCTTCTTATCTTCTTATTCTTCATAATCCTCTTGTTCCTCCATTCTAATGGCCTCGAATGGAACATTTAGGTCCTAGGTGGGTTCTTCCACCATGGTCTCTTGTATTGGCTTACTAGTCCTCTTTGGTTCCATCAAAATTCCCCAAGAAATGAATCAAGTTCTACCAAAGCTTTGATACCATGTGATGCACCCCCAAGCTCCTTGATGGACTCAATTACAAGTCCAAAGGTGAAGACAACGGAAGGAGAAAGAGTTGGGGCGTGCTCGTTGGTTCACAACATTTTGGGGGTAGATGGGTGTTCTAGAGCTTCGGGATGGGGACTATGAAGATTGACAAGCACTTCACTTACTCACACGAACCTGCACAACCCCAAAAACAAGTTGGTTAGTGCGTAGTTGCTGCACTTTGGTGCACAAATGAACCACGGGTAAACACAAACTCATAAGACTCACCACAGCTCGGACTTGGGGGAAGCCACCACCTTCCCCCTTATAGTATACTATGTGCCTAGCCACAGGACTAGCACCCAAATGTCATTTTGTCCCAAGACTCCCAAATGGGAGTCCCAAAATTCCCACAACTAGGACTCTTGCAATTTTGAGGGCCCATAACTTTGCGTGCAGACCTTTGATTAATATGAGGTCTAAAGAAAAGTTGTAGCCCTCATCAAGAGCTTTTCAACAATATGTCACATGCCACTTGCACATAAGTAAATCTAAGTGATTATAGACTTTTAATGGTCGAGAGACAAATTGCCAATTTGACTCCCGACCTTTCTTTTGGCTATAACTTGTGTGTTAAGTGTCCAAATGGGTCATGCAAGCCCATTTTAGACATATAGGTTTCAAGAACTTTCTAATTATATAAGGAACTTTTCAATCCAATGGGTTTTGACCCATGTAATCACCCTCTGAAGATTTGGGAGTCCATCGGGACTCCAACTCCCAAAGTGGGAGCTCACTTGGGAGTGCGAAGGTTCATTCCCTCACACTCTTTTGCACTCATGGGAGCATGAAATGTGACTCTCGGGCTTCATACTTGGCTCGCACCTTCGCAAGCCCTTGCCTTGGTCACGAGCCCAAGGCTAGGGTTGCGACAAATAACCTATGGTTAATGAGGCAAACAAGGTGTGAAATGTGAGGACAAATTAAAATGAAACTAAAAATATTGGATGAAGCAAAGTAGATGCAATGGGAATCATCAAATGAAAGGGTGGAAATGTTTCATGATAGTTCGTACAAGTCATCACAATATTAAAATCTTGTTGTGATACTCGTCAACACTTTGATGACAATGAAATTGCAACACCTGCCAAGACCATATGCATAATTAATGAAACCCTAAACCCTAAAAAAATCACCCAAAAAAACCCCTTCTAGTTCTATGTCTACTGAAATTTCCTATAGAACCATTGTAATGGACTAATTACCTTAACAAAAAGGCTTTTTACGGAAAACACAATCCATTTAGATGGCTCATTATAAAAATACATGCCACTCCTATTAGGATTTTCTTGTCCCTCCCACACATGCTTGTAAAAGCTAAAAGGGCAATGGCTATCCTAACGCATGGCTAGCAATAATGCAAACAAAAATAAATAAAATAAAAAATGTCATAAGGAAAAAAAACTTGTATATTGACAAAGGATCCCTAAAAATGTTGGTGACTAAAATCATCATCCGCACAACATTAATCCTCTCCTCCCCTTAATTTTTATGCAACCCAAACTTGAAAGGCTTATAAAATATATAAAGGTTTTGTGCTAATAAATACAATCCAATGTTGTCTTTTGTTGGAACTCAAAAGTATTTCTTATTAGCAAATTGCGTCAAAGGATTATTGAGGTCAAGTTAGGGTTTTGTACAAAACTTCATTAAAACACAAATAATGGTAAGTGCAAGAAATGGTGGCCTTGTCGTTTCCCTCCTCCTCTTCCTTATGTTTTGCGTTTGGAGCTTCTTTTGCTTTTGTCATGTGTGTGTTATTGTTCTCATGGTGCAACAACGGTGCTTTGGTCATGTGTAGTGGGATCCGTGAATCGGCCACTTGTGATATCTATCTTGAGAGCCTTGATTTTTTTCTTTCTTTCTCGATTTGTGTTGCAAACCTACAATTGATCATAAATTCATTTATTGACATTGGATCTAACATTATTCTTTTTAATATTTTTTGACTCCACAATAGATCCTAATTTCTTTTGTTATTTTCTTACTATTGCAATGGACCCACCCAATTTCTTCTCTTATTTTCTTACTCAGAAGAGATAGATCATGATGAAACCCTACCAACCATAATTAACCAAAGCACCCAAACAAGGGGAAAATAAAGAACAAAATGGAAGGACCTAGGTCCACAAAGACAAATGAACCACCTAAAAAGGTGAACCAATTTATCTAATTATTTACTTGTTCATCCTTTTGTTTACTTACTCACTATCGATTTAAATTTTTTTTTTTGGTTTCTTACTCGCAATAGATCTAAACATTTGTTTGTTGGCTTCATTTATTCATAACAAATTTGATTGCCTCATACTTACCAAATGATTGGTAGGGTCCAAACTCTAGACATCCAAACTTTCTTCCCTCTAGCAATTTAGTTTTGTTTATTATAACAAAACAATTTTTTTCTAGAAAGTGTTTTTTACAAAATTTTATTTTTTCATAAATATTTTTACAAGGGGACTTTTTAAATTCTTATAGTGTTAACAATTATTAAGAATCTCCAGACAAATCTAAGACTAATGTTAGTTCCATACCAACTACCATAGTTTGGCACATTAATCATTCCTCAAATGGTGTGCAAGAAGAAAGAAAAAGAAAGAAAAAGAAAAAACAAGGGGAAAAATGTCTCCAATTTCCCTCTCCTTTCGTAACTAGGAAATTGTTGTAATGATTTCTTAAAATTTCTTAAAATAATCACCCTCCAAGGTTCTTAAGGTTTTGGTCTACAAATTAACATGTTTTTGCTTTTCTAAGCAACTTTTTAAATTTTTATTTTATATTGCAATATCATATTATCTTAAATCACCATCCAAGAAAGGGTTTTTTCCTTTGCAATTGCAATATATCACAAGGAATTATTATGATATAACTAGAACCCTATGACCAGGGAAATTCCATATTGATCCAAGGTTATGTAGTTTAGTTGCATTTGGGTTTTGTGTTTCTTTGCACTACTAATGACAATCAATTGACATATAAGGTCATAATATTAATATGTTTAAATTATTAATATATTGTGTAATTAATAATATTTTCATTTCCACTGGTTTCAATACTTTAGTTTAAATTTGTAATTTGTACATGTTATTTTATTTGAAATATCATATCAATTTACATATTAAAATGTCAAAGATGCCAAAATGAGACGATATTTCAAATAAAATAACATGTACAATAAAATATGGAAGAAACAAGATGAATTTATTATTATTATTTTAGTAGTTGGTAGGTCATATTTGTATGAAGGATGTAGATCATCAAATTTATAAGAGATACAAATCATTTGATTTCATCAATTAATTGTGTTTGTTCTATTGACAACATCTTCATCTTCTATCCCTTTTTACAATGTAAATAATAATTTAAAAAAATTCATAAGTTACAAATATATTTAAATTCGTACACATACCTTGCAAAATAAGGACTTCATATGTTGAGTTCATTCTATTTTGTAATGAGTTCACACTCAAAACAACATATGATCTAGGAAATATTGAATTTAAGTGATTTTTGTCACTAAAATTCAACAAAAATCTAAAATATGAAAAAAAATTAGCTTTTGAAAGTCTATCTCATTAAGATTTCCATAAGGTTTATAATTACACATTTGGTATTCTTGACATGGAAGCTTTGAAATTCATTATTTTTTTAACAAACATGTGTTGAAGTCACTTTTGTTTTATAATAGTGAAATGTATAAGTAATTTTGGAAATATTATGAAAATATTAAATTATGTGTGCTTTCTATGTCCCATGAATTTGTTGTAAGGGTTGCCACTTTATCTCAATCCATGTTATTAATTCAATCAAATTCCATTTTTAATGTATTTGAACCATATTCAAAACTCAAAGGGGACATTTATTGTTATTTTTATGACCTGCATGCATCAAACGACTATTTTTTGGGGGGTAATAGGTTTTGGATTTATATTTCTTTGCACCTTATTATTATCTAATTTTCCAATATGCACATATTTTAGTCACCTTGTATTTGTTTATAAATTTGTTGGCATCCATTTCAATACCCTATATTAATTGAACTTTTAAGATTTAAACAATTTGGAGCTAGAAAAGTTTGGAATTGAAAGCAAAAATTGGAGGTGGAAGCAAAATATTTGGACCTTACTTGTTACCTTTTTTTTACTTATAAAATTTTAGAAATACATTTTTCAAACCTTCAAACCTTCCTTCAACATCTCAAATCAAATGGAACTTCTAGATTTCCTCATTAGCAACTTCAACCTTCCTTTAATTAGCTTCTCAAAAACAACTTTTAAAAAATTGTCATTTGCACTTGGAAAATATCCCAAAAATATCCCCAAAAATTAGTTTTGAAGATTAGGGATGAATTTTAATATGAAAAAAATTGCATTGAAAATTTTGATATATATCAAAAATTTCACCACATCAATATTGAGGGTTGGAAAAAAAAATTATTTACAAAAAAATTCATATATTTTCAAGTACTTAAATTATATTTTTCAATTTGTTAAAAAATCAAATGTTCAATTCAAGTACTTGCAAGTGCATTGGATAAAAAATAATTATATAAATTTAACTTTTAAAAATAATGTTAGCAATAGTTAAGAAAGAATGTACCCAAAAAAATTGATATTATTTCATAAATTCATCTAATTGTTGTACCTTTTATTTGGAGACCCCCAATCTTTACATAACAAAGCTACTTTTTGGGCTACTTTATCATGCTTTCACACATGGAATGTAATTGAAATGAAGAAAATTGTAATTTACAAACTTTTATTAATAATAAATTAATCAAAACATTATTTCACAATGATTGAATCTACTAACAACTAATACTTTAAATCTTTAATGCACGTGTTTTTTTTTGTAAAACAATTTTGATCTTAGAGATTTACACATACCTTTTATTTATCGTAAATTTATTTTCAAAACATACATAACTTTATTTTTGAATTAATTAACTTATAATTTATACTTGACAACCAATATATTTCATCCTATATTTCTATTGATGTATTTCTACTCTTTTCAAGTAGTGTCCCCCTAGGGTTCAAAATATAGCTCTTGATTTCAAATTACAAATTCTTAACATATTTAATAATTGATTACATCAATTGCATGTAATTCTTACATCACATGTTTCTCAATCAACAATCATTATGTATCACACTAAAGTTTTCAAAACATTGAAAATCCTTCATGCATGTTAGTTTTTTAAAATGTGTGATTCACATTCAAATGAAAATTTGTAAATTTCATTTTTTATTCAACATATACAATTTTTAGGCTTCATGACTTAATGACTCATTAAATGATATATTATTTATGTTTTGAAACATGAATTTATAATTATAATTATAATTATTGACTTAAACATCACGACCATTGACTATAAAAGTCCTAAATTGAACCTAAATTTCAACATTTAAAAATGTCTTGGTGTGTGTTAAATTTTAAATGACATTTTATATCCTTACATTTTTAAGAGTGTCCACTTTTGTTTAGTTCATGGTTTGACCATAAGCTTGAATTTTTGGCTATAACTTTCAAAACAAGATAAAATCATAATACAAAAAGTTGAAAGACAAAGAAAAGCTAGCTCAAGCAGAACTTTAAGAATAAATAAATAAATAAAAGAAAAGACAAAGACATGTAGAGAACAATGTGCCTTTTCATATTTAATTTAACCAAACAAAAATGTATTTCTGCATCTAAAAACAATTAGGGTGGACAAGCATACATGGCTTGAAGCCATAAAGTTTCAATCAATCGACAAAACAAGGAAATAATATAAATCATAATTATACTTGTAATGGGTAGATGTTTCAATTGATTGATAAGAAGTTAAATGATGCTCAAATGTTTCAAACCTTGACATTATTCTTAGTATTATTTTAAGTAATGGGGGCATTCCCACAAGAGTTTGATTGATCCATAATTTGTACAAGAGTCTTTCCAGATGAATTTGCATTGAACATCCCTTTTGGTTTATTCCCCAACTAGGAAATCATGGACTCTATCCCATGGAATATATGCCATGTAAACCTTCTTTTGGATGCATGTCCCATCCAATCCATGTTGTGGGGTTACACAATATTCATTCCACCAATAAATGTCTTTGTAATTAAAAGGACCTGGTGGTGGTTGTTGAACACAACCCATCATTGGTTCCAAAGTTTCCTTATGTTGATCCATGTACACATTCCCATAATCTAAAGTCTTTGTAATGTAACCATTTTCTTCAATTGCAATTTTTTCCATATCATTTTTTTTCTTGCCCCTTTCATTTTATAGCAACAATTCACATGTTACATGAAATTGAGATTACCATATTAGGGTAAGTGGAACTATAACTACAACACAACTAATCAATTGTTATATCAAATAACTAATGATGTACAATGCAAAAGGGTTTTTAAAAAAATGACATGGAATTGAATAACAATGGGATTGACATGGGAGGAGATTTCATTTTGCAAGACACATGTTACATCTATAATAGGGTTGGCAAAAGAGGCATAAACATATTGTAGGCATGTTATAAGGGAAGCTTAAGGTTCAATGGAATAAGTACTTTGTTCAAATATCTTGTAGGTTACTTGAAATTTGGTTCAACTAATTTGCAAGGGCAACCCAAATACATTTTGTTAGTTGTTATGACAAATTCACATTAGCATACCAAGGTAAGTGGGACTAGTTACGACACCAGCAATCAAGTTACCTTATTGCTCCATGGAATGACTACTCAGTACTTGGTTCAAAAATCTTGTAGGTTGCTTGAAATTTGGTTCAATTGATTTGCAAGGGCAACCCAAATACATTTTGTTACTTGTTATGACAAATTTAGATGAACATACCAAGGTAAGGGGGACTAGTTATGACACAAGCAATCAAGTTACCTAATTACTTACAATGAATACCTTGTTACAATGTAGATTATAGGTTATTTGTAATCTAGTTGAATTGATTTTGCAAGGGCAACACAAATACCTTATGTCAAATGTCAAAATGCACATATTTGAAGGTGGATCACATGTTATAAAACCACCTACAACAATTGTTTCTGAAGGATGAATTGAGAAGGACAATTGATGGTTGTGAAAAGGGTCTGGAAATGTTCATGTAGAGAAATAATGGAAAGTTCTATGAGCACTATGTGGAACGGAGTGCAAAACATGTGAATGAAAGAGGACGACATTGATGCCCTAGAATGAAAAGGTCAACAATATCAACTAATTGGTGGGCGGGTGGGCATGACGAATGGGCAAGTATGGAAAAAAAGTCATATGGGGATGGGGGATGGCGATGGTGGGTTATGCCAAAATAGGTAATATGGGGTGTAATGTATATAGGATGGTGATGTGGCACCTACGAGGGGTGGAAGGTTATGGTGGGGGGTGGAATGGGGAATGAAAGAGGAGTTATGTGGGGTAGGGAAGGGGAGGTTACATAGGTTGGGGAATGATGACATCATGATGCTGAGGGTTGTCCTTTTCTACCCCTCGCATGCAAGACCCTTGGCTAGTTTAATATATTCTATGAATTTTCACCAAAAAATGAAATTCACATCTATGCACTAGCTAGCTTTATGCTTTGTACTTGTGTTTTTAGTCTTCTTCCCCATGGATTCATTTCATTTCTACAAAATAAAAAAAGAAAACGCAAGTCCTCTTTCACCCCCCCTCCCAAAAGCAAAAGTTGCTTGGACTTCTAAAACCCTCCATCTAAATACAATATTCCTATAATATGGGAAATAAGAAAATTATGAGACTAAATATTAATTTAAATACATGAATGAATCAATTTTTTATGCATGCATTAAAAAAATGAAATCTTTTAGTGCTATTTTGGACATACAATTTCAAAAATGTCACCAAATGCATATACAATTACTTTGTTGTCAAGTATTGAGTATTGTTGGCAATGCTACACCTACATTCTATCAACTTAAATAAAACAAAGCTTTTGCTTATGAGCTACGCATTAGTTAGCTTTCTACTTTGCACTTGTGTCTTTTGTTTTTCTTCCCCATGGATTCATTTCATTTCAACCCAAAAGAAAAAAAACACAAACCTCTTCTCACCCCCCAACAAAAGAAATAAAAAGTTCCTTGGACTCTTAAAACCCTTAACCTAAATTCAATATTCCTCTATTATGACAAACAAAAAATTTGTGAAATTATAAGCATTTTTCCCTTCTTTTCATAAGATCCACAATAACCGCAAAAAAATTAGAGAAAAAAGAAAAAAAAGTAAGATCTACCTTGGGGTGGGGGAAGCAAAGGACAAGAGAGAAAACAATAGAAGTGGGTTAAAATGTTGGTGATAATGTTGTTGCCTCCCTTGTCACATAGACCCTCCAACCCCTCTATGGGCTGCCTCCCCACAAACTTGTCTCAACCTTTATAATCTATCCAAAAATATTAGGCAACAAAAAAATTCCCAGAATGCTCAACATTTTCAAGAATCGGGATTTTTTTAGAGTGCCAAAAATTTTTGGGCAAAAATAATTTTTTTTCAACCTCCATACGGTGACCAAAAATATCGGGCAACTTAAAACTTTCCAAAACGTTCAACTCTTTTGAGAATCAGGGGTTTTCTAGAGTGCCTTTAAATTTTGGGCACATCAACCTTTATAAATTTTCTAGGTTAGTCTTCAATTCCAAAACTACCCGAATTTTTTCAAGCATTTTGGAAAAAAATTCTCCCAAATCTTTTTGAGCATTAGGATTTTGTGAATTCCCGAATTGTTGAGCAGAAATGAAAATTTTTCAAACATATATCACATGCCCAAAATTATCTAGTAGCACAAAAAGTCCCAAACAACCATTTTTTTTTCAAATATCCTTGAAACATTTTTCAAGAATTCTCCAAAATGCCTAATATTTGTGGGCAACATGGAAAAATAATTTTTGAGTTTCCCCAAGCTACCCCAATGATTTGCTTAATTTGGAGAACTGTACAATGTGAACAACGTAAGGTTAAATTAACCCCATCATGCTATTTTATCTATCCCCAATGTGTGAACAACATGGCTAGGGTGAACTGACACCCTCTTGGTATTTTAACCTTTTTGGGTGAGGTTTCTTAGGGGCCATGTTAAGCCCAACAAAATTTAAATCTCAATTTGGAGGCCCTTATTTGGTCCAAGCATGGGACATTTGTAATATTTAGATATAATTTTAATTGATATCAAAAAATTTAGCATGGTACCAATGTGGGTGCTAATTCACCCAAGGCAAACAACATAGGGGTTAAGTGACCTCCTTATATTTCAATCATTTTAATCCCTAAATCAACAGAGGGTTAAATGGAACAAAAAGTATCCCTACGGACCCTTGATGTGAATCTAGCTTAGGTGCAATGTGTCATCAATTGTTGTGGATGGTCTCATTGGGGCAAATATTATGGAAAATTTTGTTTAAAAAAAACATGGTATTTACATAAACTTGGAACATGAAAATATGCATGGATCATGTGGATTATTTGAAATTGATTGTTGATAATTGGACATTCATCTACTTGCCTATGTGTCAACCTTTTTGGCATTCATCCCATGTCCATGTTTTCAAATTGATGGAAATGAACCATAGAGGTTTGCTCATAAGGTTTTACACTATTATTAGCATGTTGTCATTTTCAAAATTCATGCCAAGAGTTCATTACTTTGTTCCACTCCACATGTGCATATAGGTATATAAAAAAGTTAGTAATGAAGGGCGATGTTATACAGAAGCCATTCCAAGGATAATTTTTGACAAAAAGATTTTCAATTCACAAAGAGAAGGAGACTTTTGTACCTTGACTAAATAGTATGCCTAGACATTTAGTTTTGCTCATTGAGTTGAACTTCTACAATAGTTCAAAACTAAAAAGATTGATTACAACTCAAATGAAGTTGGGAAAAATCATGAAAATTAGGAGTGATTTAACCTAGGTCAATTTCAAACTTTAGTTTTTTCCTCATGCAGGACACCTTCCTTTCGATTGTACATAGAGTGTCATTCAGTTCCAGAGATATGCAAACCTGAAGCTGACTAGAAAAAATGCACTTTTTGTGACATTAAAAGAATTGCTAAAAGCCCATCCTCAAGCAATACTCAAAGGAAAAGACTATACCTTGGTAGCAATTGAGGTATAGGACCAAGATACACAACATACATGATACTTGAACTTGGGCACTAGTTTATTTGAAGCCAGCTAAAACTGTCATCAGGAACCTCATTGGTACTTGCACATCAACTACATAACCATTGGGTTTCATAGACTTAATTTTTGCAAGTTCAAATTTTGTTGCTTCTACTATAGATTTCTTCCATGAGTCATAAACATCTTCGATTCTTCATTGGAAAAACACCATATTTTTGCCATGGATATTTCCCTAGACTCGATTATCACCACCAAGGCATGTTCAAAATCTCCTATTGAGAATAAATTAGGGTTCCAGATTTTTTTGCTAATGTCGAGGTGCTTGGAAGCACTTGGATGTTCTTGTTGCAATGTTTTTCACTATTTTTGCATACGAACATTCTACACACCTAAAGGATAGGATGCAATGGGATAATAAAAAAAGGAACTTGATCAAGAAACTATCTTTTATAGCCCACAACACAATCACATTCTTTGACCCAACAAATGTCTAAAACACATAGGTGTGTTTGAAAAATTATTCTAACAAATCCAACTCAACTATTAACTATTCTTCAATAACATCAACTCTAACAAATACAATTTTATTTTGGAATTGAATCATTTTCAAATGGTTGCAAGATTCAAATCCTTTGTAGTGGTAGGAGTGTAGATTGAAGAAGGTGAATGAATATGATTGTTGTCAAAAAACATTTAATGGAGGAAATTTTCCTCCATGCATTAACATGTTATGTCTAAGTTAATTATGAGGATTGAATTGGTGATCAACTTGATTTGGACTTCTAACCATAGGCAACTACAAGGACCTTAGATTCTAGCCTCAAAAGGCATAAAAGGCAGTTTAGTTGAAGACCAATGAAATCTTTTGTGGGTTGCAGCACCATTGGCCACAATGGCACCTATCAACTATATGGTTGAATAATATTTCATGGAACAAAAGGCTTGTGAAACATGTTAAGGATGGGCATTATTAGGAGATTGGAACTTTTTCAATTCATTTGTATGAGAAGGTACAATCCTTACAATTTTCACTTTTGTTTTGATGTTAATGCACATGGTAGCTTGTGAGTACTTGAAGATATCAGGTGTGTTCGTAACTAAACATTCAAATTGGTTGCAAGTTTTTAGGGAATAACGTCATTCACACATATGTTAAATGTGGGTAGATGTAAAGGGGATTGGGGCTCTTTCAACAAATGCAACAAGATTGTGAGTGGTTACACACTATCATTAATTTGGTGGGGTTGTAGAATCCATGTATTGGTGCATATGCATCTAAAGACTACACATATGTTTATGAAAAGATTATTCAAAGAAGTTGGGAATTAGATGTCTTTGGTGGGAATAGCCTAGTGAACATGCATTCAAAATGTGGAAGCTTGGAGGATGCCTAGAAAGTGATGTTCTTTCATGATGCTTTTCTATGGGACAACCATTTTTGCAACATTTACAATGCATGAGCTTTGGTAAGGAAGCTTTTGAAAGTTTGCATGCATGAAGAAGGTGTAAATCTAAACAATGTTAGTGATGATGTGAAGATGGGAAAACATGTTGGATAGTGAGTTTTCACGTGATGATGTTGTGGGTGTTATGTTATAATAAATTATCTACATATCGATGGTAACTTGGATTTCAGGGATAATGTTCAATGGTGGAAAAAGGAAAGAGGTTCACCAATATGTTGTTATGGATGATCCTAACCATGCTTAAATGAATGGAATTAATTCAAAAAGTTAGGAGATTGTTGGGGTAGATTGATTTTATGTTGGGTATGGGCCAAATATGAAATATGTATTTCATCATGTCTTGATAGCAGGAAATTGGTTTTTTATTTTTTTGTTTGTCACAAATCCTTTGGGTATTCCACCTTCACAACAATGCATCTTGGGTTTTGTGATTAGGCTTTGTGACTACATCCTTATTAAGAAAAACATATGTAAGTAGTCATTCATGAGTTGCAAATTCAAGTCGTTTTACCCATTTAATTGTAAAGGACATTTATTCACAAAACCCAATCGTCTTATCAATTAGGATTGTTTTATTTTGGCTTAATATTGAAATTTCATGTCATCAATGACTTTGGTATGATGTGTAAAATGCATGCCATCTCAACTTAGTCGTTTTATTCGACTAAATGTTACAAAAGATGCCTAATAGAATAACCACTAATAGGCACTAATAGCCACCAATAGAATAGGTAATAATAACCATTAATAACCATCAATAGCCCTAATAAAAGAACAACCAATAACCATATATTATAATTGCTTAGGATTGCCAAAAATAATTTAAGGTGAAATTATTTATAATAGACAAAAGTAACTAAAGGTGAAATAACCTTTAATAGCCAAAAATAATTTATAATAGCTATAAATAACCTAAACTAAAATAATTCATAATAACCAAAAATAACATAGAATAGCCAAAAAAAACTTACAATAATCGAAAATAGTTTAAAATGAAATAAGCTAAAATAACAAAAAGTAACTTAGAATAACCAAAAAGAGCCTAGGGTGAAATAACCAAAAATAACAAAAAAAATATTAAGAATAACCATAAATAACCATAAATAATGTAAGGTGAAATAATTTAAATTAATGGAAAATATTCATATAATAATTGAAAATAGTTTAACATTAATATTATTATATTAATAAAAATCCATTTATTAAACCTTTTTTTTCAAAATAATGGTCATTGAAATGTTATTGAATAATGATATTGAACTTTAATTTTTGTTCAAATGATTTTAAACTTTCAAAAGGAGATAAATGTGATTATGTACATTATTGAATTTTAAAAAAAATTAAACTTGAATAATTTCATTTGAACAAAATTTTAATAAGATATGAATTTTCGAAATTTATGTTTTTGTAATGTTTAAAATCAAATATTTGATTAATAAAATGTAATGTAACATATTATCACAACAAGTGGGGTGGTTTGATGGTGAGGGAGTTTGCCTCCATTCCAAAGGTCAAGGGATGAAACCCCATGAATGGTGTTGTGTGTGTCAACAATGGTATGTTGGCCGAATATTCTCCTATTGAATTCTTAAAATAGATGCTTAGGTTGATTACATGGCCTACCTAGGTAGTGACATGTGTTAATAAATCATAGGTTAAAAAATCATGAAATTATCAATAATATTATATATTAAATAATTAAAATTTAATTAATTTCCATGCTAATTATTTAAATAACTATCAAGTGAATGGTTTGGTAAATTTGTATTTCATTTGAGAATAACCTTGTTCACTAAGGGGTTAAACAATTTCATTGGGTAAAAATGTCAAAATTCATTCAAAATCTAGTGAAACCCAAAGTGAATGAAGACGCATTTCCTAGTAGTGCATGGAAGATTGGATAGTTATGAATTTGAAAGGACAAAATATTTTCAACTAGCTAATAAATGAAATTAATTCATCAAATCAATGACATGAATTATGATGCAAAATTAGTGTCACAAGTCATGAAATGTTGCAATTACTAGTCAACCTCGTTGCCATGTAGCATCCCACATCAGCATCACATGAACATAAATTGTTATTATTCACCAAAAGTTACAAGAGTCAAAGGGGTTTTGTTATTACCTAATTTTGGATGGTTGAAAATACATTAAAATATATATTTGAAATTTTGATATTTGTGTAAAAACCATCAAGTCATGATTTCAACTATAGTTGCAAAACCATGATGCCACATGGCACCACAATGTCATTTACAACTACATAGTCATTAGCATGAACTTATAGTTACAATTGTACTAAAAAAAGATAATAGTTGTTTTATTAACCGGTTGTAAAACCCAAGATTTGTTGTTATACCTATATTATTAAGAATTGGTAGGTGTGTGGTGATTGATTGACACACTCCTAGAAAGTTCATTACAAAGATAGTTAATAGATTTCATCACTTTGAGGGTGACGGTCTTTGTTCTTGCATGAATTATTAATCATGTAATTTTTTTTCAACTAAATTTGGTTATATTTTTGGTATTGTGTTTAGTCTTGTTATGAACCACCATGTTTGAAGATTCAAAGTGAGCATGTTATGAAAACTTTGTGGGATTGAAAAGGGAAAGGAAAAATTATAGTTGAAGCATGTTCTTTTGATCTTTGTACAATGTTATACAAAACTAAAGTCCATATACAATAAAATAAACATTGGCTTCTCAAGGAATGCCAATATGCTTTTGGTGGAAATAAGACAATCAACTATGAAAATATTGTTTTGAATTTTGTTATTCCAATGCAACAATGGATCACAATGACAACTAATTTTCTTATTTGCTGATTTTGCTAGACAAAGTGAAATTATTATCAATGTAATTGCCAACAAATTTTAATGAATTCAAAGCATGTTAAAAAATCAATTGCTTGAGATACGATCTTTTCACTAGGAAAATTTGACGATGAATCAAGATGACACCAAATACTTGAACTTGTTTATTGAAATTCATATTTATTGGTTCCTCTTCATGTTTAATTTAGCAACTACCAAAATATCTTACAATTTTCCTCTAGTTTGTGTGATTTAACCCATTATTCGAGTTTGGGGAATTTCTAGAGGTTTGGTGAGGTGAATGCCCCTTTGTCATTAATGTAAGCATGTATTTGTGTGATACATGTTTCAAAAGCATAAAATATTTTTAGTTGCCTTATTCCATTGTGTTCATTTTATAGACAATCAATTGTAGAAACCACAAAATTGGTTAACAAATTGAATATTTGTTGATGGATAGAACATGACCCTAAGCAATTTATGTCCATTAATAAAACTAATTTTGATGGATGAATTTAACCCCATCAATTGGATGAAATCCATGTAAGAATCATGTCCAACTATAAAATCAATAATTTTGATGAATGAAAAGTGACCCAAACAAATGAAAATTTCCCTTGTTGATGAATAAAATAATTAGATGAACATTCACGTTGTTTGAAAATTAATTCAGTAAAAGAAAAATGTCAATTTGTAACTTCAACTTGCAACTATAAGACAATTACAACCAACATTTATAATTAAAATTACTTAGTTGCATAAGTGAAGTTGCGCCAAACATCTAATCACAAATCATAATTCAACATGACGTCATTGGACCATGGATGATATATATGGTCAATGTATACATGTTCATCTTTTAAACATTCATATAACATTTGCAATTAAGTTTTTTTTAATAAATTATTTGTAAATATATTAAATATCCACACATTATTTGTCACATGTTTTAAATTCAGGTAATTTAATTCCATTTAAAATGATTTAAAATGTTGAAAAAAATCCTGACATCAAATTCCATTGACTTGTGATGGTGCCACTTGGTGATACCAAAATCCACCATGTGGCATTATGAAAACTTTTGGGTGAATTTTTTTAGTATATTCAAACATTGATCTTGGTCATCCATTATGAGCATTTTAGATGGTCCTAGATTGTGACACATGGTGCAATAAAAAAAAATCACACAACATATGAATTGTATTTTGGAAAAAAAATCAAATGAATATTTATTTGAGTGAGTATGTAGGTAGGTAAATTAATTAGGTGAAACATACTTACCTACCTACGTTACATACCTACTTATTTATTTACATAAGTAACTAAAACTTATGTACCTACCTATTCACCTACTTGCCTAGGTAGGTAGGTAAGGAGGTATTTTATTTGGATTTATCCAAAGTCTATGATTTCAAGTTTTGTATATTTGTGCATTTTACTTTTTGAAAAGACACATTTGGACTTAATTACATGTCAAAGACGCACTATTTCATTTGAGATTGATTCCTCCTATCTGCAAGACATAAGTGCATGACTAGTGATGGTTAATTGGGGGGGGATGAAGGATTTGGAGCCCTTCATCACATGATGCCCTACAAGAAAAAGAAGAAAAATATTCAATTTATTTGTGGCAGAAGTGCGTTTTAATCAATGTTTTATAACATGCCATTGTTGATGTCCACTTCAAATAAAGGGGATTGGTTTTCATCTTCGAAAAATGTTAGTTTTGCACTACCAAAGCCAAAGATGTGTGAGATCTACCTTATGTCTAAAATGACATGGATTTTGTTGCATAAGTAGAAATGAAAGGAAGACATGTAGATAGACCTCCCCATCACAATAATGTCAAAATATGAAAGCCATTTGTCAGCATGAGGGAATCCACCATTAGTGCCAGACTTGCCACGCAAAAAGTTCAATACCACATGCATGTTGTACTCACATTCTACTTCTCCCACAATAGTGAAGTGAAAGAGTCATGCAAACAAATTCATTGATGAAGAATTAGCAAGTGAAGGCCTCTAGAGTCTAATTTGTGTGAATGGGTGTAATCCAATTACATGGTAGTTTGCATAGATGATCTTCACCAAGGTGTTATTGCCACAAACAACTATAGTTTCTTTCTTTATGGAAATATGGTTTGTCCATGTTAGTCTAATGGAGAGACTAACTTTTTGTGATTATGTGTTGACAATGCATTATTGGAATGATTCTTTTATGACTTGAAAACATTGTTGTGGGGATAGTGTGAGAATCATGTTACCATGCTAATTTTCAAACCTCTCAACTCGTTGTCTATGTATTTTGAAACAATGTAGATTGATTGTTAACAATTTCCCATAATCATAATAGGGTTGGATTCATTGTTGAGTTCACATTGTTCCTCATTCTTCTCTACAAGGAAGGTTATGCCACAAAACCTGTTCTCAAACTAACAATGCCATCTTTCATGTAGTTAGCTATTGCTTCCATGTGAAAAAAATGAGCATGTTCCAAGATTGTATATGAAGCCTATCAATGAACCATAGAAAATTTCTATTTATTGCAAAAGCACTTGAAATCAATTGGGCCCAATGAAAATTGTGAACAAAATCCAAAGTGAAGATGGAAAAAGTACACTTGAAGAAAATAGGGAACTAAACTACTTTCTTCACCTAAATAAATTCTTGACATGAATCCATCCTTGATTTAGATTTGCCTTACATGTTGCATTTCATGTAGCTAATATTTTGCATAAAATAAAATGTTATAAAAATCAAATCCTTCAAATCTTGTGAAGTGATGCCCAATTTCATGAAATGACATCCAATTTTACTTACTTCCTAGTTTCCCTCCAATTGGGGATGCGACAAGGATTTGAGGGTAAAAAACTAAAGTCCAAAAATAGGGTGAGTTCATGGATAACTTTTATTGGCCCATTCATAATCTAGTACAAAATTCCAACTACTTTCAAATGTTGAGTATGTAATTTATTAAACCTTCATTTTATGATTGTGATATGTGGGAAGCATGTGGAGTTCATGGGCCTCATGATAATGCATGCTTAGATGGTAAAATCATTAGCAATATGCTTGTTTGTCTAAATAAGATGGGACATCGTGTGATACGATATGATAAACATCACATGCATATGTGAAAACATACATAACTTAATATAGACCATAGTGGGGAAGCTCAGAAATCATTATCATATGCTATTGAATTTTGCAACCATTTGTAGCTTTTTATTTACTAGCATGAGTAAGTTCATCAATTTGTTGCCACATGCACACAACATCATTTACAATAACAAGATGAAGCTCATAAATTTGTTGCCCAACAGTAGGTCAAGTAGTTGTCATTCTAGCTAAGATGTGTGTAACATATGCAAGTCCAATCCCATTAAATTGATAATAATATTAATGCACCTTTCACTTGGGTACTATTTCAATGGATTTGGTTGCAAGAAAAATGGAGATAAAAAATGACATGGCTTTTATGTATTTTGTATTTTTTATTAGTATGATTTTTTTCCAATCCAAAGCTTTTTCCTTGGTCACAAGGTTTTAGTGGGTTAAAAAATAGGTATGTAAATGTTGTTATTTCATTTTCTGTTTTGCTTTTTAGGTTAAACTTCTTTCAGCTCATCCCCAATGCCACATGATTTTTAATGTGAAAATCTAAAATAAATCACTTTTATTATATAATGTTCAAGATGAGAGTGGAGGACAAAGCATATGGGTTTAATTTTTTAGTTGCACCTTAGTTGTAAATCGAATTGCAACTATAAATATTTTCCCATATGTTTTGTCTTTTTTTTAATTTGTAAAACTATATAACTATATACTAAATAGGTAAATAGCAAACTAATTAACTAACTAGTGAATTAACTAATTAATAAATTAGGTATTACCTAATTACATACCTATTTATCCCCCTACTCACCCACTTACAAACCTACCTATAACTCCTTACCATTCTTCAATTATTAAAAGTAACATTCATTTTATTATTTTTTACATTCTACTAACTAATCAATTAATTTATAATCATCATTCATAAACAATATGTAATTATTTTATGAAATTAATTAACTGGTTATTATTTTAATTCTAAATTTAATCAATTATTTGTTATTAATAACTTAAATGTTTCTTAAGACTTGCCTTTTAAAAATGTAGTTATCATGAATTAAATAAATACACAAGTAATTGATTAACTATTTAATATAATAAATACTAAATGCTCAATGTTCAATGTTAAATTAAAAATTTATTTATCAACTAGATAAATATCATTTAAAAAGATCATTAGTTTAAAATTCATTACTATTAACTAAATAATTTAGCTCATGAACATTTTATCAAGTAATATTTATAGCTCACTAACTATTAGTTAGTTTCATATTTATTAGCCATAACTCCTGATTATTAAATTTCGAATTATCAGAAACTTTATTGAATATTGATTAAATAATTAACTCAACTGCTAGTTAACTTTTAATAAATTTTTAATTGATTAAAAAATATGAATTATAAATTCTGAACTTATGAACTAAGTAGGAAATATATTTAACATATAATAAATAATAGGTAGATTATTGAATTATTGAAATTTTGATTAATGTTTTTATAAGCTAGATAAATATTAATTAATTATTTTATTACTATCTATATACCATAACTCTTGATTAGTAATGATCAATTATCAGATAATTAGTTGAATATTAAATAAATTAATAATTAACTTTTAATAAAATTTTAAATGATTAAGAAAAATTAACTATGAATTATGAATTTATGAACTAAATAGGAAATTTCTGAATTAATCATTAATAATAACTAGATAATTAAATTAATTAAATTTCAATTAATATATATATAAGCTAAATTAATACTAATTGACTAGTTCTTATTATGTATTTACCATCATTTTGTTTAGTAAATATGAATAAGTTGGATGGTAGTTAAATTACTGATTGAAATATTAATTAATTTTTAGTAAACTCTAAACTAATTGATAAAAATTAGTTATTAATTATGAACTTATGAATTAAATAGGAAATATATTTAATTAATCATTAATAACACCTAGATAATTGAATTTGTGAAATTTTAATTAATTTTTTATAAGATACATTATTTTTAATTAATTAATAAAATAACTTATGTACTAGCTATTTATACTTAATAGTTTGATTAATAGGTCGCAATGAAAATTTTATCAAATAAATCAGCATATATTTATATATTAAATTGTTTAATTCTTTAAATAGTCAAATTAAGTTATTGATTAACATTTTGTAAATTATTTATTAAGTTTTTGGTATCAAACTATTAAATATAATTTATATTTGGTGGACTTATTAAATTATTAAATAAATAGTAAATAATTTTGATTAATTAATAAATGTGTCATTGAATTCATTCTAATCAATTAAGTATCAGTTTTAAGTGATCAATGATTATTAATTGATTAATCAATAGTTAATTATAAATATAAGATATTAATTCATCAAAATAATAATAAATCAACTTAATTAATTATTATTCCGCAGTTTACATTATCTAATCAATCTATTGATAATACTCTTTTATGAATAATGAATATTTGCTTGACATTAAGATTATGTCATTTTAATATGACCTTGTCATTATAATTTAATTATCATTAAAGTGAACATGTTATATTTGTAAACCTACCGTAATAGAAAACAAAAATGATTTTTTAAAAAAAATGTTCATTATACGAAGTAATATGTGTTTAATACATGTTAAATATATTTAAGTATGTTAAATAAGTTTTAATATATGCTTCATGTACCTTGACTACATTTTAAATATACTCTTAATGTAGTCCAAAACATTTTAGTCTACATAAAATGTATAGGCACATTGCAAAAAGTAATCAAGTTACAACTAAATTTACAATTTAATGAACATAAGGGCCTATTTTTGAATAAAAAACCCAATTAATTAATATGAAAAGATGTACAATTTAGTGCCTTCACCATAGTTACAAAAATAATAAGAAAATAAAAAAGATGGTTACTAGTTGTAAAATTTTTAAAACATAATTACAAATGACAAATAGTCGTGTATAATCAGAAATTGAATGATTAAATAATGCAAGATTTCTTATAGTGATTTAATATCATCCATCGAACATCATTTAAAGTTTTATTTTGTGGATGAATTCAATTGGAATTCATCCACACAAGTTTATGCATGAAAGTTTATATATTCTTCCAATGAAATTCATGGTCGAAATAAAAATTTAGATGATTTTAGATGGATGAAATTAAATTCATCTTGAAACATCATGAACAATCGTCCAATTGTTTCATTCACCAACTAAGAATATTTCACCTAGTTGGGTTATTTCTCATTCATCAAAATTAGTGTTCTTGCACTTAGACATGATTCATTCCAATCAACAAGTTAGATTCATCCATCAAAATTAGTTTCATTAATGATCATAGATTACTTGGGGTCATGTTTTATTTATCAACAAACATTACACTTTCTTTGTCAATTTCACCCATCATCCATTCACATGATGAGAATGGATGATGATTTAGCTTTCATCTCACCAAATGGGACTAAATCTCACATCACTTGTAAAGATTGGACTTCAACAAAACATGAAATTTGAGTTTTAAAACTTTTCAAATTGCTCCCCATATGTCTTTGAACAAAAAAATTTGAGGCTAATTTGAAAGGTCTCCCTTGGGGCTTAAAAAGAACAACCAAAAGACAAAGAAGTTGAACCCTTTTCTCAATTAGGCAGCCCAGGAAAAAACATCAAAAGTGGGCAGTGCCTTGAGATCCCAATACAATTTTGGGGAACGAAGTATTAAATCATCAACCAGTGGGAAGCTTGTAAGTGTTTCAAAATTCAGGCATTCCAGATGACAAAGTTGGGATGGTAGTGTTGGTGAACGGGTAGAGTCAACATGGCTAAATAGCTCAGCAAATGATATTCCATTATTTTATTGGCCTTGACTACCAAGGTCAGGATATTGTGTTTAGATTCATCATAGAGCATAGTAACTTAAGGGATTTAAAAGTATTAACCCTCAAAGTAATCTCATTTCTCAAAAGGATTTAACCCCAGATTGATTTTATTTCCCAAAAGGATTAACCCTCGAAATAGTTCCCACTAGTATTTTTTTTTAATGAACAGTAAACTTTTGGCACTTGGAGCACAAAAGAGATTTCAAGTCGAGACAGAGACAGAGGCTACCCACGAGAAAGTAACAGACTGGGTGGAAGAGAGAAAGAGACTCAGCAAGAGAGCTAGCGAAAAAGAGAGAGAGAGAAGAACAAATCAGGTCTCAAGATCCCAAATTGGCAGGAGTGATGTGGCTTCACTAGCTCTGTCCGGCGCTTGTTTTCTTGTCTTCTTGCACATGTCTTTAGGCCATGCATGGTTCTGCATAGAACCAAACAGCATGGTTCTACATGTTTTTTTCAGTCTGCAAAACAACTTAGGTAAATGGTCTTTTATTTCACGATCTTTTTTATTCTTTGCAGCAGCCCAGCGAAACCGAATTCTAAAATTTACAGGTATAGAATAAGCTTCAGACCACTGGGATAGAGTCAGGCGCTGAAAGAAGGATGCTTTCCTTTTTATTTGATTAACTTTCACAGTCAAAAAGTCAAACTCTGCGGCCGAACCACACGGTTCTCCACAGGGCTGCACTGTCAGGGCCAGAAAGGGCGCCGGCCAGTGCTAGATGGGGGTCATTTGGCCTCTCGCCTCCTCAAACACTGGTCACTAACTTTTCACCGCGTCACTGACTCACTAATTTTTAATAGGGACTGCGCCAGGAATGGGTTGGGTCGCAGTTGATTCCCAGTAACTTCGTACAGGTGAAAATGCCTTGCGTACTGTGCCAACCAACGCCTGCTTTTTCAACACATTCACAAATTTCTCTTGCGTAAAGATGTGAGGCCCAGGAAGCGCTCACTATTT
>Ga0116228_10000546_pt1 | contig 28806 bp, 17 predicted proteins | sample S1TSphfallax_2_FD_89694 | JGI IMG/M metagenome (GOLD analysis project Ga0116228, IMG submission 89694) | Host-associated microbial communities from peat moss isolated from Minnesota, USA - S1T2_Fc - Sphagnum fallax MG | ecosystem: Host-associated > Plants > Peat moss > Unclassified | place... | reverse complement strand
CTTAGTTTTTAGCACAAAGGATGACACTCTTATTTGAATCTACAAAATACATGAATCAAAATATAAGGTTTCATATATTAATTGTTAAGTAGTTCCAAAGTTTGTAAGGATAATGTTAAAAAACAAAATTTCACATAATATTTTCAAAGAGTGTCTTGTTTGACGCAAGCAATGTAAAGAATTTAACATTTAATGTCCCCTTAGGTTTCTAGCTCATCTTTCGCCATATTGCAATGTCAATGTTTGATCTTTTAATTGCTATCACTTTAAAATGTCCGTTTTATTGCGTGAAATAGGTAAATGTGACATCAACCAAGTTAATAATCACTTCATATTTCGCTCTACTAATATGATATGGAATTTGAATCAAAATTGGGATTTTCAACCTTGTCCATGTAAAGTAAACCATGAAGCCAACGTTCAATCTTTTTCAATTTAACCACTTAATTGCATTCAATATTTGTGTCCAATTTGCACATGGTGTGTGTTTAGGGCCTTCCAGTTGGGTTCTCTAAAATGCTACATCAAGACAAATGAGACTTTTTGAAGTTAATTTTGCAATTTTAACTTGTTTTTGGACCCTTAGAGGCTAATATAGAAATTTGTCAATTCTTCTATATATTTATTCTTTTATATTTGGTTCATAAAATGGAAGTGAAAAAATTTCATTTGACAAGTTCCTTGAACCTTGAAATCACAAGCCCCAAGAATATGCTTCAGGTGATAGATATTCCATTAAACAATTCAAAAGGATAAAAAACTCTTAACTTGTAAAACTTCTAATTGAACAAATTTGTGACTTAAAGTTCCATTCGGTAAAAGCAACTGCTAACAAGCACTCAAGAGCTTTGAACCATTGGTTCAAAAAAAAAAGAAAAAAAAAAAAAGAGAACTTCGGATTTCATAAAAACAAGCTTGGTAAAGTTTTAGGTTGACAGTCCGGCTCAAGTTTCATCCATTCATCATGGATGAAACTTCTTATGGATGGATGAAACTTATTAGATGATGCAATTCTTTTTTATTAAGTCACTTGTACAATTGAAATTCGGTAGGATCACCAAAATGCTCTCTTTCTGCAATTTGGTCATGTACATAATAGCTAATTCACATGCAATGACAAATTTTGGGAAGTCTTGCCTTGCCTATGAGAGAAACTCTATTATATCTGTGAACACAACAAGCATGTGGAGTTTGGTTTTACCTTGTACATTGGCAATACCCTCAGCATGATCTTGTTGCTGCCACCAGCACATGTTTGCACTTGGTGCCCATGTAAATACAATCTTAGGTTCTTCCCCAGCCATGTATGTAATTGCTTTCGATAAAAGTGCACAACAGGTTGTAGAAGTCCTGTTGTTGAGCTCTTACACTGACATCTGCAGGACCTGCAAGCACAATGGATCACACTCTTCAAACCAAAACTAAAATCTCCCTCATGTACAATACCCATGAACTAAGCCTTGACAGACAAAAGCAAGCCTTTGATGAAGACAAAAAGGTAGACAAGGTTGTACAAGGCTCCATCAAAGGTTGTCAAATATGTAGTTGTGGAAGGTTTGGAACCATGTGGATGAAACCAATGCATTTCTGTCTTGAGTCAAAGCTTACACTCCATGTTGTGGAAAGTTAGTCAGGCTGAAATTGGTCATGTGAAGACTAAATTAAAAAGGGCCAGGGCCATGAGAGAGGATATTAACTGCAGACTGTATGATGCACATTGATCTGATAATTGGATTCAGCTGTTTCCAAAAAAAAAATGACAAAAACTAAGTCTATTGAAAGGCCTGATTCAAATGTGAGTGGGTGACCTTACATTCACACTGCTTATGGCACTCGGCATTCCTGGATGTTCCAAATGTCAGTAGCATACTGTGTAATAGTGCGGTCACTGCTGAATTTCCCAGAACCAGCTGTGCTCAGAATGCTGCTGTGGTTCCAACGTCTCCTGTCCCTGCTCACAAACCAACAAAACAAGACACATAAGAAATTCTGTCAAGAACAGATGACTCCCAAGTGCAACTTAGAAGTGTCACAATTAGGAGAGGAGATTTAAGCTGTTTCTGTAAACTAAGGGGTAAGAGTGTCTTCTGAAAACTGAGATAAAGAGAATGCATGGGTTTTCCAAGGCATAGTTCATTAGGAACACTAGCCAATTGAAGGGTGAGAGATGTATGAGCTTACTTATATGCAATATCAATCTCCTTTTGAGCTTCAATATAGGAAGGGAAGTCTACTCCAACCAGGAAGTAATCTCCACGGCCGTACCCACTGTTACCCTCCAGTGAATCTAACAAAGGTTCATAGTCAAAATCACCAAAAGTCTTGCTCCTGATCATCTCTTTGGCCTCCTCAAATCGAGGATCTGGAGTAAACTGCCAATTCATGTACAAGGTTCCAGGTCACAAAAGAAATATTGTCAGAAAGCTTTGAACTGAACTTGGTACACTATCATTTGGACAGTTGTGATCAATACGAGCTGAGTGAAAAAGCACGTCCAAGAATTTTTCTCAAGCACTGCTCCAAAAACTAGCATCACTTGCCATCTCTGAACTGAAGGGAGAAAAAAGATAGAACACACATGTCCTGCCATTCTCTCCTCTCGGCAGCGAGGCACATCATTTGCTTGCACCCCAAACAGGAAGAAGTTTTGATTGCCAATTTCCTCACGGATCTCAACATTTGCACCATCAAGAGTACCAATGATCAGACATCCATTGAGTGCAAACTTCATGTTGCTCGTCCCACTGGCCTCCATGCCTGCAGTACTGATATGCTGTGACAATTCACTGGCTGGAATTATGAGCTCTGCTGCTGTTACATTGTAGTTGGGGACAAACACCACCTACAAAGAGAAAAGAATGGTCAGTTAGTTTGCTAATACTCACAAGATGCAGAATGTTAAAACGAAACATATGTACTCCATGGACATTTGGGTAAATGTCCTAAACCTGTGCCCTAATAAGATCTTCCTGAACTTAAGAGTGGGAGTTTCAATTGGTGAAGGGAGTACTCCTGATAACAAAAATCAATTGGATGGAAGGAAATTTGCACATGCACACCAATCTGGCAATCTAGAAAGGCTGCTGCTCCTCAAACCATCAGGGAAGATTGGAAGCTGACACCAGGATAGGGAGAGAGGGTCAATGGTCAAAGACAGACTTATCAGTTTCAGGGTTTGTGGAATGATAACCTTGAGAAGGTTGCCAATGTCTGGATCATTGTTGACAACAGAACCAACATCTGTCACAAGTTTCACAATTCGCTTGGCCTGGGCATATGTGGCAAATGCCTTACCACCAAACATGACAACTCGAGGCACCACCCTCTTCCTCTCCTCAGGGCCCATCTCCTGTCATGCAACAGCTTTCCCAGTTTGAGTAGCATATTTCTCCTTTCCATCATATACAAATGTGTATAACCATGATGATGGAATAACAAAGGTCCATTTAGAATAAAAGAACACATTGTGAGGTTAGTAAACAAGGGAAATTAACTTTGACCTACAAATGGAGTCATGTATGCTTATCCAAGTTATTGTGAGTGTATCGTAAACAATTACAACTTTGACAACTACCTCTCACATTAGAGGTCCTTGCAGTCATGTATCAAATGATTTTCCTGGCCGGTGGGCTGGCCCAAACCAGGCTTACTCCATAAAATTTACACCTTCATTGAGAGGCAGAGATGTCTTCCAGCTTTTGCTGTGCAAGATCCTCTACGATGTCTCTCTCAAGTTAGATTGTAATGGAATAGAGAAACAGAGAGCTCTGGCAGTACCTTCATCTTCTTGTAGCGGTAAATTACACCCAGTATGTTCAAAAATTGCCGCTTATACTCATGGATTCGTTTGACCTGTGTATCGAACAGAGATGTTGGGTCCACTTTTACACCTGTCACCTTCAACAGGTATTCTGCTAGACGAACTTTGTTTGCAAACTTTGCTGCCTCCCATTCCTTATGTAGCTGTTCATCATCCGCAAACTGCAAAATCGGCACAAAAGTGAAGTGAGAAGAACTTTAGCAAGTGGGTGGCATGGGGAGAGAGATCTAGAAACTTTGCATACCTGACGGAGGCCAGCTAGAAGATCAAGATTTGTAACCCATTTATCAGTTTGAAGCCATTTTGTGATGATTGCACTTAGTTCTGGGCTGCAGAAGCACAGCCACCGACGTGGAGTCACACCATTCGTCTTATTTTGGAACTTATTAGGCCACAAGGAGCAGAAATCTGAAAACAGCTCCCTCTTCAAGATGTCACTGTGCAGCTCAGCCACACCATTGACCTATGAAACCATCCCAACAGGAACATTCTTCTTGATTAGTATAGGCTCCCATTTAAATAGCCTCAATAAGACATTTCAACACAGCTGGGTTCTATCACATGACACAAAATGTCAAGAATACTGCCACAGTTAACTGAAAGATAAGCAAATTGTGAAGGAGAGCTCTGCGTAGTAGAACCTACAGTATGAGAGGACACAACACACAAGTGAGCCATGCGAACAACTGGCTTATGAGGATTAGAATCCAGAACTCGCATTTGCTCAAGCTTGCTTACTAGGTCAGGTCGACTGCTCTTCACCATTTGGCAAAACTGCAACACAAAGACAACATTTGAGCTATGTATCAAAGTGAAACTGAAATTTTGCAGACATTTTAAGAGTTATCATGCCATGAGTATTGTAGTAAGCGAAATTACCCAACTTGAACTTCATGTAGACAAGATCCCAATGTTAATTGGTAACTTCTCATATGATCAATGTCAACAGAGATCAAAGTAACCGAATCTACAAATAATTGTTCATGTGGTAAGATGAAGTGATCTGAAAGGAGGATGACTCACTTTGGGGTCCTCTGAAGTACCACTCAAGTAAGCTGTTGTTTAGTAAAGAGTCTGAGCGCCGAGAGCAAACCCCCGTGAAGGAGTTTCTACACATGTGCTATTGAAACCTTTTGCTCTAGCAGCAGCAAGAGAAGCAAATAGACAAGAGATTTAGGAGACTGCACCTGCTTATCAATCTCTGCTATAATCTCCATGTGTCTTGGGAGTAGCTTGGCCATGACAACCTGTGACCATTTTTCCAGAGCCTCTGGTAGTACTGTATGATTTGTGTATGCCACAGTGCTGTCACAACCAATGTGTTTTTCAGACTTGTGAATCTTGCCACAAGCAAGAGAAACAGAATATATATCCTACCTTAAGATACCTCAGGCAGAGAGCTTAGAGGACAAACATTTTTCTGTATCCCCAGCTGACAGGATAGATGGACTACAGAGCTCCAACAACTGGAAACGTGAAGGAGCAGGGTATCATGATTCAAACTCAAAAGCTTTCTTAGACACAGTAGGTTTGCAACAGACTGTTCTGTCACTCTCCTGCATCCACTGCTCGCAGTAAAATGAGAAATTTGTGGGAAAGAAAGATGCACACCTGCCAGTGATGGCCCAAGCTTCATCCCAGCCCAATCCCTCTTCATCCATGAGTATGCGCATAAGCTCAGGTATAGCAAGTGTAGGGTGTGTGTCATTCATTTGTACTGCAACTTTGCTTGGAAAGTCAGTCCACTTAATAGCATGCTTAGGTCGCCGTTCCTTGAACCTTGCTATGATATCCTGAATACCCGTAATAAAATGTTCTCAGTTCAGCACAAGATGTTGCAAGTTGAGGTAGGAGACTCTCTTGTGTAACTTGAGGTTGACTCCTACCTCAGGTTGACTCAAGTTACCTCCTCCTTCCATCTCCACAATAATATCACTTACATCCTTGCTCTCAGACCCACACCCTTGGAAAATTCCAACCATTTAACCTACAATGACATCTTTTGCATGCAGCAAGCTGCCAAGGTTCAAGGGTTCTTACTTTTAATGTTCTCTGTTTTACACATCTGCTGTGTGGAAACTTCACTTTCAAGTTACTGATACTCAGAAACTTGACATTTTGACTCTACATTTTCAATCTCCCTAAGGGTGGTCACCTATGGTCCTGGTGCATAATCTTCAACCTTTGCTACTATTCAATGAGGTCTATTGAGGTAGGAATTCAAGGCCAATAATAGACCTGTAGTGAGGCACTGCAGAGCAGATACTGCTGCTTAAGACGAAGAAGCTTTCCATCCTCAGTGGCATCACCTGGATAAAGAACAGCACAAATCTGCACCCCCAATCACAACATCTGTGAATGACAGCTTTGTATAGTTTGATTATGACTATATGAACATGTCAGACATGGTCAGTTGATTTAGGACACACTTAAAAAGTTCCACCACTTAACCAAAACTTGGTATGCCATGAGGCAATATTTGAAAAAAGAAAAGAAAGTTCAATATGCTACAATTTAGTTTCTAGATTCTCTAGTCCAGCAGGAACTTCTATCTTTTGCAGGCAAACATGCATGGAACCATGCCCCTCAGGAAAACAGCTACAATGTCTATGCTGGTGGAGTTTCAATCTTCTCATGCTTCAAAGTCAACAGCGCACTAAGAGATTTACCTGGTTAGCCTTGGACTGCAAGATGGCTGCCTTTTCATGCTCCCCTGCATTGAAAGAATACAAATCGAAGTCCTGTGGTGGTGCCTTTGCCTCCCAAATACGAAGGCTGATGGTGTTCTTGGTCATGTAACCAGGGATTGGGACATCATAGGCCAGAGCCTGCATAACCTCTCCTCCCACCCATTTGCGCCTGATAGGTGAGCATCACTACCTCAGGATTAGTTCACAGACATGCATGACAGTTACAGGACCAACCAAGGCAAACTCATGACAATAAGCATGCTCAGGATACGATGCAGAGGATTTACTCACGAGCCATCTGATTCAGCTTGAACTTTGCCAAAGAATCGAATTGGATAAACAATGTCATGTCGCACAATCTCCCAAGGGCTAAACTTCTGCAAATTTTTCAAGCCACACAATAGCTTAAGAGAGAAGCATCGCATAAGGCTGACAAGTAGCACAGTGTTCCATGAGCACGATTGTAAAAGGACCAACCTCATCCTCCAATGTAACAAAATAAAGTATTGGATTCACACAAAGCTATGAAATCAAGAAACAGCACACAAGGAAGACAGTCTGTTAGATGCTACCTTTAAACACGGCACCCAGGAGTATGAAGAAGGGTGCAGGGAAGACATAAACTGAAAATGGAACTGATAGCCATAATTTCATTATAATTGCAACTCTCAAGAGGACACTCTAGATTACACCACACCTATAGTTATGTATACCAGTTATACGAATCAAAATGACAAACCTCCAGCCAGTCTTCAGCATATTCCTCCTGGCCCTTCTTGGTTATGCGTTGTGCAAAGAGGCCATACTTGTATCGCAAGCCATAACCCCATGCAGGTAAGTTGAGTGTTGCCATAGAGTCCAGGAAGCAGGAAGCCAGCCGACCCAGCCCTCCATTGCCTAATGCTGCATCCCGCTCCTGTTACACAGTAATCTGATACAAATCAAGCAAGGAGAAAGAAATAGATGATGAGGTACTATCATCTAGAACTGCTTTATAATTCTGCCAACACATGGCAGCCACATGACGTGAGAATAACTGGAGAGCAAGTGGAAAGAAAGGAGATGGAGGGTCAAAAGGGTAACCAAACAGGAGAGAGCAACTACTTGAGTTTAGTAGCAAGAAAGTGAGTTGGATTCTGGATGCATGGCATGTATCTAGAATTCATGACTCTTGAATGCAGAATACCCTGCATCAAGCTTGCAAGTGAAGTCTTACACAAATAAAAGCTCACCATGGAAAAGAGTTGTACATGATGAAAAACCTATACCTGCTCCACTATAATTTCAAGGTCATGTCCAAGTTTTGAAAGGGCACCAGCATAAGCATCAGTCAGGTTGAGATTTCCAATGGCATTGGTGAGTGCCCGACCTTGCAAGTACTCCATGGAGATGTAGTAGGTTTGCTTTGGGTCAATCTTGTGGAAGTGAGCATATGTATCATTCCATCTCTGCCATTGCCAAGGAGTACAATGTTAGCATGGTGCACTCTTTCACAAAACTCTGTGTTCAAACAGTGTTGTCCAGATGGTCTTGATGAACTGCAAATAATAATGATTACAACCTGTGGGCCAGACCTTTTGCACCATTGTTAACTGATTCAAATGCACAGAAGGCAAACACAGGAAATGGAGAAAAAAGGGGCACTAGGTCAGCATAGAAAACAAAATGAACATTTCTCAAGAAAAATGGGTACTTGTTCAGTATAGTGCTATTTGGATAGGTTTCCCAAACCAATATATTATAATGTCAGAATTGGATAAGAACATTCACATCAGTCTGTGTGTGCTGGAGTGAGAAACTGGAACAATTCTATAAGAACCAGAAAAGAGAAATCCTCACAGAAGAAGGAAAAATGGGGCTTCAGAAAATGGGTCTTCTGGAAAATTGGTGATAAGTTTCAAAGAGAAAACTACAAAGGCTCTACACGGGTACCTGGATCAGAGCATCTCGGACACTCTCAGCTGTAGAATAGAAGGCCTGTTCTGGGTCAAACTTGAATGGTGAGAAATGTGGAGTGTATTGAGCGTGGTACTTGATGTTGGCAGCAATCCCAAACGCATCTTCAGGGGTCGGGTGAGCGATGGCAGGTACAGATCTTGTTGGAGGAAGAGTTGTCGTCTCCGGCAGAGGCTCCACTTGCGACTCCGTTGCAATAGTGCCTCCATTAACGCTTGCCGGTAAGTTAGGCGCCATTTTTTCTACCCTCCTCGCTTCCTGTACAATGAGACCTTTATCACGATAATAAGAATTTTGAACGGAAAAAGCTTCTGTTTCTGAGCTGAAGACGCTTCTTCATGAAATTCACGACCGGACTTTCACGAAGCCGGAAAGCGACAAGGTCCGTAATTCAAGAAAGATAATAATCCACCGATCTAGAATTTATAGATCAATTCTCTAATATAACGGGTAAGGAAATTGCAAACCCGCGTTCTCAACTGCGCCTCGATAAAAAACAGCTGAAGAACAAAGCTAATACAATTTGTCCTGATGAGCAAGGAAGACCATATTAAGAAGAAATGGCTTCATAACGAGGCAGCATCCCTACTATTTACAGCAAATCGTCCCTTTCAAGAACACCAGCTAAAGAACGAGAAACCAAAAAAAAGAAAAAGAAAGAGATACTGACTATATCCAAAACTTACTATGGAAGAAGAAACGATGCGACAGGAAGCAAAATGCTAGGCCCTTGTTCCTTCCTGTTATTGTCGTCTCTTCTTCCAGACACTCTCTGACGACAAACCTCAAGCATAAAAGAGCATCATTGTATCTGTTCACGTAAACATTTACAAATGCAGAGAGCTGACAAGGGAGAAGAGAAATTGCAGGGGAGCGAAAAAAGAACAAAAACACAAGAAAGCCCAAAAAAACGCCAATCGCATATACTACTACTTGTAGTCTGCTGCTGCTGCTGCTACTACTTCCCTGATCTCTTCCGATTGGAGTTGACTGTTTTCCTCAAACCAAAGCAGTGACTACATCTTATTTATTGTCGTGCTCAAAGCCACAAGAGAAATAGAAGAGAAACAGTACCTTGCGAGCGTGCGGGCGGGCAGTCGCGCGCTCTGCGACGAAGAAGGTCCGACGAGACGCCGCACGTACACAGAACGCTGTGGAGCCTGCGTTTTGCTGCCGCTCGGGCAAAACACTCAAGAGAAGAAGAACATCACTAATTAACTAACTAATCAACTGACTGACTAACTAACTGACTGGCAGACACTCAAGAAAAGAACGTCACTAACTAACCAACCAACTAACTAATCAACTGACTGACTGACAACTCAAGACAAGAACGTCACTGACTGACTAATCAACTGACACTCAAGAGAAGAGAGCATCACTAACTAGTTAACTAATTAACTAATCAACTAACTAACTAACTAACTAAACTCAAGGGAAGAGCAACACTAGATAACTAGCTGACACTCAAAAGAAAGAGGGTCACTAACTAGCTAACTAATCAACTACCTCAACTAACTGATTCAAAGAGAAGAGCATCACTACCTACCTAATCAACTAACTAACTGACCACTGACTGAGTAACTAATCAACTGGCTGACTGACTGACTGACTGACTAATCAACTAACTAACTGATTGCATCCTTTACACTACTAAAAGGGGTTTCTTTCTTTGGAAGTTACAAACGACGCCAAAAACAAAAACCCTAAAGAAAAGGACGATGGGGTAGGGTGGGATGGGATGGGGTGGGGTGGGGTGGGGTCTTGGGGGGGGGGGGGAGCCAAATATCTCTTCACGTTATCATCGATTTGCCAATCAAAATGGTCATTTTAATCCCTACTGGAGCCTAGGGTCAGTCTCCACATTGAGAAAACGAATAAATATTAATTTTCAAAAAATAAATTCTTTTTTAAAAAAAATTTTGGAAATAATATTTAATTTTTCATCCTCTTCTATAATATTGTGATAATGAGTAGTGAAATTATTCAGATTGTAGCCTACAATAATTTTATGATTATTTTCAAACATGTCAACTTCATAATTCTTCACAAATTTTCATTTCATTATTTTGAGAATTATATAATGACGAAACTGACCGTAGGGTAAGTGTATGTATGGCCTTGCCATTTACATTAAAAAATATCTTAAGGCAAAAAGAAGAGAAGTATGAGAACATATGTGACGCAAAGAACATAACAATCAGAACATCACTAATACACTAATAAAATAGAAGATCATAAACTAGAAAGGGGTCTTTATTCTTGTGCAGTAGAGATTCTCTTCATTTTCTATGCCTTTGTCCCTTGGTAATGTAATGGGTGATTAATGTGTGTACACGTGTGATTTTTTTAAATTAAATTTTTTAAAAAAAAAAGAAAAAAAAGAGTGACATAAGTAGTGGAAGTGGCAATCATCACTAGGAAGATTAGCCAAATTTGGCTATAAATTAAATTTGAAAGCCCCAAAAAACTCTTTTTGATTAGTCGAATTTGGTTGTAAATTAAATGTAAAAGTCAAATTTATATATATATTTCTTTTGATTAGCTAAATTTGGTTATAAATTAAATATGAAAGTAAAAAAAATTTAAGCAACTTTCTATGTTTTCAACTAACTACTAGAACCAGTTATAAAAATCTAGCTACTTGTAAGGGTTTTTTTTTTTTTTAATCTAGCAATTTTGGGCCATTTTTATTTGATGTAAAGGTTTTTTTTTCTAGGAGGGAGACACTTTTCTTTGATTTATAAAATACACAAATAAAATATTAGGTCCCATATATTAGTTGTTGAGTAAAACTTATAATTTAATTGATATAAAATATACATTAATCCATTATATATATAATGTATGAAATATTTTAACTCAAAAACTTATGTATCATTTTTCATTTTTATAAAAATCAAACTTGATTTCTTTTCTAGCTCCAAGTTTAACTAGAATTTTCAAATTTTCAAATAAATATTAAATATTAAAATTAGATGCAAAATTTTAATTATAATTTAATATGAGGTGAACAAATTAAATTAATTTTCTTTTTGCCAAATTTTTGAAATGTTATTTATTACTTATGCCAAAAAACTTATAATTCTTATAAAATAATGGATCTGCAAGTTTTCAACTTTAGGTTTTGAACTACAGACCTTAACATCTTAGGGTTGACAATCTCAAGTCTCATAAACATGACAAGAATGTGTTCAATAATTTTTTTATGATCATTATTTGCCAAAAATTTCAGAATTAAAAAACCAAGTGCCAAAGTTAAGATTTTGAATTTAATTAATATTTGACAGTTTATTGCTGAATCCCATCAAGGAGTATGATACCCTAGTACCTAAGCTAGTTAGGCACTAATTAATTTTTTTTGGAATTAAAAAAAATTGCTGAAAAATAGGTTGCCTAATGTGCCAAAATTTGAGTGAAGCTATCAAGTATAATAATTGCATTATTTAGTACAATGTTGAGTTGTAAATTATTATTTATAATTATTACATGCCAAGTATCACTAAATTATTATAAGATAAACATAACTCAATGGTATGAAATTTCTTTGAGGAAATAAAAGTGAAATTTTTTTTAAAAAATTGTTCTTTAAGAAAAAAAAAATTGGAACCCTCAACTTTGAGATGTCTCATAGATTGACATGTGGTGGTCCAAAGGTCTCTTCATAGGTATGTTAATAGGTTGTTTTGTGTTTAGACCCAAGTGAGGCGAATATTAGAAAGTTACACCAAACTCTCGCTCGATATCAAAGTTGATAACCATGGTTATATCCAAAAAAAATCAAATACCTTTGTTTTGATATATGACTATGGTTGTAAAAATGAAAGACTCCGTTATTTTATATAACCATGGTTCTCGGTCTCTTTATTTCACTATTTGAAATAAGTTTGAAATAGTGTGTGGGTAGTAGCCCTTTCATGGAAATGTACCCTCAAGTAGCACATGGCACACACCTAGTGCATAGGCTATACCTAGTGGTAGGCTTAAGGCCATGCCTCACCTAGTGGTAGTCTTAAGGCTAGGCCACAACTAGCACAACTTGTTATGGCAAGTGTTTTGCCATGATTTGAAAATAATCAATCCACACCCGTACTTTTAGTGAACACTAATGCTCATGTGGCATCTGACGTGGCATAAAAGTTAGCCCCGTGTCAACACCCACTATTAGCATAATATTGCCATTGATAAAATTTGCATCGTAAAATCAATGTTGCCTAATGTTTAAAATGGGGCTAGACTCAATTATCGCCTTATCATAAACTTTTTTTTTTTTGGGGAAGACATTAAACACCTTTTAATGAACACTACCTTAACCTAAGGTCAATTTCATCATTAAATAATCTTCAAAATAGTGAAATGAAAATTTGTGAAAATATGAAATTGACATGTTGAGAATCATCATAATTATCATAGGTTACACTCTGAATAATTTCACTATTCATATCACAATATTATAGTAAATAATGGAATTATATATAATTTCAAAACAAAAAAATGAATTGATTTTTTGAAGAAAATTAACTATTTGTTTTTTCAATGTGGAAATTGACCCTAGGCTATGGTATCTAACAAACTTTGTGGCCGACAATGTTTCGTTACTTCATTTTTTTTGCCACATTGTTTGATTGTTTTGATTTTGCATATATGTCAAATTTAAAAATTGTTTCTTTTCCATGATGCAATTTATGTTGTGAATTAATTGATATTTTCTTTCTCAACAAAGAGTTGCCAAGTTTGAATTTTACATATAATAACATAACAATTAAATGATGTTTGTTTTACAAAATGTGAAAAGCAATGCAACAGAAGTCAATGTAGAATTGCATCTACCACGAGAGCACAAGCTCAAAAACATGTTGAACATAACTCATTATCATGTATTTAGCATCTTGTGTTCTTTTCAAAATGCCCCACTCAAAAAAATTATCCTACACATTTTGTTGTAGCTTGTTTTCGAACAAGCAAACATCTAAGCCTAAATCATCTAAAGAATAAAGAGGCCCACACATAGGGTAGTGGTTAAAGCCTTCTACGCTCTCTAAACATAAAGCACACCCTTGTGATTACTTGGATGCAACAAAATTCATGATTTTGCAAAGAAATTTTCACCAAAACATTTCGAAGTTAATGAAAACAATGAAAGCAATCATAACCTTATGAGAGCTATGAGGTTGGTTATAATTATCACGAGTTGACTTTCATAAGAACAAATATCAAAAAATAAAATCATTAAACATTTCATAATTTTTGCTACATGCCCAACAAGTGAAATGTGCAACAATGGCATATAATCAACCACAAGCATATATTAACACAATCTCCAAAAGAAAATAAAATCATATAACAAAGCAAAAGATGGATCCATGCCTAAACAAGAAGTAAATGTACACAACAATTTTCTTTTTTGACTTATTTGTAACTTGAATAAGGATTTTTATTGATTTTTTTGGTTGATTAGTTTGTTTCTTGAATGTTAAGGTCGACATCATGGAGCTAACAAAAATTCATGATGTGTATGTATTGAAGTGTTCCCTTTCATTCTTTTTTTAATCTTGAATAAGGTCAATTGTTGTTGAATTATTTATAATTAGTTTTGTCTCTTTGAATGCTAGCCATTTTATCACATGGTTGAAAGAAATTCATCTCATAGATGTACTAAATTTATTTTGTCCAAGCATTGTTGCAACTTCAATCGTGAGGATTGCTATTAGATCATATCTTTCAATTATTTTGAATTTGCTACAATTGATATATACAAAAGGTGGATACCTCTGGAATGTTCATGTGTGTGTGTGTGTGTTTTATATATAATTCAATAGATATTGTCACAAGTTTTTGTTGATGGTTCTTGAAAATTGACTTTGTTTTGTATTTTTGTTGGGTGTGAAATCAAACAAACTAACTAAAGTATGTGTAGGTATAATTTATAATGCCAATAAAACTCTCATGTGAGATGTTTCATGCATGAAAGGTTTTCAATTACAAGGTTCAACCTTCAACAATTGATCTAACCATATCCTAAGAAATTCATTGAATTGTTATGGCTTAATACCATTGTCGTACTAAGATTAAGATTTTTAAATATATATATATATATATATATGACACATGGAACAATTGTCACAAAACTTTAGTCTAGATTTGAATTCTAAATATTGGAATGGTTTGTATTAGTGGTTATTGTGATGTATATTTCAACCATGAAAACTTCATATTGCTTGAATGGACTTTATGAGCAAATTTCTTCAAAACGGGTGACATTGATATGTTTTTCTTGTCTTTTTGGGTAGGCAAGGGTTTGTTCATGCATTTCCAATAGGATGGTCTAACCCAACATGAGCAAAACATTTTGTCAATGAATTTATTTGGTTGTAGAATTGCTTTCATGTTGCTTCATTTCTCTTTGTAAAAAAGAATGCAAAAATTTCACCACCTTTTTCATTTTTGTGAAGAAGTTGGCCTTATTATTTATAATTCAAATGCTCATACATCCAATTATGGTTTCCCTTAACTAAATATGATCATCTTCCAAATAGAACAATCTTCTCATATCAAGCCTAACTCCATGTAACAATAAATTCTAGTGATGAATAATCAAAACTAGTATATGGGGGATTTTTTGGAATCCTTCATATGGTTGTCCATGGACCATTCCAAAGACAATTTCAAAAATAACTACCTCATTTTCAAGTCTAACTACTTCATTAAAAACTACTAATTGTTTGATAACTCTTTTTTTTCATACAAACTTTCTTAATAACTATTTCCCACCTTTCTTGATAAATACCTCCATTACATAACTACCTCACTCTTTTCCCCTATCCACCAACATGGATATGAAAAAATAAAATTAACATGTGTCTTTTCATGTCCATGAAATGTATATACACTGAAATCTAAATTGACATTGACATAAATAATGATGAATTATTGAAAACCAGACGAAAACATAAGAAAAAATAAAATAGTTTATTGTCATTGGTAGTGTGCAACAACAAAAAACTCAAATTGGGTTATTATCAAAAACTACCCAAAATTAGAAATGAAATATTAATTTATCAATTATGCCAACAACCCAATCTTTGAAAACATGCATTTTTTTGAGACGTGCCAAAATTCAATCAAAATCACCTATTTAAAAAAACATTTAAGAAAGTAACCCCATGAGTAAAATTGCTTTCAAGGTAGCCAAAATGCAATTGAAATCATCTTTTTTTGGAAAAGCTTTAACAAGCATGAAAGTTTCTTTTGATTCTTCCCATGGAAATAACTTTTTCTTGAACAAATAGAAGACAACACCTACATTGTGAAAGATGTATCCTTGGAAATTGATTCCACCATGTTGAAATCATTGCAAAACGTGCATCAATGTTGGTTATTATGTTTGCACCCAAAAATCATAAAAACCTCCCATAGAAATAAAAAAATTCTTGACTTGATAGCTATGTTTTGTCTAGCAATCATTTGCCAAAATTGTATTATGGACAAAATGTGGTTTATGATTTTCAAAACCTATCCTTCTTTTTGTTGTATGGATCACTTTAGATGGAATCCCAACCTTTCAAGTATTTTGGCAGGATGTCACCATATGGAAGATCCTTTATGTGCTTGTAGTAGTTATTATAGCCTTGTGTTATTAACAATTAGGTCACATGTTTCAAAAGAATAACTTACAAATATTTGACAAGTTTTTTAATTTGTGTTTCTTCAATGATGAAGTTATCTTCTTTGAATGTTTCAAGTGAGTCAATATATTTTATGTGAAAATTGCTAGTACCACCTTGTGAGGAGCTTAGGGCTTTAATCCTTCATCAACATAAAAAATTCTTTGATTTGCTTTGTATGGCATATTTTGATGTATGATTTTTTGACCCCATCAATTTCAAAGTGGATCATCACATTTGAAAGATATCCTCCTTAACATTTGATTCCTTGATATAGGTGACATTTTTCTTTTCTTTTTTAATTATAACAAAGGGGATTTGTGCAACTTCAATGAATATTTGCTTAAATTGAACTTTTAAATAATTTGAAATAAATGTAAGCTAGAATGTGGGTTAAGCTTTAAGACACGTGACTTCTTTACTAAACATTGTGGTTGCTAGGATTCAAGAAATATGCATCATATTTCCTTAAGTTTCAATGTTTTTAATTTGATGTTTCTATTGAAACAAATGTAAACCTAAAATTATATTGCTATTATGTTTAGTTTTGTGATTCTTGTATATGAATATTTGAATCCAAAGTTTATGTAGGCTTGGGATTAATCTACAATTCTTGTCAACTTTGGTTTTGGATTAAATCTTTTTTCTAAACATTGGTATATTAAGGTGTCCATTTTTTGTGTGTCACAAGGGTAAAAAGTCCAAACCTTCAAGTTGTTGAATGTCTCTTAATTCCAATTAATAAGGATATATGTTAAAATAAATACATATTTGTCCTAAGAAGTTAATTTAAAAAATAAAGACCATGTGATCATTTTAAAGTTTTAATTTCAAACATGTTTGGCATATTTGGTCACAATCCATTTTCCTAACAAAAATTGTAGGTGGAATCGCACTCTTAAATTATTAAACAACTTATGTTTTGTTTACTGTATTTTCTTATAAATTTTATGATTGAGGTGAAAAACAAAGTTTGTATTGAAAATGTTATTACACGTGTGAGTATCCATTCATGTATTCTTTGGGAGGTCAAAATTTTTGAGATTGTATTAAGTCTTATTCAATATTAGATAATCAAATTTGAAATGTTTCCATGAAAAGTGTTGTATAAGGTATGAAGAATGGTGGAAAAAACATAATTCCTAGATTTAAAAAAGGATGGCTATTCAACGGTTTTGTGGTTTTGCCCTCAAATTTTAGCTCAAAAATGGACTTCTTGCATCTCATTTTTGTTTCACCTTATTATGCCTAAAACTTTTTGTTGAGCAATTTTTTTATACAATTAGGTTAATAAAATTTTCATTCTTGTTGCGTTTTTTGTTATGTATAAAATATGCATGTTTTGATGTCTTATTATCCATGTGGAAATGTGATTCTATAAAGGATTGAAATCCATACACACAATTGATCCAAATGCACATCTACTTAGCGTGATGCATTAATGTTTTGCCCAATTGGGAATAATACTCATGTTATTTATGCATCTTGTTGTTTAAAACTCCCAACGTTTCAAGCTTATAATCCATACAAAAAATTAGTTAATAAAACTTAAAGTTTTCACCACACATAATTTGGAACATTCACACATTATGTGCATCTTTGTAGTTACTATTTATTTGAAATTGGAGCTCCTATCTTTACTTTTTGCAACTACAAATGGCAATGAATAAGTCAAGTTGCCCAAACCCTACCATTTTCCCATTGTCTAATGCTACTAGTAAAAATATATAGTTATAGACATTATTTTAGTTTTTAAATGTTTGTTATTAATCACGTTGACCTTGAAGGTTTTTCAATATCATGTTTCCCAATGGTTGCAAGATAAGTTGGTTCATTCCAATGGATGCAACATTTCCAATGTTCATATTTTAACACAGTTAAAATGGAAAAACCTTAAAAACCTAATGCTAAATGCAAATTATGTGATGATTAATGGACAAAAAAAGTCCAAATGAATAAGAGCTGAACTAAAAAAATCTTTTACATACATATTATGAAAAAAAATCAATCCAACCAGAAAAAATTAAAATAGTGATTTAAAAAAATAATGTGTGAATATCATCATTAACATTTCATATTTTTTTGTTGGTTTAGATTTTTGTAATTTTTTTTGAATTCATGTTTTTTTTTAACATGTATCACATATTGAGTCCTTATCAAACATATTCAAATGAAAAGATATTGAAAACTGCAAATTCAAGACCATAATCCATGATTCTACTTCAAAAGCCCATTATAATATGTTTGGTGTATATTTATTGAATTTCATTAGTATGTACATATTTTTATTCAAGTTGGCAACTTTATTCCATTTTATTATTTTTATTGCATTGATGATTTTACCACACATTTATGGCATTTGAATAGAGTACACTTTATAGAAAGTTCAATGTGACACAAAAAGTGACCCAGAGTACCTTATAACTTGTTTGTTTTATTGGGAAATGTTGGCATAAGAAGTTGTGGCCCTTGTATGTTTCTTTGTGTGAAATAGTTTGTGCTTGAACACGTAAATCTTTATATTAATTAATGTTGAAACTAGAATACCATCTTTGTTCATTTGATGATGTGTTATGAAAGAATAGATCAATAATAAAGCAAATGATTTCTTCATTAAGTTGAAGTCCATGTGAAGAAAGCTTAATAAAATTTTAAATAAAATAAAAATTGGATTAGATTTTTGATTTCAAATCAATTTTAATTGTTGGTGTCTAATGTTTTGTATTGATTATTGATGAGTAGTACGATGATTTTAGTGTTAGTATTTTTTAATTATGGTCCATTTCAAATATAAGGTGAATTGTTTCAACTCCAACTCAAAGTGTTAAACTATGAGTATTATTCACATAATTTGAAGATTAGGTGTGAACTTTTAACAATTATCTATCCAAAAAAACCTTATAGCTTTAATTCATAATTTGTTTATCAAGTTAAAGATTAGTTTAGTACAAACCAACCTAAATTACTATGCAATTGTATGGAAATATATGGGTATATGATAGTTCAAAATTCTTGTTGAATTGCGTTCACTTTTCATTGTTGGTTGTAGTGGGTGCTACATATCTCAAATTCAACCCATCTAAACTTTACACAATTTGATATATTTGTTGTTGTTGTTGTTGTTGTTCTTCTTCTTCTTTTCTTATGCTAAAAGATTAATGCATCCCATGTCCTCCTAATTTCATGCCTTCCTATGTACTTTACCTATTTTCAAAATAAAATTTAAATAATTTTCCAATCTCAAATGTATACCCTACAACGAGAACTTTGGTGACATGTTCAAAGTTTACTTGATTCAATTTAAGTTTGGTTAAGTTTAATCAAATGGTTTTCATTAGTTTTAATTTGTTATGACAATGATTACATTATGCAAAGTTTCAAATTTGTAAGATAAACAACAATGTTGATTTTTTTGCAATGACTCCAATTGAAGCAAAAAATAAGAACATACATATTTGTGGCGTGCTTGGATTCATTTCAAACAAAACAATAGATGTGTATATTATGGGTGTAAGATTACCATTAGGCCAAAGTGGTGCAAAAGCTTTGGATTTTGAAATTTTGAAAAATAGATGTTGGAGAAAGAAAGTTTTGAAGGATTCAAGGAATCTTATTTGCATAAACTCAATCTACAAAAGCAATTTGCATTAGCAAATTTCCCCAATGTTGATAAGTTGTTTCCTTTATATTCATTTAAATCTTCCATCTTTGAACATGAATGTTATGCATAGGATACTTGTTTAATAAATTGAGCACCTAACAACTTGATTACATTCAATTTATTGCGCTAAACCAATTTTTATAGAAAGTAGATAAACATGTTGGCCTTTGCTACAAATGTTGTCATCATGTGGTTGTTTGAGTACATAACAACAAACCAATTTGTTTTAAAGGTTTTTTGTAATGAACTATGTATGAGGATTGAAATTCTATGTTTTTGGTTGTCCCACAATATGTTGTTCATGTTTGTTTTGTATTGTGTTGACTAGGTTACATTTCAAAGTATGCATCATGTGTTTTTGGTTGTCTATTTGTATGTTTTGTAAATATTTATATATTTTGTTATTGTAATGCAATAAGATGGTTCATGTTATTTTTGTACTATGTTGACAAGGTTAGGTTTCAAAGCAAACATCATGTGTTTTTTGTTGTCTTTTATAGGTTTTGTAAATACTTGTATATTTTGTTGTTGTAATGCAATAAGATGTTCACATGTGCTATTTTTGTACTATGTAGATTAAATTAAGTTTCAAATTATACATGTTGTGTATTTGAATGTCTTGTTGTAGGTTTGTTGAAAATTGTCATATTTTTTTCTTATAGTGCAATAAGATGTTGCATCTATTTTTGTACTATGTAGATTGTTATGACCTTAGCCTTGGGCTTACAACCAAGGCAAAGGCGTGGAAAGGTGCAAGCCAAGAATGCAACCTAGGAGTCACATCTACACTCATAGATATGTGAGAGAATGAACCCACAAACTCCCAAGTGGACTCCCATTTTAGGGGTTGGAATCCCTATGGAATCCCAAATCTTCAAAGAAATATTTTAGGGCAACTCATTGGATTAGAAAGTTATTTATACCATTGGAAATATATTGAAACGTCAATGTTTGAAATGGATTGCATGATTCATTTGAGTATTTAAATCACAAGTTATGGCCAAAAGAAAGGTCAAAGTTAAAGTGTCAATTTGACCGCTAACCATTAAAAGTTGAGAATCACCTTGAAATACATGTGTGTAGGTGACATGCCATATATAGTTGAAAAGCTCTTGATGAAGGTTACAACTTTGCTTTAGACTTCACTTTAATCAGAGGTTTGCACAAGAAGTTATGACACTCCAAAATGTTAGGAGTCTCAATTTTGGGAGTTTTGGGACTCCCAACTTAAGAATCCCAGGACAAAAATGACATTTAGATACAACCCCCATGGCTAATCACAAAAAATATTATAAGAACAAAGGTGGTGGGTTTCCCCAAGTTTGGGTCATGGTGAATCTTATAAGTTCGTGTACGCCCATGACTCATATGTGCACCAAAGGTGCTTCAACCACGCACTAACCAACTTGTTTTGTTTATATAGGTTCATGTGAATAATTGACCTACTTGTCCCTCATCCGAATACCCATCTCGGAACTCTAACATGTTCTTTTACCCCCAAAGTGTTGTGAACTAAAGAGCATACCCCAACTATTTCATCTTTCGTTGTTTTCATTTTCAAACTCACATTTGAGTATTTCCAAGAGTGTGGGCTGCATCATAGACTATGTTTGGTTTCAAATTATGTATGTTGTATATTTGAATATCTTTATGCAAATATGCTAAAGTGGTCACATTGTTTGTTGTAATTTAAAATAAGATTTTCAAGTTGTTTTTGTATTATTGTATTCTTTGAACAAGTTCATATATATATATTTATTTATTTGAAATTTTAATTAAAGGAAGTGCTAAAAACTAATAAACACAATATTTGTTTGAACTCATGCCAATGAATTAAAGTATTTAATGAAAACTTGGTTTAAACATAGTGGGATAGTAACATATTTGTTACAAAAAGGTTTTTTTTGTTAATAATATTATTTATGCTAAAATGTTCAAAATTCAAGAATCTAGTGTTGAAGCTAAATTCCTAAAATAAACAAATTATTTTGCAAAGTTTTGCCAAATTTATTCAAAATTACAACATGTAGATTAGGTTAGGTTTCAAAGTATGCATCATTTTATTTTTAATGTCTTTTTGTAGGTTTGCCAATATTTTCCATACTTAATTGTGAACTACAAGATGATGTTAAAATTTTATAAAAAATGCCCATCAAAATAAAACTAACAAGGGATGTGTCACATGGGGGCCTTGTCATTTGCATTAAAATTTATCTTAAGGCAAAAGAAGAATTATGAAAACTCAAATATTTCACCATACAAAAAATAATTTTCAAAAAAATTTCTAAAAGAAACCAAAATCCTTCAAGATATTATAACTCTATAATTAATTTCAAATTTCAACACAAACTAAAATATCATCTTTCAAAAATCCTCCTATAAAAATATACATATTACCCAAAGGTCAAAATCCTTAAGCTATGATACTTTAAAATGAATATAAACCAATGTTCTTTTTTGGTTTAGAAAAATATGACATTTGGCTACTAATTCAACCCTTTGTGGTGCTAGACTGGATATTAGTTAAAATAAGCTCCAAAGATCTAACTAACTATAAGATCTTTTTTTTAAAAAGCTTTCGATGAAAGATTAAGTGAGAATGGAGTTCAAATAAACAATTTTTTTTTTTTCAAAGGTGGCTATTTTTGGCTACTACTAATTTTTAAAAGAGAAATTTAACCAACCTTTTAGTGAATTATGGAAATTTCAAAGTCCAATTCCAATTTCCATTAGTTTAAACATCAACAATCAACCAAATGGCCCAAGGGGACACTAGTAAAAAAAGAAAAAAAATACCTAAGTAAAAATATAAGGTGCAATATATTGGTTGTTTGGTAGAAATTATAAGTGAATTAGTTTAAAAAGGTACATTTTATTCAAATAATTAATTTAATTATATTATAGGGTACGTAATAATTTAAAATGATGGATTAATTAATATAAGGTGGTTTTAATATGTGTATATTAAAAAATTAGATGATAATAGAGCACTTACAAAAAATAAGTTGGACAATTATCTAATACCCCCCTTTAAAATGCTTGTTCAATGATGTACATAGATCCCAAATTTTACATTAAGTGTTCCCCCTAGGCCAAATTGATATAAAAAAGAAGGACCCTGTAAATAAAACTTAGAAAACATACAATTTTGAATTTTGAACAAAACCACAATGTTCAAAATTCACTACAACAAACTAGTGACTCATTGACCACATGAACATAAGTTATAACACAAATTGGAAACCAAAAAAAAAAAAAAATCATTTTTGAGGGAATTGAACCCTTTAAGTTGCCCACTACATCATAAGTTGCCTACAAAACAAGGTTAATAAAACACAACATAAAAGCCACGTTAGGATCATCTCATGAAAACAAAAGAATGGAACATAAACTTGGAAAAAAAAAAGGTGAATTGCAAATAAGAAGTGGTATCCATGTGGGATTCACCAACTTCATTTACACAAAAAAACCAATAAACAATTGTAACTTGCAAGGCTAGTATAACCCAAGGACAATACCAACTTTTGCATAAAAAATTGTTGTGCTAAGTTGAAACTCAAGAGCTTAAACCTAAGCTTCCACACCATATTGAAGATGTTTTGCACATCAATGCTCATATGCTTTTGCATATGGAAAATCATGCAAGGTGTAAAATTTATGGGAAAACATTTTAACCACTAAACCCAAGTTGATTGTGCAACTTGGATTTGCAGAATGCCAAAGAGTTGAAGCACCATTCAACCTCCACATTACCAAGGACTTGTACAATGGCAACTTTGCCAACTTGAAATAATATGGAAAAAATAGGTAAGCATTATGGATGTTGAAAAAGTCTACCAAAGATGTGTTAATGGATTCACATCGAATTATGGTTTAACCATGGCAACACATGCATTTGATTTCATGGTTTTTTTTAACAAATATTGTTGAATGTCAAGGGAAGCTATTGACAACACTTCAAGTACCCATACATCACTACTGCCCAATTTCTTGGGGTGGCAAAAGACAACCTTAATCACATCAAAAATGTTTGGTGAAGATTTCTTTTGCATTAGACTACAACCAATATTAAGTGTACATCACACCCAAATTATGCATGACACCATGCATAAGGAATATGCCTTGTAACTTTTCAACAAGGCACTCAACAACCATTATAAACCACATATAATTTGTTAATTCAACTCAATTGAAAAGAGAATGGAATAAAACAAAATTCATGAAGTAAAATACAAAGTGGGTTAAGGTTTAACTTGAACATTCTACTTCCACTTAAATGACATTTTTAGTAGACTTCCTTTGTCACATAAGAAACTTCACAAGTCTACATATTAAAACAAGTAGCTTAAATGTGGTGTTGGTGAACATCAAATACCAAATGTTCCAGTCTAGCATCAAAACATGGTTGGGGTACCCAAAAATATTGTTTCATTTTATGTTCACTGGACTTTCTCATTTAAACATGTTGTTAAAACTTAATGGCACATTCATGTTGAAGGGTAGATGCAAGCTATGGTGGTTCACTTTTGTGACAAAACAATGTTTTTTTTTCCCTTTGGTACTTTTTATTCAAATGCTTGTGGTGATTAATATATCCTTAGATATATTAATTGGGACTTGGATTCTGAAAATAATTGTGTGTTTATTTATTGATAAAAAAAATCATTTGTCAATAATAATGGATTTTTGAAATAAAAATAAAATGGATTGGTCTTTTGATTGGAACATCACAAAATGGAAAATTTTATATTGATTCACATTCCGAATTTGTTATTGGGACTCAATATATAATGTAATACAAGATGAAAAATTCATATGAATTTTATTTTCTTTGAAAACCTCAACCATTCAATAATTAAGGACTTTTGAATGGTTAAAATTTGACCATATTTTCATAAGTCCATATGAGTTGCAATTTTTGTTTATTTTTCAATGTTTTGTCCCAAAAGCATATTTTTTGAAAGTTTTATATGGGGCATTATTCTTTGGACTTTACGGGTTTTTCTTTTAGGACTACCAAATTGAAAAATGACATGAACTACATAAAATACCAGTTTTCACATAAATTTGGGAAGGTTTGTAGGTGATTGAACATGTATTATTCAAATATTAGAATACTTATATTTTAAAAAGTAACAGCCATGTCCACTTGAATCATTTAAAAAAATCTTATATGGATTTATAAGGAGTGTACTTTGTGTTGTTATTGAACCATTGTACCATGCATTCACCCTAAAAGTTTGATTTTATTCATAAATAAATACATTACAAAGGTATTATTCTATGCATAAAATGCCAAATTTGAACAAGTTTAAAGATTCCTACCAAGTCCTTTAAAAATATCTAAGGCATTGTCCCACGAGAACAAAAAAATTTCAAGCATTCATAAGGTATGTTTAAAAAACAATTTGGCCCAAAAATTTTACCACAAACATTTTATGTGTTATGTGTATAAAATGTATGAATGTGACAAAAACTAAATGCCTTATTATAATGTAAAAACTTTCAAAAAATCAAATTTTTGAGAATTTTGGGCCATTGATAAAACATGGCCCACATTCAATAAATTTTATTATTTTCATTTTCATAAGTGAAAAAAAGATACTTTAGAGACCTATATAAAATTTGGAACAAAATATTTCATTTGAATAAAATGTGAAATGTAAGACAAGTCATGGGAAAAAAGATGAAAAAGGTGAATTTGGGATTCCTTGCAGTGTGTCCTTAGGGTTCAAATGTGGTACCCCAATCATGTTTGGACCTTCTAATGTTCTATTATCCAACACATTATTATTGAATCAAACCTAACACACAACAAAGACTTATAAGATTCAAATGCATTAGACTTGAACCTTGTGTTCAAGTTCGTGTACAAATCATATATCTCCCCAAGTGGCACACTTTTGTTGTTGCCACAAAATCATAGATGAAAACATTTGGCAATTAATTAAATTTGATCATGTTATGGACAAATTGTAATAATGGGAAAATGGTAGCAAACCCCAATAAAACTTACACACACTACTACAAAAGTGGGGTGCAATTTATTAACCTAAATCATTATGGAACCTTAAAAGTGAAATAATTTCATTGCATTTTACTGATTTCACCCTAGTGAAAGTTATTTCATTATAATATCACTATGTAAACATCATGTTTCATTACTACTTAACATAATTTGCTATTATAATTTACTATAATAAATAGGTTTATTTTTATGTTTTTAAAAATATTTTATCTATGTTACTTTATGATATATCCGATATTATTTTAAGTTATTTAAATTATTTAAATTTATAATTTATGTTATTGTAGGCCACTATAAATTATTGTACCCTAAATTATTATATGTTATTTTACCTTAAGGTACCTTAACTAGTTTATTATAAGCTTTTAAATTATTGCAAATAAAATTATTCAACTAACTTTAGGTTATATTTTAGGTCATTTTATTTTAAATTAATATATGTTATTTCAAGTTATACTTTAAGTTATTCAAGGTCATTTTACTTTATGTTATTATACATTATTTTATCCCAAGTATAATAATTTAAAATAAAATATAATGACTTAAGGCAAAAATAACTTATAATAGAAAATAATAACCTATGAAAAATAATTTTCCCTAAAATATAATAACTACCAATAGCTTATGATATTATAACATAAAATATCCAACAATAACTTTTAATATAATAACCATTAATAAACATTAAAAAAAAAACCATCAATAGCCACCAAAGAAAATAACCACCAATGGCTTACAATGGAATAACCACCAATAGCCATTAATATAATAATCACTAATAGCCAGTAATATAATACTAATAAAATAACCACCAATATCCACCAATAAAATAACCACCAATAACCACTAATATAATAGACATTAATAGAGTAGTAACTAATAACCATTAGTAGAATAGCCACTAATAGCCATTAATACAATAGCCACAATAACCATTAATAAAATAACCACCAATAATCACAAATAAAATTACTACTAATGGCCATTAATAGAATAACGACCAATAATTATTAATATAATAACCATTAATAGGCATTAATAGCCACAAATAGAATAGGTACAAATAGCCATATATTAAAATTGTTTAGGATTGCTAAAAATAATTTGGTGTGAAATAAATTATAAATAGACAAAAGTAACTTAACGTGAAATAGCCTATATTAACCTAAAATTGCCAATAATAATATAAGGTGAAATAATTTTCAATAACTAAAAATAATTTATAATAGTTATAAATAATCTAAATTGAAATAATTTACAATAGCAAAAAAAACATAGAATAACTAAAAAAAATTACAATACTTGAAAATAACCTAAGTTGAAATGAATTAAAATATCCAAAAAGAAATTAGAATAACCGAAAGTAGTCAAGGATGAAATAACCAAAAATAACCAAAAATAATTGAGAATAACCATAAATAGTTGCAAATAATATAAGGTGAAATAATTTAAATTAATGAAAAATAATCAAATAATAATTGAAAGTAGATTGGCATAGGTATATTATTATATTAACAAAAAAATCCATTTATTAAACCTTTTTTTCCCCAAAAGAATGGTCATTGAAATGTTATTGAATAATGATATTCAACTTTTTTTTTGTTCAAATGATTTAAAACTTTCAAAAGGAAAGAAATTTAATTATGTACATTATTGAAATTTTTTAAAAAGTGAACTCAAATCATTTCATTTGTACACAATCTCAATAAGATATGAAATTTAAAAAATTATGTTTTTATAATGTTCAAAATGAAGTATTTGATAAATTGAATATAATGTAACATACTATCACAATAAGAAGGGTGGATTGATGGTAAAGGTGTTTACATCCATTCCAAAGGTCAAAGGATCAAACCTCATGGGTGGTGTTTTGTGTGGTCAACAATTGTATGTTGATCGAATATTTTTTTATTGAATTATTAAAATAGGTGCCTAGGTTGATTATGTGGCCTACCTACCTACTTAAAGTAGGTTCTAAACCTACCCTAGGTAATGACATGTGTCAATAAATCATAGGTTTAATAAATGAAATTATCAATAATAATATTTATTAAGTAATTAAATTTTAATTGATTTCCATGCTGGTTAGTTCATTAGTTAACAAGTGAATGATTTGGTAAATTTGTATTTCACTTGAGAGTAACCTTGTTTCATTAGGTAATAATGAAACAATTCATTGTCCATAGCAATTGGTCTTCGTTCACTAGGGGGTTAAACAATTTCACTAGGTAAAAAGTCCAAATTCATTCAAAATCTAATGAAACCCAGAATGAACTAGGACGCATTTTCTAGTAGTGACATCACAAAGAAGATCAAAATTCGCCTTTGTTTTTTCATTGGTAAGACCATCAATGACGATCTTCATCAACAATGTTATGTATTATGCCATAACATGTTGGGTGGGGAATACATAGATATCCAACAAATTTTCACATTTTTCAAAATCTTGGCCCTTTTTGTTTCCATAAGTTATGCATTTTCATAAATTCCAAAGGCCTTTTAAGTATTTTGGAAAAATAATTATACAAGGTTTGAGGCAAACTTTCAATTTTGTTCACCATTTGCATATGTGACAAAGTTTGAACCATAAGGTTGGTTCTATGAGCCATACAATGCACCCCCATGAAAGTGTGGAGCCCAACCATTAACAATTTGTATTATAACACCTGACCTAATGCCTTGGAAAACAAAAACCCCATCCACACCAAAGTTCACGAGCCTTTTACTAATCAAAATTTTCATAGGACCTCCTTCATGCATTAGGGTTTGCATTAGGATTTGAATTAAATTATCAACATTTAATCCCACCGCCACATGTTCAAAGGAAATGAAGATTGGTATTCTCAACCAATTTTGAACCACATATGCATGAATGTTAACCAACTTTGGTTGTCAATGGTACTAATATCATCATAGGTAAGTGAAAAGCAATTAGTTGTTCCAACAATAGAATTTGTGGCCTCCAAAACAATGCCATGCATTTGTTG
>Ga0116228_10000545_pt1 | contig 28809 bp, 27 predicted proteins | sample S1TSphfallax_2_FD_89694 | JGI IMG/M metagenome (GOLD analysis project Ga0116228, IMG submission 89694) | Host-associated microbial communities from peat moss isolated from Minnesota, USA - S1T2_Fc - Sphagnum fallax MG | ecosystem: Host-associated > Plants > Peat moss > Unclassified | place... | reverse complement strand
GTGGTGCGCGGTGCTCTCGCTCGCGCGGCGGTCGACGCGCCGTCGGATGTCGCGCGGCCGTCGCTCGGCACGGCACGCCAGGCCGATGCCGTGCTCGAGGCACGACGTTCGCTCGCGGATGCGCTGGCAACGCTCGAGCGCGGCGACCCGATCGATCTCGTCGTGGGCGATCTGATGGCGGCGGATGCGGCGCTCGGCCGGTTGACGGGCCGCGACGTTTCCGAGGCCGTGCTCGACGCGGTGTTCGCGCGTTTTTGCGTGGGGAAATGAACGTGCGCGAGGTGGCGTCACGTGCTACGATGCGCACGATGTCGATGGGTTCTGCACGCGGGCGGCGCGCGGACGATGCGGCGGTGATCGTGGTCGGCGGCGGACACGCCGGCGTCGAAGCCGCGCACGCCGCGGCGATGATGGGCGTCGAGACGTTACTCGTGACGGGCGACGCGGAACGCATCTGCACGCTCGCGTGCAATCCCTCGATCGGCGGAAGCGCGAAGGGCCAACTCGTGCGCGAGATCGACGCGCTCGGAGGCGCGATGGGGCGGATCGCCGACGCGTGCTCGCTGCACGCGCGCTTTCTCAACGAATCGAAGGGCCCGGCGGTGCGCGCGCTCCGGATTCAAGCCGATAAGGCGAGCTACGTACGCGCCGCAACGGAACTCTTGCGATCGCTACGGTGCTTAACGATCGTTGCGGGACTCGTCGACGAACTCGTCGTCGAGAACGGGGAAATGCGCGGCGTCGTCACGAGCGACGGCACGACGTATCGCGCGCGCCGCGTCGTGCTCGCGACGGGAACGTTTCTCGGCGGCAAGATCTATCGGGGGGAGTTCGTCGAGGCGGCCGGGCGCGTCGGCGAGGCACCCGCGATGGAACTCGCGCGCTCGCTGCGCGCGCTCGGTTTTCCGACGGGCCGTCTCAAAACGGGCACGCCGCCGCGCGTCGACGCGGGCAGCGTCGACTACACGCGGATGCGCGAGCAATTGCCGAGCGCGGAGCCGCTCGTGTTTTCGTATCGCAGCGAGCGTGCGTTCGCGGGACCACAACTCTCGTGCCACGTGACGGCGACCAACGAACGCACGCACGCGCTCGTGCGCGACAACCTGCATCGATCGCCGCTCTACGGTCTCGATCTCATCCGTGGGATCGGCCCGCGCTACTGCCCGTCGGTCGAAGATAAAGTCATTAAGTTTTCGCACAATCCGTCGCATTTGATCTTCGTCGAGCCCGAAGGGTGGGACACGGATTCGCTCTACATCGGCGGCTTCTCGACGTCGCTGCCGGCCGAGGTGCAACTCGACATGTTGCACACGCTGCCCGGACTCGAAGATGCGCGCATGCTGCGACCGGGCTATGCCGTCGAGTACGATTACGTGCCGCCGACCGAACTCTCGCACGCGCTCGAGACGCATCGCGTTGCGGGACTCTATTTTACGGGGCAACTCAACGGGACGTCCGGCTACGAAGAGGCGGCCGCGCAAGGCCTGGTCGCCGGCATCAATGCCGCGCGAGCGGCGCGCGGCGAAGCGCCGGTCGCACTCGGGCGCGATGAGGCGTACGTCGGCGTGTTGCTCGACGACCTCGTGACGCGCGGCGTCGACGAGCCGTATCGGATGCTGACGTCGCGCGCGGAGCATCGCGTGGTTTTGCGTCACGATAACGCGGACGTGCGGCTCTCTCCGCTCGGGCACGCGATTGGGTTACTGCCGGACGAGGCCTTCGAGGCCTTCGAGCGGCGACGCGAGCGACTCGACGACGGCATCGCGCGCGCGCGCGTTCAACGACTCCGCGGCCGCTCGGATCTCTCGGGATCGACGGTGGCTGCGGCACTGCGGCGCCCTGAAGTGGGACCGGCCGACGTGGCGGCGGAGTTCGCGTGCGACGCCGCGACCCTCGAGCGGGTCGCGATCGAGATCAAGCTCGAGGGATACGTCGCGCGGCAACGTGACGCGGTCGCGCGCGCGAAGCGCGACGAAGACGCGGTGATTCCGGGTGACTTCCCGTTCGCGGAGGTGGCGGCGCTCTCGCGCGAGGCGCGCGACAAGTTCGCGCGCTACCGTCCGCGTTCGCTCGGCGCAGCGGGCCGGCTTCCCGGCGTGTCTCCGGCCGACGTGGCGATCCTAAGCGTGGCGCTGCACCGCGCCCGAGCGTCGCGTCCTGCGCTCGAGGTCGGCGTGTGAGCACGGGCGATGCCGTCGCATCGTCGCCTGGGCCGGCATCGTCTGCCGCCCGTGGGGAACTCGACGACCTCGCTCCGGTGCCTCGTACGAAGATCGGGCGGTATGCCGATCTGCTGCTCGAGCGCAATGCGTCCGTCAATCTGACGGCGGCCCGGACGCGCGACGCGATCTTCGACCACGTCCGCGACTCGCTCTCGATCGCGTCGTACCTCAGCGAACCGTTCGTCGATGTCGGCAGCGGCGGTGGATTTCCGGCGATCCCGGTCGCGATCGCGACGGGTTACCGCGGCGTCCTGATCGAGGCGGTTGCGAAGAAAGCGCGTTTTCTCGAAGAGATCGTTCGCGAACTCGACTTGCCGCTCGAGGTGCGCATCCTTCGCGCTGAAGACGCGGGCCGCGACCCGAGCCTGCGGCAGACGTTCGGTTCCGCGACGGCGCGCGCCGTCGCATCTTTGCCCGCCGTGCTCGAGTTGACGCTGCCGCTGCTGCGGGTCGGCGGTCTCGCCGTGCTCCAGCGCGGCCGGCTCGACGACCGCGAGCGGACCGCCGCGGTGGATGCGTCGCTCGTACTCGGAGCCGAAATCGAACGCGAAATGCTGGTCGGGGCAGACGCGGACGAACGGCGGATCGTCTTCGTGCGGAAAGTCGCGCCGACGGGACCGCGTTTTCCCCGGCGTGCGGGCATCCCGGCAAAACGGCCGCTCTGCTACGAGCGAGGCGGCGATGACTGAGGCGACGCTCGCGCGCATCGACGAGACGCTCGCAGCGGCGTTGCCGGACGGGACGCTCTACGCCGTGGGCGGCCGCGTACGCGACGAGCTGCGGTCGGAACTCGACGGCGAGGCGCGGATCGCGAAGGACCTCGATTACGTCGTCGTCGGCATCGAATTCGAGCGCATGGTCGCCGCGCTCGAGCGCGTCGCGCGCGCGGACGTCGTCGGGGCGTCGTTTTCCGTCGTGAAAGTCACGCTCGAGGGCTCGACCGTCGACGTCGCGCTCGCCCGCCGCGAGCGTTCGACGGGTTCGGGTCATCGCGATTTCGCGGTCGAGTCGGGCCCCGAGGTCACGCTCGACGAGGATCTGGCGCGGCGCGACTTCCGTATGAACATGATGGCGCGGCGCCTTTTGGATGGCGCACTCGTCGACCCCTACGGCGGAGCGGCGGACGTGCGCGCGCGGCGGATCGATCTGCTCCGCCCGGAAGCGTTCGTCGAGGATCCGCTGCGGATGCTGCGGGCGTGCCAATTCGCCGCGCGCTTCGACTATACGGTCTCGCCGCAAACGATGGACGCGATGCGCGCGGCGGCCCCCCTCGTCGAGACCGTGTCGCCCGAACGCGTGCGGGACGAGCTTGCGAAGTTCGTGACGCATGCCGAGCGACCGTCGATCGGCTTCGAGCTGATGCGCGAGGGCGGAATCTTGCCGTTCGTTCTACCGGAGATTGCCGAGGGGCTCGGGGTCGCGCAGAACGAGTATCACGCGTACGACGTGTACCGCCATAACCTCGCGACGCTCGACGCGACGCCGCCCGGCGACCTCGCCCTGCGTGTCGCCGCGCTTCTGCACGACGTCGGCAAGCCGCGCACGAAGGATGGCCCCCATTTTTACCGCCACGAACTCGTCGGCGCCGACATGGCGACGGACGTGCTGAACCGCCTCCGGTTTTCGAACGAGCACGTGGACGCCGTGACCCGTCTCGTGCGGCACCATATGTATGCCGCGGATCCGTCCCAAGAGGCTCGGACGATGCGACGTTTTATCCGACGCGTGGGCACGGATCTGCTCGAGCGGCAGTTTGCGTTGCGGGCCGCGGACATCGTGGGAAGCGGCCTCCCGAAACGCGGCCCGGAAAACGAGGCATTCCAAGCGAAAATCTGGGAGATCGTCGCCGAAAAGCCGGCACTTTCCGTTCGCGATCTCGCCATCGACGGCAAGGATGTGATTGCGGCCCTCGTCGCGGCAGGGAAGTTACCGCGCGGCTCGCGCGGGGGTCCGGCGGTCGGGGTGCTTCTCGGAAAGCTGCTCGATGCGGTGATTGACGATCCGACAGCGAACGAGCCGGAGCGGCTTGCGCGAGAGCTCGACGCGCTCCTACGGGAAAACGTTCCACGTGAAACGGGGCATTCAGACGTTTCATGTGAAACGGAAGGCGAAGGCGTTTCGTAAGCGCCGATTTGCCCTTTGCCGTCGGCGCGCCGTCGTACGCGCTTCCTCTTACATCCGTCATACGACATACTCTCGACGCGCAAGAGCTCGATTTGGCGTTGATCGCGATCTCCTCCTGACGCAATCGCCGCCAACAATCCAACACTGCCAACACAAAAGTGAGCCCGCGCGTGCGGGCTCGGGGGGCATCGGGAGGCCTTCGCGGCCCCGATTTCGACAAAATGACCCGGATTATCGCTATCGTGAACCAGAAGGGTGGCGTCGGCAAAACGACGACCGCCGTCAACCTTGGGGCGTCGCTGGCGATCCTTGGCAGCCGCGTGCTGCTCATCGACATCGATCCGCAGGGCAACACGACGAGCGGCCTCGGCATCGACAAGCGCTCGATTTCGAGCGACATTTACTCCGTTCTGCTCGCCGAGGCCCCCATCGGGAGTGCCGTCGTCGGAACCGGAATCCCGGGTCTCGACGCGATTCCGGCGACGCTCGCGCTCGCCGGTGCGGAGATCGAGCTCGTTTCGGCGCTCTCGCGTGAGACGCGCCTGCGCCGCGCCCTCGAGCCGCTGATCGCGCGTTACGACTACATTCTCATCGATTGTCCGCCGTCGCTGGGCCTTTTGACGCTCAATGCCTTGACGGCCGCAGGCGAAGTCGTGATTCCCGTACAGGCGGAATACTACGCGCTCGAGGGGCTCTCGCAGCTGACGACCATCGTCGGGCGGATCCGCGAGGCGCTGAACCCCGCCCTTCACATCTCCGGCGTCCTCGTGACGATGTTCGACGGCCGTACGCGGCTCGCGTCGGACGTCCTCGACGAGGTCCACGCCTTCTTCCCGAGCCAGGTGTTCAAAACGCAAATTCCACGCAATATCCGCCTCTCCGAAGCGCCGTCGTACGGAAAGCCCGTCGCGCTGCTCGACGTCAAGAGCCGCGGCGCTCAGGCGTACATGGCGCTCGCCCGCGAAGTCGCCGCACGATGAGCGCGCAAAAACGAGGGCTCGGGCGCGGGCTCGACGCACTCCTCGGGCCGGAACGCGGCCCGAATGCCGCGAGCGTCAATGGGTTGGTCGAGATTCGGGTCGATGCGATCCGGCCGAACCCGCGCCAGCCGCGCAAGACGTTCGCGCCGGCGGCGCTTGCCGAACTCGAACAGTCGATTCGCGAGCTCGGCGTTCTCGTGCCGATCCTCGTGCGCCCCGTGCCGATCGCGCTCGGCGAACGGCCGGCGTACGAGCTGATCGCGGGCGAGCGACGCTGGCGTGCCGCCGCGGCCGCGCGGCTCGAGACGGTCCCGGCCATCGTTCGTGAGGCGGACGACCGGTCGAGCTTGGAAGTGGCCGTTGTCGAGAACCTCCAGCGCGCCGACCTCGACCCGCTCGAGGAGGCGATGGGGTTCGCGCACTTGATCGAGGAGTACGGCTACACGCAGGAGCGCCTCGCCGAGCGCATCGGCAAGAGCCGCCCGGCCGTCGCGAACGCGCTGCGTCTCCTCAACCTTTCGGACCCGATCAAAGCGCTCGTGCGCAGCGGTGCCCTCTCGGTCGGTCACGCCCGCGCACTGCTCGCGGTGGATGCGTCGGAACGGCAAGGACTGGCCGAGCGGATCGTGCGCGACGGGCTCACCGTGCGCGACGTCGAGCGCCTCGGCGAGCGGCGCCGTTCGAGTGCCCCCACGCCCCCGCCGCGCCGGTCGTCGCCCGACCGCGACGCGCTCGAGGCGCGCCTGCGCTACGCTCTTGGGGCGCCCGTCGCGATCGTCGGCGGCGCGAAGGGCGGCCGCATCGAAATCCGCTACGCGGACGAGGGCGACCTCGGGAGAATCGTCGAGGCGCTCCTACCCGACGCCCCGTGATCGCGTTCGCCCGCCGTTCCGTCGCCCTGGCGTTCGCGCTCGCGCTGCTCGCGCCGCTGAACGCGGCCGCGAATCTGTCGCACGCGCAGCGAACCGTGCTCGGAGCGTATCTCGCGGCGCTCGAACATGCACGTTACGACGCGGCGTTCGCGCTTCTCGACGCGGGCGAGCGCCGCTATTTCGGGACCGCGCGCAACTACGCGAGTTCCTACGTCGCGGATCGTTTCGAACTCCGGAGCTTTCGCATCCTCGGGTCGGAGACGACTAGCGCGGGGACCGTCGCGGTGGTCTCCGAGCGCGTGCGCTTCGTCGACCACGCGCGCGATGCGCCCGCATCGGCGACCGTCGAGGTGCCGTACGGTATCGTGCGCGCGAGCGCCGGCGAGGCGATTCACGATCCGGGTCACCCGTGGCGTGCGGACGCACCGACCGGAGCGGTCGCGGAGAGCGGCGGCCTTCGCGCGACGATCCGTAAGGTCTCGTTCTTCACGGGGCGCGTGGAGTTCGTCGTCACGTTCGAAAACCGTGGGTCGAGAGCCGTCACGCTCTTGCCGTACGGACGAAGCGTTCTGCGAGACGCAAACGGTACGGTCTACCGGCCGATCGCCGTGCGCGCGTCCGGACTGACAGACGCCGAACTCTATCTCGGACTCCGCTTGCCGAGCAGCGCGCGATACACGGGATTCATGACCTTCGCGACGCCCGAGCGATTCACGCCGCAGACCCTGCAACTGACGCTCGCGCCCGCACTCGCGGACGGTGCCGACGAGCCGTTCGACTTGCCATTTGCCCCGATCGCCTTCGCAGCGTAAGGTGTCGACGAATCGTATGGTACTTGAGTGAATTTGTTAAGCTGCAAACAATACGAGCGGTCGCCTTCGTGACGTCGCACGTGCCGCTTCGCGGCATCTACGGCATCGTCGATCGCGCCGTCACGGGCGATCCGCTCGCGCTGCTCGACGCGCTTCTCGACGCGGGCGTTCGCGTCGTGCAATATCGCGCGAAGTCGGGCGTCGATCCGCAGGTCGTGCGCGCGATGCATGCGGTCACGCGCGCGCGGGGCGCGCTCCTCATCGTGAACGACGACCTTACGTGCGCGCTCGAAGCCGACGGCTGGCACGCGGGTCAGGAAGATCTTGCAGAGCACGATCCCGCGACGATTCGTGCGACGCTCGGGTCGCGATTGTTCGGCGTGTCGTGTGGCGTTCCGGAAGAGGCGCTCGCCGCCGAACGCTTCGGCGCCGACTACGTCGGCGTCGGACCCTATGCCGCGACCGGAACGAAAGCGGATGCCGGTGCGGCGATCGGCGAGGCGGGGATTCGCGCGGTCGTCGTTGCGACGCGCCTGCCGGTCGTCGCGATCGGTGGCATCGATGCGGGTAATCTCGCGGGCGTCGCGCGCAGCGGCGCGTCGATGGCGGCCGCGATCTCCGCGATCGCGCGCGCGGCCGATCCCGCGGCCGCCGCCCGCGACTTCGTCGCGCGTTGGGACGCGCTCGTGCGGTGATCGTCGCCTCGATCGGGACGACCGATCCGTGGAACGCCGCGGGCCTCGGTCTCGACGTCCTCGCGCTCGCGGAATGCGGCGTGCATCCCGTAACCGTCGTCGCGGGCGTGACCGCGCAAGATCGAAAGGGAATCGCCGCGCGACACGCCGTTCCGCCGGACGTCGTCGCCGCACAACTGCATGCGCTTCGCGACGCCGAGATCGCCGCGTACCGCATCGGCGCGCTCCTCGACGTGGCGACGCTCGACGTGGTCGGCGCGCACGTCGCGGCGGCGGGTGTGCCCGCCGTGTACGACCCCGTGCTCTCCGCGAGCGGCGGCGGCGATTTCGCGGACCCGGCCTTCGCGCGCGCGATGCTCGATCGGCTCGTTCCCCACGTTCGACTTCTCACGCCGAATCTCGAAGAGGCGGCGCGCCTCACGGGCGTGCCCGCGATCGAGAACGTGGATGCGATGGAGGCCGCAGGCCGCGCGCTCTGCGCCCTCGGTACGCACGCGGTGCTCGTGAAGGGCGGGCACCTCGCCGGAGCCGCGGTCGACGTGCTCGTCGTGGGTGACGCGACGACCGTCTTCGAGTCGCCGCGTCTCCCCGGATCGCTGCGTGGGACGGGTTGTCTGCTCGCGTGTGCCGTCGCCGCGCGCCTCGCGCAAGGCGACTCGCTCGAGGAGGCCGTCGCATTCGGTCGCGCCTTCGTGCGAGAAAAATTCGCGACCGCGCGTCACGTGGGCGGAATGAACCTCGCATACTGAGCCGGCTTCGAAGGGACCGGGACCCGGGCGGTCCCATTCCTACGGTCGTGACCAACGACGTCGAATCTCTCGCAAGCGAACTGCACGTTCCCGTGGTGCGGCGCGTCATGTCGGGCATGCGGCCCACCGGAAGACTGCATCTCGGCAACTATTTCGGCGCGCTCGAAAACTGGGTCGAGCTCGCGAAACATCACGAGACGTTCTTCGAAGTCGCCGACTATCACGCGCTCACCACCGCGTTCGATCGCACCGAAGAGATCGCGCCCGGTATCCGCGACGTGGTGCTCGACTGGCTCGCGGCGGGTATCGATCCGGAGCGTTCGGTCGTCTACGTGCAGTCCGCGCTTCCCGAAATCGCGGAGATGCATCTGCTGCTCTCGATGGTCGTGCCCGTGGCGTGGCTGCAGCGCGTGCCCACGTTCAAGGATCAGATCGCCGCGCTCGGCGGCGAGATCGCGACGTACGGATTTCTCGGCTACCCGCTGATGCAGGTGATCGACATCGCCGTCGTGCGCGCCGGCGCCGTACCGGTCGGCAAAGATCAACTCTCCCACCTCGAGCTCGGCCGCGAAGTCGTGCGCCGCTTCAACAATCTTTACGGTCCCGTTCTCGTGGAACCCGAGGGGCTGCTCTCGGAATTCCCGGACGTCCCGGGTACGGACGGGCGCAAGATGTCGAAGTCGTACGGGAACGGCATCGACATGGCCGACGACGCGGCGACGACCACGAAGAAAGTGCGCGGGATGCTGACCGATCCGAACAAGATCCGGCGCCACGATCCCGGCGATCCCGATATCTGCCCCGTGTTCAAATTGCACAAGATCGTCAACGCGGCGCGCGTCCCCGTCATTCGTGAAGAGTGCACGTCGGGAGCGCTCGGTTGCGTGGACTGTAAGAGCGAGTGTGCCGAGCGGCTCAACGAGAAGATGCAGCCGATGCGCGAGCGCCGTGACGCGATCGATCCTGCGAGCGTCGATCGGATCTTGAAGACCGGTGCCGAGCGAGCGCGCGAGGTCGCGCGTCCGACGCTGGCCGACGTCAAAGCGGCGATGCGAATGTAAAGAAGCGCGGGCGCGATCGGACGCTGCCGTTTAGCATCGGTCGTGCCGGGAACACCATCGTATGGAATTCGATCCGCTGGCCCTCGCGCTACCGCAGATCATCGTCTCGGAGGTTCGCGCCGAAGAAGACGCGCGCGCCGAACGCGAGCGCGCGGCGAACGCTGCAGTTGTCGCCCGTGCGTGGCGACCGCGCCGCGTCCGCCGCTAATCCGAATAGCGCGGTAAGACGGCGCGCATCCGCTCGATCGCGGCGTCGATCTTTTCGAGCGAGTTCGCGTACGAGAAGCGCATGTAGCCACGGCCCGCCTGGCCGAAGCCACGGCCGGCGAGCGCGGCGACGTACGCTTCCTCGAGAAAGAACGATGCGAGACGGCGGTCGTCGCTCGTGACGCCCGAGACGTTCGGGAACGCGTAGAACGCGCCGTCGGGAATTCGGCACGTGATGCCGGGTAACGAATTCAATCCCGCCACGATCGCGTCGCGGCGCACGCGAAATTCGTCGACCATCGCGACGACCGGTTCGTCCGGGCCTTCGAGCGCTGCGATGCCCGCTTCTTGCACGAACGTCGTGGTACACGAATAGTTATTCTGTCCGATCAGCGCGACGGTCTTCGCGATATCGGCCGGCATAATTCCGTAGCCGAGCCGCCAGCCCGTCATCGCATAGGCTTTCGAAAAACCGTCGAGGAGAATCGTTCGCTCGCGCATCCCGTCGAGCGCGGCGATCGAAAAGAAGTCGCCGCGGTAGACGTTGCGGCTATAGATTTCGTCGGAGACGACCGTGACGTCGTTGCGAATCGCGAGCTCCGCGATCGTTTCGAGATCGGAGCGCGTCAGCACGCCGCCCGTCGGGTTGTGTGGCGAGTTGAGCGCGAGCACTTTCGTGCGCGGCGAGATCTTGGCAGCGAGCATATCGAGATCGAGACGGAAGCCCGTCGACTCGAGGAGCGGAATCGGCGTCGCCCGCGCTTGCAGGTACGCGGCGCCGCCGGCATACGCGGGGTACGCGGGATCGGCGAAGATCACTTCGTCGCCGGGATCGAGCAACGCCGCGAGCACGTTCCAGATCAGCGGTTTGAGTCCGGGGCTGATCACGACGTTCTCGCGCGCGAACGGCGCGATGTTGCGGAAGCGCGCCGCGTAGCTCGCGACGGTGTCGCGCAGCGCGGCGATGCCGACCGAGGGCGAATAGTGCGTCGCGTCGTGTTCGATTCCGGCGATGCCGGCGCGCTTGATGTGTTCGGGCGTCGCGAAATCCGGTTCGCCGACCTCGAGGTGAATCACGTCGTGACCCTGCGACTCGAGTTCCCGCGCGCGCGCGAGCGCTTCGAACGCGCCTTCGCCGGAAAGGCGTAGCGCGCCGGCCGAGGGTCGTATCTGATGCCCGATCATGCTCGTTCCTTCGTCTCGCTCACGGCAGCTTCTTGTGAAAATATCCGGCGATGATCCGGCGCGCGACCGGAGCTGCGGTCGTCGCGCCATAGCCACCCGTGCGTTCCATGAAGACGGCGAGCGCGATCTGCGGATGCGACGACGGCGCGTACGCGACGAACCACGTGGTGTTCGGTCCGTTGCCGCCGTCGGTCTCCGCCGTGCCGGTCTTCCCGCCGTAGGGAACGCCCGGCACGTCTTCGCCGTAGGCCGTGCCCCAGGGTTGCGTCACCTGATCCATGCCCGCGCGAACTTCGCGCAGCGACTCTTGCGTCACGGCGACGTGGCGCACGATCTGATCGTCGAAGCGTTTGACGAGATGCCCCTGCGGGTCGCGAATCTCTTGCACGAGATGCGGCCGGAACAACGTGCCGCCGTTGACGACGGTCGCCGTGACGTCGGCCATCTGGAGCGGCGTCGCCTGCATCGCACCCTGACCGATCGCGAGCTGGCACACGTCGCTCGGCTCGAGCGGCAACCCGTAGACCTTCATCGACCATGCGTTGGTGGGCCAGTTGCCCGGGTACTCGCCCGGGATATCGATACCGAGCGTCGATCCGAGACCGTACTGCTCCGCGAAGTAGCGCAGGCGCGCGTGGCCGAGGCGATAGCCGAGTTGATAGAAATAGCCGTCGGACGACGCGGCGAGCGCGTGCTCGAAGTTCGTGACGCCGAGCCCACCCGATGCGATGTCGACGAACGTGTGGCCGTGACAGTTCCACGCACCCGAATCGTACAGGACTTGATTTTCTCCGATCACGCCGGAGGTGATCGCTCCGCTGCCGGTCACCATCTTGAACGTGGATCCCGTCGGCGTCGCGGCGCCGATCGCGCGATCGTAGAGCGGTCGCAGCGGATCGTTCAGGTATGCGGAGTAGCGCTTCTCGGAGATGCCGTTCGTAAAATCGTTCGGATCGAAATTCGGATAGGACGCGAGCGCGAGCACGCCGCCATCGCGCGGATCGAGCACGACGACCGCGCCCGCCACCGGATGGCCGCGTAGCTTCGCCGTCGCGAGGAGTTGATCGCGCAGCGCGTTTTCCGCGATCTGTTGGAGTCGCCAATCGATGGAGAGGATCACGCTGTCGCCCGGCGTCGGATCGACCGGGCCCAGACGCCGAACGAGTTGACCCGCCGCGTTCACTTCGATCTGCTCGCCGCCCGGTTTCCCGCGCAGAAAACGATCGTACTGTTGCTCGAGCCCTTCCTTGCCGATCACGTCGTTCTCGGTATAGCCTTTGCCGGCAAGACTTTTGAGTTCGTCTTCGGCGATCGCGCCGACGTAGCCGAAGAAGTGCGAGCCGAGCTTGCGATAGGGATAATCGCGAACGGGCTGCGCTTCGAGATCGAGGCCCGGCAACTGATCTTGCGACTCCGCGAGCCGCGCCATCTGCGTCGCCGTCAGATCGCTCGCGAGGACGATCGGTCCGTACGGTTCGTAGACCGCGACCTCGTCGAAGTTTTTGTAATCGATTCCGTGATGGTGGAGCAGCCGTCGCCAAAGCGTCGCTTCGGGGATGCCGAGCACGCTCGAGAGTTCGCGCATCGTATGCGCCGCATCGTGAACGTCGGAGGGAATCATCGCGCACACGAACGACGGTCGGCTGCGCACGAGTACGACGCCGTTGCGATCGTAGATGCGACCGCGCGGCGCCGCGACGGGAATGCGCCGGATCTGATTCTCTCGCGCGGCCGCGGCGAACCGCTCGCCTTCGAGAATCTGCACCTGCGTGAGGCGTGCGATCAGCGCGCAGAGCGCGAGGAACACGACGAGCACGAACGCGATCATACGCCACGTCGCGCGCGGGAACGGCCGCGGACCCTCAGCGACGGTGCGCAAGCCGTCCTCCGATCTGCGTACCGAATTGCAGCGCGACGAATGCGACGAGCGCGTTTAACGCGGCCTGCCATAGTGCGGCATGCAGGTGCGTCTCCGGCATCGCGAGCGGACGGTTCTGCATCTGCAGCGCGACGACGAACGCCGCGTAGCGAAGCAGCGTGAGCCCGGCGACGCCGGCGACGAGCGCGGCCGTGATGTCGGAGATCCACGAGCGCGCGAGCGCGCCTGCAGTGAGCCCCACGAGACCCGTCGCGAACGTCCACGCGACGCCGCTCGATCCGCCGAGCGCATCTTCGCACGTGCCCGCGATCAAACCGAACACGAGACCGGCGAGCGTCCCCGCGCGAATGCCGTACCACGCGACGACGATGACGACGAACGAGACGGTCGCCCCGCGAAACGCGAAGAACGGCGCGAAGCTCGTTTGAAAGACGAGCGCTACGAGTAGAGCGAGCGCGGCGTGCCACCAGACGGGCGCCCCCGGAACGTATGCGGGTGCTGCCGTTTCACTCGGTCGATTGGCGACCCAGAACGCGCGCGTCCGCGCGATATCCTCATCCGATCTCGCGGGCACGAACGTTAGTTCCGCGGAACGACGATAACGCGAGAGATCCGCCCGAACGAGGCCGCCGGGTCGAGCAGCGCGCTTTGATAGAGCGCGCCGTCGGGATGGTCGACGCGCGCGATCGTGCCGAGTGGAAGGCCCGCGCGGAACGAGCGGCCCGCGCCCGTAACGACGGCATCGCCGACGCGCAGCTTCGCATCCTGCGAGATATATTCCAGGCGGATGCGGCCGTTCGTTCCGGTCGCGATGCCCCACCAGCGCCCGCGTTGCACGACGGCCGGCACCTTGCTCGCGCCGTCGGTCACCAAGAGCACGGTGCTTTCGAGCGGCGTCGCGCTCACGATGCGACCCACGACGCCGTCTTCGTTCACGACGCCATCGTCGGCCGCGATGCCGGCGCGACTCCCGCGATCGAGCGTGATGACGCGATCGACGTTCTCTGGATCGTAGCCGATCGTGGACGCTTCGATACCGCCTGGAATTGCCGACATCGCGTTCGCGATTTCCGTCGCCTCCGGCGAGAGTGCGAGCGCTTCGCGCAGCCGCGCGTTCTCCGTGCGCAACGCGCGGTTCTTCTCGCGAAGCTCCGCATTCTGTGATGCGAGGTGCGGCGCGGCTGCAATGCCGGCGGCCATGCCGTGCACGGCGCCCGCAACCGCCGTAACGGTGCTCTGGACGACGAACGCGGCCGACGTCACGGCGTCTGCGAGGATGCTTGGCTTACCGGATTTTGCGGCGTCGAGTTGGACGAGAGCGATCAGAGCGGCGACGATCACCGCGCCGATTACGGCGAATAGCTTTCTCTCATCCCGATACGTAAAGATTGGTACCACCTCGTGAATCGATCCGCATGCGGCCGGAGCTGTTCGTGGAGCGTCGGCGATCCGAGAATTTCGCCGGCTCCTCGGGCGACGCACGTGAGTGGATCGCGTGCGACCGTCGTCGGCACGTTCGTGCGACCCCCGATCACCCCCGCGAGTCCCGTAATCAACGCGCCACCACCCGTCAGCGTGATGCCGCTTTCGATCAGGTCGGAGGCCACGTCCGGCGGGACGGACTCGAGGACGGCGAGGACGCCGCGCATGATGCGTTCGATCCCCTCTTCCATCGCTTCGCCGACGATCGACTCCCGCACTTCACGCGCTCGCGGCGACGCGGCGTCGAGGTCGTTGCCGTTGACGAGCAAGGATGCCGAGCCGGGCGCGCGGCCGGCAAATCCGAGTTCGACCTTGAGGCGCTCGGCGGTCAGCGATCCGATCGAGAAGCGCTCGGCCCGCAAGCGGTTGACGATCGACTGGTCGAGGAAATCGCCGCCGATCTGAATCGAGGAGAGCCGGATGACGCCCGTGGTTCCGAGGACGGCGATCTCGGTCGTGCCGCCGCCGATATCCACGACCATCTGCGCGCGGGTGCTCGTGACGTCGAGGCCCGCGCCGACCGCGGCCGCGACGGCCTGTGGAACGTACGTCGTATAGCGCGCACCGGCCGCTCGCACCGCCTGCTCGACGGCCTTGCATTCGATGTCGGTCGCGCAACCCGGAATCGAGGCGATCAGGCGCGGCGCGAGGCGCGGCCGCGTGGCGAGCGCCCGATCGACGAGGCGTGCGACCAGCGTCTGGGCGGCCCGGAAATCGGAGATCGTGCCGCGCTGGAGCGGCCGGACGACGCGCATATGCGGTGGGACGCGGCCTTCCATTTCCTTCGCGGATCGGCCGATGGCGACGATTTCGTCCGTGCGCATGTCGTAGGCGACGACCGACGGCTCGCTGACGATCACTCCGGCCCCGCGTTCGTACACGACCGTATTCGCGGTGCCGAGATCGAGCCCGATGTCGGGGCTGACCGTCGAGCGCACGCTCTTCAGCATGGCGCTCACAGGCGATACCCGATTTCGGGGAGGCGGCGAACGAAGTCGCCGAGCGGGAAGCCCATCACGGTATAAAAATCGCCTTCGATTCGCTCGACGAGCGCGGCCCCGCGGCCCTGAATGCCGTAGGAACCGGCCTTGTCGAAGGGATCGCCCGTCGCGATATACGTTCGGATGGTCTCGTCGGAAAGCTTAGAAAACCAGACGTTGGTCGACACGGTCGAGGCGATCGTCGCGCCACCGACTTCGCGCGCGACGTACGCGGTATGGACCGTGTGCCCGCGGCCCGAGAGCGCGGAGAGCATTCGCGCGGAATCGGCCGCATCACGGGGCTTTCCGAGCGCCGTGCCGTCGAGATCGACGACGGTATCGGCCGCGATGATCAACCCCGACGGCTCGCGCGCGGCGACCGCGTCGGCTTTGGCAGCCGCGTGGAATGCCGCGAGTTCGCGAGGGCCATAGCCGGGGCGGTCTCCTTCGTCGACATCGCTCGGTCGAACGCGGACGTTCAGGCCGAGGGACGTGAGCAGCTCGAAGCGTCTCGGCGAGGCGCTGGCGAGTACGATCGATCGCAATTCGCGCATGCGGCTTTCCGTGACTTCAGTATAGAGAACGCGAGAGCGTTTTGTATAGAAGCGGATGCAAAGAAATTGACGCGCGGAACCTCTTCATTGATAAACCTTCCCGTCGACTTTCACATAATCGCCGTGAATGAGGCCTCCGCGCGGGTCGTAAACGTACTCGCCGCGCACTTCGACGTCGTCGCCGTCGGCGATCGGGATCGATCCCGTAAGGTCGACGTTGTCGTCGACTCGGACGGTGAGGCCGCGTCCCGCGGAGCCCCGCAAATGAAGCAAGAAACCTTCGTGCACGCCGCTCGGGCCGCGCCGCGTTCCAAGAATCTGCGCGACGCTACCCGTGGCCGTGACTTCGATGCGGGAACGTCCGTTCGCCCACGCGTCGTACACCACGCCGTTGGCATCGTCCGCGCCGCTCGACGTCGCGCAGCCGGTCATCGCGAGGACGAGCGCGAGGACCGGTGCGCTTCCCCTCACGCCGGGTCGTCGATGACGTCGTAACGGAGCGTTTCCTCGGCGAGCTCGCGCCGTACGGCGAGCCGATGTGTGCCGCCGCCGGCGAAGGCGATCGCCGGTTTCGGGAATCGGTTATAGTTGCTCGCCATGCTATAGGTGTAGGCGCCCGTCGTCCCGAGCCCGAGCAGATCTCCCGCCGCGAGATCGCCGGGTAGCGGAGCGACGACGAGCGTATCGTTCTCGCACGAACGTCCGCAGACGGTGAACTCGATGGGTGCGGCGTCGCTCTCGCGACTCGCCAGAAACGGATGATGGTACGCGCCGTAGAGCGCCGGCCGCGGGTTGTCCGCGATGCCGCCGTCCACGATCGCGAAGCGGCGCGAGCCTTGCGATTTCGCGGACGCGACGCGATAGAGCGACGTGCCGGCCGAGGCGACGATGCTTCGGCCCGGTTCGATGCCGACGTGGGCGAGCGGCAGCTTGCGCTCCGCAGCGTCGTGCCGCAGTGCATCCCGAATACGGAGCAGCGTCGCATCGACGTCGAGATGATCGCCGCCCGGTCGCGCGTCGACGCCGAATCCGCCGCCGACGATCACCTCACGCACCGGCGCGCCGCTCGCGTGCATGCGCGCGAACGCGTCCATGAGAATCGGCACGCTCGCGGCGTAGGGCTCCGCATCGAAGAGTTGCGAGCCGAGGTGCGCGTGAACGCCGACGAGTCGCAGGCCCGCGCTCGCGCGTACGAGCGCGATCGCGTCGTCGAGCGTTTCGATCGCGAATCCGAATTTCGAATTCTCGCCGCCGGTCCGAACGTACGCATGCGTGTGCGCCTCGATGCCCGTATTGACGCGCAGGAGCACGTCGACGGGCCGGTCCGCACTCGCGCGCGCGGCGAGTGCGGCGAGCTCGTTCTGGTTATCGACGACGACACGCCCGACACGACCGCTCACGATCGCATCGAGTTCGGCCTCGGTCTTCCCGCAGCCGTGCATCACGAGTCGCGCGGCCGCGACGCCGGCGCGTTCGGCCGTCAAGAGTTCTCCGAGCGAGCAGACGTCGATTCCGAGACCCGCGGCCGCGATGCGCCGCGCGAGCGCGACGAAGAGCAATGCTTTACCAGCGTAGCAAACGTCGATGCCGAGGCGCGTGCCCGCGCGCGCGAATCGCTCGAGGTTCGCATCGAGCACGTCCGTATCGAGAACCAAGAGCGGCGTTCCGTACGCCGCGGCGAGTTCGGTTGCGGGCACGCCGCCGAGTTCGATCGGGCCGCGCTCAGTCCGCATGCGCGAGTGCGTCCGCCGCGCGATACAACCCGTGTTCGGCGATGTACTTCGCAACGAACTCCGGGACGAGATAGCGAATGCTTCCACCGCGTGCGAGCTGCCGGCGAACGAGCGTCGCGGATCCGTTGAGTGCGGGGAGATCCAGCACGCGAAGCTTCTCGCGCTCGGCGGGCGCGAGCGTCTCCAAGAGCGAGTCGACGCGTTCCGGCGCGCGCTCCGCACGCGGCGCGATCGCGAACACGTCGAGATTTGCGAGCACCACGTCGAAGCGTTGCCAAGGCGAATCGACGAGCGAATCGCCACCGACGACGAACGTCAATTCGTCGTTCGGATAACGCGCGCGAATGCGCGGCATCAGATCGGCACTATAGCCCGTCGCCGATTCGTCGAGATCCGTTTCGTCGAGTGCGAAGCGTGCGTTCGCCGCGATCGCGCCGCGCAGCATCGCCAAACGTTGTTCGACCGTCGCGACCGGGCCGCTGCGATAGTGCGCGCCGCGCGTCGGCAAGAAGATCATGCGCTCGAGGCCGAGTTCGACGCGTGCCGCCTCGGCGACGAAGAGATGTGCGTTGTGAACCGGATCGAACGTGCCGCCGAAAAGCCCGAGCTTCACGGCGCGGCCTGGCGCGTGCGCACCTCGTGCGTGACCGACGCGACGCCCGCGCGCAAGCCCGCGTAGTACGCGACCGCGATGACGAGTGCGAGCACGATGAAGAATCCGATGTAGAAACGCGTCGTCGCGTTCACGAGTAATCGAACTCGTGACCGGCGATGCGAACCGTATCGCCATCTCGCGCGCCGAGCTCGCGCAGGGCCTTATCGACTCCCATCTTTGCGAGAATCGCCTCGAAGCGACCGAGTCCTTCATCCGTGTCGAAGTCCGTCATCGCGGCGAGCCGCTCCACGCGGTCTCCGGTTACGACGAACGCGCCGTCGGAATCGCGTTCGATCTCGAACGCTTCCTGCGGTGTGAGGTTGAATCGCGGCACGTCCGGTTCCGCGATCGCCGGTAGCGGCGTCGACGCGATCGCGCGGAACGCGGCGTAGAGCAGGTCGCGAACGCCCTCGCCCGTGACGGCCGAGATGCCGCGCAAGCCGTCGATCTGCGGCCGGAGTTCCTCGAAACGCTCGCGCGCCTCGGGCAGATCGAGTTTCGAGAGCACCGGAATGATCGGGCGTTCGAGCAGCGCCGGATTCCAAAGCCGCAGCTCGTTTTCGATCGTCGCACGGTCGGCGAGGATTTGCTCGGCCGTGGAGGCGCCGTCCATCAGGTGGATCAACACGCGCGTCCGCTCGATGTGGCGCAGAAAGCGGTCGCCGAGGCCGGAGCCCGCGTGCGCGCCTTCGATGAGGCCCGGCACGTCGACCATCACGAACGATTCTTCCGGCGCCAAACGCACGACGCCGAGTTGTGGTTCGAGCGTCGTAAACGGATAGTCCGCAATCTTCGGGCGCGCTGCGGACGACACGGAGAGCAAGGTCGATTTGCCGGCATTCGGCAACCCGACCACGCCGCAATCGGCAAGTAGCTTGAGTTCGAGGCGCAGCGAGCACCCATCGGCCGGCTCGCCTTTCTCGGCGAAGCGCGGCGCCTGCCGGGCACTCGTCGCGAAATGCTGGTTGCCGAGCCCACCTCGGCCGCCCTTTGCCACGCGGATCGTCTCGCCGGCGGCCGAGAGGTCGGCGAGCAAGAACTCGGAGCCATCCTCTTCGAGCCGGTACACGAGGGTGCCGACCGGCACGGGAACGATCAGGTCCGTCGCGCTGCGGCCGGACTTGTTGGAGGTCGAACCCGCCTTGCCGGCCTCCGCCACGAAGCTCTTCTTGAAGCGGAAATCGATCAGGGTCGAGAGTTCCGGGGTCGCCTCGAGCACGACGTCGCCGCCGCGACCGCCGTCGCCGCCCGCCGGGCCGCCTTTCGGGACGTACTTCTCACGCCGCCACGCGACGATGCCGTCGCCGCCGCGCCCGCCTCCGACCGTGATCGTGGCCTCGTCGATGAACTGCATCAGGCGCGCAAAAAACAAAAGAGCCCGGAGGCTCTTACGAACGCCGGTGTGGCCGGCGGAATCTCTCGACTATGCCGAGGCGACGACGTTGACGTGCTTGCGATTCCGCTTCTCCGTGAACGAGACGAAGCCGGGAACCAGGGCGAACAACGTGTTGTCCTTGCCCATGCCGACGCCGAGGCCCGGGTAGAACTTGGTGCCGCGCTGACGCACGATGATGTTGCCCGCGACGACGGCTTCGCCGCCGAAGCGCTTCACGCCGAGACGCTGGGCGTTGGAGTCGCGACCGTTGCGGGTCGAGCCGGCGCCTTTTTTGGACGCGAAAAGCTGCAGATCGAACGTGAACATAGCGGCGCTCAGTATATCAGGGGCCGGTTCCCGGCGCAAGTGCGCCCCGCGTGCGTGCGACCAGGGTCTCACAGACTGCAGGCTTGTCCAGCAAGCGCGTCATACGCAGGGGAGCCCGCGAGTGCGGGCTCGGGGGCCATCGGGGGCACGCCGCCCCGATCTCCAGGAGGCTTTCGAGGGCTGCCGAGCCGTGCCGCCCTGCATCACGACGGGGGTGTCCCGTCCCAAAGCCGCTCGATGGGCCGGCGGGTGCCGCGCCCCGATTGACAACGGTTTCGCACAAGCACGTGGGTCGGCGCGCGCCGGCCCGGGAGGATCGAGGGGCTTCGCTGCCTCGATTTTAGACAGTATGCCACGGGTCGTTATAACGGGAATGGGGGCGGTCACCGCCCTCGGAAATACGCGGGAAGAGTTTTGGGCCGGCCTCGTTGCCGGGCGCAGCGGTGTCGCTCGGGTCACGGCGTTCGATGCCGCAGCCGCGGGCTTGCGCGCGCAGATCGCCGCCGAGGTCAAGGGCTTCGACGCGGATGCGATCCTCGGCCGTCGCGACGCGCGCCGGATGGACCGCTTCGCGCAGTTCGCGGCGGTCGCGGCCAAGGAAGCGATCGAAGACGCGGCGTTCCCGGAAGACAAGGCCCTGCGCGACGAGACGGCCGTCGTGGTGGCGAGCGGCATCGGCGGCATTATCACGATTCAGGATACCGTAACGAAGGCGCGCGCCGCGGGCTCCGCGAGCCGCATTACGCCGTTCTTCATTCCGATGTTGATGAGCAACGCGGCGCCGGCGCAGATCTCGATGCGCTACGGATTCCGCGGGCCGATGTTCGCGGTCTCGAGCGCGTGCGCGAGCTCGAACGACGCGCTCGGCGTCGCGTACGACATGATCGTGCACGGCAAGGCGCGCGCCGTGATCACGGGCGGCTCGGAAGCCACGATCACCGACGTCGCGATGGGCGGCTTCGATTCGATGAAGGCGCTCTCGACCCGGAACGACGAGCCCGAACGTGCGAGCCGGCCGTTCGACCGCGAGCGCGACGGCTTCGTGCTCGCCGAAGGCAGCGCGATCATGGTGCTCGAGGAGCTCGAGCTCGCGAAAGCGCGCGGCGCCCACATCTATGCGGAGTTGCTCGGCTACGGCCAGTCGGCCGATGCATACGATCTCGTCGCGGTCGATCCCGACGGCGGCGGCGTGGAACTCGCGTTGCGTCGGCTATTCGCGTGCGCCGGCATTTCTCCGAGCGACGTCGATTACGTCAACGCGCACGCGACCTCGACGCCGATCGGCGATCCGGCCGAATCTCAGGCGCTCGGTCGCGTGATCGGCGCGAACGGCCACACGTTCGCGGTCAGTTCGACGAAGAGCATGCACGGCCACGCGCTCGGCGCGGCGAGCGCGATCGAAGGCGTCGCGACCGTCATGGCGATCGCGACCGGCATCATTCCGCCGACGATCAACTACGAGAACCCGGATCCCGCGTGCACGCTCGATTACGTGCCCAACGTCGCGCGCAAAGCCGACGTGAAGGTCGCGATCTCGAGTTCCTTCGGTTTCGGCGGCCACAACAGCGTCGTCGCGTTCGGAAAGTACACCGGTTAACCGATGGCGGGAGAGGCGCGCCGGCAGCGGCTGCGCGCGCTACTCGCGCTCGCGGGCGTCCCGCGTGGCGCGCGAGCATCGAACGAGCGCGTCGATCTCTTCGGCGCGGCGTTCGTGCACGAGAGTGCCGTTAAAGAGAAGCTCGCTCCGCAATCGAACGAGCGCCTCGAGTTTCTCGGCGACTCGATCCTCGGGTTCGTCGTCGCGCGCTCGCTCTACGAGCGCTACCCCGATGCCCCCGAAGGCGAACTCGCGCTACGCAAGTCGTCGCTCGTCTCCGATGCCGCGCTCGCGGCGACCGCGGAGCGCCTCGGATTCGACGCGCTGCTCGTGCTCGGCGCCGGCCTCGCGAACCTTCCACCGACCCGCCGGCGGTCGGCCCTCTCCGACGCCTTCGAAGCGTTCCTCGCCGTCCTCCAGCGCGAATGCGGGTTCGACGTGGTCGAGGCGTTCGTGATGCGCGAGCACGTCGCGGTCCGGGAGGGGCTCGGCGGCACGATCGACGATCCGAAAACGATCCTGCAAGAGTGGTCGCAGCGCCGCTTGGCGAGCGTCCCCGCCTACGCCGACCGCTTCGAGGGGCCCGATCACGACCGGACCTTCCACGCCGAGGTCGCGGTCGGTGACGTGCGAACCGCGGGGACGGGACGCTCGAAGAAGGAGGCGCAGCGAGCGGCCGCCGCCGCCGCGCTGGCGGTCCTCGCCGAGCGCTACGACGACGTCGCCCCGAAAGCGCTTTCGCGCGCGCGAAAGACGCGGCGACCCGCCGCGGCGAAAGGGTCTCGCTCGTGAAGCTCAAGTCGCTACGCCTCTTCGGATTCAAGACGTTCGCGGAACAGACGGGTCTCGCGTTCGAGCCCGGCATTACCGCGCTCGTGGGTCCGAACGGATCCGGCAAATCCAATCTCGTCGATGCGATCCGTTGGGTGCTCGGCGAGCAGAGCCAGAAGTCGCTGCGCTCGAACAAGATGGAAGACGTGATCTTCGCCGGCAACGAACGGCGCAAGCCGCTCGGCATGGCGGAGGTCGTGCTCACGTTCGACAACGAAGACGGCGCGCTCAAGATCGACGCGAGCGAAGTGCAGATCACGCGCCGCGCCTACCGCGCGGGCGAGAGCGAATTCTTCATCAACCGCCAGAGCGTCCGGTTGCGCGACGTGATCGAACTGCTGATGGGAACGGGCCTCGGCCCGGGTTCCTACGCGATCGTCTCGCAGGGACAGATCGACGCGATCCTCGCTGCGAAGCCGACGGATCGGCGCGGGCTCTTCGAAGAGACGGCCGGCATCAACAAATTCCTCGCGCGCAAGAACGAGTCGCTGCGCCGCCTCGAGCAGACCGAGCAGAACGGCATTCGCGTCAACGATCTCTTGCAAGAGATCTCCGCGCGCGTGCCCGAGCTCGAGACGCAGGCACGGCGCGCAAAGCGCTTCCGCAAGGCATCGGCGCGGCTACGCGATCTCGAGATCCTCTCGTATCTGCGTGCCGGTGCGTCGCGTCGCGCCGAGCGCGCCACGTTGCAAGCCGAACTCGAAAAGTTCGAATTCGAACGCACGGGAGCGGCGGCGCGCGCGGCCGCGCTCGAAGGCGAACTCACCGCGCTACGCACCGACGTGTACGGACGCGAACGCGCGCTCGAAGCGTTGCGCGCCGAGGCGACGAGCGCGCGCGCCGAACTCGCCGACCGCGAAGCAAAGCATGCGGCGATGAGCGCGCGACGCGAAGCGCTCGACGGTCAGTCCTCGCAGATCACGGACGATCGCGAGCGCGCCGAGGCGGAACAGAACGAACTACGCGCCACGATCGAAGAGCTCGAAAACGAGATCGCGCCGAAGACGGCCGAGCTCGAAGCGCAGCGCGAACGCGAGCGGCAAGCGCAGGACGAACTTGCGACCGCGCGCGCGGCGCTCGACCGCATCTTCTCCGCACTACGCGAAGCGGAAGCGGCGGCGGCGGCAGCGGCTGCAAGCGAAGCGGAACGTCGCGCGCAGCTACAGGCGGCGGAAGCCACGTACGAGCGGCTCGAGCGCGAAGCGTTCGCGCTGCGCGAAGACGCGGGCCGTCGGAGCGAGCGCGCGGCGACCCTGGCGCGCGATGCGGATGCCGCGCACGAAGAGGTCGCGCTGCTCGAAGATCGCGCCGCCGCCGCACGCGCGGCGTCGTCGAAAGCGGACGAACGCGCCGTTGCGGCCGCGCAGGCGCTCGCCGACGGTCAGGCGGCGTATCGTTCGGCGACGAGCGAACTCGCGAGCGCCGAAGCGCGACTGCACACGATCGAAGAGCTCGAGGCGAACCTCGAAGGTCACGTTCCCGGCACCCGCGCGATCCTCGAAGCGCACAAGCGCGGCGAGTTCGCCGGCATCCACGGCGTCGTTTCGAATTTGATTCGCGTCGACGAACAATACGCGCGCGCGCTCGATATCGCGTTCGGCGCATCGCTTTCGAATATCGTAACCGAGCGCGCCGAAGATGCGGAGCGCGCGATCGCGTATCTGCGTTCGCGCGAAGCGGGCCGCGCGACGTTTCTTCCGCTCGATACGCTCGGCAACCGCGCCGGACGTAACGCGAACGAAGCGCCGCGCGAGCCCGGCGTGATCGGCTACGCTCATGCCCTCGTCGAGCCGACGGAGCCGCGTTACGCGGGCATCGTGTCGTTCCTCGTCGGGCGCATCCTCGTCGTGGAAACGCTCGACGTCGGCGTGAAGCTCGTGCGCACGCAGTCGTTCCGCGACGCGATCGTAACGCTCGACGGCGACGAAATTCGCGGCGGTGGCGCGATGACCGGTGGGCGCTACAAACGCGAGCGTTCGATCCTTTCCCGGCGCGCACAAGCGCGCACGCTCTCGGAAGCGCTGCCGCAGCTGCGCGTGCATCTCGAGAACGCGGAGCGCGCGACGACCGGCGCCGAAGATGAGTTGGCGGCCGCCACGCGCGAACGCGACGAGGCGCATCGCGTGCAGAACGAGCTCGCCGTGAAGTTGCGCGATGCCGTCGCGCGTGCGGAGACGTTGAACCTCGAGCGCGAGCGTCTCGCGAGCGAAGTCTCCGCAATCCTCGAGCGCGCGGCGGAACGCGACCGCGAGACCGCGGCCGCGCGCGAGCGGCTGGCAACGCTCGATCGTCCGAGTCTCGACCCGGCGACCGCGTCGGAGGAGCGCGGCCGGCTCGAAGCGTCGCTTGCGGAAGCGCGCGAGACGATCGCGCGCGCGCAAGATGCCGAGCGCGCGGTCACGAGCGAGATCGCGAGCGCGCGCGAAGCGGTCGCGTCGCTCGTCGCGCGGCGCGACGGCGCGCGCGGGCGCCTCGGGTTGCTCGACGCGAATCGCGAGCGCGCGGCGCAGGCGCGCGAAACGATGACGGCCGAGCTGGAAGCTCTCGCGGATCGCCTTACGGAATCGGAGCACGCGCTCGCTACGGCGCGCACGGCGGTCGCCGAGGCTGACGCGCGGCACGAGGCCGCGCGGCGCGAGCGCGATGCCGCGCAAGCGCGTTCCGCGGGGCTCGAATCCGACGTACGGCTCGCACAGAATGCGGAGCGCGATGCGGCTACCGCGAGCGAAGGCGGTCGCGTGCGGCTCGCCGAGATCGACGCCGAACTCGGAATGCTCGCCGCGCAGTTCGCGCAGAATCCGGCAACCGCCGAAGAGTGCGCGGACGTCGAAGCGCGCTACGCGAACGAGAGCGGCGAGTTCCAGCCGGAAATCGCGCGTTTGCGCGACGAACTCGCGCGACTGCAAAACGTGAACCTCAACGCCGAGGCCGAAATCGAAGAGCTCGCCGAGCGGGAGCGCTTCCTCAAAGAGCAACTCGACGATCTCTCGCGCGCTCGCGAAACGCTGCTCGCCTCGATTCGCGAGATCGAAGCATCGTCGCAAGAGCAGTTCAACGCGACCTTCGCGCTCGTCAAAGACGCATTCGAAAGCGTCTACGCGCGCCTGTTTCCCGGCGGCGAAGCGAAGATGTGGCAGACGGAGCCCGAGGATCTCTCAGCGACCGGCATCGAGATCTCCGTGCAGCCGCCCGGCAAGAAGATGATGTCGCTCACGGCGCTCTCCGGCGGCGAACGCGCGATGGCGGCCTCCGCGTTGATCTTCGCGCTGATCCGCGTGAAGCCGTCGCCGTTCTACTTGCTCGACGAGGTCGATGCGGCGCTCGACGACGCGAACGTGGAACGTTTCTCGGGGCTCGTGCGCGAGGTCGGCTCGAGCGCGCAGCTCCTGATCGTCACGCACAACAAGAAGACGATGGAGCTCGCCGCGCGCATGTACGGCGTGACGATGCGCGAGCCGGGCATCTCGAGCGTGATCTCGGCGGATCTCACGCCGGGCACGGTCGAGAGCGAGCTCGTCGCGGAACCCGTTCTTGCCGGTTGAGGCGTTGCGGCGAGAGGCGGCGCTCTTCTCGGTGTACGATCGCACCGGCGTCGTGGAACTCGCACGGGATCTCGCGGCGACGGGCATGCCCATCTATGCTACGGGCGGCACGCGGCAGCACTTGCTTGCCAACGGCGTCGAGGCGCTCGATGTCGGCGAGCTCACGGGTTTTCCATCGCTTTTCGACGGGCGCGTCAAGACGCTGCACCCGCGCGTGTTCGGCGCGATTCTGGCCGACCGCGAAAACCCCGCGCACCGTGCGGAAGCGCTCGCACACGGCGTTCCGGCGATCTCCGTCGTCGTGGTCAATCTCTATCCGTTCGAGGCGACCGTCGCCCGCGAGGGTGCGACGCTGGAAGAGGCGATCGAGCAGATCGATATCGGCGGCGTCTCGCTGATTCGCGCCGCGGCGAAGAACTTCGCGCACGTGTCGGTCCTCGTCGATCCCGATCAATATGCGTCGGTTCGCGAGACGCGCGGGGACACCGATATCGCGCTGCGACGGCGCTTCGCGACGCGCGCGTTCGAGCGCACCGCGGAATACGATTCGTCGATCGCGCGCTACCTCGAAGCGGGCTTGATCGCAAGCGAACTGCCGGGCTCCCTCGCCCTTACGATTCCGCTCGCATCGTCGCTGCGCTATGGCGAGAATCCGCAGTCGCGCGCCGCGTTCTATCTGGCGCGCACGGACCGGCTGCCCGAACAACTCGGCGGCAAGGCGCTCTCGTATAACAATCTGCTCGACCTCGATGCGACGCTTCGTCTCCTCGTGCGGGAAGTTCCCGACGCGCAACGCGGCGTCGTGCGTGCGGCGATCGTGAAGCATACGGTTCCCTGTGGCGTCGCCGAACGCGTCTCCGCGTACGATGCCGTTGCAGCGACGCTCGAAGCGGATCCGGTTTCGGCGTACGGCGGCATCATCGCGCTCGATGGGACCGTCGATCTCGCCACCGCGGACGCGCTCGCGGAATTCTTTCTCGAGATCGTCGCTGCGCCCGCCTTCGACGACGACGCGCTCGCGCGCTTGCGCCGTAAGAAGAATCTGCGCATCATCCGCTACGATACGAAGCTGCCCGAACGCCTCGCGCGCGAATTGCGCGTGCGTAGCGCGCTCGGCGGCGTGCTCGCCGAAGATGACGATCCGGATGCGGCGCCCGAGGTGTGGCGCGTCGCGTCGGCACGGCAGCCGAGTGCCGGCGAATGGCGCGATCTCCGTTTCGCCTGGGATGTCGTGCGGCACGTGAAATCGAACGGTATCGTCGTCGCGCGCGACGCGATCACGCGCGGCATCTGCGCGGGTCAGACCAATCGCGTCAGCGCCGTTCGTATCGCGGGCGAGCGCGCGGGTGTCTTCGCCGCCGGCGCGGCGTGCGCGAGCGACGGATTCTTTCCGTTTGCGGACGGTCTCGAGGCTGCGGTCGAATCGGGCTGTTCCGCGGTGATCGCACCGGAAGGCTCGATCCGCGATGCGGAAGTCGTTGCGGCGGCCGATCGACTCGGCATCGCCCTCGTCTTTTCGTCGCACCGCTACTTCTTGCACTGACGTGGCGCGCGCGCGAGCGAAGGCGAGCGGCGTCGCGTCCGGTTTCTTTCTCGCGGCGGTCCGCGGCACGGGGTCTTCGGGCGACGACTTCCCGTGGAGCGTCCCGCTGCTCGCGGCCTTTCGCGACGTGCGTTTGCGCTCGGCCGTCACGTTTGTCATGGGAGAGAACGGGAGCGGAAAGTCCACGTTCCTCGAGGCCCTCGCGATCGCGTCGAATGCCGTCGCCGTCGGCGCGACCGACCTCGCGAGCGACACGACGTTCGCGGGCGCGCGAGCGTTCGCGGATACGCTGACGCTCACGAACGCCGCGCATCGGCCGCCGTCGGCGCGACTGTTCTTTCGCGCGGAGGACGCGCTCGGTTTCGGCCGCCGCGTCGAGTCGCAGATGGCCGAACTCGAAGCGATGGCGGCGGAAATCGATGCGGAGGGGGAGGCCGAAGGAGACGCGGCCGGTGGAAAGCGCCGCGCGGCGGGCTCGCTTCGCGGGGAGCGGCGAGACCTCGCGCGGCGCTATGGCGTCGACCCGCACGCACAATCGCATGGTGAAGCGTTCGTACGGATCCTTAGCGGCCGGCTCGTCCCAAAGGGGTTGTATTTTCTCGACGAGCCCGAGACGCCGCTCTCGCCAACGCGCGTGCTGGCGCTCATGGTGATGCTGCGCGCGAGCGTACGAGCCGGCTCGCAGTTCGTCATCGCAACGCATTCCCCGATGCTCGCCGCACTACCCGGCGCATCCATCTTGCTGATCGACGGCGACCGCTTCGTTGAAACGCCCTACGAGGAACTCGAACACGTCCGCGTGACGCGCGATTTCTTGAACGCGCCCGAACGTTACCTACGCCATCTCGAAGACGCCGACTGAGAGGCCCGCCCTCCAACAACGCGGGAACGTGCCTAAGCCGACAGCGAAGCTAACCATGCTCCTCATGGATATTTTGCGATGACGCAGTCCGTCACGTCGTGGCTCTCGGAGCGCGGTTGGCAGCGCTATGCGGACGCGTTCGTCGCTGCCGACATCGATCTCGAAATCCTACCCGAGCTCACCGACGGCGACCTCGAGAAGCTCGGCGTGACGCTCGGCGATCGCAAGCGCATTCTGCGCGCTCTCAAAGAAGGCACGTCCGCGCCGCTCGCGAGCACGACGCCGGCACGTCGTGACGAGCATGGAGAGCGTCGCCAACTCTCGTTCGTCTTCTGCGATGTGGTCGGCTCCACGGAGCTCGCCGGTCGCCTCGATCCCGAAGATTTGCGCGCGACGATGAAGGCGTATCACGACCTTTGCAGCGACGTCGTCGCACGGCACGGTGGTGAGGTCGCTCAATTCCTCGGCGATGGCGTCATGGTGCAGTTCGGCTTTCCGCGCGCGCACGAAGACGACGCGGAACGGGCGGTTCGGTGCGCGCT
>Ga0116228_10000544_pt1 | contig 28817 bp, 15 predicted proteins | sample S1TSphfallax_2_FD_89694 | JGI IMG/M metagenome (GOLD analysis project Ga0116228, IMG submission 89694) | Host-associated microbial communities from peat moss isolated from Minnesota, USA - S1T2_Fc - Sphagnum fallax MG | ecosystem: Host-associated > Plants > Peat moss > Unclassified | place... | reverse complement strand
GGTCATGCAGGTTCATGGGTAAGTATCAAAGGAACTCCTGTATATTATGTTGTGGAAGAGAGATTGGAGCTTTGAGAGTCTGAGTAGTCATCAGAGAGTAGATATGGCTTGCTGCATAATTGGCGTGTGCTTGGACTCAGCAGTCCTTTCGTGCTGTTGAACCCATCACAGATTACTGCTACAGGTACTTCATTACACCTCCATACCCCTTGAACGACAATGTTTCCTTGAATCTTCTGGTGAACAATGCCAACATGACTCTAAAACTGTGAAGGATCCATGATGTTCTGTTCATGATGTAATGGTTTTTTTTGTTTCATCTTTTGTGGCAAATTTAATGTAGGTTATGACTTTTGACTGCATCTTGCATCCCTTGTCTTGATTCTGCACTGGGTGGTTGTTTGTGATGGCTCAAGAAGCGGAAGTGATTGGAGCCAAGGAACAAATGGGTGTGAAGATTGGGGAAATAGCAGGAATATGACCAGTGTTGGTGTATTCCTAATACAAGGGTTGGCAAAAGTGTTTGCACGATGCACCACACAAAACTGATGCAAAACACAAGAGGGCAATTGAACTTGGCAACATGCCTAAAGAGCTTGCCAAGGTTTGGTTATCTCTGAAGCTCTGGAGTTTGCAGCAGAAGGCAAGGAACCAGAAAAATGCACTTCAAATGATAGGTCAGCTGGTCTGCATTGCCAGTTTAGGGTTTGGTGTGGTGGACAAGTCTTTGTTGGATTTAAAGCTCCATAATAGGAGGCATTTTGTCCTGTGCACTTTGATGAGATTTAAGCTAATTGAGATTCAAGACATGCCCATGGTGCAGTGACCCACTGGGCACCAAAGCTGTTTGCCATGTACCCCACACACAATGACCCATGTATTACAATTGTGGTACATTGGCCAAGAAGCTCTTGACCTTGAAGCTGCCTATCAAAACAAGGTCGAAAGTGTAGTTTGATATAGATTTGGGGCGCATGTTCCAGCCAGCTATGCTAGAGGATATGGTGAAGCAAACAGGCTACAAGTCCTCTGTTTTGGCAGTCATATTCTTAGGTAGTAGTAGTTGGTGCAAGTGGGGTTTATATAGATGTGATTGATAAGCATTTCCTGCAGGAAGAAGAGGGAGGTACTTCCAACCATGTAGCTTCTTTTCCATCTCTGCAATTCTATTTGCTGGTAAGCAGCTGATCATGACTACTAGGACATCAACTATGCCAAACACACGAGTTCTCTGTAATGAAACTGAAACACCTGCTACAACACTACAGTTTTTCAAATCATAATGCACACAGGCAGATTTTTTTAGTGTCCTTGGATGGTGCCTTACTCCACAGAAATTTTCCTCCACAAAGGGTTCAAAGAACTTGCTTTTGGTTTTTTCCGTGTGATACCCAATGGGTATCCTCCAGGTAGCACAGGAAAAATTTAAAAACTAAAATCCACCCAGTGCTTTGCCCTCAGTAAAGCCTGAAGCTTGCGGCCTCGGTCTTTATCCTAAACAAATAAATGCCAGGATTGCAAATTGCAGAACAGGTACTGAATGGTTAGGACGCTACTTGATCCCAAGAGAGGACTTTACAATGTTTACCTGGTGTGATCTGTGTAGTGGAATAAAGAACCACAGACTACCAAACAAAGTTTTGCAAGAATCAGTTGGGGTTTCAGTAAATATTCTTGTTCTCTGTACATGTGTGTGTTTTTATAGGATTTGATATGGTATTTTATAGAATTTGGTCCACCCTGACATTCATGCGTTAATTGACAAGTGCAAAAAGAATTTCATTAATATGCCAAAAACCTGACTAAAAACTGAATCAGAGTCTCTTTTTCTCCCTTAACCTTAAGATCTTAGGAGTAACAGGCACTTGTGAGGGCTTGGAACCCACGACCAGTTGCAAACTGGTCATGAGGCAAAGCAACAACTATGGCTATTGCATATCAACAAGAATCAAGCCTGGCAAGTTGCTAAAAAATCAAACTGTGTTCAAGTTCAAGGATCTGGAGCTTGAGGTTTACTTCTTGAACATGCACTGCAATCCAGATTGCTTCACAATTGAGAAGCAGGACAAGGAGAGCTGGAGAGGAGGACAGAGGAGAACGTTCACAGTAAACATTAGGGCTGGACTGCAAGAGAATTAGGGTCCCAATGCTAGTCGGCTGTAAGAAATGGCACCAGATGACCGCCAGAAACCCCTACAATTCTTATAAGCATCTACGAAGCGGTCCTGATACATAACCGCAGTTCTCAAAAAAATCTAGGAACCTGTCAAAATTCTGATACTCTCCCTGTTATTCCCTGAAAATCGCAGGCTCTTTTTTTAGGGTTTAGATGTTTCTCCATTACAAAAGAATTCCAAAAACCCAAACCAAAGGTTCCTTGATTCTTAAAATTTTCAGAAATTCTGGAAACCAGAGGCTCTTTGATCTCTACATTTCATAAAACCAGAAACCGGAGATAATTTGGAAAAATCAAAGTAACCGACCAAACCTGGGTTTCATCTGGTTGGTCACCCAGGAGAATTAGGGTTTCCACCCACAGTTTGAGGGGCCCCCAAGATGCACATGGGAGCCCAAAACAGGTTCTCAGAAGATACAGGGATTTGTGAAAAACCCTAGGGGTTTTCTTGTTTGTTGAGGAACTGCAGAACGTCTCAGGACTGCACCCAGAAACAAAGCGTTTGTAGAGAGGACCAAAGGGCAGATAAATCTAGTGTTTGTCCGTTTTGAAGCTTCAGTATTCAAGCTCGAAGTAGATTGTGTGATTGAGATACAACGCTCCCCTGCATTGCATTAGGCATGAAAAAATATTAGAGACCCTACCCCCCCAAAAGAAAACAATCCCGAGATTTTGTAGACCTGGCAGCAACTCTAATATTGAAGATGAGAGCGGATGCTGCAAATAGGCATCAGATCAGCTTTGGTAGATTCTTCAGCGTTCCTGACGTTGGAACGGAATTCGGAATGGAATTGTGAAGCTAATCCTGCACGAGATTACTGATCAGATGCATGCTAGTTAGTTACAGATCAAGATTAAACAAACTAGATCGTCGATACTCCATCTGCGAGTTCAACTCATATATTTGTACAACAGTATGCTGCCTTCGGCTAAGCGCACAGGCCGCCTGACTCGGATCTATCATAGAGATTTTCAAATTGCCTTCAAGTTCATCAGCTATTCCACTTTTATATTCTCCTCATCTTGGAATGGATCCCCGCCTTCTGTAGTTCTGGCAAATTAAGACAATCAGTAGCAGTACCATTGAAAAACGAATTATGTGTCAATAACAATCATGGTTGCGTTGGGTGCTCGTATGACAGCAGGCATAGGGGGGACGCACAAGAACCTGATCTCGTTCACTTGGTTGGTTCGCCTGAAAGGGTGGGGGGGAATTGATTCTATACACTGTGTGATCGTGTGCAGGACACCCATGACGCGGCCATCATGCATGCGACATATTTGGTACAATCCCAATCTCTGGAATTTTACAATTTCTCAAATCTAGTAATCGATCACAGAAACATAGTATCTCAAGTGTTTAGTCGAGTACTTACCCATGATTTCTCCAATCCTTGATGATACACGTGATGATGCATTGGCTTCGACTACGACTGCCTGCAACTGAGCATCATGGGGAGGGATGACAATCGGCTCCCGCCCACGTGCAAGAAACTCTCGAGTAAGCTAGCTTCCTAAGATATCGGAGGAGTTTCACCAATTCTGTTGCCAGTCGCACTAAGAGCACGAGAGTGAGAAACCCAGGATCAGAACTTCCGCATGTGGATCATCAACATGGAAGTGCTGGCTTGGAATTAGTAGTTGGAGCTCATGGCTGGATCTGGTCAATGGTGCCCTGAGTCGACCCCAGGGACGTGATCGCGAGTTGGGTGGAGACTTCAGTTTTCAGCTAGCTGCAGCAGATGATCAGTACTACTGAAGCTCCTGCAACAAACAAATCACTACAATTATATTAGAACTGTAGTCACAAACGAAGCCTTGATCAATGAAGAGAAAGTTGCAGTTGCAAGACGGTACTGAAAACATGCAGGAGAGATGAAGCATTGAAAGGGGAGGTGATCAAAAGACTTGATCACAACCTGTTATGCTGGAATTTTTTCTATAGTGGACTCCACATCACCCTAAGATGTAGGGATACCCAAACTTTGGCCCCTTTCTGGATGCATCACAATGTCTCTTCCCTGAAGAACAGAGCCAAATGAAAACATAGAAAATATATACATTAGATGCATAAGTTGCTACTTGTTACAATAGAAAAAAAATTCACTAGTGTTAAAAATAAGCTCTCAAAAAATGAAAAACGAGTTCAGCTAATCATGGGCAAAATGCCCAATGGTGCAAGCATGAATATTAATCTTCAATAAGGTCCCCTCCAAGTACACTGAAAACCCATTTGGAGCAGGTTCTTAGAGCAGCTCCAATGATGATCACTCAGTATGTGACTCTCCCAAAATGTTTCTCGCATCCAAAACTAGTTATTTGCTTTTTTTGAACTCCAGCCATAACAACTAAAACTAGGACTGCAAAGAGGTGGGGACTGCTACCCACACTACCTTGACAGATTTGGCATTAATTATAATCTTTTTAGGAACTTTGAAGTTTTTTTTTTAAATGCAAATAATAAAAAATTGTGAAGGAAAATATTGAACCTTCAAGAATCTTCTATCTGTTCACATAAAAAAAATTCAAATTAATTAATTATTCAAGCTGTGAACCTACAATTGTAATAGCAATCCCACCTGAACCAATCAAGCTTATATCTAGCCAATCAAGAGCATGTGTTAAGCTCTGCTGTGCCAAATCCCTTTTGCTGAGCCAAACTGGCATAGTTTGAGTTTGATTCATCTAATTTTCATTTGCTAGGGCACATACTGAACACTGGTAGAGCTGCTCTTCTGACTAAAAGCTCAAATGGGTATATGCAAACTGAAGTGGTTAGCGCCAAGGGGGGCTAAGTGGGGATGACAAAATGGGGCCAAATGGATGATGTGATGAATCCACAAGAATAAGTCTAAAGGATCAATCCCAGAATGGTAGAAAAGAAAAGAGTCAATGGGACGCCTTACTAAGAGCACCTTTTGATTCGCCCACAATACATACAGTTCAACCCAGTTAGAAAATAGACGACCCAAAACCTGGGAAACTATTGGCTGCACAGACAGTTGTTTTCCATGATTGGATTTGGGTGGGTGAGGGTTCTACCCTCATATACCCGTGGGTAAATATTAAGGTGAACATATATACCCTAGCTGGATGATTTTCTGTTACCCTTTGCTTATTATATACCCCAACCTGTTAATATTTCAGAGTTACCAGCCAGCGTGAACCAGCAGTCACCAATGCACCAGTTGGCCATTCAGTTCACTGGATGGGTTGCGTTTTTTCATTCAACATCAAATGGGGTTCATCGCAGTCAATTTCTTTTCGCTTTTGATTGTTGTACTTTTTTTTGGGGGGGTTTGTTCTTGGCTGTTTTTTCTCTGGACCTGACTTCACACATAGCTACCCTACTCACCTTCCTACCCTTATAAGTATTGTATCAACCTTGGTACCTTACTAATTATCCTCTATTAAATAGCTACCTTAATAACTAGTTATCCTACTAACCTAACTACTATACTAACTACTCAATCTACTAACTTAGTTACCATGTTAAATTACATACCTTATTAATTTAACTTCTTTACTGACATAACCATTGTACTAACTACCTACCCTATTGACCTAGTTACATTACTATTCACCAACCTTATATACAAAACCATCTTATTGAGATAAATACTTTACAAACCTAGTCACCTTGATAAAGTAACTTGTTTCCTATGTACTAATTTGTTTATCTACCTAGCTACCTTGCTAGTGTAACTTTTTTCCTACCAACTAACTTGCCTACCTACATGCTTACCTATTCTAACAACATATTTACCTTGATCCTTGAACTTCCTTTTTACTTATTAACTTGCCTAGTAACCCAGCTACCGACCTATATAGCTACTTATTTACCTATGCACCCACCTTCCTACCTAGCATTATGTTTATCTACCTACCTATGTTTTTTACATAACCAAACACTTAATTAATTACCTACTCACTTTTTCCACCCCCAACCCCCCAATCTTACCTATCAATTTATTAAGGTTTGCTTTAATTCATGGTTGATGAACATAGGTCCTCATATGTAGTTATTACAAACAATTTATAGTGGAAATAATGTCATAAATGTAGCCATTTTGGTTTAGTTAATGCAAATTTTACTAAATTTTTTTTACCTAATTTATTTATGAAATGGACATTATAATATATCTTTTTATGTAATTATTATAAATATGTACTATTGAATTATGGTTTAGGTTTAAGGTTGGGACAAATAAATTAGTTAGCAAGTTTTTTCACAAATCTATAGTAATTAACCTAAATTTGGCTAAATTTGGGGGGGAAATTTTAGGGTTTAGACATATGTGAAGTAATATAATTTCAATTTATATCTTTTTCAAAAAGAGTGGAAAAAATTAGTGTGGAGAGATCACACAAAGGTAAGAGACATATATTTTCTTTTGGATTTTTACAAAATTTATTTGATTATTTTTTAAGATTAAGGTTTTTTTTCAGTGAATAAATTTTTGTAATTTAAAAACTTTAAGAAAAATTAAAAATTTTCCCTATTTAAAAAAAAAATTGTTTTGCATTATATCATTTGTATACTTTGTATAGTTTTTTGGGTTTAGGGCATATATCATTAGGATTTTTTTTTGTTAGAGTTCATATAATTAGGGTTGTAATAGGGCTCATAGAAAAATATCATTTGGATTTTTAGGGTTATCGTTTATTTAAATCTATAACATAATTATGAATCTCTTTTATTTCCATATGTTCCATAGTTGTTAAAGTTCAATATTTCCTAATCCATTTTTGTTTAAATGTAATACCCATATTATATTGTGATAAATCATTAACCATGAAACATAAAAATATTTTTTAAATATTTGATTCCTTGCCAATACATCAAGAAATTCATGTTTTCAAAATTACTTATTCACCTTATAATATGATTTAACATATATAAAAATGAACATAATGCAAAATTGGTCATATTGATGATACAAAGGGTTAGGGTTTAATGTAAAACTTACTACTTAATGTTAGAATTATGGTTTAGGTTTAGAATTTAGGACATATAAATTAATTAACATTTTTTTTACAAGACTATAATAATTAAAATAAATTTAGGGTGCATTTAAGGTGGAATTTTTAGGGCTTAAACATATGTAAAACAATGCAATGTCATTTTATATATTTTTTTTAAAAATGAAATAACTTAACTTGAAAATATTACCAAATGGTAATAAATATATATATATATTTGTTTCCCTAAATGTAATACCCATATTCAAATTCATTTTGATATAACCTTAGGTGATTTAGGTAACTTAAGGTGTAGACCAAACCCTAAATGCAATACCCACATGTTGGGTCATTTCGAAATAATTCATATGTGGTTTGGGTGGCCTTTCAATGAAAATTAAAGTTTATATGCAATACCTACATGCAAGTTCATTTTGAAATAATCCATAGGTGATTTAAACAACCTTAGGTGAATAATCAACCTTAAACGTAATACCCTTATGTAAGGTCACTTCAAAAAAAGTGGTTTGGGTACCCAAAATATGTCTATTTATATACTTAAATTAATTTTATGAAAATTAATTTTCATGAATGATTATAAAAAATAATGATTTGAATAACTTATCAACATCAAAAATGTAATTAAAATAATAAATTAAATATCAAATTATTAATTTGATCTTTAAATCTAAATTTTAATTATCTTAATAATAAATGTTCAACCAAATAATAAATTAATTAATATTAAGAAATAAATGATTGTTTAAATATGATAATCAATCATTTACATTATCTGAAATAAGTTTTTAGTAATTATTTAATTATGACATTATTGGTTGATACTTAGATTAGATTATTATGTCATATGAAACCCATAAATATTACATTGGAAACCTATATGCAAGTAATGCAAAAGATGTTTAAAATCAACAACTATTTATGGACCTACATGCAGGTATTGCAATGGATGTAAAAAAATCAGCAACTATTACAAGACCTATATGTAGGTATTCCATATTTGAAATGGCCTTATGGAAATTATAACAGAAAGGATGTAGGTATTGCACAATGTTCATTTTGATCTTTGTAAACCCTAGACAAATTAATGTTACCTATTCATATGGGTCTATTTAAGTTTTGATTCTCACATCTAAATTATTAGTAAGATTATGAAAAAACCATACATATAATTAACCATATTCCCACCAAACAAATGTGACTAGAGGAAAATATTGTATTGATAAAAGATGTACAAATATGGGTGAATCAAAAAATGCTAAAGATTACAGTAAAAAAAAGGTTATTTATAATATATCAAAGGACCAAAATTTAAAAATTGGGTAGTCCAAAAAATGAAAAGGTTGAAAAAACCTAACTAACTATATAAAGTGGAAACCCTAAACCATATCATTATCTATAATCTCATGCTTAGCTTCGTAAGAAATTGTTGCATTTGTAATCCTTACTGCATGACAAGTAGTGTATAGATGGCTGCATTACATCTTAGCCTAAATTACATTGGCAACAAACTCTTCCTTTATTGTTCCTTGAACCCTATAAACACCCACAAACCACCAAATTAAACCTTAACACCACCAAAGGAAAAATCGATGGCAATTAACTACCATTGCATTCTTCACTAAAACACCACCATAGAAGAAGATGACAACGAGTTGCCACACTGTCCTCTTCTTTTTCTTCTTAGACATAGAAAAAAGGTGATGACAACAAGTTGTTGTTGCCTTCCAACAACACCACAGAAGAAGACAATGACACATTGTTGTTGTTTTTTTTTTCTCAAACACAAAAAAGACAAAACACACAACAAAACAACAACAAAAAAACTAAGAAAAGGGAGGGAGGTTACCTTCAAACTCCCACTTTACCCTTTCACTTTTGGCTCCCGTTTCTACCCTTTTATTTTAAACACTTTCTCTTGGCATCTTCTTCTTCTCAAGCATAATTTTTTTTAAAAGACCAAAAAAAAAAAAACCATAGAGAAAAAAAGAAATGCAGAGAAAGGAGGGAGCTTTCCTTCAAACTCCCGCTCTATTCTCTCACTTTTGGGTCCCGCTTCTGCCCTCCCACTTTTGCCTTTTTGTTTCAAACACTTTCTCTTAGCATCTTATTCTTTTCAAGCAAAAGAAAAAAAAAAAACCATAGAAGAAAAAAAATGTAGAGAAGGGAAGGAGCTTTCATTTAAACTCCCACTCTACCCTTTCACTTTTGGCTCCTACTTCTACCCTCCCATTTCTCCCCTTCTATTTCAAACATTTTCTCTTGGCACCTTCTTTTTCTCAAGCATAAGAAAATAAAAGAAAAAAACCATAGAGAAGAAAAAAAATTATAAAGAAAGGAAGGAATTTAATCTCAAGCTCTCGTTCTGTCATCTCACTTTTGGCTTTTGCTTCTGGCCTCCTTGTTTATGCCCTTTCATTTTAAGCACTTTCTCCTTGGCATCTTCTTTTTTTCAAGCAGAAGAAAAAAAAACAAACACAAAGAAAAAAAAAACCATAGAGAAGAAAAAAAGTGCAGAGAAAGGAGGGAGCTTACCTTTCTTCTCTCGCTTTTGCATTTGGGATGAAGCACTCCTCTTATTTTCTCCTTTCCACATTCCTTCAACATTGAGCTCTCCACCTTCTTCAAGCCTTGTGTCTCACGTCTCCTTGAAGCTTTGTGTTATTCAAGCTCAAGAGCTCTCCTAAGCTCTCAAGATGGAATGAATGGGAAATGAAGTGAGGGAGGTAGGAGAGGGTAGGTAGGTAGGAAGGGGGGGGGGGAAGTAGGTAGGAGGGGAAAATTTTGGGGTAGAAAAGAAGGCTGAAAAATCAATGGGCATGGGAAGAGGATGTGTTTTTGGTTCATCCCCAAAACAGTTGAACGACTTCATCCTGAATTGGTGCACTGGTGGCTGATGGTTCACTCCAACCAAACTTACCCTATTTTTATCCAAAATGGAGAATGTAGATTCAACACTTACACTTACTCAACAAAGGTTACTTGTTTCAAAGCGGGTTAACAAGGGCATATGGTATATGTCCAAATTGTCCTTGTATCCTTTATGCAGAACATGATTATAGTGGAGGTCCAAATGTTTGTGAGTAAGTGTAATGAATATATATTGCTTCTCGCATGTTATTTGTGTTCATTACTCTGATTACCTAAATATCCATTCTTAGACAATGTTCTTAGGACCCTTTTAATATTCAACTATCATTTGCCCATGTAGTAAAGCCCACTGCTACCCCCATTCCCTTGCTCACCTCTTTTTGTTGGACATGTTGCTCCCCCTTTCGTAACCCACACCTTGCTATTCAAGAGTTTAAAAAAAAGTTATGGATTTTTTCCCTTCAAACAAGTGCATTAGCATACATTTTTTGTTCTGGAACTTATTCAGGAGTTCAGGAAGTTGATGTTCCCTATGTGGTTTGCCCTCTTTTGTGATTTTTTTGGTCTCCTTGGACGTGGGTCCTTCCATTATTTTGTTCCTTGTATTCCCCCTTTGTTATATGGGTGCTTTGGTTTATTTATGATAAGCAGGGTTTCATCATTTTTCCGTTAGTTAAAACCTTCAAACAAGAGCATGGATTCTTTTCACCAGTTAATAAAGCCTTCAAACAAGCACATTATCAGGAATTCAGCAAAACTGTTTGATTCTTCGAAGTTTTTAACAGAACTGGAACTGGTGGTTCTTTTGATCCTGCTGCCTTTGATTCTGAACGTTTTTCATAGCCAGTGGCTCTTTAAAAATTCAAAGAACCACCCAACACTGGTTTGAACTCAGAACCTTGTTTGATGTGCCCGTCATCTCAGATAGGGGGGGAACCACTGAGCCATCATCTCTGCTGAGGTTTAGGGTTTAATGTGATCTTTCACTAATTCTTTTCCCTAGTGGTAGCTAGGTGAATACTTCTTCCTCCAAACGCTTGAGGGTGTGCATTGACCCAAATACAGGGGCTTCATGAACTGACAGTAAGGCTATGAAGTTGCTGGAAGAGGACACCTATCATTGGGTTGTGTGGAAATATATTTTGCTTACATGACACGCCATCTGTAGCTGATGTCAATGTCCTACAAAAGAAATTGACGGAATATGTAGAGTAAAACCAGAGGATGGAGGGTGTTCTTTGAATTAGGGCTCAAGTGAAGGGGAGCTGAGCATAGGCTTAGTTGTTTGAAGTCCATGCTCAGTTCCTGCTAATGCTCTTGTTTGAAGGCTTTATTAACTGGTTAAAAATCCAAAACCTGTTTACTGTTTACAATTTTACGTCCATTTGGGGCCAGAAAGTCCATTAGACGAGAGACAAATCATGGAGGACAGATAGTCCTCTGGTACTGGCAGCATGCCACAAACTTGGCCAGGACGATAGTGTTCAGAAAGTCCATTACACGAGAGACAAATCATGGAGGACAGATAGTCCTCTGGAACTGGCAGCATGCCACAAACTTGGCCAGGGCGATCGTGTTCGTAGTCTGCATGAGCTCAGCAAGAATCTTTGGCGGTTCTTTGACTTTTAAAGAAGGGTTTCAAAACCATGGTTAGTGCCAAAAATCAATTATTTGAAAATTTTAAGAACCTGATGAGTAGGTGGATGTATACACAGGATGATAACCAACGAGTATATATGTCCCTCATCCTAAGAACTGCCCAACACTGGTTGAAACCCACTGGTGTGCTTAGTCTGCCTCTGCCACTGAGCTTGCTTGACTTGGAGGTGTGCTGACAGCTTGTTAGTAGGGTCTGCTATTGTGCTTCCAACAAAAGAAGGGGGGAAAGAAAGTAGCTGCAAAGGTAGGTTCCATTAGTCACACTGGACCAATGGAAAGGTGGCCCCTAAACAAGTTGGGAGGGCAATCTAGGTCTGTAATGGGTGGAAAGTTTTGATGAGGAACACAAGTTGTATTTACAATGGGTAAGGACCTCAAAGGGGACCAGTCGGGGGATAGGTCCCACACTCAAGGGGACTCCCGTCTCATGAGGCACCCTCGTTCCCAGAACAGAGGCTGTTCTGTGTCCTTAGGGGTGTGGGTATACCTTTTACCCTGTTATACTCCTTAGGTACAAATAAGGTATATTACTGGGTCACCCTAAAACCAGTTTCTTAAAATCAATACACCTTAATGAAATGCACAGACAAGAGTATGTAAATCTGAAAAATTATAACCTATTCATAACCTTGAATATATGTAAAAAATTCCCATACTTGAAGCCAGATACGTTCTGGAATTTGGGTAAAAAATATTAGTGTAAGAATGACCTAAACCCTAAACTTTGTTAGTTCTATTAAATAGATGGTATGCTTCCCACGTTTTTATTGGCCTTGCCCATAGGGAAGAGACTACGCATCTGTGCAGGACTTGGATTTGGGGATAAAATTTTGGCTCAATCATTGGTCAATGTGGAGATGACAATAGTTCATCGAATGAAACTTTTCACATGGATATAATTTTCCATGTTTGGGTGGATGTAACTTTAAGTACAGACTTAGGTTTCTTCTTCCAACTCCAACCCTTGGACGAGAAGGTGAAGTGGGTGTGTGTACGAGGGTGGTGGTGGTGCATGTGGTGGTTTTGTTGTAGTTTGAATTTCACTTAACAGATCAAACTTTGCTTGGAGAATTGAAAATCAATGTGTTTAGACCTTGGGTAATCCTTTATTTATCATCTTTCATGTGAATTGCTTCATGTTGTTGTTGTCGACAACCATATCTTTAACCCTAATCTTCATTTTTATGTTTTCATCTTTAAACTTCATACCTATTTGACTTTGGTGCTAATCTGCTTTGAATTTGAGTACATGGTTTGTTTGTAAGCTCGACAATGAGATTTTTATTCCTAAGTTTTAGATGCACTTCATGTGGTTATTTTCCAAGTATGTATTGGAATTGGTCATAAATCCATCATTGATGATGGTAGGTGTCAACTTCTGAAGGATCATTTTGAAATGGAGATGCACTTTTAACAAGTGAGTTGCATTGCTTAAACAAAGTTTTGATGCAGAGGTTGCTTAGACTTGATGGGATTGAGGCAATTAGTGAGGCCAAGATTTTGAGGAGAACACAAGTATCATGCCATGTTCTCACTGCCATTACCTTTCTGATGTTTGGTTCCAAAGTTGTTGAAAAAAAAATTGGAAACCCTTTAGCACTTCCATTCCTTGTTGAGATGTTATGCACACCAATGTAAAAATGGTAGTTGTGGGGTCCACACAATTATCAATTTGCATCTAATTATCATTGCACCTAATAGAAGCATATGGGAAAGCCCTTTCATAGGAGACTTGAAGTTGTGTTTCATAAGTATCACGATTGAAAATTATTGTTGCGATGGCAAACCAATGTCGTATCCTAGATATGGTCTTTTGAACTTCGAAAGACTACTGAAAATCTGGGAAAATATCATACAACAAGGACTTCAATCATAATGGATACAAAACCCACATTGTTCACCAAATAATGAATGCTCTCCTTAGAAGAAAGGTCTTTATACCTTTTCAATTGACTATTTTGATTCAATTATGAACCATTATTGACCTTTGTTGATGGTTACATTGTTGTTTTGGAATATCTCTTCCCCCATGTTGTTGATTAATTAATCTCGTCAATGTTTTCCCAATTACGCAAATGAAGAAGGTTCGAGGACTAATGGAGGCAATGGAAATATTAAGAGCAACACTTATGCAGCCACCACCAAAAGATAATCAAATGATAATGAACACTAAATGGGAAACTTTTGAGTGAAAACAATATCACTGTCTTAAAACTAATGGTGTGCATGTATTCTTTTAGTGTATGAAATTGAATAATATCACTACCATATATAATTTTCATAGATGTCTCGAATATCTAAAATGGTATAAAATTAGAGTAGAAAAATTAGTAGTATTTGTGCACTTAAAATCCCTCATCTTGTGAGGTTGGTTATTGTTTAGAAGCTAGCAGAATTGTGTGTATCCTTCTACCTTCTTCTTTCCTTCTCAATTTTTACCTAGTTGCCCAACTTTTAGGTAGTTAATTATGTGTACAAACTGAAGATCTACTATGGTTTTGAGCAGCTACCCCCACCACCTCATGTGATGAAACCATTGGTAAAGGAAATTGTTAGGCTTGATGTGCCAGTTCAAGTTGTTCAACAAATGTTGAAGCCCCCCAAAAGAACTAAAATGACGCCTAATAAGCAATTGATCCCAATGATGCCCAGCTCGTTAATTGTTCATGGTGTTGATTTCATTGTCAAGGAAATAAATCCTAATCTTGGGAAGGTTGTTGACTATAACCATCACTATGATCTCGTGGAACATATGACCTATTTATTTATCCATGTGGTGAAAACATGTGGTCTTGCAATGAAAGATTTAAATGGAACTAGCAATCTTGTAAGGTTTTTTTGTCATCCTACCTTTGTTCATCATTTTCCTTGTTGTTCATTGGTGGCATCATTGTATGCATATGGCATTAACCTACCACAAGTTGAATTCAAAATTTGACAACTTCTATTATGTCAATATGTATAACTAGATACATTTGATTATGTATTGTTGAATCCATATGTTTGCTTCTAATATCTAATAGCCTTGTTGCCTTCTAACCTCTTTCTTTAGCAATGCAACTAGCTAGAAATGGTTAGTTCCCAACTAGACATTTTCTGAACAAACACTTGAAATTTCAGTTGAAATTTGACTTTTTATTGATTGAGCTTATGATATGAGTATTTATTGCAATGATGACCTACATTTGGGTGTGTTGTATATTGGGGCTGGCATACAACAGTTTGTAAGGATACAAATGGGGCATGTGAAAGCAGAAACTAAAATTGTCTCACATAACCTTAACCCAAAATGGAATCAAGTTTTTATGGTTGGAGAGGACAAAGTTCAAGGTAGAACCCTTGAATTGATAGTTTGGGATGTGATACATGCCTTTCCTTCTCTTACCTTCCTTTGACAATTCTCCCACCTAACCTAAAGTTTGAAACCTTTAGTAGTGTCAATTGATAGTTCAATTGTAAGCACTAAAAAAAAAGGCACAAAAGAAAATCCTCTTACGAATTTTCTTTCAAAAGGAAAGTTTAATGTAAACATGGGAGGAAGCTATGGGAATCCAAGGATGAGAAATTTTGGGCCCATGACTTGTTTGATGAACTTACCACACAAGATGAAAGTTTATTTACAGAGGTAAGGTTTGCATTAATGCTCTTTTGTTATTGATGTAAGATGTAATTTAAAATTCTAGACATTTCATATAAAGATTTCAAATTTTAGTTTTCAGTTTTTAAACATTTTAATTTTCAATATTTCAGTTTTCAGCCAATTTCCTCTTTCTTATTTTATGTCGTCTTTTAAATGAACCAATGAATCAAACTTGTCCATCCATGTTCATCTTAATGTGCCAAAGGTTTAAGGTTAAACATTTAAGGTTGTCTCTTGAATGAATAGATGAATCAAACTTGTCCATCCATGTTCATGTTAATGTGCCAAAGGTTTAGGGTTAGGCATTTTAAATTGTTGATTTCACATTGTTGGTGAGAATTCATTTCAATTTTGGGAAAACCTAGATAGAGAATTCGGTACCAATATTTCAAACTCCATGGATGAAAACAAATTTAGCATTGGGAATAAGGTTAAAGTTTACTCCCTCCTATTTTATGTCATCTCTTCAATGAACCGATGAACCAAACCATCCATCCATGTCCATCGTAATGTGCCGAAGGTTTAGGGTTAGGCATCCTAAATTGTTGACTTCACATTGTTGGTGAAAATTCATTTCAATCTTGAGAAAACCTAGGTATTAAATTAGGTACCTATATTTCAAACTCCATGGATGAAGGCAAACTTAAGGTTTGAAATAAGGTTAGAATGGGTTTCATTCTAGATGGTTGTTTTTATATACATGGCTTAGACAAATTAATTTTGATTTTGGAAAAATCACAAGTGGGAATTGTTGAATTATTTATGGTTGTATGGTTCAAAATATATATGTACATGCACACACATGTAGAGTTAGGGTTGATATTGCATGAACACAATTTTTAGGTTAAAGTAAATGAAACCACCTCTTGGCACCTATTGAAGGCCAAGGGAAAATGACAACCAAGTTGGGAAGTTACACAAAAGATGGTAAATCAGATTGATTCTTTGTTCCCTTGCCTTGAAATTTTCTTGGTGAAGAATTTTGCAATACATATAGTTGGTGGTGTTACACATGAAGTGTTGTTAATCCATTGGTATTTGGATTTGATACCAAGACCTCTTTGTTATAGGTAGCTTTATTAGCTTCATTATTTCAGCCTATTACCCCCATGGTTCCCCCAATGACAATAGGATGTAAAAGAAGAAGATTTATATTGTTAATTGGAGCCTTTTTATTCACTACATTCCCAATGGTTGTTCCCCACATCACAAAGGCTCTTGGGGAATGTAATGAACCAAAAAAAGCTTCCTTTAGTTGGCATTCCATTTTTTGAAGCACCCCTAAATAGAAAAAGGGAAAAATGTTTAATAACATGTTCTTTAATTATGATATAAAATTTGGCCTTTACAATTTCAAACATCATTATTTAACTTGTAATAATTTTGGCAAATTTACATCATATAAAAGTAGATAAAGCATCCCAAAGAAAATTTGAATGATTGTTTCATGCAAATGTTTTGTTTTCCTAAAAGAAACTTCATTTATTACAATATCTTTTGGAACTTTAGAACATCTCCACTGCCCTCCTTGCATCAAGCTTAGAAAATTGTTGAAGCGGGGTGTGTGCAAGAGCCCAAGTGAAAGGGCTAGTAAATTCTAAGAAATTACCCCACTACACCAACTCCACCCACTACACCCCGCCCCACTCAGCACTTGATCAGAATAGTGCCAAAGAGTTTTTTATTATTTCACAAAGAGATTCAAAATGGGTTTTGAAAGTTTGCAATAGAAAAGGTTGTAACTCTTGAGTGATGGAATGTTGGAGATAATGATTGCAACACAATCTTCAAGTTTCATTTGAAGATGATGATTGTGAAGACCTTTTTTTTAGCACTTTCGTGATGAATCATATAGGGGCTGATTTTGAAACTAAAAAAAGGAAGCATGGAGGTTCATTTCTAGGACGAAAACATAATTTGGAGAGAGAAAGGTAGTGTAGACAAGATAGGATCTAGAGGGATTACTTTTGTGCATCACCAATGTATGATGACATATTGTTTAGGTGGAGGTACCAAATGAGATGAACATTGTTTTTTCGAATTCTTAAAAATGTTTGTGCACATGATTCATATTTCTTACAAAAGTGAGAAGTGAGATGCATTTGGTAACATAGGCTTGAGCTCAATCCAAAAGTGCATTGTTGCATTGCACATTTTAGTTTATGGAATCACACCTAGTGTAGTTGATGAGTACTACTAAATGGGAAAAATTAGTACGGTAATGGAAGCAATGAAATGTTTTGTGAAGGTTGTCAAGGAAATTTTTGAGACCAAATATTTGAAGTAGCTTACATGAAATGATATTGAAAGGTAGCTCAAAATCAATGAAGCTCAGGGGTTCCTAGGTATGTTTGTAAGTTTGGATTTTTATGCAATATTAATGGAAAAGTTACATGGTTGCTTGGCAAAGGCAATTTCAAGATAAAGATGGCAAAAGATCAATCATTCTTGAAGTTGTTGCAAACAAATCATTTTGGATTTGGCATTTTTTTGTTCTTCTTGGCAGTAACAATGACATTAACATGTTAAATAGGTCACCACTTATCATTAATTTGCTTCAAGGGCCAACCCAAGACATGGATTTTGTTGTCAATGGCAATACATATCCAAAATACTACCTATGTGCTAATGGAATCTATTTTCAATGGAGCATTTTTGTTCAAATAATTCATGAGCCACAAGGAAAAAAAAGGCAACATTTTTCTAAAATGCAAGAAGGAGCCAGAAAAGATGTGGAGCGTTGTTTTTGGGTGCTTCAAACATGCTTTGCAATCATTCAAAATCTGAATAAAAAATGGGACATGGCCACAATCAAAAGTATTCTCATAGGGTGTGTGATTTTGCACAATTTAATCATAGAAGATGAATCCAATTGTAATTTAGAACATTTGTTTGATGTTGGATCTAATGTTTCACATTTGAAGCAAGGGTTTTCTTTTGAAGACCACTTCCAAGGAACCACCCAAATTGAAAATGTAGTTAACCATTATAGTCTTGAAAAATGAGCATTTCAAAATGAGCATTTGTGGGCTCAAAAGGGCAACAATGCAAACTAAAATAAAAATTTTGGTTTATTCAAAAAAAATTGATCAACACCCATTTAATTTCTTAGTATTATCCATGTCTATTGACAACATACAATCATTGACAAGGCTCATTTCTTAAAGGAAATTAAACATTTTCAAAAACCTTCCTACATAAGGTGAATTTTGTGGTGAATCTTGTGAATTATGGTCCTTTCTACACAAATGAGTTGGTGAATTACCAAATGTTAATGAATATTCATTTTCATGTGAATCACCGTGTGGGGTTGTTGGATTTAGAATTTCCTTAGGAGGGCTTACATTTGGTAGAATTGTGATTGTGGGTTGAAGCCTGCTTGAAACTTTCCAAGTTCATCTCTTCTTTGAAGCATGAAATTTTCCTTGGCCTTTTCCGAAACAAGCCAAAATCAAGACCTGTGGATAAGGCCATTATGTTTTGGTCCTCCATGATTGCTATTTTTCTGAATGTTCAAGCAACCATATTAATGGTGGCTTGTGCATGCAATCACAAAGTTGATTATTAAAGCTTTGATTGTTTTTGCTCCTCCTTTGCAACTCACAGCCCATGAAGTCTTTTGAAACTTGAGCCACCATAGGCCATTAGTGGTGGTGGTTCCAAAGTTTCAAATTCAACACATGCACCTTACTTAATAGGGGCATGTTGTTTCAAATTAGAAGTTTCCTTCACATCCTTTCAAAAATCTACCCATCTAGGAACATATTTTTAGTAAGAACCAATAATGTAAGAAAACAAAACTTTGATTTTTGATGTGTTTGATTTGTATAATTCTATTTTTTTGTTAAAAAAAATCTTATATTGAAGTCTTAGATCCACAAATGCCACCACAGTCCATAATGCCCAATAAATTTGGCAACGCTATGTTTAATCACTCCCCATTTTGTTTTAAGAGATTTGGCAGGTCACTTAGCTCCACAAGCAAGCCAATTTTGATTATAATGCTCATGAATCTAGTCCCAATATTCGAATGATCTTTGGCTAGTACTTGTGGGATCTTGTGAAACATGAAAAAAATTGCATCAAAAATGCCTTTCTTCCTTTAGAATAAAGTTCTTCCCCTTCTTGTTTTTTGTGGTAGAAGTAGTTTCAAAAACATCTGCAGTAATTTGTTGTGACATTTTGTTGACAATGTTTGTGTGTTAAAAGGTGAAATTGCAACCCCCAATCATTACCCTTCCTCCAAGGGCCAAGGGACAAGGTTGACACCTTATTACATCACATAGAGAACTATCCTCCTTTTTCATTTATATTACACCTACTCAAGTACTAAATAAGAGGTCATACAAGTGAAAATGGGGAAGGTAAGGGTCTACTATCTAAGACCTGACCTACTTTTATATTAGTTTTTTAATCCGAGGAATAGAGGGTAGAATGGAGAGAAGGAAAGATGAAAAAAAAGGAGAACGTGAAAATAATTACTCTCAGTGGGTCTATAGTGCCTTCAATGTCCCTTGGATATCGCCTATGGGACCTTTCTAATGTTACTATCCTTCCATTCTCCATACTTTCAAGTTCTTTGATGGTTCAATTTGCCACTTGCAACCCTTGATGTCCCTCTTTTGTGGCCCTTTCATCTGTAACCCACTATCATACCCCTTGATTTCCACCACCACGGACTAGTTGTTACCTTCATGTGGGAGCTAATAGTTTAGGGCTCCAAGACTACTTAGGAGTCAGCCCTCTTATTCTTTATCGTATAAAAGATGTAGAAATATTAGTTAAAGGAAACATTTTACTTTTATCACAAAAACAACTCTACCTTCCACACTTAATAGAAAATCAAAGCAATATATGAAACTTGAGTCCTTCAATCATCTTCCATTAAAATCACACACAATGAATATACTTCTTTCTCCATTCCTTTTTTCCACACTCCAAGTCCATCTCTTCCATCCCCAAAAGTCTATAACGAAATCTCTTTCTTCTCCCCCTTATTCTATTCCCCTTCCCCTCATACCACACATAAGGCCTTCATTGACCCCTAGAAAATAAGGCCCTTATTTGAATCCCTTCTTAGAAATATCCTAGATAATTGGGTGAACTACCTTCAACCACTCACTAACCCAAGCTACTTAATCCCATTAGTTTCACCTTTTGGGGGCAAAGGATGATAAATCTACCATAAGTAGTCACTAAAAGGCCTATATATGGAACTATTTAGTCTAGATATTTCTACCTATTAACATTGTGCATGAACGTTGTTGGTGTTTGATAATGTGCAACAAAGTAGCAACGAATTATTTTTCTTCTAATGGGACATGTGTTTCTTATACCAAGTAGAATGTGTAGTGGGCATCCACATATGTTTTTTTAATTTGCAATAATAAGGTATGGTTAGTAGGAACTTTGTAAACTTACAATGGAGATGTTCTTAATATAACTAAATTAGAATGAATCATATGTTTTCCTCCTAGGGTATTAAAGGGGGTGGGTTCGAGGGTTGGGACTCAAAACACAACCTTTCATATTTAAGAGTAATTGTTTTGGTTTTTATTTCATTTCATTGTCACTTCATGATTTTTTTTACATTTGGAAAGCACTTGGAGACATTTCCTAAGTGTATTGAGAAGTTACCTTAAAGCCTATTTGGACATGAAAGTAACATGGTTGTCAAATGATTAATAACTAAACTTGAAACAAATTGTTTGCAAATAGTTGACATTACAAATGACGTGGGAGTATTATGGTGAAGGAAACTTTTGAAATTCAAGAAGGTGTTAATTTATTCCCAACAAGGTGATGATCATCATAAAACAAACATCTTGGTGTTTAACACCACCAATAATGACTAGCCTAATAGCTTGGAATCCTAACAATAGTTTATCAACAAGGCCATTTATTAATAAGGTTCGAAAAGGAAACTAGTTAATCCTAGGTGTGTTCTTACACACAGTGTATTTGGAAGTTAAGCTTGGAACAAGTCCTCTCACAAAACTTCTAATTGAAATGGAAATAGGTTTAGAAAAAAAAAGAAACTAAGAAAAATTTGGGGTTCATTTGGGCATTATGGCATCATGCATTAATTGTCATCAAATGACAAGCTAATGCAAACTAGCTTGACATACAAGTGAAATGCCCCTCTTGTGATTTTGAAACCCCATAATTAATTGCATAGATTTTAGCAATGTTCAAAAACTATTAGGGCTTAAAAATTAGATTTAACTTTTTTATATCACCTTAAATTGCCCCCACATACTAATAGGGTATGCAACAAGCAACAATACTTAGCATACTTAATAAGTTTAGTTATGTATGGTCCTTGATAAAAGGTGTTATTCTCCAACCATATGGATTGAAGGTAATGATTTGATGTTTAATAACATTAAATGGCATGATGCCAAATTGAAGCAAGTCATGTGGGACAATCTTTTCAAATGCAATAGACTTGAATGGCAACATGTTCAACAATAAATTAGGAGATATATAAAAGATGATAATAGAATTATTGAAGTTTTTGATAGAATATTGGGTATTCATCACACTATTTATTAATTTCACAATATGAAAGCTAGATGGTGTTATTAACCACTTAACGATGGTTAGGTTTGTTTGTTGGTTTTGTGGTTATGGTTATCCTAGGTAGGGAACCCCCTTAGTATTTCTTCTTGTTCGAGTTTATTTTTGCAATGAATTTTTTGTTTGTTCATTAAAAAAATGTAAATTCTACATAGGACATGATTCTTTGCAACTATTGGTGACATCCCTACTACATGGTTGTAAGAAGAAATTTTTATGTAAGCCCAAGGTGGAAGCATTCTCAAAATAAAAGGCTATAGAGGCCTAGGATGAAGTGAAAGGTGGATCTAACTTCACATTTGGGAATGTTTGCCACCCATGGGTTTTAGCCATTGTAAAACATGGAACAAATTATGTCATCATGAACATAAACATATTTAAATCATGAGGTGTAGGAGGTGATATTTTTTACAAATATCTTATTTGAGAATGGAAGGGATTTCATGTTTACATCTAGGCATGATTTCCCTCCCACTATGAAGGCCACATAACACATTATGGTTATTGGGCCAAAAAAATTAGTTTATCCCCAAATATTGTTAATGAAAGCTGCAAAGGGTTTGGTAGATGAACAACTAGGACATAGTGGCTATTCTCCAATAGCTATCAGAAAAGGTGTGTGAAACAAGGGTTATGTAAAGTTCCTTTTCAACTTTAATAAAGGATAAAGGTTTTGCAAACAAAGAACAAATGGAAATAATCGTGCATATCATTACAAGGAATTTGCAAATAAACAAATGGATTTAAAAGTAATTTCTAGTCATAATTACCACATGCAATTTACTATAAGGTCTAGTTACCTTAAACAAGTCGCATAAAGATGCGACTAACATTAATTATTCATCCATCCAAACCAACTTATGTGGCATCATCATTTTGCAATGATTTTATGACTAAATAATGTAGTTGCATTATTTTAAAAATATTTATTTAAAACAATTGTATTTATGTTTTTTATTATTTAGATATTTACATATATTTTTATTATTTTTAGTTTCATTACATTCAACCATTACCATATTGACATGTGTCATTACATAGGTGAGATTTAAAAAACTAATCTAGGTTGTTAACACAACAACAAATTATGGGTTTTTTGATCAGTTAAAGAAATGACTATTGTCTTTTTTTACTAAAATTATAACCATTTAATCACAAAAACATTATGTAGTTGCAAAGGCCATCACTAGAAGAAAAACTATCTTTTGCAACTTGTCTTATGCAACTACAAGTGTCTTATGCAACTAAAAGATTTCGCATGCAACTATTTTTTAGTTGCATGCGACATGTGCAGTTGCATAAGGTAATTTGCAAATGACAGTTTTTCTACTAATGCATTGAAATGCCATGTGATGTCATGATTTTGTGATTATAGTTAATATGATGACTAGTGGGTTTTCTAGATAGACATATTATTATTATTGCAATTATTATAATTTTTAAAATTAATTATAAATAACTGGATTCTTGGGTCAAAACTTGTAGCTAGGAGTTAAAAGGATTATTTTGGAAAAGGACTCCAAGTCTTTTTTCCCAAAAAAACATTTTACATGCAAATGAATTTTTGAATGAAATTTTTTGTAACTTGTTTTAGAAATTATTTAAATTTTCCCTAATGCATGAATTTATTTTTTTAATCATGCTTGAATAATTATGAATTTTAAAAAGTGTGAAAATTCATTACAAGTTTAATGCTTCATCTTGGAAAATTATCAAAATTTTAAATAATCTCAAAAATTAAAATTTTACATTTTTTAGTTTTATTATACTCTAAGCTATAACTTTTCTTAATACATCATGTACATTATAACTCATTTATATGTGGTAAAAGACTTTTGAAGCTTTGAAATTTTGAAATAATTTTCAAACATTTTGTAGTTTTAAAGTTGTAGAATTTCACATTTGTTAAATTATAAATGTTTTCTTAGTGTGGTTAATATTTTATTATCATCTATATGTTTTCAATGAACTTAAAAAAATTTATATGAGTCCTTTTGATAATCCTTTGCAAAATTGATTCCTATTAATGCAATAGGTGTACATTTTCAAACGTTTTAAATTAAAACAAAAACTGAAAATTGGATCAAATGAATTTTTACTTTAAGTTCCTTGACGTTCAAATGAGGGGAAAAAAACTAACTTGCCATGATTACTATGGTTTTAAATGGTAATAAAAAAAAAAATGTTCGATTTTGATTCATTATGTTTAACATCCAACACCATTTTTGGCTCATAATTATGTGTTTTGACCCTTTTACGACTAGAATAACAATTTTTAGTTTCATAACATAATGATGTAGCATTCCATGTGGTAATAAATATTTGATTATTAGTCAACATGATGATTCATACATTATTTTGGATAAAATTAGGCATTTATTGGTTAGTCACTATTTTATAAATGATGTTCAATTCTTCAATGTAACTCTATGCATCATGATGCAAGTCCAAAAACTTGACCCTCACTACAATAAATCCTATCCTTTAAACCAGACACATAAATGACTTTTGTTTTTTTTCAACTACATGTATAATTATTTAGTCATAATAATCACTAAATATGGCAAAAGACAACATTCCACATGGCATCATAGTTTTGCAACTATAATCAATATGACAAATTATCATATTATTTTTTAACTTTTGTTCATTATTTAATTAGTTGTAAAAACCATCCACCTTTGTCATTAGTAATGATTCAATCTCCCATGATGATGACATGGCATACTATATGCGAACAAGATGACATGATCACTTGTCAACATCACGATTCATGTCATTGATTTGATGAATTCATCTCACTTATTAGTTAGATGAAAATATTGTTGTCCTTTGTCATTGATAGTCATTGTTAATGATTTGAATGTGATTTCTTAAAAGCTTAAAGTACTTTCTAATGTGGGAAAATTTAGTAGTTTTAACACAACCCAAGTAGATGCATTTTGGATAGTCATTGTTAATGAATGGGCCAATAAATTGGTCAAAAGATCATTTACAAGCCTTGTTGTCCTTCAAAGAGGGTAAAATCCTTATAACTAATGACAAAAAATTTAGTAGTCTTTTAAACCTAAAGGGCAATACTCAAATGAATCTTTTGTCATGAAGGGCATGACCTTAAAAAATAAACTCTTTCTACATACATACCACCATAGTGCCTTGGTAGCTTCAGCACATAGATTATATTACACTTTTAGAAATGTTAAAATTTTCCCCAAAATAATTTTTTTCTGGAAGAAAAATAAAATTGTGAAGGAAAATGAGGGGAAAAAAAAACTTTGAGAATATTAAAATAGTTGATGAAATCACCTTGCAGAGATTCCCTTGGCCTCACGAAATTTCTAGTTGAATTTTGGGTGAAGTGAAAAGGGTGTTTGGGTCAAATCCTTTTGGTTTGAAAGGAATGACATAGTTGACATTTAATGAGCCTTTTCAAAGTGTTGCTACTCTTGAGTTGTGTTGTGAGAATGTGTTTGCGTGTTTTTTTTTTTGGTGAGATGTGTAAATATTAACAAATCTAGTAGACATTTCATATGTCTCCTCTTTCTCGCTTTTCTCTTTCTTGTGTTTATTCTCTTCTCTTTTTGACTATAACAAGTCTCGTCTAACTTTTGGGGTGCAAAATGACATCAACATGACATTACGCTAACATCATTCTTATTACACAAGGGAAGGGAAGGTGGGATGCGCCTCCCTTTTTGCCTTCTAAATTCTTCTACTCTTAACACATACCTCACACATCTCTTGTTGTTTCCATACAAAGTTCTTTGTTCTCCCCCTCCCCCCCAATTGAGCATGCATGATGATGCTAGACCTTGCCTCCATTGAACCCTTTAGCCGGTGTCAAACCATCAACCACAATCACATGGTAAGTTCTTACTCACCAAACTTACCATGTGGATGCCAAGTTTGACACATGTTGGCTAAATTTTGATTTGAGGCCCCCCCAACTTGGGTCTACCATGGTAATTTGTCTTCTTGTGAAAATATGGTACCCACGGACATGGAGTGAGTGGGGTATTTATTTTCAAAAATATTATGGTACCCACGGTCACGGTGTGAGTGGGGTATTTGGTTTCAAAAATATTATGGTACCCACCATCACGCAGTAAATGGGGTATTTGTTTTGAAAAATATTATGGTACCCACGGTCACGGAGTGAATGGGATATTTGTTTTGAAAAATATTATGGTACCCACGATTATGAAGTGAGTGGGGTATTTTGTTTTGAAAAATATTATGGTACCCATGGTCACGGAGTGAGTGGGATATTTGTTTTCAAAAATATTATGGTACCCACGATCACAAAGTGAGTGGGATATTATGGTACCCATGATCACAAAGCGAGTGGGATATTATGGTACCCACGATCACAAAGTGAGTGGGATATTTGTTTTCAAAAATATTATGGTACCCACGGTCACAGAGTGAGTGGGATATTTGTTTTAAAAAACATTATGGTACCCACGGTCACGGAGTGAGTGGGATATTTGTTTTCAAAAATATTATGGTACCCACGGTCACGGAGTTAGTGGGATATTTGTTTTCAAAAATATTATGGTGCCCTCCGTCACGGAGTGAGTGGGATAAATGGGCAACAAACGCATTTTTATGAAAAAAGACTTTCCTCTCATCCAAGATATTCAATTTCTTTTCCCTCTCGGGGTGGCTAGGTGGGTAGGTCAACGGGAACACTCGTGTTGGTACCTTCTTACCTCCACCTTTTCTAGTGAGGCCTCTTAGTGGCCAAATTAATTAGGCCCACAAAAAAGGGTTCGATTTTTTAAACTCCAAAACCTTGATTTTGTCTAACATGGGGTATTTGTAATATTTGTAATATAATTTAAATGAATTTTGGGATTTTTACCATGTTATCAACCAAGGTGATGATGCTAGGCCACCCAATGTAGGGAGGAAGGGTGTGATTTTTGTGGATTTTGTTTTGGGCGGGGGGGCGTTGTGGGACCCAAAGAATTGGGCAACCACCTAGATCTTAGTTCGCTCATCTATAACTACAAAAGAGTCGCACTTGTACTTGTTTCAAGTAAGCCAAGAGATAGGCCTAGTGACATCATGTTTGGATTTTAGTTTTGGATTTTGTGGGTTCTAGTGTGTTCTCACCAAGTTCTCATCGAGTTCTCATTGTGTTCCCAACATGTTCCTCAACTTTCCAATGTGGTCCCCCAAGATGTTCCCAATACCACCACCACCACCACACTTGGATAAGCTTTGGGTAAAAAGCTGAACAACTCTCATACTCTTCTTAGAACCCTAAAGGGGGAAGTACTTTTAGGATTCTATCTCGGGTTGGGACGAGTGAGTGCCGACTTATGTTTTGGGAAGTGTGCAATGTTGCAAAATCCTTAAGAATTTTGTGATGCGTCAATCAAAATGGTTCATTTGAACAACAAGAATGAAATCATTCAAGTGAGGCCCACTTTACACTATGAATCATTTCCAATGTGTTCAACCCAAATCAAGCATTCCTATTGGTGCAAAAGTTGAAATTGGCCCCAAGGGCTCTACACTAGGAGTCAAGGCTGAAATAGAAAAAAAAAAATTTCAATCTGCCCCAAGTTACTAATAAATTAATGCTGAAATTTTTATGGCCTTGTAAATTGGCCCCAAGGCTGGAAAAAAGGATACCATCATCCAATTTGGGACCCTAATTTGCAACCCTTGGGGCCAATGTTCCAGCATTTATTAATATCCTCAGGTCAATGTTCTAGCATTTATGAGTAACTTGGGGGCCAAAAAAAGCTCAACGTTGGCCCAAAGTTTTTTCGGCCCTGACTCCTAGTGTAAACTGGGCCTGAGTTTCATACCCATTTTGACCCGCTCTTTCCTTTTTTCCTGACAGCCTCCACTGCTGCTGCTGCATATATTTTCACTGCTCCTACTTGTACAACTACTATAATTACTCTCGAACCTTGTGCATTAAATGCTGAGTTTTGTCATTTCATACCCAGATTGAATAACAACTTCCTTACTTTGCCAGACTTCACTCAAAGATGGGATAGGGGGCCAAAGGAGGCCCAAAGAGAGAGTACATGCTTCTTCTCAACTTATGTCATGATGAATTCACAATATTGTTGTATAGTGGGTTTAGGGTTTAGGGTTTATTGACTCTTTCTCGATGAAGGAAGATTAAACATTTAACACTAATGAAAACATAAAAATGCCACATGTAATTAATTGCATTGGATTCAATCGGTAATAGTCAATGGTTGACCAATAAAAGGCAAATCATTTCATTGTTTTGGGGGTCCTTTGACACCAATAATAGCATCTCGTGCAAATTTTTACAAATGTTGTGCCATTGACTTCATCTAAAATTCATGGTGCCATTTCGTTGTAGAGTTGATTGAACTACCCACAAAACCTTTTTAAAAAAATCAAACTCGTTATTGACATCATCTTTCACATCACCTCGTGTCGCTACTCTTCATTTGTTAATACATGTAAAACCATCCACAACATTTTCTTTTTAGTTTATTTGAGACACGTGTCAACTCTTGGACAACTTCAAAATTGTCAAAACATTATGTTGACACACAAGCACATTTATGTATGTCATCCTTGTGTTATTACTTCTTCTTTTTTGTGTCCTCCCATTCCTACAACCTTCTAGGCACCTTATGAATTTGATAAAGGTTGGTTGGTTGGTCCTCAAATGTTTTCTTGGAAGGTTTTTTTTTTCTTTTTTTTCTTTTTTCATTCATATTATTTATGGCAAAATGGCACAATTTTTTCTAAAATATTTTTGTAACATTGAAAGTTTCTTTTGGAGCTTCCTATGTTATATTTTTGTAACATTGAAAGTTTCTTTTGGAGCCTCCTATGTTATATTTTTGTAACATTGAAAGTTTCTTTTGGAGCTTCCTATGTTATATTTTTGTAACATTGAAAGTTTCT
>Ga0116228_10000543_pt1 | contig 28864 bp, 19 predicted proteins | sample S1TSphfallax_2_FD_89694 | JGI IMG/M metagenome (GOLD analysis project Ga0116228, IMG submission 89694) | Host-associated microbial communities from peat moss isolated from Minnesota, USA - S1T2_Fc - Sphagnum fallax MG | ecosystem: Host-associated > Plants > Peat moss > Unclassified | place... | reverse complement strand
ATATTTTTCTTCTTAATGCCATGTGGCATACTTACATTGGGCCACATGTCATAATATAAGATCATCCAAGTATTAGAATTGAACGTCCTAGATTATTTCAAAATAATATTAATAATATTTTAAGTAATCAAATATTAAAACACGTGGCAACACATCATTTGCCCTTAATTGTTACAAAAATAGTTGCATGTTAGTCGCATGTGACAATACGTATACAATGTAGTCAAAGGATGAAATGTATTTGTTGACTTTTTTTCATACAATGCCTTTTGTCATTTGCGACTAATTTATCACATGTGACTTGTCTTAGGCGACTACAGGGATTTTAGTTGCAAAATGTCTCTTGCGACTAAAATTTAGTTACAAACACTAGTCGAAAATACACAGTTTTCTTCTAGTGAATGGTTTCATTTTTCTTCTTTGAATTCCCTTGTATTATACCTAATTAATTGTGATTCTATTAGTTGACACCACTTTTACCCAGTACAAGTGCTTCCAAGATCAAGTTCATGTTTTGTAAGTAGAAAGTTTTGGTTTTTTAAGTCCTTAGTCCTTTTGTTGTACTCAGCTACTTGTGTTTCTAATGGTTGACACCACATGTACAACCAACAAGTATTTTGGATCCAAGTTCATGTAACAACATGGGAGCTAAAACTAAAATATTTACTTTTCATCCAATTGAGTTACTTGTTACATAGGTATGAAAGTAGATATTACCTTTATGTATTACTATAGTAGTTTAATTGGGTTTCCCAAGTATCATTGTTACTTAAACAGTTTACTGACCTCCTTCTATTTCTCCATGTGTTTTTAGTGTAAATCATCTTTTATTAGTTCTAGAACTTGAGTGCTAGGTTTTTCCTTTTAGTTATATCATTATTGATTATACTAATTACATAGCTTTCTTGTTGTTCATGTTTCCTAGAAGGAAGAAAATAACAACCTTTTTAAATGAATTTAGAATGCATACTATGGATTGGGGTTGGATACTAAACAATGTTTTTGGAAAGGTTTTTAATTATTGTGGGTAGACTATAATTTGCTAGTGATGTGTTGTTGAATTATGCCCATTCCTTATTAATGTCAGAGCCATTTATAAAATGTTCAAAATTCCTTAACCTTTTTGCCTTTTTTATAAGTTGTTATTTTTACCATTTTTGAACTCTTAACTTGTAATTAATTAATTAATTTGTGTTTTTTATTTTGTGTGGATAACAAGTGCAAGGGGAATGTAGGGCTGAAATGGACAACTAGTTCATTTGATTATGGATTTACATATATCTGCTTACTTGTGATGTTCTTAAAACTAAAATGCAATTGTGATGTAAATTCAAGGTTTTAGTCTCAACCTAGGTTGTTAAAAAATGGGTTAACTAACTCTTTCTAATTGGTTTATGTACAAATGTGTCAAATACACGACCATTTCTGTGGGGGGATGATAGTAGCAGGTGATCAAGATGCAACACTTGATGTTATGGTAGAGCTCAAAACACCTATGGGTATGCCAATTTTCAAAACAACTAAAGTTGTGATAAACTTGAAAGCATTTGAAGTCATGGCAGAATTCAATGTAAAAACAATGACAAATAGTGTGGAACATCACCCTTTCACTTGCTCCCCAATTACAACAGCACCCCCAAATGTACATGTTGGTGAAGATTCCCACTTCAATGAGCTTGAAAACCTTGGATCCTTGAACCCAATTTTGGACAAAAATAACAAGCAAGTCCTATTGAATCCAACATACATCTCTACAGGTCTTTCCAATGCCAATTAGCACAGTGCATTTCCTTTGGTTATTATTAGTGATTCAAAAAATATTCCTAGCACAACCAAATTTGCAGAAGTTGCAAAACCATCCCTAGTTAGTGTTTCAATGCCTAGACTTCCAAGAGAGGTCAATGGTTCATTTTATGCATCAAGTGTGAAGTAGAAACCTAGTGTTAGTAATTTAGGTTTAAAGAAGTAATCACGGGTCTAAGAATGTCAAGGTGCAAAAGCATGAAAAATCAACAACAAACCCTGTAAAAGGATTGCCAAATTTGGAGGCATATGCTAAGAACAATGGCAAAAAAGTTAGTGTACGTGCTTCCATCAAGAAATAAGATAGCAAAATGGGACTTATATATCATTATTGATGCCATAGGTTGTAATATATATAGGTAATGTGGTTTCCAATTTTTTTGTCATGTTTTGGTAACATGAATTAAACGTCAAATATTTTATAATATCGCACTTCCAACTAGAGGATGTACATTTTGAGTTTTTCACTTTGAAATCAAAACATTTTCTAGTTCAAGTTGCATCATATTTATTAGTGTTTCAAAATTTTACAAAATTGAATTGTTCCAACATTTTGGTTTGTGACTTTAGCTAGGTTGTAGCTAACCTTCAATGTTTTTCTTCTTTTTTTCAGCCTAGGATCTTGGAAGTTGTTTCTTCATATCTTGTAGTATTTCATGGACTACTTGTAATTTCTTTTGAACTTGGTCAAATGCTCCACAATTAACACCATAAGCCTTGTAGTGTGTGCATAGTAATCACAAATGTTTTTGATGTAACACCTTCAGTTTGTTTTGTTGTTTAGCCACCACCTCCAATTGTGAATTAACTTGAACACGTCACAATTGTCCATCATTTGTTAAGTCTTTGTGCCCATCTTCAACTTCCTTCAATTACATTTTCAAGTTGTATTATTTCAAAATTTGCATCTCCATCCTCACTTGCTTGCCATTGTGTTGGTGCAAAATGTACATGTTTTCCTACAACCATAATAGCCCAATCTAGATGAGTAAGTTCATCTTCTAGACTAGAAAATACAACCTCATCTTCAACCAAGATGTCATTATAGTTTGACAATCTTGATTCATAGTCATCAATTTTCTTTTGCAAGTTTTCATCTTGCCCTGCAAAAGACAAACTCTGCATAAGACTCCCACATGATACCATCTCTTTTGCGAGTTTTTTCACTTGGACCTCCTAGTTAAGTCATTTGTGTTTTGTTGTATTGCATTTGTCATTTCGCTAGTTGTGATTGGGATATAATAATCTCCTATGTTTTAGACTTCTTTGACAATTTCTTCAGTCTAGCTAACTTAAACCTCATCTAGGATTAAGTCCCTTATTTTTCAATCCCACCACTATATTGAAATACTCAACATTTAGCTTTTGAGTTTCACTATTTGCCATTTTGCACTCACATTCTTGATATAGTTAAAACCTGCTTATAAGACAAGAAGAACTAAGCAATAAGACAAGAACACTAATGCTAGAGACATAAAGAGGATTGGAGTTTGGAGCACAACTAATTAAAAATTTGAAATAGGCAATCCTAGGTTACTTTGTTGCTTAGTTAAAATGTCAACATGAATAATTGAACTACTATTAATTATAATTGCCCCAACTAGCACCCCCATTATTCATTCACTCCTTAATGAAATGCACCAATAATTAATTGATCATCCATATATTGTTAATCAAACACAAGCTGCCATTTATCAAACCCATTGAAGTTTAGGGTTTATTTATAATTAATCATATTTAGGACCATCCAATTGCACGTTAATCATCCACTTTGCATGACATTTGGTGTCATGTAATTACATCTTGATACTATACTTTAATTCACCAATTGCATGCACAAATTTGGTAGATGGAACCCATTGTGCTTAGATAACGAAGAATTTATTGCCATCAAATGATTTAGGTTTAGGGTTTAAACTTTTAACCCATCAATAATTCATCCAATAACTTGACTTTCCCAACATTCATGCATTAAAGAATGAAATTGTGTGAACACTTTAGTCTTACAATAGAAGCAAAAAATTAATAATATCAATATCAATACATTTGCAAGAGAAATTGAAATGAATGTAAGAAGTAATGTAATCACATATGCCAAAGCAGAAAAGAAAACTGAACAAAAACAATGAAAAACATCTTTACCTAATACATTCAACAAATGAAATATAATAACTATTTTTAAAATTTTAATTTCAACCCAGAAAGCATGTACAAAACTTAACCATTTATAAATCTAAATATTAAATGTCCATAAGACCATCATCTAAACCACTCTATTCATATTTTCTAGTGAATTGTAGTAAAAAACAATAGGCTCGATATATCCAACACTTGTTTCATGGTATGGCTGGTGTTGTTTTAGGCATGGGTGTTGATGCCTCTTCTATTTGAATAATGAATACAAATAATGCTTTGGGCTTCCAAATAAACATTTTTTCAATGATGTCTGATAAATCCCTTTGATATATGTTCCCAAACCCAAAAAAAACACCTCAACATTTGCAATTTCTTTACCGAAGCACATGATGAACTTTAACAAAATACATTCCTTGACATATCACAACAAATGCCACCAAACTTGGTATAGTTAGAGATGAAAACAAAAGATTTTTTTTTTACCACTCCACAAAGAAAATAATAATTTTTTCACCAACTTTGTTGTTGGGCTTTTAGTGTGCTTATAGTATGTGGTCCCCATTGTCCACTATAAATTCCAGGAATGAAAATGCACCCACCACTGTGGTTTCATTTTACACCATCAACAATAGAGCCACTAGTTTCTCCAAGCTTTGCACTAGTAGCTACAAAAGGTTGACTTAAGTGAACATCGAGACATCTCTTGAAGACCAGGTATCAATCCACTTGTAGGATAGTTCCCCAACAATTGGATAGAAGGTGTTTGAGCGCTTAGTGACTCAACTAGATTTGTTCATGTGCTTCCGTTTCTTCCACGGTAGAAACAAAACCTTCCCACGCCTTTAAATGCATGCTAAATTTTGGAAGACCCTTTTTATTCTTACTAGGCAACATAATCATTTTTGATTGTACAACCAAATCAAAATATGTAATAATAGGGGGTGAGTCAATGAATAGGGTGTAAAAAAGGTTCTTGCTTCTATGTGAAGGCATTCATTTATACCAATGCCCACCCAAAACCATCTCCCTTGCCAAAAATGTATTATTCCAGCCATCTGAGAATGTTGAAGGACAATGATATATTGGTTGATTAAATAGAACAATGTAAAAGGGATCACCTTCCTCCAATTCCTTTGCAACAATTGTGTAATTGTCACCAATTTCAACCTTGGTTGCCTATGTTTCATAATCAACATTAGAGTTTGAATCTTTTTCATAATCAATTTTTGCCTCTTGATTCTGCACCATAATCTCCCTTGCCTACAAACATAAAATTGCATTAAATGCAACACAATTGGGATTTGCAAAAGATCCAAATCCACATTTGTACTTAACATCATGTATAATTTAGAACCTTCAATTTCATTAAACATTCAAACTTGTGACAATGATAATTGAAACAACAAAATTCAAAACATGTCAATAACAAATATATAAAAGCAAATAGACATGATGAAAAGACTGACTTGTGTTATGTTGTATGGTTATAGTCATATGAGTGTCCAAGGCTTGACATGTGCCTTTTGTTCAAAAAATTCAGAGTTGTCATCCATACACTTGAGGCAAAAACATGATAATTCCTCAAGTTTGAAGAGGGTGATATCAACATCATCCATTGAAGGAAGTGAGTGCATGGATTGAGACCTTGGTATCATCTCACAATCCCAATTTGCCCTATAGTCCACATCTTTTGGCATGATCAAATGAAAGTATCGATGAACCTCTTGCTTGGCCTTAGGGTATGATGCATGTTCTTCACCTTATTTTTCTTACAAAATGCAACCACATCTCTTGCATTTTGAAGTTTTGATGACTCCATATTTAGTTTTTCCTTTTGAATATATTTTGCTTCAATACTACCCTAGCCCCATCATGAACTCGCTTTCCATGGCCTGAACCAAAAAATGACCATACCATGCAACACTCATGAGGAAGTATCCTAGGTGTGACTGTCTTTGATTGATACCTATGAAGTCAAACCACCACAAGATGTTAGAACTACATGATGAACTATGAAAGTATTTCATTAAAAATAATTGAAAGTAGTATGATGAAATGTACACATACCATACAACATGATACCATGCTCGTTGTATTTGAATTGTGCTACACACCCATCAAACCAAACAAGATGCTCATTTGGCCAAATGTTTTTTTGCAGTCAAATGAGCCTAATGCAATTCAAAACAATGTTGAACAAAAAAAAGATCATGGTTATTATCCTCAAAGATATATAATGATATTCTGTCAATAATCTCTCCTCTCCATTTTCAACATCAAGTACATAATTTGGATTCCATTTATAACATATATACATAAGAATGGTGATTTGAAAAGAATGCTAGTGCATTTCTTGGATTTCATGATAATCTTGGAAAGTGTAGTTTTCTTCAAAGTCAATTGCAAATAATATAATTTTTTTTGGAAAGGACCATATACGTGTGTGATATTGTTCATCTTGAAAGTGATACACATAATTGTGATAAATGAACTTCTTCAATCTAGGTTGAAGGTAATCCAAGAATACCTTTGCTATTAAATCCTTATATTGCAAGTGTAATACAAAGTTGTCTTTACCAACATGAGTTTTACCATGCAAAACCTTTTGGTAACAATTCCATTGCATAAGTGATGTTAAATTTGCATCTTCCTTTAAAGGGCAAATGAAGAGCATATCTACACCATAGTCTTCACAATCCCCTTTCAAACATAATTGCTGATGCCATGTTACATCATCTAGAGGACATAACACTGATGTCCAAAAATCTATTAAGCCATAAAATGTACATTTTTCTACCATACAAAGCACACTATTAGCATTGGTACACATGTCACAATTACACTCATAATGTTTTCCATGTACCCCTCGTAATGCCATCCTCATATTATTGAACCCAAGCTTGAGTTCAGCCATCTCCACATGGTACTTGTAGGCGTAAGTATTCCTTTCCTTCACTTGTTTAACATAAAACAATTTCAATTTTTCAAATGCACGTAGGCCCACCTTGCAACCCTCACGTTCTTTCACAAATTGGGTGTAGAAATCCAATTGAATTCAAGAAAAAAAGAAGTTTATTAATACATTTTGATGCCTAATTACAATAAAATCAATTCTACTAGGATGCAATATATGTTAACAAGTGTTTTACCTCAAATGAATTAAAATAACTAAGTAGACTAGTAAGCAATTCCTAGCAAACGATAGGAAATAGTTGAAAAACCAATAGTTAAGTAAAAACTAAAATAAATATTCAATTTGCCAAGTAACTATGCAATGGCTATCCAATACAACAAGTAGTTGATGAAGAAGAAGTCAAGCTAAACCAAGTGATTTTGCTTACTTTCAAGGAGCTATTCAAGAATTATCTAGGAGCTAGTAAACGAGGAAATGATTTTGCCTACCCATCAAGTAATGTCCAAGAATTACCTAAGAAATGATAAATGGACAAGTGATCCGGCCTACTCATCAAGTAGCCATCTGGGAGTTTAGCTAGGAGACAGTAGATGAAGAAGTGATCCTACCTACCCATTAAGTAGATGTTTAGGAGTTAGCTAGGTGATAGTGGACAAATAAGTGATCTTGCTTACCAATCAAGTAGTCATCTAGGAGTTAGTTGGGAGACAATAGATGAATTAGTGATTTTACCTACCCATCAAAAACCTATCTAAAAATTGGGTAGGAGATAATAGATGAGCAAGTGAATCTACTACCAATCAAGTACTTATTTAGGAAACATGTGGTTAACAAACAATACATGAACAAATGATTGTAGGTACGTCCCATCAAGTAAAATAACATGAAAAAATACAATCTAACTTGGCTTCCATTGCTTGGAATTTTGCCCATTCTATTGCTTCCTTTACTACAAAGAACATTACTTCACACATTTCCTTTCAGCTATAAGTGTTTCCTTCTACGTAGGCGTGAATTTCTTGTTTCTTATATTGCCCATGTTCATAGTTGATAGTCATTTGAAAAAACTTGAAATTTAAGCTATCCCAAAAAAACTTGCACACATTGACAACAAACAAAAATTGTTTGTCCACATTCACAAGATTTGGCAACAACACTTGAATTTTTTGCTATTGTGAGACCAAGGAGACAACATGTCACAAAGACACAAAAAACGTGATGGATTGCGTAACCTTAAAATTTTCACAAGGTGATTTAGGTTGTTTCAATCGATATTGTGGTCAATCTGTGCACTACTCATTGATTATTCGAGATCTTGCATTTAGATTGTCAAATGGCATTGGTACATACAAATCAATGAAAAATACAAGAAACATTCGAAAGCTAGATGAAAAATATGTTTTAACAAGGGAAATAGTTGAAGCATCAATGTTTAGGCATGAATTGAAAATTTAATGGCACTTTGTTATGTTAGTAGTTACTTGTTTAGTGTCATTTGATCCTTGCATCTACTTTTCTACTATGCCTACTATATTTCACCACCAAGTATGAAGTTATGAATTATGGGATTTTAAAAATTCTAGGCCCTCCTTCACATTAAAAGGCTTCTAACAAAATTTGTTTCATAACATTTGGACATGTAAAAGTAGGTTGAAAGTAAATTGAAAATAGATTCCAAAATTTCAATAAATTCTTATTTTGGATGTATTTTTTTAAAAATCACTTATATACTCACCTATTCATTCATTGCATAATATGCACCACATGAATATGTAGTGAAACCCATAAAAATCCATAGATTCTAGTGTAAAAAACTTGATTAGAATAAGACATTCTGATAGGTTTGTTTGTTGAATTGAAAGTAGGTTCATTTTATTTTATTTTCCTTCATTTGAAGATATGAAATAATAGCCATACAAGTTTTTCATACATTTATGCATAAAAATCAAAATGAAAACATTTTTTAATGCATTTTTACATCATTTTTTGATAAGCACCCAATTTTTTAACCTTAGAAGACTACTTTTGTGGTCTATTTGATTGTGCTTTTGGCTTTTAATATGTTCACAATATATAATTAATCTACTCATAATTAATGTATAATGTAATCCTAATAAACTCTTTAAATAAATCTTTAATGCAACCCCAATACACTATAAAAATGTACCCCAAATTTAGTTATAATACACCTTAGTGTATGTCAAAAGGCTATGTAGATGACATATGGTTGTGATTAATTTTGAACACAAATAAAATTAATGGAATATATGAACCATTTTTGGATGAAAACAATCTCAAAAGTTGTCCAAATGAAAAGTTGAATAGGTTGATAATCACATGGTAGTTGCAACATAGTCGCATTTCACTATATAAAGTGTGAACATTGATAATCAATTGTAAAAAATATCAAATATAGTAGCAATCGACACATAGTTGCATGTAGTCACAAAAAAAATGGTTGCATATTACAAAATTTCTTTTAATAATACCTTTTTATTTGCATTAGGTGGGCTAGTGACTTACATTTAGATAGAAAATTACACTTGACATTCAAATATATATTTTTACAAGTTTAATGTATATCATTTCATGTGGTTGATCTATTCCAACTTAGAAAACCATAATACATTACATTGTTTGAGTTGGAATACAGAACCACATGAGATCACACTTACAAATAATTTTTCTCAAGGGGAGGTGAAGAATGTTATGAATGATCTCAAACCTTTAAAATTTTCTTGGCAAAAATATGGTTGTAGTATTGTAACTATTGGAATAACATATAAAAGAGGTAAGTCATTAACATTTTGCTTTCATCTTATGAAGGCCATGTAAGTTTTAGGTGCAATTGGTACATCACATATTTTTAAAAAACATTTGATAATAGAATACATTTTTGAGCATATAGAAAATGCCATTGATATCATCAAATTAAATAACATGGTATTGGTCATTACAGATAATTCATTGAATTACATATTAGTATAGGAAACTTGTTTGTTGCTTAATATTCAAAAATTGCCATGGGTGAAAGATGTGATAGGAAAGATGATTTGTTTATTATTAGGTTCATCACCAAAAAACCCAAGAAAATACAAATTTAATATTTGATCTTTTGGAGATCTTGAATTATGAAAGTATGCCCAAACAAGGTATCTAGTGATTAATTCAAACACTAAATTCAAAGTCTATTTGGATTTGAACATTAAAACAAATGGTAGTTTTTGATGCTTGGCATAGTTAGATTGGCACAATTGAAGCAAGAGAATTCAAGAATTTGATTTTGATGTTTTGGAAGGAGAGTTCAAAATTTATCATCAAGTGGATCTTCAATGAATCCTTCCAATCTTTATAGGTTCTATTTTGGAACTTGCAAGATGGCTACATTGGATATATGAGAATATTTTATATCCATTAATTGTTGAGCAAAATGCTATAGAAAATGAATTTTTAAAGTTTTGAAGCAAGTATTCAATTGCATGAGAAGCAACCTTGTTACGAGAGCCCATGTTGGCATCATTGGTATCATGGTAGAGAAATTCAGAAGACATGTTCCAAAATTGCAAGCATTGGATAAATATGGGTAAATTTATCTTAGGATTGTAGTTCTTCAATTGCTAACCAGAACTCAAGTTCTTACTTTTGACTTATTTAGATCAAAAGGTGCAACAAACTGAACTTTTGCAAATGAAAAAACTTCTCTTTGTTGCAGTTAACTTAAGAGTCCAGTGGAAAGTATAGCAGCAAGTCATCCTTTGAAGGAATTTTTAATCTTGATATAAGACTAAAGTCCTACACTACCCACACGGGGTGAAGAGAATGGGTATGCTTTACTTGTGTGAGGATGTCAAGTGCATGAGCTTGCAAGGAACGAACAGCATTGACAACGGATGACTGGTTTCCCTTCAACCTTGAATGGCTCCAAGTTTAGGTAAGAGTAATTTCTCATGAGATTTAAAAGAGTTTTATAATGATTCAAACTGTGACAAAGAGGAGGAAGATGAAGAGTTGAACTCTATAGAAGAAGGAGAACAATGATTTGACCATAGTTTGCACTTGTATGAATAAGTTGTCACAGCAATTTTGAGTAAGATCTAAATAGTTCATACTTGTTTATTTTCAAACACAATATTTCTAAATCTGGAATGAAAATTGACATGTAAATTCTTTGACTTATATTCCCCCTTTGAAAGCATTCTAAATGCAATCTTTTGAAACAACAAGAAACGTTTTGGAACATCAATTGGACACAAGTTTTCCGACTATGCTTCAATCCTAGGTTCTTGATTTTGAAAAAATGTGTCAAAACTTGAACTACTGTTCAGAAATTTGAAGACCTACACTCAAACCTGCAAGCCTAGATCTAACCAAACAAAACAAACTTAGAGACTGGAAAGGTTCTTCATAAAAGAAGAACCGGCCAACAATAGTCCGAGTTCCCCCAAAGGAGTGCTGGTTTGAGTCCGGGTCACAGGAACCTGAACCAGGCTCTGGTTTAACAGTGCGAATCGGGGAACATGCCAAAGCTGGTCTGAACATGGAGACTAAACCTCACTTCAGAATTTGTTTTAGAAATGTGGAAAACACGTCAGAATCACATGCAAACCTGTTACAAAATCACAGAACAAAGTTGTGATAGTGGATCTCATTCAACCTGCATCCACAGATATATTTCAATGGTGAAAATTTCATTTGCAGGTTCAAACTCTAGACAGATGCAAAGTTCACAATCAGGATGTACCCACCTGCGTGATGTTGATATGTTGAGGCTCTCCTATCTCAAGCTGGAGGTCCACCTGCAGCGTTGAAATAGATTTCCAAGATCCCTCTTGCGCATGCAAATGGAATTCAGCAACCTATAAGAAAACTGTCCCGTATACTTGATCTGTAACTGCTATTCTGCCCCGAATGATCTTTCATGGAACCTGCAGCATGACCATCATGACACGGTGCATGCATACTCTGGTCGAGGTGGCAATAATCAACCGTGCGAGCTGCAATTATCATTGGGTCGCTACACATCTGCAGCTTTGACTTGTCCAATATGGTGTACCGCAAAATTCATGAACTGCTTCCTGTTAGATCCATTACAGAATGTGCCAAACATGAACTGAATATGTTGTACCAGAAGGAATGACATCATGTTACGTACCTCTAGAGAGATTCCCCAAAGTTGTTGGCTATGTTGTCTTGAAGCATCCTGCAGAACCCTGGCCATAATTTTGTCGATCATGTTTGTAGTATAACTTGAGAGTTGAACCCCTTGGTCGCACACAGCTTGGCACGAATCTCTCACGACCCCTACGAACTCAAAGATTACGAGTCATGAGCTCTAAAGCTAGAGTATAGAAACAGAACCGGTTAACTCTATGTATGATGCAAAGATCAACATGGACCCTGCAACCGAAATGTATCGTACTGGGACAAGGTCTAAATGAGCTTCTAACACACCATGTTCACTAAAGCTGGTGCAGCATTGGGTCATGCACAGCTCAACCGCTGACGTTTCTCGTGATGAGCAAAGAAAAAGAAGTAGCCATGAAGGAATGAATCAGGAAGTACTGCAATGAGAAGGAAGAAACTGAAGACCTAGAATAGATGCAGTATGAAACTAGAATAGAAACCTTGGCACTTCGTATTGGCCAGGCTACTTTCAACCCAGAATCACATTGATAAAAAAAACAGTGTATCTCATGCGGCCACGAATCAGCTGCATCTAGCGGGAAGAGAACAGGGGGGCGAGCCGGACGGCCCAGGGACTGTGATTATACACCTAGTTCATAAGTCCGAGTACAAGAGACAAGTGAGCGAATCGTGCCAAGCTATGGCGATCAAGAAGCTGCACTGGTCAACGCGTAACAGGATCACAAAGCTGGTTAGGAACAAGCTGATGAGCCTGAAATCATCATCGAATAAAATGATCGAAAAACTCCTTTCCCCAAACTATTTGCAACTGCAGCTACAATATTTTAGCAGTTTGGCACTGGCCATCATCCATGGGTAATCAATACGACTGCTACACAGTATAAGCTAGTTACCATCTGCAAATACTGAATGCGTAATCAATCAACCCCAGCACTGCATCAAGGACGTCAAGTACTGGGTACAGAGATTCTATAAATCAAGGACGTAATATATTGTTGAATCCAGCCTCACGTGAGCCAGAATATTGGATCAAGATTTCTGAAACTTTATCAGTGTTGCAGTAAGTGTATATCTGTGTGGTACTTAGCACTTATACTAGCTAAGGAACTGGAGTTTGACTACTAAGAGCGCATGGGAAAGCTCAGCGACACTACTGAGAAAAAAACCAAAGGAACAAGGAGAACGACACAGACACACATGTGCAAGCTTCACACAAACATATAACACATGCACACACGTGAACACAAGAGTGTACATCCACACATACGCTGCAGAGAGAGCAAGAGGAGAACTGAAATTTGGAGAGAAGACTAGAATTGAAGTGAGGAAATGAAAGGAGAATCTGAGTGTGCAGAGAATGGAATTGAACTGCAAGAAGCTAAAGAGCAGTTTATGAGCATTCCACTAGTGGGAAGCAGGGCTAAGTAGTACTGGAGAAATACAAGGACTGCAGGTACAAGTTTACCAATTTAGTAATGAGAAACTGAGTAAGAAAAAGGAGATGAAGAAGATGACTTGATGATGATAGTGTAGCTTGGGCAGAACTTCTAATCTGCACCTACATAGTTTTCTTTTGTAAGTATGGGGGACACGCTTGGATTTGTTTAAAAAAATATTAAATGTTGTTGTGAGTTAGGGTACTTTATCAAACACTTGCCTGGATGGGAGGAACCCCATATGGGACTTAGCCGTCTTAGCATTAACAATGGCCTATGGGTCCCAATCATGTGCCCCTTCGGCACCAATCCATCCCCACTTCCCCACATGTGCATCTTAGCATTAGCAATGGCCTACATTACCCAATCGTCTACCCCTTTGGGACAAATCCATCCTGCCCCCTCCTCCCCAAGGTGTGCCTCTTATTAGCACATTAACAATAATGATATATAGCCTTTAATCAATGTGTACCTGCGGATATGTGGGACATGCTAATCTGACTGGGAGATGTTGATGAGTGTGCCATGGCAGGCCAGGACACTAGTTGAGGGGTGAGCACTGAGGAGAGGGTGTAATATTCCATTGTCTTTTGCCAAGAAAAGATACTTTGAAATTATTCTTCAAGATTTCACCTCAAGATATGATTGAAGGGAAGGTGTTTTCCATTTTCAACCTTCTAGATAATTTCCTAGGTGAAACCAGTGAAACCGGGCCTTACTGCCTCTAAGGTACGGACAGCAACTTCTTCAGGTATTTTGCATTACTGTTGCACACATGAATCACAGAAGTTAACATGTGGGAGCTTTTTTGCTCATTGTATTGGAGAAATGGTCCAAGCTTGCTGCATTTGTCTACAGCCTGGCATTGTACATACACCAAGCCCGCAAGATGGCTCTGTGCCTCACCATATTGGAGCTGAAGAAGGAACCATTGTAGAAGATTATGAGCTAACTTACCAAGATCAAAGCTATTGCGAAGATAATATGTTATCATTCATATTATTGATTAGGCTTTATGATCTTACAATTAACTACTGCTTCAATCCACTATTGGAACTTGTCATATTAGATGTAACTAGTACCAAAATGCGGTTGATAGTTATGTGGCACACAATAGTTCACATAACTATTTTAAAGTTAAGCACATTATGTTGCAAATAGTTTTCAGATAGGTGACCTCCTAAAATGACAATGTTGTGAACATTGATAAAGCCCACCTGGTGGAAGGTGCCACAAGGAAATGACATAAGGAAAGTACTTTCAGTGGGTTAGTGTGAAGTTTTGAAAATACATTCTATCCATAATCACCAACTAAGTTGGAGTATCAGGTAAATCATTGAACCATCCAACTTCAGGGTGGGACCCATTGAGTAAAGAATTGGGTAAACCATGTTGACTTCTTTCACATGAATCTTGTGACCACTACTAAAATGAAAGAATAGCCTTGAGAGTGAAAAGACTGTAGTCATGTGAACTGATTAATAAGCTTTAGATTGTCGTTCTTTGTTAGGTGTAATCTGAAAGTTTCCTTGGCTATGCTTCTGGGCTTGGTTTGTTCTCGAGGAAATTTTGCATATTTGTTGATGTCACACTCTATTACTGTTTGATCCGGAGTAAAGAAAGATATATATAATCAAGTCACAAACATAATGTTAAATGTGATGTGATGAAAGCTTTGGTAAGCAAGCTCAAGCCATTTGCTTTGTTTGTTCATTCCTCTTGACACATGTAATTGGGTACATGCTGTGATTTCTAATAATAGATGTGGCTGCATCCAAAAGTTCAAAACTTTGTTCTTAGCTCGTCAGAAAAAAACCATATTCGAAACTTTAACTTTGGATACTTTCACAATAGAAGTTTCTAAACTTTAGATATTCCTAAACCAATAGGGCTCTTACATTTGGCTAATACACATACACTAAGAGGACTTTTGGCAATGCATATGGTATAAAAAGTGAGGCTATTGGGAACAACATGGGAGATGCATGAGGTGGTTGACAGAATGACCTAGAAATGGAAAGCTATGGAAATTTCAGAATTACTTTTGTGGACCTATTTCTGTTTTAAAAAATTCTTCTATGCCAGGTCCAATAGAATTGGGCAGCAAGTTCGAATGAAAAAAAGCATTCCATCTTACACACATAGTACAATTGGGGACTCCTTTTATCCACCTTGCTTCACTTAAGTGTAGGGTGAAGCACAAGGGGGAGGGCATTCTGAAAATATGGGGTTTAGGATGAGGCCAGAGTGGAGTCCAGTCCTGAATTTGGGAATCTCCCCCCACCAGTGGGCAAGTTAGCCTTTGTACAACATGAGACAAATGTTATGAGGTAAGGCTTGAGGTGGGGGCATTCCCTCAATAAGTGGCTTAGGCCAAAGTAGTACCTTAGTCTGGCCCTCCATTTTGGGAATGCCTCACCCCCTTGGGCTTTACCTTCATGAAGCACAGGGCAAAGTCATCATGAATTTAAACATACATGAAGATAATGAGGCATAGAATGGGAAGGCTCCTTAAACCTACTTCTTAAGAGAGGGAGGGATCCTACACATATAAGTAGGCATAATTTTGTTCCCACTCTTAAGGAGTAGGTATGAGATCCTTTTTCTTTAGGAGGGATATTTATGGGCATATAAGGTGCCCTCCAAATGCACTAGGTTGGAAGTTTCCAATGTTGGCTAGATCCCACATTTTAAGGTTAAGTTTAGGATACCAATAAGGCATATTATCTAAGAAAATTTTAATACATTGATGTGAATCAAATTTTTTTACCAATTTATTTTATAATATGTGAACCCAAGCTTCTTGAAAAAATTTGCTATAGAATCCATTTCATGTTAATGAAAACAAATCATGATTCCTTTGTTCCTAAAAAGAAAAATTTGTAAGTTGTATACCCTAATCACCATCCATATTCAATCCTATGCAACCCTAGTCACCATCCATATTCAACTGTTCAAAACATTCAGCAACTTGGATCAAATCATAGTTTTCATCCATGAAAAACCCTTTGCCTTTTAAGTACTCCTTCAAGCCAATTTGATTGGCAATTAAGGTGGAGTTCATATATCCAATGTTTAACCATTGTGATGATTCAATCAAGGTTCTCCACTTGTAAATGACATTGTCACAAAATTGTCAATACACCAACAAAATTAAACACCTTTTTGGTTTTAATTGGGACCTTAAAATGCAAAAAATTTGTTACAAAATGCCAAATCTAGAAACTACCCTTCATGCTTGTGCCACCAAGCAAGAAAATCTTCACATATATCTAGGAGTATGGATAACCTCCTAAACAAGGGTAAGAGCACAATACAATGTATTTTTATGGAAGTCATAATGGTAATTTGTTTTGGGTTAATTAAATATTGTTATATACAATTCAAATGCATTTGAAATTATTTTTAAAAATAAGATGAAAAAATGAAACTGATATTTTTATCTTCCCAAATCTAAAACAATACACCTAAAAAATCAAATACTCAAAATGAAAAATGGACTTTACAATGTATGATACATTTAATGTCATAGTTTTAAAAAGGAAAATTCTATTTTCACACCTTTTTTGGCTAGATTCACACCTTTTTTGCCGGTCCAATTTTAAACTACACGGTTTCACGGTTTACGAAATCATGGGGTCTACCTTGCCCCGGCAAAAAAGGTGTGAATTTAGCCAAAAAAGGTGTGAAAATAGAATTTTCCTTTAAAAAATTAAAATTAATTTTTTTTTTCTTTTAGTGGAATTGGAGGACATGTTCAAAACTACGTTTAACCTAATTTGAAAACTTATAACACTTAAAATGAAAAAATCAAATAACAAAAGATCTCACATTCTTTTTAAGATTCAAAATGAAGACCATATAATTATAAAAAGATCGTAGTCTATTTAAACATCTAAATAGATGTTTTTAGAGCCCATATATTTTTAGAGATGTTTTAAAAAGGTTTTAATTAGGGTGATATGAACTTGGGCATGGAAAAAAATGTTAATTTCAACATCATATTGATGTTATTATTGAAAAAAAAATTGGATTTGGATTTTTAAAATGGAATTTCAACCACCCAGTTTGGTCCACCTTAATGTGCTTTCACCCACAAAGACAACTCCCCAATGACAAATGTTCATTTGAAGATTCCTTAAAAGATGTTTTGGAACCCCGAACATATTATTGATATTTTCAAGCTCATCATCATGCAGTCTAATAGGTGTGCATGTTTCAATAATAGGGTTTAGGTGATCAAAACATGCTAGGAGAAGGGGAATGACAACTTTCAAATCATATTAAGAAGTAATATAAATTGCATTTCCACATCCCACAATATTTTCCACAATTTGCAATTATTTGAATTGAGGATCCAACATTATGGCAAACATCTTATGAACTTAGTCTAAATAAATAAAAACTTTCAAAAATTATAGAAAAGGTGTTACAACCTTCACAACTTATTAATGTATGTTTATTTAAAAGAAAAAAAGTTTAAAATCAAATTGGCCCAAAGCTTCTATCCTTTTTAATGCTTGCATCATTTTAGCTTCCAAGTTTCCAACTTGATTTTCAAGGTAATGGTAGTAGTTAAGACATCAAATAATACCAATGGCCTCAGGATTGGTTCACCACACAAGCTATGACAATAAAGTTCAAACAAAATGAGATAACCTATATAATAACCCACACATGGGCCTTAAGAACTCTTTGTTATAAAGATATAGTCATTTGCTTTCCATAACATGTGATGATGGCATGTTTGAATTCCAAAGTCTTTTCAAATATAATGACTTTGGATATAAATTTGGTTTTGATAAGGGTCTTAAGTTCAATGCAAGGCTTTTCCCATTCTTGTTTCCCTTTCTCATATTTCTTTGTCCATGTAATTTGTCTTTTGTATCACAATTTGTATTTTTTTCACATTCATCTATGTCAAACCTACAAAACCTTTTTCATCGTTTGTAACATCACATGACCAAAACATGTGTCTATATAAACCTTAGAAAGATTCAACAATTCACAATCAATGATGGAGCACAACATTGATACCATGGATGTCAAGTTGTTGCCCTTGCCTTTTACATATGTAATCACATAATGCATCAAAGCAAATTTTAAAAACAAAGATTCAAATTGCATAGCCATACTTTGTTGAATTGTTTCATTCATTTCAAATAAGCTCACAATAATATGCATAGGGGTCCAAGATTTATTCAAGAAATTTATTACCAAGGAAATTGTATCCACACCATTTCTAAACATCTAAAGATCAAAACTTGCAAAAACAATATTTCTAGATGCAAGGTTCAAGAGTACATGCAAGTTCATGGTTTCTTTTACCATTGTAAACAACATTTCATCCACAAGAACTATTTGAAAATGAAAGTAAACTAAAAGACATTAGCATAACATTAACCTTTTTAGCAAAATATTTTCAATAATGGAAAGCACCTTGTAACCTTTGCAAATGTAAAACACTAAATCTTGAAATACCATCTAATATGTTTCATTATTTTTTTTATAAGGTTTTGTGAACCTAGAGGTGGTAAAACTAGATGGCCCAATTATTTTCTTCTGTGGTCGATGTAAATGATTCATAGTAGTGGCATTTTTTGAACATTTTTTTTTGTACTACCTACAAAATCCTTTGAGCAAACAACCTAGGGTGTGCACAATCCACATGTGTTTTCATGGCAATACTTTCATTAGTTTTGTAATATTTAATAAGCCTTTCTTTCAAAATTGATTTCTAACTAAACTAAAAACATCAATAGATGTTTGTTTTGATTTGTAAACAATACATTGCAAAATTTGAAAGTTTAAAATATCTATAGGAAAATCATCATTTTTTACAAATCCCCCAAACAAATAAAGTTTAGTTATGTGATTTCTAAGTTGCAATTTGAACTTGTATATCTACAAGATGTTGTTATGTCAAATTTAATCAAGTAGTTTCATTCTAGATACATGTTTTCCACATCCAAAATGTTGCATGTCATGTTCATGGTCACATTTTCAAACACACTTGTGTTCCATTGACCCCACCAACATTTTCAATGATGAATGTGTTATCTTTTGCAACCATGTTGTAAAGTTTGGACACAACATGACACACAAGCTTGGATAGGGCACACATAAAACACACATAAAACCTCAACCTTGAACTAAAACTCTCTAACTTGAGAGCTTGCAAATCTAATTAAACCTCACAAACTTGTAACTTTCAACCTAAGACCTTTCAAACCTTGCAATTTCAAACTACGAACCTCTTGGATTTGTGACTCTTGACCTTAGATTTTCAAACTTCAAACTATGTGGACCATAGACCTCAAACCTCAAACCAAACTCGACACCTCTTGAACATTGAAAAAGCAACAAACCAAAAAACATGACATTGAAAAATGGATTGGAGATTTGGGAATGTGACCTTCATGTGCAACAAAAGAGGATTGATCACAATGGAGGTGCAAAACAATCAAATGAAAAATGTGTAAAGAAATCAAATAAAAAACAAGGTGTATCAACTCATTAGATTTTTCATTGTTTTTCAAGGTATGTTTTACATAGTTGTCAAATTAAGCTTTAGTGTTGGCATTGCATTTGCAACTACAATTCCTTAAAGTTTTTTGCATAAAATTTCCCAACTTTGAATTCTCTAGATTACTTTTCAAAAGGAAGAGCCTAGGCCCAAGATATTGTTATTTTCACTTCGAAAGTTTTTCAACCAAATGCAGAGATGTTACAAAATGCAAGCCTACTTAAATGACTAAGGGCATTGAAATCCTTTGAAGCAAATTGCAAAAGCTTAAATGATTGAAGCTACTAAAATTGTATCAAACAAACTATGATGCGACAAAAAAACTTGATAACCCTTAAACTCTAGTAACTTGTAAGGGAAAAAGGATAGGAAACCCCTAAGCCTTAACCCAAATATGCATATACATGTGCATATATGGACCTTCTAAACATTATATGAAGGTTATGCATAGGATAGATATTCATATTCAGGATCTTATAGAAAGTTACCACTAGATATGCATATTGTAGGGTCGCACTTGAGATGGATATATGTATACACCAAGATATATACAAAACTAAGTTTCCTAACTATAACCTAGAATGTTAAATATGGGGAAATGGTCAGAATTTGAATATGCATTTATGCATATCCAACTATTATGCATGTTGATAATTGACATCCACCAATATATCCAACCAACACTAACAAATTTTTCTAGTGTTTTACGAAGAACTAACACATATATAAATTTGCAAACCATGAAGGGACAGGGATGGTTCTTATGCCTACTCCTTAAGAGAGAAAGATCTTACACCTACTGAAAGACCTGCTTATTTAGGAGATATCTTACACCATTTATGAGTAGGCATGAAATCTCTCCCACTCTTAAGGGGTGAGAATAATATCCCTCGTCTTTTCTATGAGGTAGGGAATTAAAAAATACAAGCAGGAAATCTGCTGGCATGCTGGATTGGGCCACTCTTGCATATTTGTCTCAATTAAATAATTTCCAAAATAGTCCTCGCCTGACTTTAATGCAATGTGAACTAGCCTGCTGTGACTGCTGTGAGATTGGATCTGACCCAAGCATTTGCCCACAAATGACCTGAGGGCCTCTCCCAATTTGAGAGTCATAAAATAACTTCAAGGTTAGTAGTCCGTCCAGCAGTGTAGGCCCGCAGGAGCAAGCCTTCCCAAACATTGAGCACAAAAGGTTTTTAATTTGAATGACAGAAGATTTGCATGTGCATGGTGGAAAGTCCCTTCAATTGATGAAAGCATTTTCTATGTAAGGAGGTGCTTTCAAATACAAAGAGGGACCTATGCCTTCACCTTCACTTGGAGTGCTGCTTTATGTTTAGGGTAATGGCACCCTCAGGTGCCCATTATTTTGGGAACACTCCAGGCTGAGGGCATCGCACGACAAAAACAAACCTAACACATTTTTAGTTTTAAAAAATTTAATCGTGATACCTGATAAGTACCAAATGGGTACCCACCAGGTATCACAGTAAAAGAAGTAACATGGGCATTTCCAAAAGTGGGCAAGCACTTCGCTTTTTGAAGCGCCTGCTCAATCCTGACACCACATTACTGACAACACATTACTGGATATAAGGCGTCCTTTGTTTGCGCACGGCTGCAAAATGCACAGTAGTGTAGGTGAAGGGTCTGAAGATGCGAAACGTCCCATGGACAATCTGATATAATCTGTTGCAACCTTCTTGTCAGTATTTTGTAGTTTTGTAACATGCTCAGGACACAGAAGGCAAGCACGAAGGTGCTACGTCGTGATGTACTTATGAAATAAGAACGAAAAAGTGCTGCTTCAAGTCTTCTTCAAGTCCCAAGATAACAGGGTATACCTTCCAGTGTTTTTATTTCCATATAGAAACATTGGCTAAATTTAACCCAATTTTTTTTAGCAAAGTTAGTCGAATTTACATCCTGGAAAAAAATAGCCTCCAAAATTATGCCAATTTCTTTGTCGAAAAATGGCGAAAATTCGCCAGAAATAAAACACTGGTCACTTCCCATTCGTGTTACCGTTCCTCAAACTCTTGGATCTAAAAGAATCAGAAAAAGCTGCAACTCTGATCAACTATCTTCTAGATCTCCTGAGAACGCACGTTGTGGCAGTTTGGACACAAACTTTGTCATTGTCACTTGGTGGCATCCAACAGGGAGACTGCAGAAATTTTTCATTGATGCATTGCAAGGTATTTTAGCATGTGCCATGGTTACTCCTATCTCATTGACCTGTGTCTACCGCATTTAGACTTTTTTTAAATGCTAAATATATCAACTACGAAAACTTTAGTACGTTATTATTACGTAATCTAGACCATAAATAAGTCATAACCATTCTACAATTTGATAACCCAAGGCACTAATGCAAAACCACAAATGTTCCAAGAATTGCTAGGTGTTCCTCCTTCAAGAAAATGTTACTTTGTTAGATTGTTGGGATTTTACAGCTGTGTGCATATATGGTTAATTGTGATCTATGTATATTGTGAAAGGAATTGCATCAGGCATCACAGGACCCTCCAGGACAATACTGTATTAAGAATTCACAAGATTGAGTGAGAAATTTTAGGAAGCGGAAACCTTGTTCCTCAATCTGCACATGAAATTTTTAGAAAAACAATATTGTTTCTCAATGAGCCCATTGAACTAAGAAGTGGTTTCCACTTCAGCAGTTTGGCCATGGCAGATTGAAATCTAAAATCACTCCTTGGTCCATAATGCCTTGGGTTCTTGCTTTGGGTGTACATTAGGGTAATTTGAGGTAATGGCTCAAGCAAATGGTAGTGGACGAAAATATATCAGCCAACACCAATACAGTTATGATATGTCATGATGACATTGTACCTTCATTGAATGTCTTTATCATTCAAGTAAAAACATTTGATTCATAATAATTTTATAATGGGTTTTGTTATTATTTTTTGTTTATTTTGCAAATATAGAAGCAATATATTTGGTTGCTTCATTTTATTGTGTTTTCACTTTTTAACCTAGCCTAGCTTAGGTTGTTGCTGGAATGCTGGTATGTAGATAATTAAGTAGATAGGGTAGGATAATAGTTAGGTATAAGTAGCTAGATGCTAGATATGTCCCCTATCACTAGAGTCATTATGGATATAATTAGGGAGGACATAGTTGTTCATGGCATCTGTGACTACAAATATAATGAATAGTGGTGAAACCAACATATCTACATTGACTACTAGTTATGCAATTCAACTTTTAAAAATGATTACATAAATCTAGTTGTAAAAACCAAGTTTTGGTGTAACAACTATGATGACTTTAACTTTCATCAAATGGCCCAACTATGTGCTTAAGTCCTACAAGAGGTAGCTTTTTTCTTTTTTATACACATGTTAAGACATGAAGAAATGCGTTAGGTTAGGGTATGTAAAAAATGCACATGTTTTTATAGTTTCAATAGAAGAAATAACATCATAGAAATCCAAAAAACCCTCTAACATGTCTCTTGTAGATGTGCAAGTTGTGAGTGTGCAAGGTAGTTGCAAACTAAGATGGACCAAAAGTGGCATGATAGGAGTTTTTTTTGCACAATTTTTAGTGTTATCAACATTTTCACAATAAATATGTGTACCAAAAATCATTTTTTTGCAAGAGCAATTCCTTGCCCTCTTTTCCTAATACATTATTGATTATTTTGAATGAAAAAAATTTCATCAAATTCAAAATTTTCACATTTGAAATGGCTTAAGGAATTTCCACAAATTTGAAGCTCTAGAAAGTACTTAAATTTTTACTCCCATTTTCAATCATCCCTAATCATAATTTTTATTTAATATTTCAAGAATTATGAGTCCATTAAAAAATGTGTATGAACTTTGGCACAAAGATGAAACACAAGTTAAAAAGTCCTTCAAAACCAAAACGTGACTATTTGATTTTTTATTTTTGGTATTGGCTTCCTATAACAATATATATTATAGATATGAGTCCCTTTTAATACATTTCCTTATTAATTAGAGTTAGGACACATTGCCATAGTAAAAGGTAATTGGTTTTCCACCTTGTGACATCCAAAAGTGGATAGTGTAGTTTGCAATTGCTTTGCATATCAAGGTGTGATGCATTAAACATGTTGGAATATGCAAAAGCCAACTTTCTTTGTCATTTTTATCATTGGGAATTCATTGCACATTGAAAATTTCAAACTTTCACATTGAGTTTTGAGCAATCACTAGTACTACAAAATGTGGGTGCAATTCATTAGTCCATGTCTAGTAGACTAGTGAATTCATTGCATTCTCACTAAGACCAATGAATTCATTCAAATTCTAGTGAAATCATTTGTGTACAAGGACACATTTTGTTGTAGTGCACATGTTTAATGGTATTTATAAGTTGGTTTACAAATATTTTTGACTAAAAGCATAAGGGAATGTGCATTGGATTTATAATTTGATAATTATCATTATTGCAAAAACTTTAGCAAGTGCAAGATATGGATTTTCCTTGGGGAGGTCACTTGATACATATTTTACGAAACATTTAAGATAAAAAGGTATTTTTAATATGCTACAAAATTAATGATGGAAAATTTTACATATATTCTAATATATCCTTGTCATGAACATGCACCAAATTCATATTTGAGTAAATTATTTTTGTTAATTCAATAAATTGCACGTTGTTATTTTTTTTTGCAAAGTGTTTGGATTAAAATGCAAATGACTTCCTCAAGGGATTCTTAGAATGCAAAAAGTGAGCCACTTAACCATGCTTTCACCCAAAATCTACAAAATTTATAAATTTTTGACAAGTGGATGAAAGCAAACTACAATAATCTCTTTATGTACTTGTATTAGACTTTTTTTTTTTTTAAAGTCAGGAAAACACGACACCAATACCCTGAATTTGGTCCAAAACCGGGTGAGATTAAAAAAAACCTGCAAAAAAGTACGACAGGTGGTCAAAGTAAAAAATGCACCACTTTTTGTGCCAAACTGAGTTTCATCCAGTTTTGACCCCGTCTTTCCTTTTTCCTGATCACCTGCACTGCTGTTACATATATTTTCACTGTTCCTACATGTACAACTACTATAATTAATTAGAACCTTGTGCATGAAATGCTGAGTTTTAGCACTTCATACCCAGATTTGATAAAATTTCCTTACTTTGCGGACCTCACTCAAAGAGGGGATAAGGGTGAAAAGAAGCCCAAAGACAGGGTGAACACAAGATTACTTTAAGGAAAACTTTATTATATATATTTTTGGTGTGGTGCATCTAGCTTTGAATCTAAACCACGTCAAAATTTTAAAAATTCACAATGTTTTTGCATATTATGATTAAAAAAAAATCAAAAATAAAAATAAAAATGTATATTTATTCTGTTTATATTATAGTGGGATGAAGTATATCTATTATAAAAAAATTTATAAATGTGTATTGAAAAATTAATTTTTTTTTCAGAATTCTTTTTTAAATTTAACTTTTATGAATTTCTTTAGTATTTCTTTCACATGTAAATCCAATAATTTAAACCATGCTTGTGAATCATTTGTAAAGTTTGATCATTTTCATTTCACAAATGGGGTTTTTTATAATGTTGTTTGAATTTTTTTTTCAAAATGAACAATTGGTCTTGGATCTAATTTTTATTTATTTTCAATGGAACCTCTAATTTAGTCTTGAAATTAGTTTTTTGGATTTCTAAAACCTTCAATTCCAATCATTTTCACAAAAAACTTAAAGTTGATTTGATTTTTAACAAGGTTTGGTTCCATCCTTGTTACATACAATTAAACCAAAAGAAAATATGTAATTAGTCTATTCAACCAGTGCACACACACGAAGATAAAAGTTATGTAATATTAATTACGTACAACCAATCAAATCTAATAACTTATTTAAAATGTAAGGTTAAGTTTGCTAATTTTTTAATAAAATACTACCTATGTACCTTAAAAACCTAAACCCATTTAAAATGAGGTAATAGTTTTAGTTCAAGTTCTAATTCAATTTTGAAAATAAGCTAGTTCTCTGATAAGGTTCCAATGGCAATTCCAAGAAAACTTGGAATTTCTGATCCAAAGACCCTAAAACTTGACCTTATAACCTAACTTGAACCTATTAAAATCTAAAAACTTAACAATAATTTTTTTGAGATGTTGACCATAAGTATGTGATAAATTGAAATTTTGACAAACAATCACAAGCCCAATAGATAAAAATGAACCACATTTTGCAGTATCTACAGAAGATCAAACACTATCAAATTATGTACAATGGCATGATTGCTAACAATAATTTGAAAATGTTTTGTGATGCAAAGTTTGTAAGAGATGTAACTGATTGCAAGTCTGACACACAATAAAGTTTCATGTTTAGTAATGGAGCCATTGAAAGTGCAACAAGAAGCAAGCATGTACTTTGCTGTCCATTTATAGAGGCTGAATATGTTTTAAATTGTACAACAACCAAAAGGCTTGGTTATGATGCAGTGGTGAGCCACAAGGAACCTTACACCTTTTTTTTTTATAACCAAAGTGCAATTCGTTTGGTGAAGAATCTGAATTCCGTCAGTGTACTAAACAAATCACCTTGTAGTATCATTACATTCAAGTGAAGCACCAATCTAAGGACATTGATATTCATTACATCATTACAGCAAATCAGATCGTTATCCTATTGACAAAGCCACTGTTAGTAAAAAAAGACATGTCACTTACATCGGCAATTTGGGATTGATTGTTTCGGAGGTTTCTAACAACAGCAATGTGAGGCAATGAATAGGAGGATTGTTAGCTTTGAACAAGTGTTATACTCTTGTAATGTTTCATAGCTGATTGGGTTTGTGTTTTTTCACAATAATATAGTGCTAGTAACATCCTGCGTTAGTTCTTGGTTGAATGTGGGAGTGAAGTAATTCATTCTTCCCCATACTCGCACACTTCGTGCAGGATGTTTTATCAGGTCGTCATTATTTGACAGCTAGTTGTCATTTTAGAATGTGTTGTTTTCATCTATGATTGGGTTCCACGGTGATACCTAAGTAATAATTCCTTTTCCTTCTTATTTTGGGGAATCTGTGGGCACTGTGGTAGAATTAGTATAGCAGTAACATGACTTGGGAGGAGAGAAGATTCCTGAGGAACATTTTGGCATGACACATGTTTTACTGAAATTACACAGTGATCTAATCATGTATATGTGTAATCAACTTAATCTTGTGTTTCATTGTGTATAGATGGAATATATTTCTCTATCTGTGTAACTCTGATTTTTTCAACTAGTACCAATTGATGTACTTGAATTCCATCCATTTAGCTGCCCAACACTGGTTTCCACAAAAAAAACAAAGGTTGGTGGGGCCATTGCTCATGAGCTTCACCATGCTCATTAAAAAAGTGGGGTACCATAAGGCTCTGCCCAAACACTCAAGTTTAAACCATCCGTTACTTTCCAACATGCCAACTAGTTAGAACAGGAGCAGGCCCCCCACAGTTCTTAGGATTTATAATCATGATTCTCAAAAATTCAAATAACCAATTATGGTATAAAACCACAGTTCTCAATTTTTTTGAATGAATCAAATAATCGACTATAAAACCACTTGTTTTTTATCAGTTCTTTCATAAGGACCACAGGTTCTTCAAAGTTTTTGAAGTAACCAGAAATCAGTGGTACTTTGTTTTCGATTTCAAAGAACCAGAACTGACAGTTCTCTGAATTGCAGTATTATGAAAACCAGGACCAGCAATTCTTTAACAATTCAAATAATCCCACGACAGTTTGAGTTTAGACTGCCTTAAGGTAGCAAATCTGGCTACACAGATTGGTGTGTTGCATTGCAGCACAACACAGATTTTGGAAAGTGAAGTAAAGTTGAACTTGTTGAGGTGGGGGGAGGAGGGGGGGACCTTTGGGACTTGGACAATGCAATTGGCTAGCACTGCCAGGGTAGACCAGCCAGTGTCCGAACACTTAAGGTAGGGTTTGCTCATCGTTTTGCAGGAGGGCCCCATTGCTTATGGTGTCCAAAAACTAGAAATAGGCAAAAATGGATTAGAGGTGAGAAAGTTATGGCCCCCCAAAGTAGGGAAGGGGGTCATTTTTTATAGAAAATTTTAGATCGTTCAGCTCATCGCTTATTTCTGCAACCTTTAAAAAAACTTAAATGTTACTCAGTTTCCTTTAGAATTACAAGATGAGTTGTAGAGCTTAAGATGAAGATTTCAGAGTAGTTTAAATCGCTCAATTTGAACAAAAAATGAGACAGTTATGCACCGATGAAGTGGGAGATGTCAAAATCAAGAAAAGTGAAAAAAAATGTGCTTTGCAATTTGAAAAAACGTATTTCGTTTACTGCTCTTCTTTTTGGCTGCTCCTTTGGCTTTGCATTTCAAAGATGATTTGTAGAGCTTGAGAAGGCACTCCTATAAGATTTTAAATCACTCAAAATGGAGAAGAATTGAGAAAGATCTGTCAAAGTGAACCATGACAGGCTAGTGTTCGGTGCGGTGTATGTCTACCCTGCACCATACAATTACCCAATAAGTTATAACTGTATATACCCACAGCAACTCGAAACAAAATGCCAGACAGTTGTCGTATCGATACTAACATTAGCTTTGTAAGACATGGATGTCTTACAAAACCAAGGATTGTTTATAAGCATCAAAGCCCAAATGTGATAAGACTTGAACTTGTACCTTGGAAGCCTTCATAGCCTACTCATGTTGTAGTACTAGGCTACATGGATACAATCAAATCCTACACAGAGCTCTTTGTTGAGTTTATAAATGCTTTTTTTGTTCTCAGACAGTTGGAACTAGGCTTGTCTTGTAGATGTTGCTAGTTGGATCTAGTTTACCTGTCTTCCTTCAATGTTTCGTGGGACATGGCCCACACAGAACCCCTAACGCTTCT
>Ga0116228_10000542_pt1 | contig 28880 bp, 21 predicted proteins | sample S1TSphfallax_2_FD_89694 | JGI IMG/M metagenome (GOLD analysis project Ga0116228, IMG submission 89694) | Host-associated microbial communities from peat moss isolated from Minnesota, USA - S1T2_Fc - Sphagnum fallax MG | ecosystem: Host-associated > Plants > Peat moss > Unclassified | place... | reverse complement strand
ATTCGTGAACACTGCATGATATCCTTGAAGATAAAATTCTCTATTATCATCATGATATGGCCAGCGTCTCTGATCATGTACAACTGGAGATATAAAATTGTGACAAAAACCAACATGATATGCAACAGTCTATTAGAATCTGTCTTGGAGTCCGCGAGGAGCTAGCAAACTGAATTTGGGATTCTGTTGAGAGCTATCTATCTCTGTGTGTGTGTGCAGGCAGGAGGGAAAAGTAAGAAGAATCTGTGTTGGACGGACTCCGCTGCGTTGTGCAGCTTGTTAAGGAGCAATGGCTTCTTCTTTAAAGGGCACAAAAACAAAAGGAAAGGAAAGGGTCGGACCGCCTATCGAGCAAGGGCGAGCGGGGGTGCCGTGGAAAGACCACGGAAACCGCGGCTCCCACACCAACCGAGCTTGTGTGTCATCGCACACGAAAAAGACTTTCCTCCTTGAAAAAGGAAAAAGAAGACTTCGATGCGCGAGTGTAGTTCTTGTTGTTGACTGACGCGGGTAGTGCGCTCGCTAGGTATTCCATTTGTTTGGACTTTGGACCGTCCCCTCCACCCCCGCCCCCCCCACCCATGTCTTGAAGCGCTTTTCATTTTTCATACCCACTGTTGTTGTACCGTAATTGCATCCCATCGGTGTTCAGTATGTGACACTGCATAAATATTTATCACATCCAAGTTTAGTTATTTATTTTTTTCCAACTTCAGCCATGAAACTAAAACTCGTTATGCAAATAGGTGGGAGACTACCCTAGCAAACCACTTGGACCAATCATTATGATCGGTCAATGAAACAAGGAGTAGCAGTTGGATCATATCTACTACACTCGTTGCCAACAGGTGTTAGGCTCTGCTGTGCGTTTTATCAGACTCAGCAAACTTTGCGGAAATGCAGGGCCAAAACCATTTTGCTGAACCAAAGGGGGCGTTCTTTGACTTTTCTTCATCCAGGGTCACCTACTGATCACTGCTGGGAATGTTCTAATAAGTTTCCCATCAAAACAAAAACTTGCAATCAGATTGCATTACAAGCTCCACCTGAAGGCACATTGATGTGACTCAACCCAGCCTTGTGTCTGGTGGTTATAAAAAATGGAAACCTGATAACTAGAAGCTCTTAACGATACAGAAGCACGGTTGTCAAAAAGTCAAATAACTGGTTCTGATAATATGACCATGGTTCACAGAAATCTGAGAACTGATGCTGATACCCAACCCTCAATTAACTACTCAGCTCACTATCTAAGCTCTACTTATAATGGACACATACGATTTGATTGACAACTATAAATAGGTAACATGAATAATTGTAATGTGTAAAATTCCCGTTGCTAAATGGAGCTCCTCATTCATTACTTGTTACATCAGGGAAGCTGAGCGTAGTTATCTTAAAATCTAAGAACCTGTAAAATAACCTTTCATAATGTGTCAGTTCTTTGTTGATTATTTCATGAAAACCATCTAACCCATCAAATAACCTCCTATGAAACTGGTTGTTGTTTCATGAAAGCCACCAGTTGTTTGGGGCTTTTTGAAAAGACTGAAATTGGAGGTTCTTCAATTCTGGAAACTTTCAAATGAAGCAGAACCAGAGGAGGATTTGGTGATGTCCAAACTTTTTTTGGAAACCAGAACCCCAGGTTCTAAAAAAAATCCAGATAAGCACCTCACTGTGGAATCAAAGGCCACCAAAATCATTCATCTTTTTCCTTAGTCACAATTTGCATAAAAGAACCATGAAAGACCCGAATCATTTGGCCATCATCATTCAAAGTCTGTTGTTGCTTCTTCCTTTCGGCACATGCAAATCTTGAAATCTGTTGGACCCCAATGACGAATGTGTTGCGTCAGGGTGTTAAAATTGTGTGCAGGAAAGGCAAAAAACACATCCGTTGCGTCTCACACTGCTGCCCACTGACACTTGACACCCAAAGCTTGGCATTTTCTCATGAGACATAAGTCAAATTAAAGCGTACCGTTTGTTGTCTCTAGTCCTAGTTCCTACCCCAAGGGGCAGACTTTGCACCAGTGTGTGTGATTTTTTGGTTTTGCCCTTGTGTTCCAATTTTATGATGTAGCCTAGCACGCCATCATCAGGGTATTTTTTCCAAATTTGTGGTGTAGCACCAGTTGTGTTCATCCATGTGATTTGGATGATTTGGACGTTGAGCATCAGTGGGTTTTTGTCTGGTTTGGTCATGGAGCGTCAGTGGGCCATAAGACGATTGTAGCTGATTTTATAGCTAAACAACAAAATATGAAAAATAAAATGTTTAATTATTCTTCCATATTGTTGGCTACCTATTGAAACCTAAGGTAACATCCAGCGACTTTTTTGTGGGAAATTTCGCACACACTTGGTTTTGGGAGGATGGTCAAAAAAAAATTTAACTATTTTTTGGGGAAAATTCTCACCACATTTTTTTGTAACAGCTTTTTACATTTTTTGGACAGGTTCTAGAAACTTGTCATTATTTAATGCTAAATCCCTCTTGGGATGCTCAAAACACTGGACTAGCATCCCTGAAATTTGGCCATCAGAAACCCCAAAAAACACTATTTCACAAATTTGAAAAGAAAAACAAATCAGTTCCAAAACTCCACTGGCTTGGACTTTGCTCTAGTAACATGATCCTTGCTAAGTGTTGTGGATTCATCAAGATTTGCAGATTCTGTTCATATTTAACTTCAGCTTCATAACAAATTTCATCCATTTTGTTAGTCGATAACAGGCTTGTGATTTTGAAGATTCCTTGTGTGCCAGGAATGGATTGTTTGCAATTTCTCACAATATTTTAGATACATATACCCCTGGTTTGGACTTTGGAACATACCCACCCAACACTGGTCTCTAGTCTCTCCCCATGAAGAGAGGGGAAAGACTTCACATCATTGACATGCTCCTCGTGCAAAGTTTTGACTAATTTGTTTGTTATCTCACTTCCAGTGTTCGCTTCAGATTCATCCATTTTCACTAGTTGGCAATGATTTTCTTAAGGTCCATTGACACCAACAAATAGCAATGTCAATTAATTGTCCATAACTTAACAATGTTCACACATGTTTGTGTCTATCAATAGTTGGTTGATGTGTATCACTTACATTACATATTAACAATGTGTTTATCAACTCTTGATAGTGCAATGTTAAGACCTGTGCATGAATTAATTTTTTTTCAAATTCTTAGATTCTTGTTCGTTTGTGGTCTAACAACATTGTTGAACTAACAAATTGAAAACAAATATGATAAAATAACATTTCAGCACTATCACGATGCTTTGTTTCAAAAAACCATCAAAAAACACAAAAAATCATTGTTCTGTTGTGAAGAACCATGGAGAAGCACGAAGCACCATCATGTTATTTCAAAGAACCATGAAAAAGTGCGAAGCACCATCACTCTATTGTGAGGACCTTGATGAAGTGTTTGGTTGAAGAAGTGATGGTGTTAATCTCTAGTGGCAATTTGCATGCAAGCATTTAATCACAAGCAAAAACACACTCACATACAACAAAATCATAGGTTATGGCAACAAATCCATAGGTGTCAATAATAATATTTGCAAATTGAAGTGCAAATAAGAACACAATTGAATGCAAACAAATCAAGAAGCGGTCAATGTAGAAGTCGAGGTGGTGACAAAATAGGTCATAATGGCAACAATAGAGAATTTAAAACTCCTCATCAAAGGTATGGAAATTGGGAGCATATAAAATTGTTATCATTCATCTCTTGCAAACAAACATAACACATATGTATGGATGAGATCATGATCTTGATCCATCACTGCAATTTATTCCTACAACATAACATTGGGACAAGATTGCTAAAGAATTGTAACAAAAGATCAAAAGCAAATTTCCAAGGAACAAAACAATGTGCAAAAAATAAGAGGAACTTTTTAAATTTTGATTACAAAAAAATTGTTAACTATCACAAAGGAATAAAAAATCATACTTGTTTTTGGGATTTGTTGTTTGAAGAGAAAGAAATGTATCATTTACCTTGTTAGTTCAATAAGGAGATTTATGAATCAATTGAATCATTTCAAGGAAATAAGAGTGTCATTATTCCTTTACATACTAAGGACGTCAACGTTGAAGGTGATAGAATCCATGGACTAGCACTTGCAAAAGAAACATAGAATGAGAATGATAAATTTCAATTGCAAGACAACACCAATGATTTTCAAAATTGAATTACAAGTACTTTTAGTGTGCTAAAAGTTGTAGGTTTTGTGGACTTATTACAATAAATAGAGTTTTGCAACATTTGGGTACCTCTTGTGATCAATCTTGCTAATTCTCCTACAACACTTGCACATGACAATACTAGAGTCAAATGAAAATGCAACAATTTTATTTCTTTTCATTAAATTTACAAACAAAAATAACAATTTTTTTGTGGATGTAATGGAAAAGATTAGTGCCATGCAACTTGATACTCACAATTGCAACTTCAAGGAACACATGTAGTATCCCAAAACAAAGGATAAGAAAGTGCATTAAATGAATAAAAACCTTGTGAATGTTCTTTCAAACTTTAGCACAACTATGTGCTATGCATTCATCACAAATCAAGCTACACACATGCCTCCACTAATTACCATGCTTGATTCATCATATGAATAGACGAGAATGTTGTAGAATGGGGATTTGTAATCACAAGAAATAACAAAATATAAAAACTAGGATATTGATAAAAAGACATTACATTGTTTTCAATTCAATCATTTGATTAATGTTTCAATTCAAAATCCTACATAAAATGTTCAAATCACATTACATATTTTGTTTTGATGTTTTGATGTACTATGCACCATGTCAATTGTTCAAAAATCAACAAAAATAAAAGTGTATGCATTTTTTCAACCTTGTTTATGAATTTGTGGTATGTGGCTCACCAAGTATTATTCTAATGAAATTTTTTGGTTGATTTTTGAATTTTCCCTCTTTGCAATGAAGTTCATTTATCTAATTAATTGGATCATCAAATTGTCTCATGCCACCATGTCTAAATGCAACCACATTTTTTACCTCCAATTAAACCATTAATTCATCAATGTCTATAACCTTACCATCCTAGATCATATTGTATATGTCAAGTGGTTATGATTGATTGTATAATTAATTTTAAATTAATTATGCTTAATTTAGTTTAATTAAGTTGATTTAAGTAGTGTGTAGTTTAAATGTGAATCAATTTTAATGTGAATAGGTTCAAGCTAATTTATGGCTTGGGTATAAAACCCAAGTTCTTGTGATCTCAAATCCCCCTTTGGTGTACGATTTAGGGTTTTATTTGTTATGTGTTGTATGTGTGATGACGACAATAATTATAGGCGTTGATGTGGTAATGCATGACATGTAAAATGTAGTAATACAAAATTACATTAGCGAATTTTTAAAAAAAAAAGTTGGACTTATCATAAGTTCCCAAAAGGTTTTTTTCAAGATACCAAAATTGTTTCTACCACAACTTTAACATAAGAGAGTTACCTATTATATAAAGCTTTTAAAACATAACATTTGACGATTATTTGCTTATGTGGTACCATCAACCACAGAAACAACGGATAGCCTTTGTCCTTGATCACATATGGCTTGAAACCTTCATGTGAATTATATTCATTGAACAAATTTCCCCATGTAACCTTACAATAAATTGAAGACAAATGAAAAACTCTTACATCATTCATAAACTTTGGTATCCCCACGAAAATGTCAATGAATTTTTTCATGTGGTCAACAATGACATGCAAGTGCATATTGTATTCCTTTGATTTGAAGGACTAATATCTTGTTGTAAGAACATGAGCTTTTGACTTTTGGATGTGGATTTGAGTTGTATCAATGGTGCCTGGAATACTTGGCAAAACTTGACAAGTTTTTGAATGCCTCCACTATCTATAACAAATTGTGAACTCAACCCACCAAACTTGATTTGTGAATACTTTAATGATCACAAACATACTCTTACAACTAGGATCATAGATCAAATAACTAGTTCACAATGTGAAAATGCTTGAACAATGCTCCTTATCTACATTAAGGCCTATCACAAATTTAACCTACCATTTGGTGTGATTAGACCATTAGTGTTTACTCTTAATATCTATAGGTAAGGTTTTACATACCTATCCTATTCATCACCTGATTATTAATGTTACCTTCAAATTCATTCCTTCCTTCCATCCATCCAATTTGGCATGTAGGCTCGGCTTATGGTAGATGAGAACATCATTGGTATTTAAAGTAGATAGTAAATGCCTGTGTGTTAAGCTTCTCTTCTCATGGCTGTTGTTATACTATGGGGAGAATTTGTATTCGAAGAACAATTCAAAGGATATGTGGTTTGCTTCCTTTACAAGTACAGTTTCTTTTTTGGTTTCCAGAAAAAGGAAAATTGGGGGCTGGGAGGTCCAATCACCATGAGATGGGGGCGGGGGGTGGGGCTGGTGAAAGAAGTACTTACCCTTTATGGAAATCTTTTGCTCACATTTTTGGTTTTCCCCCACTCTCAATAGCGTCTTGGTGGGATTCATTTTATTCAAGCTTTCTTTTGTCTTGAGTATTGAGATCCTTTGTTGTGACCACGACTCTTGTTCCCAAGTGACCATCTATTATAAAGCTGTTTAGACATAGGTGGTTCAAATAAATGATGTTACATTTTACAAGCTTCTTATCACCAAAGAGCATCGTGGACATATATGCCAAGCCCACCACACGGTTCTTTTCCTAGTCCACGTTTAGACCCACGTGGATCAAATGACATCACCAAAATATAGTAGACTTTCAGCCCATTAAAGAAATCCCCTTCGGATTGCGAATTGGGTCATCGTTTTACCGCCTTTGCAAAGTGGATGGCTAAAGCTTTGCAAATTGCAATGTGATTCAAAGGGTTTGTGGTTTCCTAGGAAAGTAAAGGTCTTGTAATCCACTTTTGACGACCTTCATCCAAATAGATTACATGTTAATTGACAGCAAAGGTTGACGAAGAAAAGTGTTGATTTTTTCCTTTCTAGGCTAGGGGGGTTGCACTTTGGGACACAAATAAGGAAAGCATTTGGAGAACCATGCTCTAAATGGACCCAAAGAGCATTAAAGATCAAAGGTCTTTAACCTAAACAACCTTTAGTCCCATGGTCAATGGGTCGTCAAACTGACCATGCATGTTGGGCAAGGGGCACATGTAAAAGTGCCTTCGGGCCTTGAATTGTTGTCATTTTCCTTGAACTCCATGTATGTGTTCCATAGATTATCAGACTAAAAAAACTAGTATTGGAATAACAAGTGAAAAAGTCTATTTTTCTTCTTGATTCTTAGGATTAGTATATTTTTCAATTATAAAGGGGTTGGATTGGTGGGCCAAGGTTAGAGGTTAATTTATATGTAAATTCATGATTAGAAAAGATGTGGGCAAGATATATTTTTGTTTGATATGCATTTAACTTTTCAAGGGACAATAATGGTAAATATTTTTTGGTGATCTAATTTAGTGTTTTTTTTTGGTGCAAAATTTCGTCAAATTTTGACCTGAAAAATATGATTTCAACCTTTACAAAGGTTTTTCCATGAGATAAATGGCCCAAATTTGCCAGATTTAGAATTTTTTTTCCCAATTAGCCAGATTTTTACAATAAGTTCTAGTAAGTAGCTAATAATATAGAAGGATTCTTTTTTTTTTCTACTTTCATATCTAGTCTGCAGCCAAATTTGGCTAAATCATCTTATGGATGATCACCGCTTCAGCTACAAAATTGAAAAAAATTGCTGTTCCAATCCTCAACAAAAGTACACCAACATTTAAATAAATAATTAACCAAAATTGATGGGTTTATTATATCACATTACACATGTCAAACCAGGTTGACGAGACTACCATTTGACTTTTACCCCTAATGGCCCAACCTCCCCACTCCCCAAGGTCCAAAAGCATGTTTAAACTGCAAAATTCAGTTTAAGCCTCAAAACTCACACAAATATTGCAATTAGAGCGTTCAAATTGTTACCATGAATACGTCCATGGTTGACGCACAGAGACAGAGCTGAAAACACCAATTTTATCAAGATTTTCATATGATATCCGTAAATTTCAATAGAGTTATCCGTAAAGAAACCCTGTCTTCACCCTGTCTTTGGGCCTCCTTTCACCCCCTATTCCCTCTTTCAGTGCTATCCGCAAAGTAAGGACATTTTATTAAATCTCAGTATGAAATGCTGCAACTCAGTACAAAATGCTCGAATTCAGCATTTAATGCACAAGGTTCGAGACTAATTATAATAGTTGTACACGTAAGAGCAGTGAAAAAATATGTAACAGCAGTGGAGGCGCTCAGGAAAAAGGAAAGACAGGATGAAACTCAGTTTACCACCGAAATTGATGGTTTTCTGAATTTCACCAAACCACCCCCCCCACCCCCCCCACCCCTCCCAATGCTAATGTGCTTTTTTGCAGGTTTTTTTACAATCTCACCCTGTGTATGACCAAACTCAGGGCTCTGGTGTTGTGTTTGTCTTACTTTATGGATAACTCTATTAACGAAGAATTATTTGAAAGATTGGAGCAAGAATGGCCTCAAAGGTTGGGAGCCTGTCATATCTTATCCTTGCATTGTCAAATGGCCAGAAATGAGCTAGAAATACAGAATGTATAAAAAGGGTAAGAGAGCAAAGTTTACATATACATCCACTGTGTGGACAGAAAGCATCTTGGCTTGTATCTTAAATATATTCTGGATCCCCTCCCAAATAGCTGCTCCTAGGCCTCTCACATATTTCAGCAACCCCTAAGGCTACAATCTTCATATGCTGTCACATTTTATTTATATCGTAAGAAATTTTGGAATACCTCCAGCCTCTGCCCAGATTGTCCCTTATGAACAGAACACCCAGGGAAAACCTATCTAAGTTCCAGGATGAATGTGATTGGAGTCCTGTCATATAGGGCCCCATCATGTGAAGTCATCCATCAATGCAAATGGGGTTGGTTAAACCTTTTCGGGTTAATATTGTAAAATAAGTGTAGGAGCCAAATAGATGTCGTATATTGAAAATAAAAATGCAATCACTCCTATAAGTTGGATGTTGCTCTTGTCCGACATGGTCGATGTCTATTGTATTGAATGTTTGCCCAAAATCATTTCACATATTTTTCATTCACTTGTAAATACAAGGTTTGTATTTATAAGTCCTGAACAATGTTTTTTTTCTCGATTTTTTGAAGTAGGAGTAGGTGACAAGCATCCCACTGTAGATTTAGCATTTATTGACACTAAGTTTTAAAAAATTGTTTAAAGTTTTCTCCAAACAATGACAAAGTTCAACAGTTTTCTCCTAATAGGCTAGATAACATACTTTTGGGAGCAAATGAAAACTGATTACACGTTTTCAAAAACAAAAAATTTCCTCATTTTTTGGGGTGAATTTTAAGAAAAAAAAAGCCAAGCATTTTTGTCAAAATATCCCCCCCCCCCCTTTTTTTTCCTTGGGTCACTCCAGTGCGAAAATTTGCCATAAATAAAACACTAACTCCTTAGTTGTAAACCAATACTTTAAATAATTGGCACATCAAGGCATTATGGAAAAATGGACACTCATCCAATATTCTGTAAGTCACTTGTTCTAGAAATGAGTTAAAAAAGAAATATCAAGTCAACATTTATAATTGTCATTGTAAAAAGCACAACTCATAAATGCAAAATTGCATCATGTAGAAGTGAAAATCAGATAATGAAATCTTAACCATTCTAAAAAAGCAGGTATTACTTAAATGGAAGCTACATTCTAATGCAATTTAATGAGTTTCATACTTTGATTGTCAATTGTTAAGTGCTATTGATCCATAAACTCATTGGTTGATGCTTAGTGTGATACTTTGATTTTGAATCATAATTCCACATCACAATCTAAACAATGCCCAACAACCATAAGTTGCCTGTATGTTCAGTGATCAGTGGTGAGTTTTGAAGTTTTGAATTGCCATTTTGATTCCCATTAGCTTGATTATTGGCAGGACTGGCCTTCATGCATATGACTTGCACATTAGAAGTCTACCTTAGGTTGGATTTCTGATTTTGCAACATCTTCCCCAAACATTAAAGACCTTTAGAATCATCAAACAAACAACCCTACAAACCAACAATAAAAAGAGTTGGATAAAATAGATTGTTCTATTGACTGTTAGCCTACAAAGTATTTTAATGTTTCAAGACTACAAATTCTTTATAGTGGTTACCGTAGTACCTATAGTACCTAGACTTGTTAGGCACTAATTAATTATTTCTTGGAATTGCAGAAAATTCGGAAATGTATTTACCTACCATGCCAAAAACCTAAACGAAGCTCTCAAGTAAAATATCTTCATCTTTCAGCATATTGCCGAATTGTGAATTATTATTATTTTACTGCCAAACAATACCTGACAAAAATAATTAATTATTAGGCACCTACGCACCTTGCTGCCGAACCAGCCTAGGTACTACAGCATGTGAATGATCACTGGATTAAAATAAGTAAGCACAGTAAGCACCCAGTGACGTGTTTGGTTTGCTTGTAAGGAAAAACGTGAAAAATGGTCAAAGCCTTGATGATGATCCTTCATTTGTTTTATCATCTCATTCCTTGTGCAAATCAAGTCACCAATCCGATGTGTGATATGGCTTGTTGACTCATCTTCGTTGTGTGACCTAGAATTACCATGGCTACTAATGTGACGTCATTTGATGTCATTTTATCTCAAATGTATCCATAGACACAAATTCATCCAAACATTCATGTCTCTCTTTTTGTTGTACACACTTATTGCTTGTACCAAAACAACAGACCAAAATTTAATTTGGGATGACTTTGAACAATTTTATGCATTGATAACTTCTTCTCAAAAACTATAGATATATGCATTTTAGACATACCTTGATTTGTCATACTTCTTTGAGAGTTGGGCAAAATACAAAAAATTCAAGTTTGTACCTCTTGTAGGGCCAAATAACACACCCCCAATGTGTTGGAGGTTGGCACCAAGGGGATTTACATCATGATGATCAATGTACCTTGTAGGAGGTGAAGTGGATTGCAAGAGGAGCCAAGCCAAGAAAAGGAGAATGTCCCACCATGTTTTGGACAAGAACCAACAAGAAAACAAAGAAAAGTTAATAGATGTAATCCTATAATCATTAAAGGCAAATGGATTAGTAAAGCATTAGAAGAGGCCATAGTTACAATTGAAATTGGGACATTTCATTGAGGAAGGCAAGTAGGCACTAAAACATAACTCTTACTTCATTGTCTAATCGTTTGTATGGGAAAACAAGATCTAGGAAACCTGGACCGACAAGTGTGCTAACAATATAAGAAAATTGGGTTATGGTTGCTTGAGTTTTGTCTATGCAGGAAGTTGGGCTATTAATTAACCTACAATAATTTAAAATGAAAGTGGCAAAACTAACTCAAACAAGGCAAAAAAAAATTCAAGGAGGGGTATTAGGGACCTGTTGGTGGCATTAGTTTAAAACCCTATGAGAAATCACATCCATCAAAACCACATTACCCTATAACTAAAATTCAAAAAACAATTCATATACAACTATTGTGCAACTTTTTTTGGATATTACAACTAGTGTGCAACTATTGCCCTAGAAATATGGTGTATTAATAAATAAATTGCCACATCAAAAAATTAGTCAATTGTATTTTAGTTGCAAGTGAGTTGAAAATGGGTTTTCTATATAGTAATTTATACACATCGTACATACATATGTAGTCAACCATGGTTGATTTTTTAAAAGTTGCATTGTAGTTACATGTGGCAATTGCTTTAAAACTATTGTAAATGTGTCATCAAAACAATAACTATGTTACAACTAGGTACAATGTACAAACATGTGATCATGCCACGTGTTGATATTTCCACCACCCATCATGGAATACATTTGTAACTAATTTTCAATTATAATTCCCATTGATATAGTTGGTGCAACCACTAGTGTGCCGTTACTAAAGTACTATTATTCAACTATGTTATGACTATAATACAACTACTTATAACTTAATAAATATACATATTCATTAGTTATTTATATCTTCATCATATGTGTTTCATTTTGAGTGATTAAAAATGTTATGGGAATGTTACTTCAAGCTTTAGAAATCATTTTTGAAATGTAAACAAACAAAAAGGAATAATGAAAAAACAACAAGAAGATAAATAAGTTTTCCAACTTACAAAACATTTTTTTTTCCTTTTTTTTTCTCTTTGGACCCCTCCTACTCTCAAGCCTCATAACTTTCTTATTTCTTATTCATTTAAAACAATTTAAAGTGTTGTAAGAATGTCATTTCAAGTTCTAAAAACCAACTTTGAATTTTAATAACAACAAAACAAGATACAAAGATTCTCTTGGGTGTTCGGGAGTTGGCTTTTGTAGGATTTGGTGGTTTGTTTTTTTGAATTTTTGACCTCTTCTACTTTGAGGGGCCATAACTTTCTCAATTATATATTTTTTTTAACAATTTTTAGTACCCTAAAGGCACTAATAGGAGAGGTTCAAGTTTTTTTTGGACATTAAAAATAATGGAGTCCTCCTCTTAGGTCTAACTTGCCCTAAGCATTTAAATTTTAGAGTTGCAATTCAATTACAACTCAATTTGCAACTAACGAGCAATGAAAAGTTCAACCCATATGTTTTGTTTTCAAATCCCATGTTACAAATTATATAAACAAGGTTTATTGTCCCATATTCTCACATTAAAATACAAGTGCCATTTTGGGATGAACTAAAAAACACTTAATTTAAAAGCAAAACATCAAATAAAAATAAATAAATTCATGGTTATTCTTTCATTCACTTAATCTTGTGCTTTCCTACCTACTTACCTACCTATGTAAGTAAGTAGGACATGTTTTTCTACCTACTTATGTAGGTAGTTAGGTCCTAGGTAAATACATAGGTTTGTAGGTTTAAAAACCTACCAAGGTACCTATGGTTATGTATGATTTACCTACCTACTAAAATAGATTATTTATTTATTTATTTATTCCAAAATATAATTAATATGCCATCTAATTTTTTTTTATTATGCCACATGTTACAATGTTGGACCATCATTAACAATCATAATGAATGATGGAGATCAGTATTTCAAAAAGAAAATCATATTTATGTCCAAAACTTTTCATAGTGCCATGTGTTAGATTTTAATAGATGGATAACAATCAATGATGTCAATATGACATCATGGGTGTGATTATAATGGAATTGCATAGTAGTTGAAAATGTGTTGTTTTGATTAAGTTGCAATTGAATTGCAATGAGTTGCATTGTATATATGGTGACTTGAAATTGTACAACTCATGCAACTTATTTGTTAACACTCACGACATATAAATATAGTGAGTTGCAAGTGTCCTCTATAACTCAAAAATCAAGTTGCAAGGCCAATTGCAAAAAAAAAAAAAATCTCATAAAGGAGACATCCTAAGTTCAACATTTGCAAAGGGATTAGATATTAATTGAGCACAAGGGCTAATATTTCAATCTTGCCAAAACTTCTACCAAAACTTATAGTCCCTTTACAACAAACACAATTATGTTACAAACCATATTTGAAATTATGATGAAATGGGCATTCAAGCAGGAAGATAATCATGAGAAAGGGTTTTTGTAAAACAAGGTTCACACCAAGTGTATAACATTATCCCAAAATCCAAGGAATGGTTGATTATTAACTATGTGGTCAATGTAGTAAGAACAACATTGCCAAGGTTTTACATATTTAGAGGAGAAAGGATACATGATGGTTACATATAATTCTACAAACCAAGAATTTGTATGGTTATGTAATCAAAGGCATGCATGACTACCTTCCTTTTCAAAGAGCTTCTATCTTTTTTCAAAGGTCTATACCAAGTGGAATATCTTTAACAAATAAGCATTTGCCCATTTTGGATGGGCATGGATCCCATGTCACCCTGGAGACAATTGAACAAGCTAAAGAGTTTAGGTTATATATGATTAATCTACTTTCACATACATCTCATGCATTTCAACCCTTGGATGTGGTTTGCTTCAAGCCTTTCAAAAATGATTTCGAAAAGGAAAGAGACGCAACAATGGTTAAGAGGAATTACAAAAAACTTGATACGATAATATTGGCAAGGTGGGCAAACAAAGCATTAGACCTAATATTTACAAGAAAAAATATCATGTCAAAGTTCAAAAATACAAGAATTTGGCCACTTAACCCTAGGTCCATGGATTCAAAAATTGACCTTAGTATTTTGTACACATTACAAGCCATGGAAGAAGAAGAATCAAAATAAGAGGGAAGTGACCAAAATTGGACAAAACATATAGCTACAAAAGAGTTCATCAACATAGGTTTAACAATAGAAGTTCCAAATGTTAATCTATTTAAATATCAACTTAGGTATAATGTGAACATGCTTAAAATTCCTATAGTCATTAACCATGCAATTGTAATAAAATAAAAAAACATGGTTGAAAAGTTGGCACAACCTTCATTGGATGAAACTATAGAATTTAGAAACCTTGAAAGTTCAACTCAAGTGGCATTGGCACAAGGGTGTCATAATATGATGTCATTGCGACATCTGCCTACGATAAGGATTAATGGAAGATAACCATTAGTGGATTATTCTCAAAGCCATGTTGTAACTTCAGAAGAATATTTGAGGATTATGTGACAAAAGGCAATGGAAGGTAGGGAAGTAACAAAACAATTAAAAGAAAATAGAAAGAAAAAAAAAAAAGCAAGGAAAAAACTTATAACGTTGACTGCAGTTGAAAGATTGGTTAGAAGAGAACTTGTAAATAACAACAAGCCAATTTCATTTTTTAGCTTTGTCATCATCAATAATTAAAAAGATAGGAAATAGATTTCTTCACAATTTCAAAGTGGGTATGCAAGCTGACCCTCTTGGATATAGGGGTATGAACTTTGGTTCAACAACATCCACACAAAAATAAGCCCAATAGCAAATCAAGGCTTGAATGCAACATCCTTACAACAACCTTAAACACATGATTGAAGTTAAAAAGGTGGGTGCGGGGCGTTTGATGCTCAATGAAATAAAATGTGATCACAAAGACCAACAAGGGGTTAGACTGAAGATGAACAAGTGTCAAGAAGAGTAGCAACATTGTTAAGAATGAATAAAGAGAAAACAACAACAATTGAATATGAACAAAAAGAAAAAGAAAAAAGGAGTAACACATGTTAGTGATTTTGACAAAATGAAAGAGAAAAGGAGTGGCAACAATTATTGGTGAGAATGAACAAAGGATAGAAGAAAGGAGTAATAATAGCTGCAAATGAACAAAGGATAGAAAAAAGGAACAACATCAGCTATTGTTGAAAATGTACAAACGACAAAAAAAAGGAATAGTGATAGTTGCTACAAATGAACAAATGATAGAAAAGAGGAGCTTTTTATTTAGAAAAAAATAGTAGCAACAACTATTGCAAATGAACACAAGATAAAGAAGAGGAGCTTTTTGTTTAAAAAAAAGGAACACTAACAATTGATGGTGAGAATGAACAAAGAACAGAAAAGATGAGCAATAACAACTATTGCAAATGAACAAAGGATAGATAAGAGGAGCTTTTTGTTTAAAAAAGAGGAACACCAGGCTCTTGCAATTGTTGGTGATAATGAACAAACAACAAAAAAGAAAAGCACCAGTAGTTGTTGTCGTTGCAATAAATGAAGAAAGGGAAGGTAAAAGGGCATTAGCAATTGTTGTTAATAATGAATAAAGGGAAAAAAAAAACAAACAATTGCTAGTGAAAATGAACAAAGAAGATAAAATAATAACGACTATTGAAGATGAATTAAAGGGTAGTGCAAAAAGGTTAAAAACTAAAGACTAGTGTAAAAGGGTCAAAAGCTAAAAAACATTGTAATAGCGTAACATGGTCAAAAATTGAGAAGCAACATAACACAACAACACAAGAAGGTCAATAGCTAAGGAATAGCATAACGCATCAATGCAAAAGGGTCATGAATTGAAAAGCAGTGCAAGGTAGCAACACAAAAAGATCAAAAGTTAAGGAACAACTCAGTGTAGTAGTGTAAGAGGGTCAAGACCTAAGGAGCAATGCAATAAAAATAAGTGCACGTACAATTGAAGTGCAACAAAAACAAGTTTGCAACAAAGGCAAAACAAAAACAAGTGCATTCACAATAGAGGAACAACAAGAACAATTGCATAACATGAACATATCAAGAATAGGTGTGCATGTAATAAAAGTGTAATAAGAACAAGTGCAAAACATAAGTGCAACAAGAACAAGTGCATGCACAACAAAAGCGAAATAAGAACAACTGCACGCACAACAGAGGAACAATAAGAACAAGGTGCCTCAATGAGGGCCACCACTTGCACACATAAAAAAATTATCGTAGGAGTTTGAAATAGAACCACGAACAATCAAGTAAAAACTTCAAGTAGAACCATGCCATGAACAATTAAACATGAATTTCAAATAGAACCATGACCAATCGCCTTGAGAGCTCCACGAAAATGAACTACCATCACCTCTGGAGCTTCACAAAAACGGGCATTCAAGCTTGTGAATAGGAAATGAGGGAGAGAAAGTCAAAATCAGGCATGGGGAGAGGAGAGAGGAGAGGGAAGGGGGAAGAAGTAGGGTTCTAGAGTGGTGCCACATGGGAGAACGACATGTTAGTGATGATTTAACAACCCTTAGGGTTTGATCACTAAACATATGTTTGCCCTATTTAGGCTTTCGATCTCGGCCCTTGAATACAAATGCATAAAATTGTCAACATGTGTGATTGATTTGCTTGTGTTAATGTTTGGTGATAAGCAAGATTTGTGACAAGTGTGAGTGTTAGAATGTTCATTGATAGGATATGCAATGTTTGATGACTCTTTTCTTTTCTTTTTCAATGAGGCTGAGACCTTGTAGAGTCCATAACTTTTGGGTCTGAAGTCCAAATTGCACAATCTAAAGCACATTAGGTGCGCCCAGGCCTCCTCTACAACCCATCTTTGGACCTCAGAGGCAACCAACGTTGCATGAGATCACCAAGTTCCTCTGTATTTTTAAGTGTGCTATGACTGGCCTTCTACCCTATAGATACTAGACAAGTATGCAATATATTCGTGGAAAAAAGGGTTTCAATTTGATTTACAAGAGATGTTTATAATTACATTCCCAATGATTTATTTAATTGGCCTTGTTTCATACCTAGAGTTTCTTTTGGGGACATATGAGCATCTCAATATAGGTGGATGTAAGGAGCCCAAATGAATTTCAACATTAACCAATCCATGCTGAAAAATAGCATTATATAATTATCTTCCAACTTCCAAGATGATGTACGCTTAAAGACCACTTTGAAAAAGGACCTTGTACTTGTGTAGTAAGAAAAACAACTTTATTAAAGCATGTAGTTGTGTGTGTGCATTCATGTCTTATCTTATACAGTTGTATATAGGTCTACAACCACGACACATAATAGTCAACAAATGCATATTTATTCATATATGCACATTAATGGGATGAAAAATCAAACATTTAGAATGAAATTATCAATACCATTATCTTAATGCCCATCAATATGTCATCCCAAAGAGAATCATATATAGCCATTAGGCACTTGGTTGCTTCAAAATTATACCCAACATTATTGGAGATGTAACAATGAGAGATTTTGAGTGAAGTTTCACCAAAATGGCAAAACATAGATGTACCAAAATTGTCCAAAGGAATAAACCAGTGTTGGTGCAGTTCTTTACTTTTATGAAGAACCTTTGGAACTGGCTCTCAAAAATAAATTAGAACTGTCTCAGTTCTGGTTCCAGTTCCACACATATATGGAATTGATAATTCAGTTGCAGGTTCAATGCTTCAAATAAATGAATTCCGATTCCAATTCTGAAAACCATGCCCTTTTCTTTACTAACCCAGATTTGGAACCAGCAGTTAATTGCCGGTTAACCTCGGTTCTAGTAATTCTTGTCAAAGACATGTATTTTGGTTCATGTTCTGCATTATAAATAGACCAGGAAACTGGTTCCAGGTCCGGTTCTTAAAAAATAAAATCCAGTTTCAGTTTGGTTTTGAAAATCAGACTTACTTTTGATTTGAGACTCACTAACTGGAACTGATGGTTTCGACCACTGTTGTGTGTAAATCTGATAATAAAATTTATTTAAACTATGTGGAAGTGTAAAATTGTGTAAAATTATTTTTTGTTGTGTAAATGTAAAAATAAATATATTTATATGATTTTGCACAACTATATAAAACAATGTTAAAAAAGTGATTTCTATCGTGATGTTTTTGGTGATAGGCTAACCACCTGGCCCATATATTTATATATAAACATTTGTGCTTTGAGATGTATCACAACTAATTAAATTAATTAATATGAATCACAATAATACCTACATTCTTTTTAAAGCTACAATAAGTAGTAGTTAAAAAGTAGAAGTATTAATACTATTCATAAAAGTTGAACTCAAACAATGAGATGAAGCAAAATGTGCATTCAAGATATTTCTTGGAATAACACCACCATAATCCCACATTGGTAGAAAATGATAATGTTTGGGGAATATCAAAGTATCATGATTATTTGGGATGGGCCAATCAAAATGGTCCATTGTAAAAAAGAAAAAATTGAGCTTTGAGATGCATTCACAACTAATTAATATTGATTTGCAAGAAGGTATGGTCATTAAGAGTATATGATATAAACATTTACATAGAGCCATGTAAATGTATATATATATATATATATATATATATATACACAACAACAATATAAGTTGGGATTTACATGCTATATATACAACTATTGACACAATTTGGGTATGACTTGCCAAACACTATATGTTTCAGACAAATTTGTCATAATTGACCTACTTTCCCATGGATGATCAATATAATCACAAGATTTAAATGAAAATTATGTTTTGGTTTAATAATATCCATTGACGATTAAATTGTGTAAAGCTCTTGTGGAAATATTTCGATGTGGAATTTGTCATCATTATGTATGACTAGTGTGGCATGTGTCCTTGGCCCAAGTGTGAACATGATTATGTAATTGCTTCACTGGTGAACATGACCATAATAAGAGAGCCCAAAACTATTTGAAATTAAATTAAATTTTAAATACAAAAATATTTGAAATTCAATATAACAAGAAATTCACTCATGAAAGGCTTTTCAATAATATCAAGAACTTGCCTCAATTTCCTTTTAAAATTTTAGTTTTTATTTTGTTGAATTTCCTTTGCAAAAATTGTTCAATATTCACTAACTCTTGCACTTTAGGTCTAAAAATCATGAAAGCTTCATGCAACCCTACTCGCAAAGGGCTTTTCAATGGTACCAAGAGAGCAGAGAGGGGTGCTGTGGTTTGAGAGATCTGAACATGATCAAACAAACAAGCTTCCATAATTGATAGATGCAGGGGCTTTTCCCAAAGATATTGATAAAGCTTTTGTCTAACAATGCAATTTTTGAGGATAATATTGTCATCCTTCAAATCATGAAGGGAAACAAAAGAGAAAAAGAGGAAGAAAAGTTCATAAGAATGATATTGCTGGTGGCTTGGTCAGAGTCTATGGTAGGCAGCTATGGTTGACATAAATAAAGGGAAGTGTGATCTTGTAGTGTGTAGGGATGTTGAAGCTGTTCATGGTTCTTTCAATGTGTTGTCTTATCCACCTGTTCATTTCTTGCTATGTCTTGTTTCACCCCTCTTCCATTTCCACGTTCTTTTGTATATTCTCTCTAATTATTATTTCCTTTAATCTTTTGTGTACTCTTCTTCTATTATTCTGCTCTATTTCTTCGTCCTTTTTGTAAATTCCTTTCATGGTTTTAAATGCATTACATCCTTTGGCTTTGACTCTTGTCGTGTCATCACCATTTGTAAGGGGTTTAGTCCAGTGTTGGCCAGTTCTTTACTTTTATGAAGAACCTCCCACTCCAGTTCTAACAAATAAATTAGAACAGATCTGGTTCCATACATAAATGGAACCCAGAATCAGGTTCTAAGTTCAGTTCTTTTATTTCAAAATGATTCTGATTCTGGTTCCAGTTCTGAAAATCAGACATGATTTTGGACCAGTTCCAAGTAACACAAACTGGAATCCATGGTTAATTGTCAGTTAATCTGCAGTTAGCGTCGAGTTTTAGCATTTCTTTTTTAAAATTCAATATTAGTTTCAATTTCAAACATAAAAACAGAGAACTTGAGAACTCTGATTTTGGTCTGTTTTTTATAAGTATCCAGTTTCACTTTTGGTTCCAAAAATAGAACACAATTCCAATTCGGTTTTTATTATCTGGAACTGGAATCAACAGTTCTAACCTGTCTGTGCAACACTGGTTTAGTCTATTGCCGTTTTCCTTTGCTAGACTGGTGATTTTTTTTGCCTCTTTTACTTTGTTACTTCAAGTGTGTTTATTCAACTAGGTCATTTATCCTCCAGACTATGTTACTTCTTGAGAAAATTGTTGATTTATGGGATGATGGGTTTGGCTGCTGGACCAAATTCCTTTTCTGCAACAAGTTTTTACACTTTTCAAAGGTTTTCAAATTTCAGGGACAATGATTCATTGAAATGGGCTTAGGTAGGACAAACTTTAGGTTTCATAAGTCATCCTTTGGACAATATCAAACTAGAATCTATTTAGTCAATTTTTAAATAAAGAGGAATGAAAAGATGTTTTTTCAAATAATAATAATATCATCATATTCACAATTTTTTTTAAAATATCTTTTACAACAAATTTTTATTTTTTTTCCTTCAATCAATTCAAGTTGCAAGCAATGTCATTTAATATTTTCATTTGAATGGAGCTTGATTTTCACAAAATCAAATCATTTTTTTATCCATCGATTGTCTTTTGTATGTCTAGCAGAGCAGAGCCCAAGGGAATCATAATTGCTAGTTAGACTTTCTTTTTTATGACTTTTGTCACAAGATGCAAGCAACACACAACATTACCATCACTCCTACTTTCTATGTGAAATTTTCTTTTAGAACCACTTTGGAGAAAAAGTTATTGTCATCTTGCTATAGTGCCACCAAATAGTTTTTGAAAAAATATCATTGGTATGTAAAAGCTCATATATTCGCAAAGTGAAGGGCGTGGAAAATTTCTATCCACGCAATGTTAGATGACACCTATTGAAAATGTTTTGGATCTCGATTTTGTTTGGAGAAATACCTAAGTTGACAACATTCTTATTTAACAAATTAAAAAAATGTGATGCCAAATTCAAGGGAAAAATTACCATGGTGTCCATGGTGGCCAAGAATGTGAATTGGCACATTTGTAAAGTCTTTAGATTCATGAGTAGCTATCTGTATGAAATGTGTTCCAAGCATCTATGCAAAAACCTCCTATGTTAAATTATAGTCAAATATAACCATAGGTATATTATAGTGTTGAATTCAAGGGCAAAAATTAACATGTACATTTGTCAGAAATGTGGATGTCAATTGGAAGAACAATTAGATCCCAAGTTTGATGCATGATAGCTATTGGTATGCAATTTGCTCCAAAGCTTTCTATCCAAAAGCCCCTCTAGCCACACACTAGGGTGGGGAGGACCTATTATTGTTCTTGTGGACAAATGATTTGGAGTATTATGGCAAAAAAATAGGAAAACAATTCAGTTTTCTTTTTTATCACAATGTGACCTTTTTCACACGATGTCAAGCTTTATTCCAAAGGTGTAAGAAGTGTACACGGTATCCGTAAAGAAACAAAAAGTGGCCTTTTAGCAACACCTACCCCACATCCTCTACCCCACCCCTCCCCCCTCGCTGTCCCAATAGCAACTTTTTCGATATTGAAACTTGCCAAAAAAAACATACGCATGAATTATTGATCCAAGCCCTATGACTTCATGGTTGCAGGGCAAAAGGGCTTTTTCGCGTTATCCAAACCTTGGGCCCACACCTCAAAGCTGGTAAGAACTAATGGTGCATTCACACTTGATGTTAAGTCAGTGTTAAATGAAATCTAGGTAGCATCCTAGGTGGCACCCAAGGTTAAATGGGCTCCAAAATTACCAGGATGTTGTTAGGGGACTCAACACTAGAGTCCCTAACACCAAGTGTGAGTGCACCTTACGACTTTGAAGGGCACTGCCAAATCCATTAAAGAATTCTGACAAGGAAAACATTGACTCTGGAAGTGGAAAGTTTTTGCAAGTTTCTGGGCTTGGTTTGTGATCAGCTCTCGAACAACCGACCAGGCTGCTTTGGAACTGCGTTGAAACTGGAATCGCTAGCTAGATGGAAGTTCGCACGTAACGACAAGTCAATTCATGTAATGTGCCAAGCGAGATTTTTCAGAACAACCCTAAACATTTTATTTCTGCCACCTTATTAGGGTCTTTATCATCTTTCCAGTGTTTTTATTTCGCCAAAGTTCGCCAAATTTCGACTTGAAAAATATGATTTTGACTTATTCGAAGGATTTTCCATGAAACTATTATTTGCCAGATTTCAAAGACTTTTTTTTTTTGCATTATCAGATTTTTATGATATGTTCCTGTAGGTAGCCAAGAATATAGAAGGATTCTGTTTTGGTTCTACTTTCATATCTAGTCTGTAGCCAAATCTGGCTAAATCATCTTATGGATGCTCACCACTTCAGCTACATCACAAAATTGGTAAGAATTTTTTTTAAAAAAACCCCTAAACCCCTGCATCTCTCCCTTGGCCTGGCCGCTTGGTCTCTGACTCTTGCTCAATGGTCAGTCTATAATTTGATTAAGTTGACAAGTTGACATTTCTCTGGGTCCTGCTTCAATACATTGATGACACAACAAACCCTCTGATCAGCATGACTTGTGTGCAGGTATGCTGACCCCTTACTACCCAACTTGATGGCTTGGCGAAGATGTGAACTTGAGGAGATCGATGGTCTTTCAAGGTAAAATGCCAATCCACAACGAAATAACAGAGGTTGAAGTATACTTCCCAGATTTGCCATGAAGCCAGATTATTCTTAAGCAATCCATCGCCAATTTCAGAGTCGGTGATCTTCCAGGTGTTAAGATACAACCCATACTTCAGACAGTTTCCAACTATGCCAAGGTCAGAAACCCAAATCTCACCGGTAACTGACTAGGCACAGAAGTATGCTGTGAAGCTGCTGCACACAGCAGCTTTGCTCATGGCCACGCCAAGTTGAAGTGCTAGCTAGCTTTTGTGAAAATAAAGTCCACTACTCTTGGAGAATTAGGATGCAGTCAACCAACAAGGTCATTTCAATGCTCTAGTGAAGTACAGCATGGGATTTTATTTCTTTGTATTTGAACCCCTTGCACAGAAGATGTTCCATCAATTGAAGGGACCTTCCTTCCTTCACATGAAAACTTTTGGTCGTTTTTATTTGATTTTCAATATTTTTGTTTTAAGCTTCTTTATCATTGAACTTAAGCACTTGCTTTGAAAATATAAACTAAATCTTTTATTAAACCAAGGAAACCCTAATTGGAAAAATGTTACACACATAAGAAACATAAGAAGAAAGGAACTCACTCATGCTCTAGCACAAGTACACTCTCATTTTCTCATGATGTTGAAGGCCCAGGAAATTTCAGTTAAAGAACCAAAAAAAAGTTGTGGGGGCGCTACATCTTGTCTTACTGATTAATTTAGGTTAAAAGCAATATTCACACATTCCTATAAAATAATCATTTCTGCTTGTTAACTTTCCAAATTTTATATTGACAACCACACCCAAACACACACCCCCTTCTCCCCTCCCCCATTTTCAATATCAAAGCTAATGCACGTGGTTTATCACATCCAAAACAACACATCAAATTTTTTTATTGATTGTAACTAGCAAAATTTGAGTTATGGATTTCCATCATTCAGGAATGTCAATAATCTTAACAAAACAAGATGGGCTGTCAAGAATGGCTTAGTTGCCTAATTAAGTTTTGATTAGATTAATCCTTGGCTAGATTAATGTAAATAAGCATGTTTTAGCTCGAAACTAGTTTAGATATGAACTAGGTGAGGAAATTTTTTTTGTGTGGGATATAATCCCAAGTTGTGTAACTGATTTGAGATTTCAAAACACACAAGTTTATCATTGCATTTTTTTGATGTTTTTATGCAAGTTCCATTGCATGACACTTGGTTTCGTGTGTATTCCATTTTATGTTTTGGGCTTGAATTCCTATTATCCATAGGTAGTAAATCTTTTGAATTGCCAAAAGTTTGATCTAGTTGTGTTGTGCTACATCTAGATTCAATTTGTTTAGTTTTTTTTTTGTTTTGGTCATGTCTTGCACAAGAAAATTTTAGTGGCAAATGTCATGCAGTTGTGTTTTTTGAAGTGTGTACATTTTGGTTTGTTTTTGAGTTTGCAACTATTTGGAATTGTAGTGAGGGCGGCTTCTTGCTTTGTTTCTTGAGTTGAAGAAGCTCACTTGGTAATTTTGATGTTTTTGGGTTTCATTTTCATTTAAAACTCCTTTGGAAGTTGAACCCAAATAAGGTCTAGGTGCCTTGGAGTTTGAGTTTGAAAAAAAAATCAATAAGAATCTTAAGAATGTTAGTTTAACTACTTAATTAAATAACTATTTATGTTAGTGTTAAATTAGGTTAGTGTAATTAACTATGTTTTAACTTGGAACCGATTCATGGGTGAACATGGTTTGAAGTATTTAATGTTTGGGATATAATCCCAAGTTATGAGTTTTCAAATCACTTTTCATGATTTGAGATTCCAAAACATTTTTTGTGATTTGTGATTTGTGACTTATGGCTTTTCATTTTTTTAATGTTTTTATGCAAGTTTCCTTACACATGGTTTTTGTGTTGATCTTTTCCATTTGTTTTGGCTTAAATTTTTATTTGTTTGCTAGTGAATCATATTTTGGTTTAAAGATTATACATTGTTAGGTTGGTTTTTGTCATTTGTGTGTGTGTGTGTAAACAACAATAGTTGTCAATGCCAATAAGTAATGCATGACAATATTTATTCTTATCATAAGGGGGGGGGGGGGGGGGGGGGTTTTCTTTTTCCTCTTTTTTTTTTTTTTTTTTCTTCTTCTTACCTCTCTTCCCTTTTTCCTTCCTTTCTTTCCTTCCTTCCTTCTTTCTCCTTTCGTTCTTTCCTTCTTCTTCCTCTTTTGGTGTGATGCAAGCCATTCCTTCTTTAATTTTTGGGCTTCTTTCAGGTTCTTGTTCCAGTTCGATTCTTTGAGTGACAAAGAGCTCTTTTGATGTATTATCGTCCTTCGAAAGTAGGGGTGGGGTTTTTCGCGACATTTTATGTTTCAATTGTGAAGCCTTATTTTCCCAACATGGCATGGCTCGTCATCAAAAGCATTGTCAAGCTTATCAAGTTTTCTCTTTAGATGGCTCTCCAAGTTATTCTATCTCCATTTTTATGCCCTTTCCCCCAAAGCGACTTAGGCTTCAATTTTGGCATTAGATCTTTTGAACACCTTCCATGTGGGCCTTCCCCAAACACGTTTGTACATGCACATCCCTTTCATTATTTGGTGAAAGGTGTAGCTTGTTTTTCACCTTCTTTTTGGCCACCTAGCATGTGACCCATTTGATGCATTGGCTTGGCATATATTCTTGTTGTTCCTTTAGTGGTGTCTTTTTCTTCTCTCTCTTGGGGGATCAACTAGGCATAGAAAAACTAATGCATGCCTTCGAAGATTCCTTTCTAATGTTTGGAAGGAGTTTTTAAATGGAACATCTTTTGCAAGCAAGGCATAGGCATTAGTTTTGTCCTTAATCATGGGTGCGTCAACAAGTCCCTATGGGGCACACCCCGCATCAACTATGTAGGAGTTTAACCTTGGGGTGCACCAAGGACTTTACACATGCCACCAAGGCTCTTGCCCCTCTTGTTTTAACATTCAAGGAGTTTAACATGGAAATAAGATGGAAATGATGCATTTATCTTGGAAAACCTTAGGTGAAGAAGGAAATGAACAATTTGCTTTCTTGGGCAACTATTATGGAAGAAAAACAATTCAAACATATTCAATAGACAATGCATAATCTTTTGGCAGGCGTTTTAATCTATTATTTTTGTGGGAACATGCAATGTTTCACCTAATCAAACCCTAAATCTTTTGTCCCAATGCTCACCAAACATTTTGTTGTCTTGTTAAATTGTTTGTGAAACATATCAATTCTTTTCATTAAATGGGTGTGAAATCACAAGGTGTTATTTTTTAGTGCAATCTAGATCACTAGCAATGCTTCATATAAAAGCTTAATGCTTGTTTTAACTACATGTGGTTCCCTTGAGGTTGATTGCAACACATCATTTTTATGAATGAAACTTCCCTTTATTAATCTTCCATTGATATGTTTGCTTGAGGAGAAAAGAATGGCTAGGGGATGATTTTACAATCTTTTCAAGAGGACTAGTAATAGTTACGGTTGCTACAAAATCTCTAATTTTGCAAGAGCTAAAAAACTAGAAAGATTTGAGCTCCATATCAAAACAACATGATTAGAGAGCCAAGTCTATGGTTTAAAGTTGCAGAATTATTTCTGAAAAAAAATCAACATTTCTGAAAACAATATACTTAGTGCTAAAAGGTACATAGAGAAAAACACCATTTCGTCACAGAAATGAACCACCATAGATTCCATCTACCCTATATGCCAAAATAACTAATTATTTATTCCACATACATATGTCAAAGCTACCAAGGTACTAAAATATGCAATAACTAAAACATCTAAATCTTGTCCATGAGGTGTATTATGCAGTGAAAACTTTGAAAGTGATACCCCTAACTTTACCCACTAATTGGTAACACAAGCTTGAATTTCTTTTCTTATTGGTATATGTTGCCCAATATAGAATCATAGAATTATTCAAAGACAATTTAAGTTGTTTTTAAATTTACAATTATGTTAATAGATTAACAAAACATGGACAATTCCATTAAATGCTTTAAAGTCTCATTTAACGTTGATCGGTAAACACGCTGTACTGGTTCCGTCCAGGCTCCATTATTGTGACAATGCTTGTTTTACGCGTTTCCTGTCTGCTGATTTCACCCAGTGTCCCTGTGGCGCTTTTGCAGAGATCATGTTGCAGGGAAATAATCTTTACTTGCTGACAATGGTGACTGTGATTCCAGTAGCTTGAGGGAGAATGAAGCTACATGGACAGTTGTAACAAATAAATTCGGAGTGGAAAGAAGTATCTTGTAGAGAGGTAGATATGCTGTAGATATGTGTGACCATGGGTAAACCCAGCACCATACCATATGCTGGTACCATGGTAGAAACCCCAAAATTTCTTTTGTTGCTTCTAATTATTATAACTATCCCATTATAAAGACTATATCAAGGCCAGTGTTTTTTTTTTTTTTGGTTTCTCAAAATTTCTCATTTTTGTAACCTGAAAAATATGACTTCGACGCATATGAAGAACTTTTGTAAAAAAATGATCTTAAATTCCCCAGAATTTTTTCATCTACAGTTGACTAGAGCTTAAGAGACGAAATAATTACTACGTAATTGTGTTTGGAAAAATGAAATTGTCAGATCTCTACAACAGGTTCCAGCAGGTAGCCAATACATAAAAGGATGCCTAAATTTTTCTATTTTCATTCCTGGTCTATAGCCAAATTTGGCTAAATCTTCTTGCACGGACAATCACCAGTTTGGCCACACAACACAATTGGCAAGAATATCCTGGATTCAATGGCCTTGGGAGTTCAAATTAAAAATTTGCCACATTGGATGTAGCCACTAAGAGGCCTCACTGGAAAAAAAAAAAAAAAAAAAGAGTTCCCAAGTAGGTGGTAGTTCACTCTGGCCGACATGTAGGCACCATGCACTCTAAGGAGCACTGAGAAACATTTTGTGAAGGTAATGGGTCTTTTACTGCAGTGATGCAAAAAACTAGGGGAAAACAAAATGCCCTCCCTGCTCCTGGATTAAAAAATATGCTTTATAAGGTTACTTCCGGGTATCACCGCGGTTCTTAAGGCTCCTAATCGCGGTTCTCAGAAAACACCAAACACCCAGTTATTCTGACACATAACCCATTGTCCACAAACACATTTGAGAACGTCAAATACCACTGGTTCTTCGGTGAAACCTGGCAGTTCTTGAAGGTTTGAAATATCGAGAACCGGAGTTTCTCCGATTCTGAAATGTTTGAAAAATAGGGCGGTTGTTTTTATAAAAGAAAGTCAGGTGTGCCCCAACACTGAGATAGACTTACGACTGACACGCTTGGGAGCAATGAGTGGTTCCTGGGCCTCACACGTTTGCACAACAGAAATGATCTGTGGATGTGTTGAAAAAGCAGGCTTTGGTGGGCACAGCACGCAAGTCACTTCGCTGGGAATTAATTGCCACCCAGTCCATTGCTGGCGTACTCCAGATTGAAGATTTATTGAGTCAGTGACCCAGTCAGGTACCAAAGAGATACTTCAGATTTCATGGCATCGTACTGTCACCAACCCGTTCTTGACTCAATCCTGACTCAATCAAGATCAAAAGTTGGTCACGAGTATTTTACAAAAACTTTTTGAAAAGAAATATTCTTGGGCGGCCACAGTTAACCCTTAATTGTTTGACCGGCTTTGATCAAACTCAAAAAGCGTTGCTTCTTTTTTGTTAGAACCGATGTTTGCTGGTTGTTCATTTTTCAGAGAACCTCCTCCTATCAAGGTTTTGAGACTTCAAAAAATCTCATTGGTTTTCCAGGTGTGGGTCTGAGCTTTGATTCTTTCAGTTTTGGCATCATTTGTCAAATTCAATAACCTCCAGGCCCGATTTGAAAACAGGGTCCAGTTCCATGACACATTACACACTATTTGAGATGAAAATT